>Ga0224529_1000044_pt1 | contig 89044 bp, 70 predicted proteins | sample CBST50metaG_FD_179893 | JGI IMG/M metagenome (GOLD analysis project Ga0224529, IMG submission 179893) | Peat soil microbial communities from Stordalen Mire, Sweden - C.B.S.T50 | ecosystem: Environmental > Terrestrial > Soil > Wetlands > Peat | place: Sweden: Norrbotten County, Stordalen Mire...
CGCTTCGCTATCACTTCTCCCCATCCGGATGTGAAGAGGACTTTCACCTCCAAGCTGTCATTCATGCACGGCGTACAACTGCTACTGCCACCCCGCCAGAGGCGGGGGATCTCCTCACCCTTTAGGCGGATGGTCCATGCAAATTCGCCCGGATGTGGAACTGGCTAACTGCAGTGATGTCGGATGTGTGCGTACGGGGAATGAAGACTATTTTCTGTACATTGAGCCTGAGGATGACGAGGAGTTTGCGCGGCGTGGGCGGCTCATTCTGGTGGCGGACGGAATGGGGGGGCGTGCTGGTGGCGAAGTGGCCAGCAGGGTCGCGGCGGAGACCATTCGCAACATCTTTCTCGGCGAACAAGCGAGTGCGGAGGCCCCCCGTGAAGTGCTGATCGCAGGCTTTCAGGCAGCGCACCAGGCCATCCTGGAACTTGCCGCTGAGGAGCCTGAGCTAAGCGGGATGGGCACCACATGCTGTGCGGCCATCCTCCAGAACGGTCGGTTGTACTTTGGCCATGTGGGCGACAGCCGGATCTATCTGATCCGCGATGGGCGCGCTACGGCTCTCACTGAAGATCACAGCGTAGTCGCTCGCATGGTGCGAGATGGCCTTATCACTCCAGAAGAGGCTGAGCACCACGCGCAGCGGAACGTCATTACGGCTGCTCTGGGCGTCGATTTGGAGTCGGTGGCAGGGGACTTTCCTCTCCAGCCTCTGGACCTGATTGCGGGAGACATTCTCCTGCTTTGCACGGATGGTCTCCACGGCCTGGTAAGCGCGGATGAGATGGCGCTGACCACGGAAAATCAGCCGCTGACGCAAGCCTGCCAGGAACTCGTAGGCCGGGCCAAGGTCCGGGGAGGGCCGGACAACATTACGGTGCAGCTTTTGGGCGTGAGGCAGGTAGAGAAATGATCGGCTCGGTGATTCACGAGCAGTATCGTGTTTTGGAGCTTCTTGGCGAGGGCGGCATGGGTGAGGTTTACAAAGCCCTCGATATGGAGCTGGATCGTCTGGTCGCGCTCAAATTTCTCAAGGCAGAGTTCGGCACCGATCGCGTTCTGCTTCGCCGTTTTCGCGATGAATTGAGAACCCTGGCAGGGTTCAACCATCCCAATATCACCACGCTCTACACTTCGTTCACATGGCGGGAGCGCCCGGTCATGGTGATGGAGTTTGTGGAGGGCCAGACTCTCATCGGCATGGTGGAGCAGCGCGGCCCAATTCCCGCCCAGATCTCCGTTCCGCTGGTCATGCAGGCTTTGGCGGGTGTGGGAGAAGCGCATCGCAAGAAAATTGTCCACCGCGATCTGAAGCCAGCCAACCTGATTCTCAACTGCGACGGCGTGGTCAAAGTGATGGACTTCGGCATCGCCAAGGCGCAGAATTCTTCGGGGCTTACGAACGCAACCGCAGCCATCGGCACCTGTCTCTACATGGCTCCCGAGCAGATCAGGGGGAAAGTGGATGCCCGCACCGACATCTACGCCATGGGCGTCACGCTTTACCAGTTGCTCGCGGGGCGCGTTCCGTTCGTCGGTGCTTACGAATACGATATTCAGACGGCGCATATCCAGCAAATTCCCGAGCCGCCCACCCACTTCTATCCGCATATTCCCTGCACAGTGGTAGAAGCCGTCCTGTGCGCCCTGGCGAAGAACCCGGACTCGCGCTTTCAGACCGCCGAAGAATTCGTCGAAGCGCTGGAGGATGGTTTGGCGCAGACGAACCCGGGGCAGGCGTTCTACGTTCCGGACCTGAGCCGGCCCAAACCCGCCATTTCAGGGCATGTAACTGGAAACAGCAAGCACGCAAGCATGTCACGCCCAGTGATCCGCGCAATCACTCCGCCGCCCATTCCCGCTTCGCTCATTCAGGAGGAAACCTCGCGGCCCATTGCAGGGCTATCGACGCAAGAACCGACTCCAATAGTAACTCCCGAAATACTCCCAGCCCCCCAGCCCACTCAGCCCACTGCTCCGATCGTGGAGCACTCGGTGGACGAGCTGTTGCCGGAACCACCGGCCCCACCACTGTCGGCGCCGGAGATCGTGCAAGAGACACCGCCGATTGTGCACGTGCCCGTTCTCTTGCCGGAGTTGCCGCCCATTGAAATCTATGCCCCTCCGGTACCGGTCATTCCGCCGGATATACCGATACCGGCGCCCCCGGCTCTGAAGCTCTCTGAATGGACCCCACCGGAAATTCCTGTGCCCGCATACCCGGCTCCCGTTCCGCCGGAATTGCCCACAGAGGACCTGACGCTGGTGCAAGCCGCTCCGGCGCCAATTCACGATTCAACATTGGAGCAGGCGGAAGGCGAGTTCGAGGTGCAGCCATGGCGTCTGATGGACCGCATCGACAGACCACGACTGGTTCTTGCTGCCCGCGTCCTAGGTGCCCTGCTGCTCCTTACCGCGGGCGGCTTTGGGCTATATACGCTCTTGACCCCCGATGGGACGACTGTGGGCACTGCTCCAGCGCCGGGACCGGGGCCTACACCAGTCCCGATTCCGAATCCAGTCCCGAATCCCACTCCGACTCCGACTCCGACCCCCACGCCAAAACCTGTTCCGGGGCCCACACCAGGACCTACACCCAAACCTGTTCCGAATCCGACTCCGGTACCAACGCTCGGCCCAGTTCCAAGCCCGAATCCAAGACCGTATCCGGTGCCGATACCAGCGCCGGTCCCAAATCCCATTCCGACACCGGCCCCAGCAACGCTTGTAACTCCGTGACCATGGGTACCGCCCTCGTCGCCCATCAATCCCGCCGCGCAGGAATGGGCTACGCTGGCGAGTAGCAACGACCGAAACAGGATAAGTGCTTTCCTGCAAAGGCATCCAAGCGGACCCTATGCCGCCGAAGCGACGAGCAAGCTCAGGGCACTGGAACGAGAGATGGATTTGCAGAATATTCACGCCGCGCTGAGCGGTTACCAGCAGGCCTTTGAAAACCGAAATATCGATCAGTTACGCAGGGTTTGGCCATCCATCACAAAACAAGAGGCAGACAGAAATCAGCAGAGCTTCCGCGCCGCAAGTCAAATCCGTATGAAGCTGTCGGAAAAGTCCGTGAACATCGCCGGCGATTCAGCCTTGGTGGAGTGCGCGCAAACGATTGAAATTGTCGCGGGTGGCAACAGGCAGACCGTGCCCAACAACACCACGTTTTCCTTGCAGCGGCGGTCTGGCGAGTGGGTAATCGCAAGAATATCCTACGGAAAATCGCGCTGAGCAAGTTCTCTCCGGCATTCCGGCGAAATCGGAATGCAAGCCTTTTTCAAATTCTCTGCTGCCTCCCTCGTGCTCAGATGTTTGTCCCCTCCTGACTCGGAAATGCGCCTACTGTACGAGCCAGTATTTTTATTCCTAACCTGGCGCTGATCGTCCGGGGCAGCCCAACTTCCGGAGATGCCCAAGGAGCCGAAATTGAAAGCGCAAAAATCTTGCCCAGTCGTCCTCTTACTCTTGATCCTCATCGGTACGCCCCTGTTCAGTCAGGTTTGCAGCCAGGCAAAATACTCGAATACCATCGCCTGTCTGCCCACTGTGGTCGCATACCAGAACAGCGCTTCCGAGTTATTCTACTTCGATGCAAGCGGAACTCTGGTCTGGAACAGCAAGCCCGATGCTGTAAGCCCCATCGCCGTTCCACTAGGCCTCGGGGCGCAGTATGCCAGCCAGGTGGCAACCTCGCCTTCCGCGGCAACTTCGGCGGGATATATCTTCACGTTTGAAAAGGGCGCTCTCACGAACAAACCCGCCGATCTTGGTCCCCTGCTCAGCGACCTGCCACAAACAATTGGGAAACATCGGCTCTATGTTGGTGCGTCTTACCAGTGGATAGAGTTCTCCAAAACCGGCGGCAAAGATCTGAAGTCATTCACAGATGAGCAAGGGTATCAGGATGACTACGAGTACGGATGGCATGGTCTACAGGCGTCGGCTTCTCTGAAGATGCACAACATCGACACCTATCTGTATTACGGAGTTACGGACCGGCTGGATGTTTCCGCGGTGATCCCGTGGTCCCGCGTTGCCATGAGCTTCCATTCCCATTGCCTTGCCAATGACGCCAATCAATTCCAATCCGATGGCGCCACGTATTGCTTTACCATCGGCGATACAGGGTATACGTACCAAGGCTTTACCGTCTACGATGCTTTCATATTCGCGCCAAACTCGGGCTCTCGAAGCAGTAGCGGCATAGGCGACGTTACCCTCAGGGCCAAATATGAGTTGCTGAAGAGGAGTCGCCAGGGACTGGCACTCGGCCTGGAGTATCGCCTTCCGACGGGCGATCCGCTGAACCTGAAGGGGTCGGGCGCTACAGGCGTGCGCCCGTTCCTGGCCTGGGGCCATAATGGCAGGATCTCACCCCACGCCAATGTCGGATTCCAATACAACGGAAGTTCGTTCGATGATGTCCGAGACAACCTGGATCCGTCGACCTTTGCCTATTCCAACAAACTGACATCGAACAAACTCCCCAACACATTCACTTTTTCTGCGGGCGCGGACTTCGCGCTTAACCGGCGGTTCGACTTCGACGCCGACCTGCTCGATCGAGTTTTTTCGAACGATGGAAGTAAAGGGTTCCAGGCGAGCTTCCCGGCCGGTTACGGAAATACAGCTCTACCCGTCCCCGTGGGTTTTAACGGTGTGAAGGACAAAAGCACTGTCATTCTGGGGGCAAAGGGCAGGCTGGCCAGTCACATTCTCTTTGGTGCAAGCGTGATGATCGATGCTACAAACAATGGGCTCAGCTACAAGCCTTCTCCGATTGCTACTCTTTCGTATGATTTCGGCAAAGGCGATAAGTAAGATACATGCCTTTCGCGATGTTCTCACTGGATGCCAGGCAGACCGGGCGTCCAGTGAGAACACTAGAAGGTAGCCAGAGACAAGCTCCGCCTCTGCTCGATCCATGCCACAACGCCGATACTCTTGAAAAATTCGCCCACGCCTACATCGCTCTTCATAAATGGACATCTGAGCGGCGGACTACACTGGAGCGTCGGAACCTGCTGGCTGATTCGTCACCAGGCATACGTCGCAACAACCATCGGCGGCCTGGGCTCACCGTCGATGATCTGAGTTTTAACGGCGCATTCAATTTCCTGATCGTTGCGGGGAAGCAAGTTCGCCGTCTTCAATTCACTTAGTCCTGACGCCAAGTGAAATCAAAACAACTGGGAATTTAAGGTCCTGTTAAGGTTTTATCGGCAACAATAGAGGCGAACACCGTGAGAGGGTGTTCGGCAGCCGGGTTCTGACGGATCAGAGCAGGCGTGAACCGAAGAGCTCTCAAGTGGCCGTAAGGAGAAGCGAAGTGCGCAAAACCCGAAACACCCTGCCGCAGATTCTGATGGTGCTTGCAACCAGCATTCTTCCAGCCTCCGCCCAATCCACCTGGAAAGTCCAGAACACCTTCCATGTAGGTGGTCCGGGCGGCTGGGATTATGTCACTGTGGATGCCCCGAACCATAGGCTGTTTGTCACGCGCAGCACACATACGCAGGCGATCGATGAGACTACGGGCAAAGTTCTGGGCGATATTCCCGGTCAGATTCGTTCGCACGGAGTGGCTCTTGTCCCGGGGCTTGACCGCGGGTTTATCACCGATGGCGGTGGGCAGGGCGCGATCATCATCTTTGACCTGAAGACCTACGCCGTGCTGGGCAAGATTGCGGCCATGCCTGACGCCGATGGGATCATCTATGACGCCAGGCAAAAAGTGGTTCTCGCGGTGTCAGGTGATGGCAATGCGCTGATGACCATCCAGCCCGATATCGATGTGAAGACCGGTAAGATGGATGCGCCTATCCAACTGGGCGGCGGCCCGGAGTTTCTGGCGGCTGATGGCGCCGGGAAGGTCTACATCAATCTCGAAGACAAAAACATGATTGCGAAGGTCGACCTGAAGACCCGCAAGGTCGAGGCGCAATGGCCGGTTACGCCTGGTGGACACCCGGTCGGCATGGCTATGGATACGGCCAAACACCTTTTATTCGTGGGCTGCCGCAATCCGCAGATACTGGTGATCATGAACGCCGATACAGGCGCGGTGGTGGACTCGCTGCCCATCGGCAAGGGTGTGGATGCCACGAAGTTTGACGCCGGCGTGGCGTACGCCAGTGCGGGCGACGGCACTCTGACCATGGTGAGCATGCAAGGCGGCAAGTGGGCGGTGGTGCAGACGGTGAAGACGGCGGCCTCGGCGCGCACCATGGGCGTTGATGAGATCACTCACAAGTCGTACCTGCCCGCGGCAGAGATACTGCCGGCTGTTGGCGGCGCCCGTCCACAGGCCAAACCGGATTCATTCATGATCATCGAAGTTGGCAAGTAAATAGTTCTCCGGCGAAGGAAAGCTCGCCGGCGCCTTCGTTGAAGTAGATTGCCCGCGTGATTTCAAGTCTTGATTTGGAGGTTTGACCGCTACGTCCTCCAATGGGCCGCGGCAACGGGATTGCGTGAGCGGGCAGCACGGCGCCCGATTGAGGACGATGTCAATCTGAAAATGAAAGTACAAGGAAAACGTTCAACTGTGACTTTCGCGGCGGTATTGCTGACAGCGGCGATGGGTGCCTGCGGTCAAGTGTCCGCTGGGCAGAGTGGTCAAGCAGCGGAGCCGCCGCCGCCTATCATTACGCTGGAAGAGGCAATTCACCGGGCCCAAAGCAGCGAAGCGAACTACGCAGCGGCGTTGGCAGAAGGCAGTTCCGCGCGCCTCGATCGCAATATTGCGTATGCTAACCTGCTGCCCAGCGTGACATACAACAATTCGGTTCTCTATACGGAGCCACAGCGCCCTTACCGCAAGTCGTCGTCTGCTTCTGGATCTTCGGGGCCCACCCCCATTTACATCGCCAACAACGCACCTCGTGAATACGTGAGCCAGGGTACGGTATCTGAGACGATTGGCCTGGCGGGTATCGCCAGCGCTCAACGCGCATCGGCGCTGGCGGCACAAGCAGCGGCGGAGCAGGAGATTGCGCGCCGCGGACTGGTGTCGGCCGTGGCTTCGCTCTTCTATGGCTCGCTGGCGGCCGATCACAAGCTTGCGGTGGCGGAGCGCGCGGATCAAGAAGCTGCCGACTTCGCGAAGCTGACCGGTCAGCGCGAGCGGGCTCGCGAATCGGCACATGCCGACGTGGTGAAGGCGCAGCTCCAGGAGCAATCACGGCAGCGCGAACTAGGCGATGCGCGGGTCGCAGCCGGGAAGGCGCGTCTGGAACTGGGCGTGCTGCTGTTTTCCGATCCGCGTATTCCTTACACGCTAAGCGCTCCCGATGCTGCGCCCGTGCTGGCTTCGCGAGAGGATATCGATGCGGCGGCTGCTAAAAACAATGCCGAACTGAGAAGCGCGATGGAGGCGCTGCGAGCCAGCAACGCGGATGTGCTGGCGGCGCGAGCGCGATATCTGCCCGATCTCGGATTGGAATACACATACGGTATCGACGCGCCGCAATTTGCCACAACCGGGCCAGGGCCGGACCACGTGAACAATCTCGGCTACTCAGCGACCGTGACGCTCAACATTCCCGTCTGGGACTGGCTGAATACCCAGCGGCGTGTAAAACAGAGCGAGATTCGGCGGCAATCGACAAAGATAGCGTTGACGGCCAAGGAGCGGCAGTTAATCGCCAAACTGGACGAGGCGTACTCTGAAACGGCATTGGCGCGGGACCAGCTCGCATCGCTGGATCTTAGCGTAAACACCGCTGCCGAGAGTTTGCGGCTCACCAAGCTGGCCTATCGCGGGGGCGAGGCAACCGTGCTGGAGGTGGTGGACGCGCAGGGCGCGTACGTTGCCGTGCAGAACGCGCGTGAAGATGGCCGCATGCGATACGAAGCCGCGCTCGCCGATCTCCAGACACTGACCGGAACAATGTAAGAGTAAGGGTTCGGGAATTCGAGAAGCGGCACTTTGTCAGGATGAACAAAACGATGAGAACGGATTCAAAGCGGAATGGGATTGCGCTAAGTTTGCCAGCGGTGGGCGCACTGGCGCTCTCTTTGGTTCTGAGCGGCTGCAAAAAAGAGGCAGAGGTTCAGGCTCAAGTAACTGTGCAGGCAGAGAAGCCTGAACGCGGCGAGATCTCTGAGACGATCATGGCCGATGCTGTCCTGGCGCCGATTGCGCAAGCCGCCATCGAGCCGAAGATCACCGCGCCAGTCAAGAAATTCTATGTCGAGCGCGGACAGCGGGTGAAGACCGGTGAGCTTCTTGTTGTACTCGAAAATGCCGACCTGTCAGCGGCCGCACAGGACAATCGGGGCGCGTATGAGGCGGCGCAAGCGACCTATGCCACGGCAACCAGGGCGCAGGTGCCGGAGGAGCAGCTCAAAGCGGAAGCCGATGTGGCGCAGGCCAGGGCTTATCTCGATCTGAATGAGAGCATCGTGAACAGTCGCAAGCAGCTTTTTGCGGAGGGAGCGATCCCGGGGCGCGATCTTGACACGGCTCGGGCGGCGCTGGTGCAAGCGCAGACCGCTTTTGACGCTGCATCCAAACATCTGGAGTCGATGCGTGCGGTAATGCATGAGGCCTCACTCAAAGCTGCGCGGGGTGGCCTGACCTCGGCCGAGGGCAAGCTGAAGGGCGCGCAGGCCCAGGTGAGTTACTCGCGGATTCGCAGTCCCATTGATGGATTTGTGACCGACCGGCCCCTGTTCGCGGGCGAAACCGCGGCTGCCGGGGCGCCGCTGATCACGGTCATGGAAACCAAAACGCTGCTGGCCAAGGAGCATATTGCTCAGGCGCTCGCGCAGCGGCTAAGGGTGGGATCCGATGCCGAGATTCATGTACCCGGCGTTGACGACGCCGTACCGGCAAAGGTGGCCATGATCAGCCCCGCGCTCGACCCGGGAAGCACGACTGTGGAGGTGTGGCTGAAGATTGACAACCGCGGCGGCAAGCTGAAGGTGGGAGCGCCGGTGAAGGTTACTATCACTGGCCGCTCCGTTGAAAGCGCGATGAAGATTCCGCAATCGGCGGTGCTGACGGGCGACGACGGCAGCAAAAGCGTGATGATCGTGGGGCCCGGCAGCACGGCAGTGAAGAAGAAGGTCACGCTGGGCATCACCGATGGGGGCGATGTTCAGGTATTGAGCGGATTGGACGGCTCAGAGCAGGTGATCACGACCGGATCCTACGGAATCGATCCTGGTACGAAGGTGGCCATCGGCAAGGCGGGCGACGACGCTGACGACAGGGCCGCTGGGGCGAATAAAGGCGGAGACAACAAGTGATGCGGAGCCAAGCCAACGCGCACGAAAGCGAAGGCCAGTCATTCTGGCTGGCGCGGGCGACCCGGACCGTCTTCTTCTTCGCCTTGATGCTCACGGCTGCGGGCGTGTATCTGGCAATCAAGGTGCCCCTTTCCGTCTTTCCGGAGACAAACTTTCCACGTGTCATCATCGCGGTAGACAACGGGGTGATGCCGGTGGAGCAGATGGAAGTGACGATCACGCGGCCCATTGAGGACGCGGTCAATTCCGTTCCGGGCCTTGAAACGGTACGCTCGACGACCAGTCGCGGTTCAGCCGAAGTGAGCCTTTTCTTTGATTGGAACGTGGATATGATCACAGAGCTGCAACTCGTGGATGCGGCGCTCTCGATGGTGCAGCAGACGCTGCCTTCGACGGTACACATCTCGACCAAGCGGCTCACGTTCGCCAGTTTTCCGATCCTGGGTTACAGCCTGAGTTCAGATACGGTGCCTCTCACCCGTCTGTGGGAGATTGCCACCTACGATTTGAAGCCGCCGCTCAGTCGCACCGCGGGCGTGAGCACGGTGATCGTACAAGGCGGCCAGGTGCCGGAGTTTCACGTGGTCCCGAATCTCGCCCAGATGCAGAGTGCGGGCGTGACCATTCCGGATTTGGCGAATGCAATCGAGGCTTCGAACATCGTCGACTCGCCCGGATTGTATGAGGCGAATCATCAGCTCATTCTCGGACTGGTCGGTGCGCAGGTGCACGATCTGGACGGCATCCGCAACCTGGTTGTGAAGACCACGCCGGCCGGAGCTCCGGTGCATGTGGGCGATGTGGCTACGGTGGAGGACGGCACGATGCCGGTCTACACCACGGTAACGGCCAACGGCAAAACAGCAGTGCTATTGAGCCTTATGCGTCAGCCGACGAGCAATACGGTATCGGTGGCCGATGCAGTTGCCACGCAGGTGGCGCAACTGCGCAAAAATCTGCCTCCTGGCGTGAAACTGGAGCCGTTCTACGATCAATCTCAATTGGTGCGGGACGCGATTGGCAGCGTGCGCGACGCGATTCTCATCGGCCTGGTCCTGGCCTGCATCCTCCTGTTCCTGTTCCTGCGCGACTGGACGTCGTCGCTGATTGCCGGCCTGGTCATTCCGGTCACCGTTGCCATCACTATCGGCGTGCTGTGGCTGACGGGCGAGAGCTTCAACCTGATGACGCTGGGCGGGCTTGCCGCGGCCATCGGCCTCGTCATCGACGATGCGATTGTGGTGGTGGAGAATATCGTGATGCATCGCGACGCGGGCGAATCCCGCGCCGAATCGGTGCGCAAGGCATTTCGCGAACTGACGGTGCCGCTCATCGGGTCAACCATTACGCCCGTCGTGGTGTTCCTCCCGCTGGTTTCCGTCAGCGGCGTGACGGGACTTTTCTTCCGGGCGCTGGCGGTGACGATGACTGCAGCGTTGTTGACGTCGCTGGGGCTGGCGCTTACCTGGACACCGGGGTTGAGCTATGTCCTGTTGAAGGAAGAGCGGGGTGACGCTGGAAGCAGGAGCAGCGATCATCACAGTACCGGCAAGCTGATGACCCGCGTGCTTGAGACGCATCTCAGGGTACTGGATTGGGCGGTAGCCAAGCCGTTGTGGGTAGGCGGAATCTGCCTGCTGCTGGTGGCTGGCACGTGGTTTGGGTACCAGGTGCTGGGCAGCGATCTGCTCCCACAGATGGACGAAGGCGGGTTTATCCTCGATTACTTCACGCCCGCGGGTAGTTCGCTGGCCGAGACCAACCGCATTATGGCGCATGTGGAGCGGATTCTGCACTCCACGCCTGAAGTGGAAAGCACATCACGCCGCACGGGCTTGGAACTCGGATACGCGGCTGTCACGGAAGGCAACCGCGGCGACTTTACAGTAAGGTTGAAAGCCCATCGCAGCCGCTCCGTTTGGGACGTGATGGACGACGTGCGTGCGGAGATCAAGAAAGAGGAGCCGGAACTGGACATCGAACTGACCCAAATTCTGCAAGACAACATCAACGATCTTTCCAACGCGCCCGAGCCGATCCAGATCAAGATCTACTCGAGCGATCAACAAATGCTGACCCATCTTGGACCACGCGTCAGCGATGCCATCGGAAAGATCCCCGGCGTGGTGGACGTGGAGAACGGAATCGAGAACACCATCAGCGGACCAGCTACGAATTTTCAGATCAATCCAAACGTGGCTTCGCGGCTGGGCTTCACGCCGGCCGAGGCCTCGCAGGACGCAACATCGATTCTGGATGGAATCCCGATATCGACGCCGCTGATCGCCAAAAGCCGGCAATACACGATTCGGGTGCGGCTCGCCGACGAGCACCGCGCGTCGCTCGATGCAATCAAGAACACGGTATTCAACAGCGCCTCAGGACACACGGCTTCGCTTGGCTCCCTGGCCGGCGTCGAGGATTTGCCACCGCAGAACGAGATCCGGCGCGAGAATCTGCAGCGGCTCATCGTCGTGACAGCCAACCTGGAAGGCACGGACCTGGGCACGGCCGTGACGAAGGTGAAGCAGACTATTGCCGAGTTGAAACTGCCGTCGTCCGTGCGCGTCGAGTATGGCGGTCAGTACGAAGATCAGCAGAAGTCATTCCACGATCTGCTGCAGGTCTTGCTGCTGGCCCTGGCGCTGGTTTTTGGGGTGCTTCTCGCCGAGTTCCGTAACTTTGAAGCGCCGATCGCCATTCTAACTTCTTCGGTGCTCTCCATTGCCGGAGTAATCCTCGCACTTCTCATCACGAGAACGACATTCAACGTGGCTTCGTTCATGGGGCTCATTATGGTGATCGGTATCGTAGCGAAAAATGGTATTCTTCTGCTCGATGCGGATGAAAAGTTTCGCGCCGAGGGTGCTTCCGCACGAGATTCATTGATGCATGCGGCGCAGCGCCGGCTGCGGCCGATCGTCATGACGGCCATGGCGGCAGTCTGCGGCATGTTGCCGTTGGCATTCGCCATCGGCGCCGGATCGCAGATGCTGCAGCCGCTGGCGATTGCGGTCATCGGCGGGCTGTGCATCTCGATGTTGCTCAGCCTGGTGATAACGCCGTTGGTGTACTACCTGCTGACGCGAAACAGAATTGAAGCGACAAAGAATGTTGCAGCATAGCTGAAGACGTTGGACAGTTCCCGACGAGCGGCGCCCAGCGTTTTGTCTGGACTGTCGTTAGACTGGTAGACATGAGGGTATTGGTGGTTGAAGATGAGCAGCGGCTGGCGCAGAATGTAGCCGCCATCCTGCGCAACAACGTATTGTGCGCGGTCGACATTGCGCCCGATGGCGAAGAGGGCTTGTTTCTGGCCGGCGGAAACTCGTACGACTTACTGGTACTCGACCTCATGCTGCCCAAATTGACCGGATTGGAAGTGCTGACCAGACTGCGCAGCGGCGGAGGAAGCACTCCAGTCCTGATACTGACAGCGCGCGATGATAAAGATATCGTAATCAGGTTGCTGAATGCCGGCGCCGACGACTATTTGACCAAGCCATTCGACTTGGGGGAATTTGTAGCGCGATGCAAGGCTCTGTTGCGCCGCGGCAAAGGTGAGCATTCTCCGGTGATTCAGACTGGTCCGCTTGAGGTGAACACGGTAATGCGTGATGTTCAGGTGAACGGTAAGCGGATCGCGCTGACTGCGATGGAGTACCGCGTCCTGGAATATCTGGCCATGCGGCGCGGCGCGCTGGTGTCAAAGGAAGAACTGCTGGAGCACCTTTACGACTACAACTGGGAGAAGTTCGGCAACGTGATCGAGGTATATATCTCGGGCCTGCGACGGAAGATCGAGAGCGTGGCCGGAGAGAAGCTGATTCAGACTGTGCGCGGATTGGGTTACACATTGCGGTGGGAGAGCGACGCCGTGACGGGCGGCTTCAGGGAATAGGCCAGTAGTCCGGCATGGACTCGAATCAGGCTGCAAGCTACCAGCGAGATTGAATTGCCATGAAGACATTTTCTCTTGAGAAGCGGCTGGCTTTCGCGGTCGCGTTCTCGCAGCTGTTGCTGGCGGTGGGGCTGGTGGTTGTCGCGACTTCGTTCTCACGCCACTATGGCCGGCGCGCATTCGACGTGTCTCTCGAGGGACACGCGGAGAGTATTGCGGCGCGGGTTTACTACCCGGACGATGGGAGTCCGGGATTGCTCTTTAACGCCGCGAAGGTCTTTCCGGCAGACCATCGCGGGCACGGTGATCTGTTTTCCGTGGTCAGCGATCACGGGGATTTTGAGCGGCACACCGCGGGGCTGAACCCACAGATCTTTGCCAATATTCCGCCGGGCGCTCGCTTCTGGAACTTTCATTGCAACGGCCAGTCTTACCGGGCGATTGTGCTCCGTGATGTAGCCATTCTCGATACCGAGGAGGGAATCCCGCAACCGTTGCCTAAGCTAACGGTGATCTACGCAGCTTCCACCGGAGGGCTCGACCACGCCATGCGGGAGCTGGCGGAGATCATCGGGGTGGTGAGCCTGGCGGTATTGATTCCGACGATGGTTCTGGCGGTATGGAGCATTCGAAAGGCGCTAATGCCGTTGCGTGACCTCGCGTTGGCAGCAGGAGCGATTTCTGTGGAGCATTGGAACTTTGAGCCGCCTGCCGCGGCCCGGGGGACCGAGGAACTGCAGCCGCTCATCGGCGCATTGAGTACTGTGCTGACGGGCCTGGAGGCAGCTTTTACGCGGCAAAGGGAATTCGTTGGGGATGCCGCACACGAACTCAAGACCTCCCTGGCGATTCTCAAATCCACGCTGCAAATGTTGATAGCCAGGCCTCAGGAATCTATCGATTACGTGCGCGGTCTGACGACGATGAACCGGGACTGCGAACGCTTGGAGAGCCTGCTGAACCGAATGTTGCAAACGGCCCGCGCCGAACAACGAATTGCAGTCGGGCATCGGCGGCAATTGGGGTCTGTCGATCTGGCATCATCCTGCGAATCGGCAATCGCAAAGTTGGCGCAATGTGCCGCAGACAAGAAGATTCGCATCGATTTCAGCGCAACTGGAGAAACGATGATTCACGCCGAAATGGCAGATCTCGAGTTGATTTGGCTTAACCTTCTGGAAAATGCAATCCAATACGGTCCCTACGGATCAGTCGTTGAAGTGACATGTCGTGTTCAGTCCGGTTTGGCAACCGTTATCGTGACCGACCACGGATTCGGGATTGAAGCGGAGCACCTGGAGCGCATTTTCGAGCGCTTTTATCGCGCCGACTCTTCGCGCGCGCGAGCGACCGGAGGGTTCGGACTGGGTTTGGCGATTGCAAAATCGCTGGTCACCTTCTATGGAGGCCAAATCCGTGCGGAGAGCTCCCCGGGAAAAGGTACTCGCATCTCGGTGAGTTTTCCTCTGGATCGGGAATCATCGAGCTTGATGGAACAGCAGTCACCCTAAGGCAGTTCGACCCCACCACCAGCGAAAGCGGATGCCGGAGACTCCAACAGCCGATGCCGATGACAGAACTCGACGCGATCTACTGGTATGTAGTCGAGATTGGGATATGACTCAATGAGTCCCCCGTCAGTCCTTCCTGTTGCTGTAACTCGACATGACTCCAATCGCGATTTTGAGTTATCAGTTTATGATATGTGAACTCATAACCAGAAAGCTTGCGTGATGATCCGCGAAAGGCGTGTTTTGCGGCGAATATCTCGCGTGAGCGATAGAGCAAACATGTAGCGGATGGAGCCAGATGATCCGGCCCTCACGTAGTACGGCGCGGCCATCACTTTTTGTCGAAATAGCCGCCCAGACGTTGCAACTCGCCGGCGGTGATTGACATGACGGCACCATGTTTGGGCCCCGCGAAGTTCGTTGCTTTCATGAGAGAGCCGTCTTCGTTAAAGCGCCCCAGGTTCTTGTAGTGAATGAAATCTGTGGTTTCAGAGAAGCCCATGTTATGGGGATGAGCGCCGAAAACGTCGTACATAAGAACATATGTATTGGTACCATTGCGGAGCCATAAGTTGGGGGCTTCCGCGGCAGCCGATTCGTGGTCTACCTTCTGCGCCTCGTAGATATAGCCTTCATTGATCTTGTCAGAGGCTGCGTGGCGGATGTTCCCAGGCGCCTCATGTGCGACATAAAACAGATGATATTTGTCTCCTACCCTGGTGATGTCGCCGTCGATGGTGTTGACATTCCCCTTAGGGTAAACGAAGAGTGTTTTGGGAGTGCTTTCAAGCGTAGTAAAGGCATTGTTGGCGTAGGAGTACACCATGAAGTTCGGGCCGGCCTTGAGGCGAGTGGTGAAGTAGACCATGAGCTTGTTATTGCTGGGGTCAACAATCGTCTCGGGAGCCCAGGCGCAGCCGATGTCAGCGAAGCTGGGGAAGAGTCTATCAATGCGCACGATCGCGTGAGTCCAGTGGATGAGATCGTAAGACTTCATGAAGATCAGTGCGCGATTGTTGCCCCAGGAGTATTGTTCGGCGGGGCGCTCCCATTCGGTCGTACGAGCCCCGTCGCGCTGGCCGAAGATGTTCAGGTCGGTCATCGAAAGATAAAAGGCGTTGTCTGGCCCACGCATGATGTGGGGATCGCGAACACCTTTTTGTTCAGCGACATCTCTGCCAAGCAGGATCGGCTCGCCGCCGTTTACGTCAGTGAATGTGTATCCATCGACGGAAGTTGCGAAGTAGATGGAGTGGGTCTCGTCTTTGAAGTAAACCAGGAGATAGGCCTTGAGATCGTTGTCTGCAGGCGTCTTGGCGCTCCGCAATGGGGCGATTTTTGTGACGATTTGAAGATGCTTGGCCGATGTCTGTTTCCCGGCGCCGTAAGAGATTGAGGTACCGATGAGTATGGTGAGCAGAAATAGCAGAGCACGCTTAACGCGCATTGAAATCTCCTTACTTGACGATTCGTTATTCCACTGCATTCCACAACAGAGGCGTCTGCGGTGCAGGTGCAATCCATCCGTGTCCAAATGCTTGAGGACATCGGTCGCCCTATGGTGACCGATGTCCGATGCAAGCCACGCAGATCAACTCGGGTGGCCGCAAAAGTGAGTAACTGGAACTCATTCGGCCGATTCACGCTCGATCTCAATCAGAGGGACTAAGAGCCGCACCAAACCAGCCGCCAACTTGGGCATTCAATAGGATTCTAAAAACGTCCCATGCGCACGCGCACGACTTCAGACTTGTGTTGAAAGCATAAACCGCGGTCGGTCTCGTCGCCATTTAACAGACGCATCGGCTTCCACACTTCCTCCGAATAGCTTCCCTGTTCGGCGGTGATGAACTGGCTCCGCATCCAGGGTTTCTTTCCGGCCAGGTGAAAGACGACACTTGCGTCGATGCCTGTCACCAGGAACTCATCCGGCCCGAGTTGCGCCACCATTACTGCGCCATGTGCGTCGCGTGTCCCCGGAGCATGGTGGCCATCGGATTGGGGAAAACCGAAAGCGACGGTCGCCTTCCAGTCACCGAAGTCCAACTCCTGCTCGGATTCGCCTTGTGCCTCTACGGCGGTCTTCACCTTGCCTTCGAATTCCAGTTTGGCAACTACGCTGGCCATGGGCTGGAAGAGTTCGAAGTTGCGCGCGTGAGCTTTCCAGGGTTGGTCGCCTGTGATATTCCAGCCACTCTGATCCACGCCGAACGGTGAAAAGCCAAGCGTGCCATGTTGAAGTGCGAGATAGAAAAGCTTTGCGTAGTCATCGCTACGGCCCGTCTCTGGAATCATGAGCGGATTATCTTGCCGCTGATACGTGTTCAGCACTGTCCCGATGAACTCCACATCCGAAGAGTAGAGGTCCGGAGCGATTGCATCAATGGCAGGCGCCAATGCTTTCCACAGACCCACCTTCGACTGCACCGCTCCGCCGCTGGGATAAGCAATTCCGGGGAGGTCAACCTGCCGCTGCGCCAATTGCGCTGCTGGATAGTTAAGCCAGACGTTGATGTAGCAAGGAATGGTAAACTCGGCCTTTCCCGCGGCGGCTATTTCGTTGATATATCGGGCTTGGTGGTAAACCTGGAAGGTTTCTTCCGCCTCTTCGCCGAACACCTGCCGCCATGTGCCTGCGGATTTGTGCACGATGGCCAGCAGATCGGCCGGGACCTGTGTTTCAAAGAGACGATTTGCCTCCGGCGAGTTATCGCGAATGCTACCGACGTTGCCCGACTCGTTTTCCACCTGCATCATCAGAATGGTATGCTGCTCGCCATCCACTTGCTTCAGATGATGCATCAGGGAAACAAATGCGGCCTTGTCCGCTTGCAGGGTGTTGCGCCCTAGCGGAGAAAGCACATCGATCGGCTCTCCATCGGGGCGAATCACGAGCGGGAAGCGTTTGCCGTCCTCCTTTACCCATGAAGGCACATAGTGCATGTTGCCATTTTTCCAGGTGCCAAACCAAAGGAGAACCAGATGGAGGTTATGCGCGCGCGCTCCATCGATGAGTTGATCGACGACCTTGAAATCGAACTGCCCTTCCCGCGGCTCAATCTGCTCCCAGTAGACCGGGGCTTCGAGCGTGTTGGCATGAAGGTCGGCCATCGACTGCCATACCTGCGGAAGTTCGCTGGGCCAGGCGCTGGAGTTGTGGATTTGGCCACCCAGCATCAGATATGGCTTCCCCTGGACAAGCAGTGCATAACGGCCATCCTTCTGCTCGATTCTGGGGGCCTCGGTCGCACGGGCGCGCTGCCCCAACGCTCCCAGGAGGAACAAGGCAACGGTGAAAAGGAAGGCAAAGGTTCGGGGCTGTGACACGGGCGATTTCATAAAAGAGACCTTTCAAGCGTGGAGCTTTCGGCTGGGCCGGATTTTCGAACTTTGGGCTACGGCTATTGAACCAGAGCGTTAAACTGCACATTTGACGATGTCGTTCCCGAGGTCGCCGAAACAGTGACGGCATATGTTCCTACGGAGGTGCCTGCACTGCCATTGCTGCCGGAGTCGCATCCGCCCATTCCGGTTAGCAGCAGAACGCTGGGGAGAAGCAAAACATAAAACGCGCGGTGGCGTAGGCGCGGAACCAGAAGGAATCCGAAGATAAGGGCCATGATCACGGCTCCTCCAGCTCTACGCATGAGCGGCGTCCCCTGCTTGCCGTTGGTTGCAGTCGTCGCCAGATTCACGGTGACACTGGTGGCGTCGGCACTGGTAATCGAAACAGTAGGGGGAAGAGTGCAGGCAGGCAAATCAACGCTCGCGGTCGAATTGCTCACCGCGCAACTCAGGTTGATTGTCCCGGTAAATCCGTTCAGCGGCACGATGGCGACTGTTGTGGTGCCGCTGTGGCCGGCCGACGCGATCTGCATACTTCCCGCAGAGAAGAGGGAGAACCCGGGGCTGGCGGAAATCATCGTACCCAGCCGCCCGGTGAGAGCCGTGGATGCGCTGCCGTTCCATAAAGTATTCAATACGCCGTACGACTCCGCTGCTCCGTAAGTTCGCCCTGATCCTGTCGACTGCGTACCGTTGATTGCCCAGTAGGACCAGCCGATGCTGTGCTGCTGAAGGTAAGTCGTCAGGTAGTTGAACCATAGACCATTGTCTCTGCTCGATGTACTGGCAACACAACTGGGAGAGGTGTTGCAGGTGCCGAACTCGCTCATCCAAACAGGTTGAGGATTGGAACTGGTGACAAGATACCCCCAGCGCGAGTTGATCTGGTTTGCGTAGTCGTTGTACGAACTTACGTTGTTGTAATCGTAGCTGTAGTCGTGTGGAGAATAAACCAGACGGCCGCTGACGTTCAGCTGCACCGGATTATTGGCGGCGCCTGAGAAATCCAGCGAGTAGTTAACACCTTCCACAAAGATCAGCAGGTTCGGATTCACCGCGAGGACCGCATTTCCACCGCGTTGCGCGGCGGCACGCCAGTCCGTGGAAGCATTCCCTCCCCAGGTAGCGTTCACGCGCGGCTCGTTGCGCAAGTCCGCTCCGATCACCATCGGGTTGCCTTGATAGCGCGCCGTCATGGCTTCCCAGTCGCTCAGCCAGTTCGATTCCGGATAGGCGCTGTTATACCAGAGCGTGTTGCCGTCGTCTCCGCAACACCATTCGGCGTTGCTGTTGTGGTTATCGAGGACGACCATGATGCCCGCGTTGGTCAGTGCGCCGATCACCGTGTCGAATACAGACAGCGCATTTTGTCCTTGCAGACCGGGATTGGCTGTCAATTTGCTACTGTCCACTACTGGATTGGACTCAAGCATTTCATTGGACCAGGGGAGCCGAACAGTATTGAAGCCCAGGCCCTTGATGGCCTGCACGGTGCTGGTGAGGTCAGCCGTCTCCAACCCTGCCACTACGAAATCCTTTGACTCGGCACCATACCAACTGAAGGCATTGAGGCGAACGGGCGCGCCGTTTGTGTCCACGATGGATGCGCCCGAGGTATGGAGAGGCAAAACAGGAGCCGCTGATAACTTGTTCGGAGACAAAAAGAATGTGGAAAGCAGCGCAACGACGAAAAGGGTTTGCACATCAGCGAATCTGAAAGGTCGCAATCGGCGACCTATATTCTGAGAAGAATTATGCACAGAAAATGCTCTTGTATTTCTGTTCGTTGTGTTCATATTCCGGGTCACCATCTGGATTGCAGGCAAGAAGTTTTTCAAAGGAGCATTCTGGAAGGCTTCTTCGTCCAGCAGGGGCAAATGCCGTGCCCCTGCTGGACGAGAGAAGGAATTACCACATCAACTTGAGTGCAACCTGGACCTGGCGAGGCAGATTGCTCTGTCCCCAGGCTCCGCGTTCGATGGTTCCAAAGTTTGGATCTCCCGCTGAACCTTCATAGCCCTCCTGCCAGAGGGGGTGGTTGAGGGCGTTGAATGCCTCCAGCCGGAGTTGCATTTTGAGGCGCTCCACCAGTGCAAAGTTCTTCGACAAATTGGTGTCGAATTGCTGGAGGTTGGGAATGCGAATGCCGGTGGATGTCACGTTCTGGGTGGTGGCGTAGGACGGGCGAACAACAAAGTCCGCCTGCGAGCACGTGCCAGTGTAATTGTTGGTGTACGGCGTGTGAAGGCCGGTTTCGTTGTCAGTATTGTCGACGCAGGCAGCTACGCCACGAACGTAGCCGGTTCCCTTATCGATGCTCCTGTTGATATGGGCGTTGTGCGCATACTCGAGTCCGCTGGGAACTCCCCAGGGCGTGCCTGTCTGGTAGACGTACAAGGAACCAAGTTCCCATCCGCCGACCACGGCATCAACCGCCCGATTGGTCTGTCCGAGAAGGCTGCGTCCGCGGCCGACTGGCAGCTGGTAGACGCCGGAGATGGTGACTCGGTGCGTCATATCGTTCCCGTCAATCCAACGGGACTTGATGCGGTAAACCGTATCCGCATAGCCTCCAGAGCCCATCAGTTTCGACCAAGTCCAGGTGCCGTGCAGAGTGAGGTTGTCCTTCCACTTGTGCATCCCGGTGAGCTGCAGCGAGTTATACCAGCTCTTTCCGTCGTTCAATTGGTATTCCCATATATCGCCGAAAGCAGTATAGGGACGGGTCAGGTTGCCGTACTGGATGGTGGAGGCGGTGTAGTAGCTGGAGCCCTGGAATGCTGCGACGTTCTGGAACGGGTTGCCTTGATAACCCGTGCTGGAATCGTCGCAAACGTGGTGGCTGCCGCCCATCTCGATGTTGCACTTGGCCTGATAGGTCGGATCCCAGTGGTTGATATTGTCGGAAGAATCCTGGTTGGAAGCGCGGCTGCCGACATAGCTGAGCTCGACGGTGTCCCCCTTGCGGAGTTCGCGCTCAGCGCCCAGGGAGAATTGCCAGATTCCGGGAGTCTTGTATTTGGGGTTGATGAACCACGGACCCCCTCCCAGTCCCGTGAGCGAACCCAACGAGGAACCGGTGGGCTGAATCACGTAGGGAAAAGGATTGGTCATGGTGTCTTTTGGCGTCTTGTTGCCATCCTCGGAGGCGTCGAAGGATGTGTATGAAGACCACCCTTGCTGGTTTCCGCCCGGGACGGGGTTTCTGAACATCTTGCCCGCGCCGCCACGGATGACGGTCTTGTCATCCACGGCGTAGGCAAAGCCGGCACGCGGTTGAATGTTCGACTTGACGGCTGCATAGTAGGATGTCGGCGCGCCATTCACGCCGGCGAAGGTCATTCCACCCTTGACGGCTCCACCGCCGGGAATCAGGCTGTGATCGACCTGGGAGTCGACCTGATTGACCATGGTGGTGTTGAATGCATAGTCGACGCGATTGTGGCGTTCCGACTGCGGGCCGTTCCAATCGTAACGGAGGCCCAGGTTGAGGGTAAGTCTCCGCGTAACCTTCCAGTCGTCCTGGATAAACGGCGCAAAGTAGTGCTGAGTCCAGTAGGCTTCCGGGTTGATCGAGTTGCCCGAATTGCCGCTGTTGTCGGCGTATCCAAGAAGGATCGAAGCGACCGAATTACCGGACGCCTGGTCCCACTGCAAATAGTTGGCCTGTGTCCATAGGCGGTCGACATAGATGGCCGGGCCGGAGGTACTCGACTTGATTGCCTTTTGCAGATCGCGAGCGTCAAGGCCGATATGAAGGGTCTGATTTCCCTTGACCCAGGTAACGCTGGGCAGGAGCGCCGCCATGTTTTCAATGTCGATGTTCGCTCCGCCGTTTCCGAGGTTCGCATACTCGTTGATTCTCATCAGCGGCATATGGTTCCCAAGACCCGTTCCCGACCAGCCGAGGGAGTTCGGGCTCAGGTCCGCGGGGCCGTTATGCCAGCCGTTATAGCGGGCGCTGACCGTACCGCGAAGATCGAACATTAACGTTGGGGTGAAAGTGTGGACCCAATCGGTGGTAAAAGTGCTTCCGTGCTGACCAAAGGGCTCGGCACCGGACTTTGCTTCGCCGGGCATGCCGTTGTCGCTGCGAACTTCCCAGCGTTCCCAGTATCCATAGCGGAGGGAGAAACGGTCGCGCGAGCTGAGGTTCTCGTCCAATTTGCCCAAAACGTTGCGATAAGTGTCGGTAGTTGGATTCGGGACCGTGTAGTTGTTTGCAAAAGGATTGGTGCCCGAGGCCGGAGTCAAATTCGGCTTGGGGTAGTAAGAGAGCAGCTTTTTCCCTACAGCGTTGATGTTGGTGATCTGGTTTCCCGTGAACGGGTTACGAACCAGCTTGCCAGTTCCATCGTCATGCAGTGTGGATGGATCGTAGATCGTGATGGGAGCATACTTGCTGCCATCCCACCAGGTCAGATTGCTGAAGTCTCCGTTGATCCATGCGGGATCCGGAACAGAGGTAACCAGGGTGTTCGGCACCTTCTCGTCCCAGTTCTCGTATTGCAGCAAGAAGAAGGACTTGTCCCTTCCGTTATAGAGCTTGGGGAGCACGACCGGGCCGTCCAGTTCTGCGCCCATCTGGTCCAACTTGTGCTGGCCTTTCGTGGCGCTGTGCGGGCTCTGGGCGTTCAAGTAGTCATTCTGCCAGGTGTCCGCGTCAAGCCATGAGCGGCGCGCGAATTCGTAAACATCTCCATGAAGCTGATTGGTTCCGGACTTCAGGGTCATGTCGATGACGCCGCCCTGAGCCCGTCCATATTGCGAGTCGTAAGGATTGGTGACGATCTTGAATTCCTGAACGGCATCCACGGGAGCAACATATCCGGTCACGCCATTGCCGTTGCCTGAGTCGTTGGAAACGCCATCCAGCAGGAGCTCGTTGTTTCCCGATCCGCCGCCATTGATCATGAGACTGGTTGCGGTGCTGTCGAAGGGGCGTTGATACTGCGAGTAATTCTGGCTGTTTCCCCACACCACGCCGGCATTCAGCAGCGCCAGCATTCCGGGGTCGCGCCCGTTGAGCGGCAACTCAGTTACGCGTTCGTTTTCAACGACTTCGCCTCTGTCGGCTTTGCCGAGATCGAGGTCCACGTCGCCTTCAACGGTTACGCTCTGGGTGACTTTGCCAACCGTCAGCACAAAGCTGACCGCGGCCGTCTTTCCCGTTTCAAGCAGGAGGTCCGTCTTGACGGATGTGGCGAACCCGGTGGCCTGTGCAGTAAGCGTATACATTCCAGGCCGAAGATATGGGGCGGTATAGTCCCCGCTATTGGTGGTCACGGTCGTTATATCAACGCCAGTGTTTTGATTGTGAATGGTGATCTGAGCCTTTCGGACAGCTGCGCCCGAAGAATCTGTCACACTTCCCGTAAATTCCTGAGCTTGCAAGCCGCAAGCGAACAGGAAGATGGCGAACAATACTGCAAGTGCTTGAAAACGTTTACTCACAACTGGTTCCTCCTAGATCTGCACTACTGTTCCTGACAGCTTGATTTGCCTGCGCCTCTTCTTGACGGCACCGTCTCAAATCAGGGCTGGCGGTAAGCCAGTCCCACTCTGCATCAATCCCGTTCAGCTACTTGTTTCCCTTTTCGTCTGAACTGTGCGAATGTGCAAAGAAACTATCAGCGGCTCTAAAACTAAGCACCCTGAAATACGGTTGGCGAGGGAGGAGATGCGCAGATCTGCCGAAGTTTTCCCGATGGATTTAAAGCACAATATATGTGTAACTTAACGATCTCTAAACGGCATCGCCCGACGCGCTTTTTCCTCGTAGCGACAGTTTCACCTCGCGGTTTGGCAGACTCAGCCGTTCGCTGTGCGTGTCGACGCCGTTGAAAAACACAAGTAGAAGCGCCGAGGCTTTCATGATGCGCGGAAAACTACGCTGTTTTGAGCGGATCTGGGATACCGGAGCAACCATGCGGCTCCGTCTCTGCCATTGTCTCAAAAGGTCAGGGGTGAACCTGCCTCGTATCCATAGATAGATAAAAACGAGTTCCCAGCGGAGGCGGTCTCGACTTCCCTCTAGTGATTCCTTACGGCGCGAAAACGCCAGTGCTGGTTGGGACCATCATTGTCCGCATACTGAATGATGGCTGCGCCGTCCGCCGATGAGCCCTTGTCGACGTCCAGCAAGAGCCCGCTCGGCTGCGAGACGATCTTGCAACTTCCATCGCCAACCGCGAGTACGATCCAGTTCTGGTTCTCCGCCTTATTGGCCTGCCATTGATCCACTTGCACACCAGCGACTCGGCTGGCCCTTGGATTGTCAAGCAGCTTTCTGCTCGAAACATTGGCAAAAGTCCAGTACGGTCCCGCTGCCTTGGCCACCCATTTTTGGTTGTCGCCGGCGTTGCTCTTCCACTGGTCGAGCAATGCGCCGTTTGCCTGGGAGTAAACGGGAACTTCCAAAACAGCTCGAGTCCCCACATTCTCCAACTCGTAGGTGTCTCCCGACCGGAGGGTGCAACCTGCCTGTTTTGCCACCGCGGCGCTGTCGTCGGGGATAGGCTTTTGCTCCGCGAGAGGGGGCGCCGTCATCTCATGGCGATTCGCGGCAATTGACGAGTTGGTTCTCTGAAGAAGAAAGAAGACTACGGCAAAGACGACCACGACACCGGTGGCGAGCACGGTAATTTTCATTGCGCCTGTTTTGATCGCGCCGGGACGCCGGGAAGGTTCCGGAACTGTCTCCACATCCGATGGGGTTACCACAGGCTCAACGGCTGCGTCCAGGATCGCAGACTGTTCCGCAGCACTGGATTCCGCTTCCGATGCCGGGACCACCAGCCGATAGCCGACTTTCGGCACAGTCTGAACGGTGTGCTGCAACTTCGGGTCATCCTGAAAGGCACGCCGGATTTCCGAGATTGCGCGGACCAAAACATCTTCACCCACGAAGACATTTTGCCAAACCTGTTCCCGAATCTGCTGCCGGGTGACGACATCTCCTGCATGAACGGCCAAGGTGACAAGCACTTGCATCACCTTCGGCTCCAAGTGCAAGGTGAGTCCATCATGCTCAATTGAATTGAGCCGGGGGCGAATTAAACGTTCGCCGATACGGAAATCGCCTTGCATTTTCGCCCCCTTGGCAATAAGTGCATTATACAAGTGGAACTGAATCAAAGTTGATGGGGGCACAGTGGTGAATGGTTGGGCGGCTGCAACATTGGCAGCCGCTCGCGGCAGAGAATCTCGTGCAGCAGAAAGACGTCTCCGCGGGCCGAAACAGGCACCAGGCTCGAAAAAGGTGCCCGCCGATGATCCGCTACACCCCGGCCTCTCGGCATCGACGCCCTAACCGGAATGGATCTTGATCCCCCAGCAGTTTCTCTTCCGGTTTGTCCGCGACTTGACCAGCAGCCCGGCCTTACGAATCAGTTCCTGGAAGTCACCATCGGCGAACCTGGAGCGGTTCCAGCATAGGAATACCCTTTCTGGCGGATTGCGAGGTTGCCGCTCCCTGCTGGTCGCGCCAACTCGGAAGTTGTGGTTTCGAAATACCGCAATCCTGGAGCCGCTTTTGTAGATAGCGTCGGCATCGTCCGAATCGTCCGATATGCATGATCCCCGGACAAGCAATCTTCACCGCGAAACTATTGTGGGTCAGCGCTTTGCTTTTCTCGTCACTTCAGCATGCGGAGCAGCCGGCCGCTTCAACCGGATTAGGCAGGGGCGCCCCCTCGAGCGCTGAGCCCCTCTGCGGAGCACAACAGGCTTTTCCGAGACGTGCCAAGTCTGCTTGCATCGACTTCTCCTGCCAAATAACTGCGAGCGTTTCGCGCAAGATTCGCGCGGCGCCAGTGTGCTTGGGCGTGACGATTTTGTAATGCATCCATTTGCCTTCACGGCGCGCCGCCACGATACCCGCACGTCGCAGGTAAGCAAGATGCCGTGAAATCTTGGGCTGGCTCTGCCCGAGGATCTCCACGAAATAGCAGACACAGACTTCCTTGCCGTTCATCAGGTTCAACAGCCTGAGACGGGTGCGGTCGGCGAGCGCGGCAAACAGCAACGCCAGGTCATGGTTCTTCGGGGCAATACTCACATCTCAAATATATACGCATTGACAGATACGTTCAGTGGAGAATACATTCGCTTTAGCGTATGCGAGGAGACATCTTCATGGATTCGACGACAGACGTTCAGGAACAGGTAAAGCAAAAGTACGGTAGCGCCGCCCGCGCCGTCGCGCGATCCGGGAGCGTGCAGGCATGTTGCGACCCCGGTCTTCGGTGTTGCGATCCGATCACCACCGACCTCTACAGCGCCGACCAAACACGGTCCATTCCAGAGAAGGCCGTCCTGGCTTCGCTGGGATGCGGAAACCCGACCGCGCTGATTGATCTTCAACCCGGAGAAACTGTCCTCGACCTTGGCTCCGGCGGCGGCATCGATGTGCTGCTCTCGGCGAAGCGCGTTGGTCCAACCGGCAAAGCATACGGTCTGGATATGACGGATGATATGTTGACGCTTGCCCGCGCGAATCAAAAGCAGGCGGGTGTTACGAATGTCGAGTTCCTGAAAGGTGAAATCGAAAACATTCCTCTGCCTGATAACTCTGTTGATGTCATCATTTCAAATTGCGTCATCAATCTCTCCGCCGACAAAGATCGTGTTCTCCGTGAAGCCTTCCGTGTGCTGAAGCCTGGTGGACGATTCGCGGTCTCCGATGTGGTTGTGCGCGGCGTCGTGCCGGAAGCAGTGCGCAAGAGCATGATGCTCTGGGTTGGCTGTATCGCCGGCGCGCTTGAAGAGAGCGAGTACATCGCCAAGCTCACGGGCGCTGGATTTGAGGATGCGACGGTCGAGCCGACACGCGTTTACAGCGTAGAGGACGCGCGGCAGTTCCTCACCGAGGCCGGCATTGACGTGGACGCGATCGCTCCGCTAGTGAAAGACAAGTTCTTCGGCGCCTTCATCCGGGCCAGCAAGCCCAAAGCGGCATGCTGCCAGCCCGGTTGCTGCACACCTGGTTTCGCAGGAGCAAAGGAATAAGTTTCATGGCCGATCATTACAGCGTTCTCTTCCTCTGCACCGGAAACTCCGCGCGCTCGATCATGGCCGAAGCCATCCTGAACCGCAAAGGCAAGGGTAGGTTCACGGCCTACAGCGCGGGCAGTCATCCGAGCGGGCAGCCACGACCTGAGGCACTTCAGCAGATCGAGTCGGCTGGACTATCGACGGTTGGCCTGCGTAGCAAATCCTGGGACGAGTTCTCCGTTCCGGATGCGCCGAAACTCGACTTCGTTTTTACTGTTTGCGACAACGCAGCAAAGGAGCAGTGTCCGTTCTGGCCGGGCCAACCATTGACGGCGCACTGGGGTATTGCTGATCCAGCGGCAATCAAAGGAACTCCCGAGGAGACCGCCCGAGCGTTCCGGGATGCCTTCACCGTGCTTGATCGCAGGATCGGTTTGTTTCTCTCGTTGCCGCTGGCGACGCTTGAAGGCATGGCCATCAAACATGAAATCGACCGAATTGGCAAAGCGTAGGAGCTAAGGTGAAACAGAGTCGGTTGTCTTTTCTGGATCGCTATCTCACGGGATGGATCTTCGCCGCCATGGTATTTGGCGTCGCTCTTGGCTGGCTTGTTCCCGGAGTCGTGCCGTTCCTGAATCGCTTCAGCATCGGCACAACATCGGTGCCCATCGCGGCAGGACTGATTCTTATGATGTACCCGCCGTTCACGCGTGTCCGCTACGAAGAGTTGCACAAAGTCTTTCGCAATAAGCGCATTCTGGGCCTCTCGCTGCTACAGAACTGGCTTATTGGCCCAGTCCTCATGTTCGCGCTGGCCATCGTATTCCTGCGTGGGTATCCGGAGTACATGGCCGGCGTCATCATGATCGGGCTCGCGCGCTGCATCGCCATGGTCATCGTATGGAACGAGTTGGCAAAAGGCGATACTCAATACGCGGCCGGCCTCGTTGCGTTCAACTCGCTGTTCCAGGTCTTCTTCTATTCGGTCTATGCCTGGGTCTTCATCACTGTGCTCCCTGGTTGGTTCGGCCTGCGCGGAACTGAGGTCAACGTCTCCATCGGTGAGATAGCAATGAGTGTCTTCATCTACTTGGGCATTCCATTTATCGCCGGTTATCTGACCCGCACAGTTCTGGCTCGGACAAAGGGACGCGAATGGTATGACCGACAATTCGTGCCGCGAGTCGCACCGATGACGCTGATCGCTCTGCTGTTCACCATCGTTATCATGTTTTCTCTCAAAGGCAGCTATATCGTGCGTCTACCCTTGGACGTCCTCAGGATCGCCATCCCACTGCTGATCTACTTCGTGGTGATGTTCCTGGTGTCGTTTTACATGGGCAGGAAACTTGGAGCCGGCTATTCAAAGACAACGACGCTCGCGTTCACAGCCGCCTCAAACAACTTCGAGCTGGCGATCGCTGTTGCGGTCTCCGTATTCGGCATCAACTCCGGCGCGGCGTTCGCCGCCGTTATCGGCCCGCTCGTCGAAGTCCCCGTCATGATCGCCCTGGTCAACTTGTCATTGTCTTTTAAAAACAGGTACTTCGTGGTTCCCGACCCGAGCAGACTCTCGGCCAATTTAAAATAACACGTGAGGAATGAAGTAATTGTGGCCTAGGCGAAGTTCTTCCGAAGGTGAAATCGTTTTCCCTGACGCGCGCGACCGTAGCCGCGACGGCCGGCTCATCTCAACCTCGAGCCACGTCTCTGAATCAACAACAACCTCTCGTCGACCCCGCAACAACAACTGTTTCCATTACCCCCACCGATGCTGAACGGCTCGTTCTCAAGAACAATCCACGCATCACAGCAAGCCATCTTCTTGCCCTGGCCGCGGGGCAAGTCACGCGAGAGACCCGGTCGGGAGAACTGCCCCAGATTTCCGCGGCCATCACCGCGACGAAAGCAGAGGATGGAAGCCGCATCGGCGCCGATGGGCTTTCCGATTCACACCTCTACGCCCACGCCGGAACCGGAGGCTCGCTTTCGCAACTGATGACCGACTTCGGCCACACGCGCAACCTTGTCGCGACCAGCAAGCTGCAACATCTGCCCACCATCTCGGCACTGGCGATTGGAGGCATCACACCTGTCGCTCCGGATGGAATCTTCGTCCCCAACTGGTACGCAGCAGCTAGGGTGAATCTCACGCTGCCCCTGTTTACTGGATTCCGCATCGACGCCCAGGCGCAGGAGGCCCGCCTCCGCCAAAAAGCTGCCGAAAGACAGGCCCAGGATCTTTCTGACTCGATCGCCCGCGACGTGCGCGTTGCAGCCCTGAACGCACAAACCGCCTTTCGGCGGATTGCGGTTGCCGGTCAATTTCGCAAACAAACTGCTCAGGCGCTTGCTCTCGCTCAAACCAGATACAAGCTGGGCCTCAGTTCCATCGTCGAACTCAGCCAGGCTCAACTTCAAAGCACTCAGGCTGCGGTGGCCGCCGTGAATGCCCGCTATGACTATCTGCTGGCTCTTCGCTCCCTGGACTACGCCCGTGGACAGCTTGCGCCGTAGATCCGTCCTCACACTTCTACCGAAAGAACGCTTCACGCTCCCGATATATGAAGGAGGTTCACAGTGACCGCGGTACCCGATAACGGAATTGTTCATCTTGCTGCTTCTCGCTCCGTCCACGAAGTGCTGGCGCATCTCCTATCCATCCTTTCGACGAAGGGAATCGCTGTCTTCGCGGTAGTCGATCATAGTGGCGAAGCAGCAAAGGTTGGCTTTGAGATGCGCGCAACCAAGCTGGTCATCTTCGGAAATCCAAAGGCAGGCACTCCGGTGATGATTGCCGCGCCGGACAGCGCTCTCGATCTGCAAATGAAGATTTTGATTGCGGAAAAGCCGAATGGCGGTACGCGGGTTAGCTATAACAGTCTTGCGTATCTTCAGGCACGTTATAGGTTGACAACTGAAGTGTTGACCCATATCTCGGCGGTCGAAAAGATTGCGGCAGCGGTCGTCAGCGCAATCTGACCATATGTCGACAGAGCTATGCCTTATAGCGGTGGAACAGCGTCCGAAGAGGGCTCGTCTATTCGTTTCCGATTGGTTTACGTAGGAGGTTAACCCAGCTTGCCTCACCGCAAAGTACGCAGGGCTTTTGCTTCGGCACCGAACCAAACCGGTGCCGAAGCAAACCATGGTCTACCTTTGCGCCGTCTGGATCGGCTTAGCGACGGCGGCCGCCGGCGGGTTGACCTGGGCGTTCAAGTAGTTGGACAGGTCGTCGACGTCCTGCTTGTTGCCCACCATCGGGGGCATGAATCGACGGTAGGGCGAGTCGGCCTTGTAGTCGTGCAGCATGACCACGAAGTTATTGATGCCCGCGCGGTCGCGCCCATCGAGCAGGTGGCGAAGGGGACGGTAACCATCGAGCGTGTGGCAGGAGGCGCACTCGCCGCGGAAGATGGCTTCGCCGCGGGAATAGCTGAGGGCTGGATCGTCCGCTGTTCCGGCAGACGCGAGGCGGTCATTCATCATTGGTCCTTGCCACGTCCACATGGAGTGAGCAAGGTAGCCTTCGCGGTTGATGCGGTCCACATACTTCACGCGCACGCCGTTCGAGTACATCCAGCGGCCGATGACGTAGGGCTTGCGCAGCATCTCGCGTGAGTACTCGCCCGCGCCAGTTGCGATGAGCGCCAGAAGCAGCACGGCAATGGCATGCGACAGGTTGAAGTCGATGGGATTGCGGTAGGCCAGGAAGTAGGCGACTCCGACGATGGTGGCCGAGGTGGTGATGATGATCAGCGCCGCGCGGGTCACCGTGGAAAAAGTGCCGGAACCAATGGTGTCGATGCCCAGCGAGAGCAAAGCCCGCTGCGACTCGGGAACCATCCAGAGGTACCAGATCGTCAGGAAGGGCGTGGCCACAAAGGAGGGCACCAGCCAGCGGACGCTCCACTTGACCATGCTGGTCTTCAGCGCGGGCTGTTTGTCGCCGTCGATGCGGCTGGAGGTGATGAGCGCCCAGATGCCGGCCAGCGCGCAGCAAACACAGACACGCAGGAAGAGGCTGGGCCAGTAGGTGGGATTGAAGAAGGCATTCCAGAACTTGCTCGCTTCGGCACCCGTTCCGGCTACACCCAGCCACGTGTCGCCCGGCGTGAGCATGAAGGTGAGAATGCCGTTGATGATGACCAGCGTCGCGACCGAAGCCACGGCATAGACCCAGCCCACGGTCAGGTGCAGCTTCTCGTCAATCTTGTCCCAGGTGTAGTAGTAAACGGCGATGGTGGTGAGCTCGACCATGAAGAACACCCACTCGATGGCCCAACCAAAGACGAAGTTGTGAATCAGCGTGCTGGTGGCCTCAGGATGCGTGAGGCCGATAGCGAACCAGATGCCGACGCCGCTTACGGTGCCGAAGACGCCGGTGAGGATGAGAAAGAACTTGGAGTGGCTGGCGAGCTGTTTCAGCCAGTCGGCGCGCGCCACGGGGTCTTTCATGCGCAGGGCTTTGCGCTCGGCCATGGGCAGATAGATTCCGCCGCCTACGGCGAACTGCGAGATCATGACGTGGAAGATGGCGATGAGGCCGATCACCCAGCCCGAACCGAGAAACGGAATGTCCCAGAATGGATAGTTCATAACTCTCCAAAAAACAGCTTTTAGCTGCTAGTCTCTAGCTTCCAGCTCGTCGATTCCGACTTCGCTCCGTTTACCTGACGACCGCTTTCGCGGCGGGGTGGGCTAGAAGCTGAAAGCTAGAGGCTAGTAGCTGTTCTTACCGAATGGTCCAGTAGCCGATTAATGTGGTGGCCAGCAGCGCAAAGACCGCCAGCAGGCCGAAGTAATGTGCGGCGCGGGCACGCTGACCGGATTCTGTTTTCTTGTCGTAGAAAGGAATCAGAACCCAGAGCGTGATGCCGAGCGTGAACAGCAGAATGCCCGCAATCTCGCCCGGTTCGCCTTGCAGCCACTTGACCATACCGAGCAGCTTGAGCATCTCGAAGGGACTCATGAAATACCACTCGGGATGAATGCCGGCTGGAGCAGGCGCAAGCGCATCAAACTGCTTGCCGAGCGACCAGGGAAAGACCGAGGCCAGCAGCGCCAGAATGTTGAGCGCGATCAGCCACATGGCCAGATCCTTGCGCAGGAAGTTGGGCATGAAGGGCATGCTCTTGCGCTCGGATGGCGGCAGCGCTTCAACCGACGGCGGGGCGGCGTTGCCATGCCGCTGTACCAGCCAAAGGTGGAAGCCGAGAAGGGGAAGAAAGATTGCAGGGAGCACCACGACATGGAGTGCGAAGAAGCGTTGGACCGTGAACTCGCTCACATCGAGTCCGCCGCGCAACATGCTGGCAATGGCCGGACCGATGAACGGAATGGCGGCGGGAATCTCCAGGCCGACCTTGGTGGCAAAGTAGCTCAGCTCGTCCATGGGCAGCAGATAGCCGGAGAAGCCAAAGACTGAAGCGATGCCCAACAGAGCCATGCCGCTCAGCCAGCCGAACTCGCGCGGCTTGCGATAGGCCTTCATGAAGAAGACCGAGAACATGTGCACCAGGATGGCGAAGATCATCAAACTGGCGCTCCAGGCGTGCGCCGAGCGGATGAGCCAGCCGAAGTGCATCACGAAGGTGATCTGGCGGACCGATTCGTAGGCCTCAGCGCCGGGCCGGTAGTAGACCAGCAGCAGCACGCCGGTGAAGCACTGGACGAGGAAGAGGAACAGCGAGATGCCGCCCCAGTAGTACCAGAAGGATTGCGAGTGGACGGGAACGGTCTTGTGGCGCGCAAAGGCGGCCAGTTCGCTGAGGCCCAGCCGCTCGTCGATCCAGTTATAAACGATCTTCGAAGTCATGCCTTTTGTCCTTATTGTTGCTAACCCTGCACTGCGTCAGGCGCGCGAAACATTCACGCCTGTGTCGTTGACGGCCACCTTGAAGAGTTTGAGCGGCTTGGGAGGCGGTCCGCTGACGTTGTCGCCGGTGTAGGGGTTATAAACGCCGCCGTGGCATGCGCAGTGAATTCGGTCGGCCTGCGGCTCATATTGCACGGTGCAGCCCAGGTGCGTGCAGACGGCGGTCAACCCCACCCAGCGGCCGTCCTCGTGATGGATCAGCATGGCCGGAGCGGTGCCGAACTTGAACATCAGCACGGAACCCATGGGCAGCTTCTGCGCGTCCTTCAGGGTGACTTCGGTGACGGCGGTGGCTTCCATCGCCATCTCGGCCGGCGAAGCAAGATAGCGATAAATCGGATAGGCCAACGCCGCAGTGTAAGCAAGGCCCGCGGCCCCGGCGGCGGCCAGGAAGGCACGGCGGGTATTCTTCTCGCCGGGTTCTTCCACAACAGGCACGACATGCGTCAGTTCGGTCATAGCAAGCTCCACGCGACGAGTTAGGCCGCGCCCTCCATCACTTTCCTGGCGCGGGCGACGACGGACACCAGCCACGCCACAACGCCAAGACTGCCGACAAACAGAACCAGGAACAGTCCGACGACACCCCAGTTGGTAGCCACGGCGCGATCCCAAACGTTGTAGCCCTTGCTGAGCAGGGTCAGGTCGCGCACACCGTCGCGATAGACGGTGAACGTGATCTCGACCAGAAGGGCAAGAAGCGCGCCGGTCCAGCCGATCCAGCCGGCAGAAATTTTGCCGAAACCCGCGATGGCCGCAACGAGAACTGCGATTGCAACCAGGGCCAGCCACCCATATCCGGCAAAGCCAGCAAATTTATAGAGCGCGTCGGTGTGCAGGCCGGCTTTGACGATCTCTGGTTGCACGCCAGCCGCCCATAAACCGGCGACGAGATAGACGACTCCGAACAGGGCTGCGACCTTGCCGCCGAGGCCCGCCATGAACTGCTTCTCTTGAGCGTTGAAGGTCGAGCGGCCGGCAAGGTAAAGCAGCCAGAGGCCACCGACGAACAGGCCGCCGGCCAGCATCAGCAGCCAGCGCGGCGTGAGCGTCGGGTCTCCCGTCGGCAGATACGCACCGGCGCCGGAGGCCGAATACATCTCGCGCCACACTTCCGGACGAAGCATCAGTGTCATGTTGGTCGAGAGCAGGCGCGCGATGAATCCGGCCAGCACCCAAGCCGACAAGCCGACCCACCAAGCCGATTTACCCGCCTCAAGCCGCGCCGTGAACCGGTAGAGCAGCCAGTAAGTCAGCGTCAGGATGGCGATGATCGAGATCCAGTAGAGACCGATCAGGACGCTGCTGGTGTAAAGAGCGCGCCCATAAAGCACCTGAGCAAACAGCAGTGGCGGGACGCCCAGGTTGATCACGTAGGTCATCACTACTGTGAGTCGCCGAGCCAGCGCCCGTGCCGTGACCAGCGATTGCGGCGAGCTGCGGAACAGACTCAGCAGAACCGCAAGCAGCAGTCCGCCAAGCAGCATTTCCACGGCCACAAAGTGCAAGGACAGCGTAACGATATGCAGCAGTTTCAGCAGCCAGATCGGTGCTGGCAAAGGAATGGGATCTACGGCGGGAAAACTTTGCATGACGCCTCTTTGGTATCCCTGAAGTCGCATTTCAGACTAACATTGTCCAAAATGCCGTATGTGATGGCAATCACAAGAGCTTGTGAGCACGCGAAGAAAAGGCCTTCGCGACTTCGGAACGATCTTATACCCGCGCTCCGTCGAGTGCCCCGGCGACGAAAAGAAAGATGGTTGGGGTTTGGAAAGAGAGCGCACGAGGCGGTGGCGCAGCTTCGAATCGGAGGTCAAATCATCCGTGCCGGTGGGGCGCAACAATGGCCGCGACGAATAACGCGATCCGAATCGCGAGGAAGAGTGTCACAATCGCTCCGACGACGGCAACGGTCCGCCTGGCGCGTTTGAAATCGGATTCCTTCGTCACGACGCGTGAGAATTTCACCCACCAGCGCAGGGCCATTGCCGGGACAGCGACGAGCAGCACCAGAAAGGCCAATGCGCCAAGGCCAGACACAACCGGGACAAACTGAAAAGCGAATGCGACCAGTATCGCGCCCGCCGCAGTCTTCAAAAAACTGGCGTCGCTGCAGGCCTGGTTCACTTTGGCCATCACCACGGATGCTGCTTCCGCCTGCTCCGGGTCGATTGCAACGGAACAGAAGCGGCATTGCGTTGCCGATGCATCGATGGTCTCGTTGCAGTTGGGGCATTGAAACATTCTTGCCTGCTCGAACATGCTCAAAACTTTCCCCCATCCCAGAACTCGTCTTCCAAATCTGGTGATGCCGGCGCCTCGCTGTTTTGCTGTCCGTAGAAGCATACACCCGGCCAGTCGTACCGGGCATATCCACCGCGCGCTCCATCTTTCGACGGAGACTGGCCACCACCCAAGCCCGTATACTGACTGCCATGTTTGAGGCACTGTGCACCACCACTGTCCTGGGACTGCTGGCGGCGGGAATTCCCGCACTCGTCTTCGCACAAGCCGCAACTCCCAGCGCTTCTCAGGTCACCGGCCACCCGATGCAACTTGATGCGCAGCATCGGCCGATCACGGAGGGTGGCTTCGTCAAGACAGGGCCGATCATCTTTATCGACGATTCCGAAAAGGCCGGTCTGACTCACTGGACACACAAGATGGGTACGCCGGCCAAGGACCTGATCATCGAGACCAAGGGCTCGGGCGTGGGGCTGATCGACTACGACAACGACGGCTGGTTGGACATTTATCTGGTGAATGGCTCGACGGTCGACGCGCTCACCGGCAAGGAGACGCCTCCACATGCGGCTCTCTTCCACAACAACCATGACGGGACGTTTACCGATGTGGCGGCCAAGGCGGGCGTGACCAATGATCGCTGGGGCACCGGCGTAGCCATTGCCGACTACGACAACGACGGCTGGCCGGACATTTTCGTTTCCAACGTCGGCAAGAACCGGCTTTACCACAACAATCACGACGGAACCTTCACCGATGTGGCGGAAAAGGCCGGCGTGCAGTTGGGCAACTGGTCCAGCGGCGCCACCTGGGGCGACTACGACGGCGATGGAAAGCTGGACCTGTTTGTGGCCGGCTATATTCATTGGGACTGGAACAACCTGCCCCAGAGCGGCGAGGGCGGAGCGACGAACGCATTCTGCACCTTCCGCGGCGAGCCGGTGGCGTGCGGTCCGCGGGGCCTCAAGGGCGAGCCGGACCACCTGTTCCACAACAACGGCGACGGGACCTTTACGGATGTGAGTGAAAAGGCCGGAGTGGCCGACAAGGCGGGCTACTACGGGCTAGGCGCGCTGTTTGTGGATATCAACAACGACGGCAAGATGGACTTGCTGGTCGGCAATGACTCGACGCCCAACTATATGTATTTGAACAAGGGCGACGGCACGTTTGAGGACGCGAGTTACGCCTCAGGCTTTGCGCTGAATGAGGCGGGGCGCGAGACGGCCTCCATGGGCATCGCAGTGGGCGACTACCAGAATAACGGAATGCTGGCCATTTTCGACACCACGTTTTCCGACGACTACAAGCCCTTTTATCGCAACGAAGGCGACGGCAATTTAACCGACATCAGCTACCAGATCGGGTTGGGCGAGATTACAGTTCCCTTCCTGAGTTGGGGCGATGCGTTTCTCGACTACGACAACGACGGCTGGAAAGACCTGCTCATGTCGGACGGCCACGTTTACCCGCAAGCCGACAAATACGCGTGGGGGACGAGTTGGAAGCAGCGACCAATGCTCTTCCACAACCTCGCGGGCAAGAGCTTTGAGAGTGTGCCGGCGGTGGAGGGTTCGGGCTTGGCGGGGGTGATTGCGGGCCGCGGCATGGCCGTGGGCGACCTGTTCAACGACGGCAAACTGGACGCGGTGATCAGCGTGATGGACGGTCATCCCGTGCTGCTTCGTAACGTGGACACGAGCAAGAATCACTGGCTGGAATTGAAGCTGGTGGGCGGAGCCAAGAGCCCGCGCGACGCGGTCGGCGCGACGGTCTATGTGACTGCCAATGGGATGAAGCAGCGCGGCGATGTGCTCAGCGGGGGCAGCTACCTGTCGTCGAACGATCAGAGGCCGCACTTCGGGCTGGGACAGGCAACGGCGGTGGATGCGATCGAGGTGCACTGGCCCAGCGGAAAAGTAGAGAAGTTCACTGTGCCGGGAGTGGACCGGATTGTGACGCTGGCCGAGGGAACTGGGAAATAGGGAACAGCCGACAGAACAGACTCTCGAGACATACTCATACCGCAATCATGTGAGTACTGTACTTCCCAGATTCTCAAAAGCGAGACCTGGGGCACCCGCGCTTCATGGGCCCTATGTGGGGCACCCCGGCCGAGTTCTGTACTTATTGCCCGGCTTTCGCAACAGTTCCAGCAGCGGCCGCCGGTTTCAAATACTCCTCAAAATGCGCCAGAATGCGGTTGTAAAGATGTGTCCGCACATCCGGGCCGGAGATGGAGTGTGTCTTGCGCGGATAGATTTGCAGGTCGTAGGGAATGTCGGCTTCGATCAGCTTCTGTACAAACTGCACGGAATTCTCCAAGTGCACGTTGTCGTCGCCGGTTCCATGCACCAGCAGCAATCGCCCTTTCAATTGAGCCGCGGCGTTCACGACCGAGAAGTCCTTGTAGCCCGAGGCAAACTCCGCCGGTTCGCTCATGTAGCGTTCGGTATAAATCGAGTCATAGTTGCGCCAGTCGGTCACCGGGGCCACTGCAACCCCGGCACGGAAGCGGTCGGAGTGGGTGAGCGAGTAGAGCGTGAACGAGCCGCCCCAGCTCCAGCCCCACCAGCCGAGGCGCTTGGGGTCCAGTTGCGGGTATTGGGCCAGAGCCGCGTCCACCACCGTAAGCTGATCCTCCAACTGCACCGGCCCGAAATCGTGATAGGCGGCCTGGGCAAAGGCGCGCCCTCGCATTCCGCTGCCGCGATTGTCGGCGTGGAGCACGGCAAATCCGTGTTGCGCCAGAAGCTCGTCGAAGAGCAGACCGTCGCCGCCCCAGCGATTTTCCACCGTCTGCGGGCCGGGCCCTCCGTAGGGATTCACGATGAGCGGAACGGAAGCCGCGTCTTTGCCCTCGGGCAGCAGCAGCGTGGCGTAGAGCGTTGATCCGTCATGCGCTTTTACCTCAAGCTGCTGCGGCGCGCGCAAATGGTAGGGGGCAACCGCCTTGGTGGTCCAGAAGGTCCTGCATTTCCCGGCATCTTCGCATAGTTGCAGTGCGGGCGGCTCCAGGCGTGTGGATTGCCGGTCGACAAATGCGGTTCCGGCGGGGCTGAAGTTGCCGGCGTGCACCCCGGCGCCTTCGCTCAACTGCTTGCGCTCGCCGCTGAAGTTGACCTGCCACAGTTGCTGCTCCAGCACACTGCCTTCGTTGGAGACGTAGCGGACGAGCTTGGCCGCATGATTGACGTGGAACTCTTCGCCCACTTCGAAGTCGCCCTTGGTGAGCTGCCGCTCCAGTTTGGCGGTAGTGCTGCCCGTGCTTCCCTGGTCGTAGCTGTAGAGGTAAAGATGATTATGTCCATCGCTCCAGTTAGCGAGGACGATGGTTCCAAAGCCCACCGAGACGTCGTAGCTTCCGTCGTCGAAGAACTTGTCGTCGGTGAGTTGCAGCACGGGGTGCGCCTGGCCGGTGAGGGCGTCGGCAAAGTAGAGGTCGCGATGCTTCTGGTCGCGAGTCAGGGTCTCGATCCACACTGTCCGGGCATCCACCCAGCCAAAGCGCGGGATGTAGTCTTGTCCGGGACGAATGGGTACTTTGACCCAGATTGTCTTGCCGCCGCGCGCAGCCACCACGCCCACGCGCACGTCGGGATTGGCGTCGCCGGGTTGCGGATAGCGCTGCGGTTCCACCTTGGCATGGGTAGGAATCCAGTCGGTGATGGGGTACTCCGGCACGTGGCTTTCATTCATCTGCAGATAGGCCAGGAGCTTGGAGTCCGGCGACCAGAAGTAGTTGCTGCGCGTCTCCAACTCCTCTTCGTAGACCCAGTCCACCTCTCCATTAAGGACGGCTTTTGTCTCTGGATTGGGCACAGGCGCCACCACCGCCGTGGGCGTGCCGGGGTCCTTCAGACGCACAACGGAAAGCCCATGATCGCGGATGAAGGAGATCGATTCGCCATTGGGCGAAAACTTGGGGTCGTCGCCGGAGGCTGCTCCGGTAAAGCCGATTTGTATGCCGACCCCGTTGTGCAGGTCAAAGAGCCACAGGCGGCCGTTGGAGTCGAACATCAGGTGCGCGGAGTCGGGCGACCAAAGATAGCTGGCCATGCCGTAGCGGTCGCGATGGTCGCGGTCGGTCTCTGTTGCGGTGGCGCCGGCAAGCGAGGCCAGCTTGGCGCGGCTCACCAGCACATGCGCCTTGCCCGCTTCAGATCCCGGGCCGGGAGCCAGATCCACCAGCTCGCCGCCGTCCAGATAGGTCAGGTGCTTCCCGTCCGGCGACCAGGTGAGCCCGTTGGGCGGGCTTCCAGCCAGAGGCCCGTGCGCGAAGATCGTTTCCACGGTAAGGGGCTTCGCGGGCGTCTGCGCGGCGAGGGGCAGGGTCGAAAACGAAAGAGCACTCACGGCCGAAAGCAGAGCGGCGGTTGCACGGGTCAATGGATTCTCCTCCGGGGAGGAAGTTCGCCGTCACGCCTGAGGCCGGGCGCTTGCGGTGCGAGGCTTCCTCGAAGCAGTGTAAATCAACAGGTTTAACCTGGTTGCGTCGCGCGGACCGAGGGTGTATGGTGCGGCTCATGCAATGGATGACTCCCGAAGAACGGCGCAAGCTGGGCCAGGCGCGGCGCAAGCAGGTAGGCCGCCAGGAACACAACGCATTCACGCCCAAGGCGCGCAAGACGCCTGCTCTCGATCTGCTGGCGCGGTCGATGCAGGGCCGCGTTCCCGCGCTCGTCAAGCTCAAGTATCAGCTCATGGCCGACTCGCCCTTCGGCTTCTTTCGCGGCGCAGTTCCGGTGATGGCCGCGGACCTGGCCATGCTGCCCAACGCCGGCCTTGCAGCCCAACTCTGCGGCGACGCGCATGTGCGCAACCTGGGCGCCTTTGCCGCACCCGACGGCCGTCTGGTCTTCGACATCAACGACTTCGACGAGACCATTCGCGGACCGTTCGAGTGGGACTTGAAGCGCATGGCCGCTTCGCTGGTGGTGGCGGGCCGCGCATCCGGGCACAAGGAAAGCTCCGCGCGAGAGGCCGTGGAGAAATGCATTGAGCGCTACGCGGCGCAGATGCGCGCCTTTGCCCAAATGCCCGGCATTGAGGTGGGCCGTCACCTGGTTCACAGCATTGGACCGGTCGAGGCCGTTCATGCAGCGCTGACGAAGGCGGAGCGGGCCACGCCGCAGCACACGCTGGAGCAGTTGACAGAGCCAAGCCCTCAGAAAGGCGGATTGGTCTCCCACGCTTCCCGCAAAGGGCGGGGAAAGGATGGGGCATTCTCCGGCGAGGAGGAGGCGCGAGCACAAAAGGAGCAGATCGGAGCTGACCGCCGCTTCAAGGAGATCGAGCCCATGCTGACGCGCGTCTCAGCTCGTCAGGCAGCGGCGGTGCTGGCTGCGCTCGGGCCCTATCGCCAGATGCTTGAGCCGCAGCGGCAGCACCTTTTGTCGCTCTACCGGCCGGTGGACGTGGCCTTCAAGGTGGTGGGCACGGGCTCCGTCGGACTGCGCGACTACTGCATTTATTTCGAGGGAAACGGTCCAGGCGATCCACTGTTCCTGCAGATCAAGGAGGAGCCAGCGTCGGCCTACCAGGCATATCTGCCCGACGCGCAACCAGCTCCCCACAACGGCCAGCGCTGTGCGGAGGGCCAGCGCGCCATGCAGTTGCAGTCCGATCCGTTTCTCGGCTGGACGCAGTTTGGTGGGCGCGACTACCTGGTGCGGCAGCTCAACGACCACAAGGCCTCCATCAATTTGGAAGATCTCGCTTGCGGCGGTCTTGAGGCGTACGCCGAGGTCTGCGGCGAGTTGCTGGCTCGCGGCCATGCGCGCTCTAGCGACCCGCTCATCCTGACAGGCTACATTGGCGCCGGCGATGGATTTGCCGAAGCGCTGGCCAAGTTCGGCTCACTTTACGCAGATCAAACCGAAAAAGACTGGCAGGATCTGAAGCGCTCCGGGAAGGCCCGAAAAACGGCTTAATTTCTTCTGAATTCCGGCCCATGAAAAATACGTTTTCAGCCGCGCCAGACGCGGGGGCCACGCGCTTTGAGAAAATGTGTTTCCAGGCGCATTTTTTTCTTTGTGCAGGGGGCAAATGTTGTTAGATTCACACTTGTGCATTTTGCCCTCAAACCCGCGCGTCGCAAGATGCGTTTTCTGCCGCTGATTGCCGCCACCTACTTCATGGTTTCGGGCGGTCCGTATGGCATTGAGGACATTCTTGGCGGAGCCGGCTTTGCCAAGGCCATCATCATTCTGCTGGTGCTTCCCTTTCTGTGGTGCCTGCCCACGGCGCTGATGATTGGCGAACTGGCTTCCGCTCTTCCCGTCGAGGGCGGCTTTTACATTTGGGTTCGCCGTGCGCTGGGGCCTTTCTGGGGCTATCAGGAAGGCTGGCTGTCGCTTTCCGCCAGCATTTTCGATATGGCCATCTATCCGGCAATCTTCGTCCTCTACCTGGGCAAGTTTGCGCCGGGCGTGACGGCGGGCTGGTACGGCTATGGCTGGTCGCTGGCCGTGGTGGTGCTTTGTTGCGTGTGGAACCTGCGCGGCGCCCCGGCCGTGGGCGAAGATTCAGTGGGGCTGTTTGCGCTGCTGCTGGCGCCCTTTGCGGTGTTCGTGGTGCTCGGCTTCTGGCACGGCTTTACGTTGCACCCGGCGGTGCAGTGGAGCCAGCCCGCTTCGGAATCAGCTTTGTCGACAGCCATCCTGGTGGCCATGTGGAATTACATGGGCTGGGACAACGCCTCCACCGTCGCCCAGGAAGTGGAGAATCCGCAGCGCAACTATCCCCGCGCCATGATCGCCGCCACTGTGGTGGTAGCCGTCAGCTACATCCTTCCGCTAGCTGCGATCGCCATGAGCGGCCTCTCGGTTGACAGCTTTGCCACCGGCGACTGGATGACCGCGGCGCGCACCATCGGGGGGCCGCTGCTGGGGCTGGCCGTGGTGGGCGGCGGAGCCATCACCGGCATCGGCATGTTCAACGCCCTGGTAATGAGCTACACCCGACTGCCGATGGCCATGGCAGAAGACGGGATGCTGCCAAGGGTGGTGGCCCGGCGCAATAGCCGCGGCGTGCCCTGGGTGTCTGTGCTGCTCTGCGGGCTGGCGTGGGCACTGGCGCTCAAGCTCCCCTTCGAGCGGCTGATCTCCATCGACCTGATTCTCTATGGATCGAGCCTGATGCTGGAGTTCGTTGCGCTGGTTGTGCTGCGTTTGCGCGAGCCGAATCTGCTGCGGCCCTTCAAGGCCGGCAATTTGGCTTTTGCCTGCTCGCTCGGAGTGGGTCCGGCGGCGCTGATTGGCTACGCCCTCTACGCTGCTCGAGGCGAGAAACTGATGGGTTCTTTTCCGGCGCTGCTCTTCGCGCTGGTCGTCGCTTTGCTGGGGCCGCTGTTCTACCTCGTTACTGCCGGGCCAAGGGCTCGCCGTCTGGCTGCCGCGGAGGCCGCGGACTGATTTTTCAGGAGGCGCGAAAAACAGAGGCGGCGGACAATCAAGTCCGCCGCCTCGTCGTTTTATGCTGCTGCGACTTTTATGCCGCTCCGACTAGGTTCACCCTCTCTGAAATCTCGCTCAACACTGCATCCGCGTTTTCTTCTTCCGACTCGATGGCTTCAAGAATCGTTGCATCTTCTTCGAGACCGAGAAGCTCGGCCCAGCGCCGCAAGGTGCCGTAAACGGCGATCTCGTGATGCTCCACCTGTTGCGCAGCACCGATCAGGGCAATGTCGCAGACTGAGGTGTCCGTCACGTCCTTGATGGTGTCGGACGCTTCGGTGGTAAGTCCATTGATCACCTTGCAAGTCTCCGTCTGAGCTTCCCCGAGATGCCGGATGAGGAGATTTTCGACGGCGGCGACGTGCCCCCGGGTCTGCTCCAAGTGCTGCTGGAATGCGTCCATCAAGTCTGCATCACTTGCGTGTTCGATCAGGTCCGGAAGCGCCTTGGTGATTTTGATCTCCATGTCGTAGGCCTTCTTCAGATTGGTTGTGTAGAGAGTTCGCAGGTCTTGAATATCGGCTGAAAAAAGTTTCATGGAATGCTCCTTTGTGGTCTTGGTGTTGGGCCCGTCAGCGACAGGTGGGTTGGTTGATCTGTTTCGGGCGCAACTCTCCTAGCGCGTCCAGTGCGGCAACACGGTAGGCGGTCGATCCAAAATCTCTTGTCGTTCAGGGTTGCCCGGCCTAAAGAGCGACTTTCGCGGAAACAGTCAAAAATGCATTTTTTATGTTGTCTGCCGCAGTCTTTTCGCGCTCCTCTGCCCGGCTTCGTAGTAAGAAAGGAATTCAGCGCGCAAGGTTGCCCCATGTGCCGAAAAACAACCTGGACGCCGGATACGGCAAAGAAAAAACGGGCCGCGCATGCAGCCCGTTTGAGTTTTTGACGCAAGGAAGAAAGAGCGCTGCTGGACGGATGTCTTGCCGGCTTATTGGACGGATTTCACGGCTGCGGGCGATGACTTGTCCTCTTGATGCTGCGCGACTTTATTGTCTTGAAACTGCTTGGCTGCCTTGATCACATGGTCGCGGGCATAGGCAGCATCGTGCCAGCCCTTGATCTCGACGCGCTTGCCTTCGAGATCCTTGTAGATAGAAAAGAAGTGCGTGATCTCCTTGAGCATGTGCGGATAGATATCGGTGTAGTTCCACACGTTGTTATAGCGGGGATTGTTTTTGCCCACCGCCAGCACCTTCTCGTCCAGCACGCCCTGGTCCAGCATCTCCAGCAGGCCGATGGGGCGCACCTCCTGCACGCAGCCCGGAAAGCTCGGCCCGGGCACCAGCACCAGCACGTCCAACGGATCGCCGTCATCGCTCAGCGTGGAAGGAATAAAGCCGTAGTCTCCCGGGTAGTGCACGGGGGAGTGCAGGTTGCGGTCCAGCTTGAAGACGTGCAACTCCTTGTCGTACTCAAACTTTTGGTGTCCGTCCAGTGGAATTTCAATCACCGTCCGAAAGACCTCGGGGGCGCGTTCGCCGATCGGCAGCTCCAAATAGTTGACCATCTTCTTTGCATCTCCTGAGGTGGGGTTGGATCCGGCGCGGGGAAGCGATCCGGAGGCCGGGGGAGGACCATCCACCGGAGATACTATAATCGTTGATAATGAAGGCGCATGTCTATGTCACGTTGAAAATGTCGGTCCTGGATCCGCAGGGCCAGACCATCCAGAACGCCCTGCACAAGATCGGATTTGCGGATGTCGCCGCAGTACGCCAGGGCAAATACTTCGCGCTTTCGCTGGCCGATGGACTCTCTGCCGAGGCGGCGAAAGCCTTGGTCGAGCGCATCTCCCGCGAGGTGCTCACCAACCCGGTAATCGAGGAATTCACATACCGCATTGAGGAATAGCAAGGCCTGAAGCCGCCCCGGTTCGCCGTGCGGCTTCACCCCTGGTGAGCCTTGCCACACGCGCTGTCCCTTAGAATCGTTGCATGTGCGGAATTGTTGGTTATGTCGGTCCAAAGAAGGTAGTCCCTGTCATTATCGAAGGGTTGCGGCGCCTGGAATACCGTGGCTATGACTCGGCGGGCATCGCCGTGGGCAGCCCCTCCAGCACCACGCTTGAAGTGCGTCGCGCTCCGGGCAAACTGCACAATCTGGAGGAAGTGCTCGCCGAGCACCCGCTCGAAGGCACCTATGGCATTGGCCACACGCGCTGGGCCACTCACGGCCGGCCGACCGAAGAAAACGCCCATCCCCATCGCGATTGCACGGGCCGCATTGTCGTTGTCCACAACGGCATTGTGGAAAACTACCTCGACCTGAAGCGTGAACTCACCGCCCAAGGCCACAAGTTTGTCACCGAGACCGACACCGAGATCATTGCCCACCTGATCGAGCAGGTGCAGCAGGACGCCGACGTCGCGGGCTTGCCCATTCCGCTGGAAGTGGCCGTCCGGCGCGCCGTCAAGCGGCTCACCGGCGCTTTCGCCCTGGGCGTTCTGTCCGCTCTTGAACCAAACAAAATTGTCGTGGCGCGCTTCGGCCCGCCGGTGATTGTCGGCGTAGGCGAGGGCGAATCGTTTGTCGCCTCGGACGTGCCGGGCATTCTGCAGCACACGCGCAACATTTATTTCCTCGCCGACGGTGACATGGCCATTCTCACCCTGGCCGGCGTCGAACTGACGGACTTTGAAGGCAACCCCATCCAGCGCGCCATCACCCGCATCCTGTGGGACCCCATCCAGGCAGAAAAGGGCGGCTACAAGCACTTCATGCTCAAAGAGATCTGGGAGCAGCCGCAGGCCGTTCGCGACACCACGCTGGGCCGCGTATCGCTCGATTCTGGCAAGGTCTTTCTGGGCGAGATGAAGATCGCCGACGAAGAACTGGCCATGGCCTCGAGCATCAACATCGCTGCCTGCGGCACCAGTTGGCATGCCGCCCTCAGCGGAAAATACATGATCGAGCGGCTGGCGCGCCTGCCGGTCGATGTGGACTACGCCAGCGAATATCGCTATCGCAATCCCATTCCCGATCGCAACGCACTCGGCTTGCTCATCACGCAGTCCGGCGAAACGGCCGACACCTTGGCCGCGCAGCGCGAGATGATTGCCCTGGGCTCAAAAACCGTGGCCATCTGCAACGTGGTTGACGCCATGGTGGCCCGCGAGGCGCACGGCGCAATCTATACCCACGCCGGCCCGGAGATCGGCGTCGCTTCCACCAAGGCCTTCACGGCGCAGCTCACTGCCTTGTTCCTGCTGGCGCTCAAACTCGGCCAGTTGCGTGGCAGGCTCGATCCCGCCCAGTCCGTAGCCCTGATCGAAGAGTTGAGCCGCGTCCCCGCGAAGATTGAGGAAGTGCTGCGCTCCCGTTCGGCTCAGTGCGAGCAGTTGGCCAAGGAGTTTTCCACCGTGCGCGACTTTCTCTATCTGGGGCGCGGCATCCACTTCCCCATCGCCCTCGAAGGCGCTCTCAAGCTGAAGGAAATTTCTTACATCCATGCCGAGGGCTACCCGGCAGGCGAAATGAAGCACGGTCCCAACGCACTCATCGACGAAACGCTCCCCGTGGTTGTGCTGGCCACGCGCGACGAGAGCGATCCGGCCTCTAAGCTGCGCTACGAAAAAACGCTCTCGAACATCCAGGAAGTCACAGCCCGCTCGGGCCGCGTGATCGCCGTAGCCACCGAAGGCGACACAACCATCGGCACCCTTGTCGAGCACGTCATCTTCATTCCTCCGGTCACGGAACTGCTCAGCCCGCTCATCGAGATTGTGCCCTTGCAATTGCTGGCTTATTACATTGCGGTTCGCCGCGGATGCGACGTAGACCAGCCGAGAAACCTGGCCAAGTCCGTCACCGTGGAGTAGCTCTTGCAAACCGATCACTGCGCACGCAGTGATCGGGCCAAAGAGTCTGCGCTCCGTAACTCAGCTCGATCGGCTCAAACGGCTTCTTCCCCGCATAATTCGACGCGAAGGAAGAATGCCCGGCCGTGTGCCAGTCCTGCGTGAGCACAATATGCTCGAACTGCGGCGCGACGCGATGGATGACGTCCATCACCGCGTCTCCCTCCCGAACAGCGAGCGCGCCGCAGGCTTTGGCTTGTCTTGCGCAAGATCAGAGGCTTTCAAACTGCGCCTTGCGCCGTGGCGGAGGTGAAGCACTTCAACCCGCTTCTGCTTCTCGAGCACGCGATAGATCACACGGTAGACGTGGGGCTTGGGTCCGTAGAGGAGATGGCGGAGTTGAGAATTCTCAGGCGTCAGCGGGCTGCGGTTGGACATTTCTTCAAGGCTGAGAACCGCCTCTTTGAGGCCCACATACCATTTCGAAGCCGCGCCCGATTGCTCGGCGTTGATTTCTTCGTACAGGCTGGCAAAGTCGCGCTCGGCGCGAGCCGTGATGTTAACGAGGTAGGCCATGGGTGGCTTCGAACTCGGCGAAGAACTGCCGCGCCGGACGGACTTTTCCCTTGCGAACGTCCTCCAGGCCTTGGCGAATTCCTTCCCCAGCATCGGCGCGCGCGGCCAGATCAAGCAGGCGCTGGTAGGCCTCGGCATCCTGCACCACGGCTGCCGCCTTTCCATTCACGGTGAGCACCATGGGGCGCTTACTCTTCTTGAGGTGCTTCATGAAATCGCCGGAAGAGCGGCGGAACGTGGTCAGCGATTGAATGTCGGTGGTGATGTCCAGCATGTGCGCCTCCGGGGGGAGCACCTTATTCGGTGCTCTAAGAATAGCGCATCGCTGTGATGCTGAATAGCGGCGGGACACGCTGCCACAGGGCAATCGCATTTGGAACTCTAAGGGAACTTGTCATCCTGAGGAGCGCAGCGACGAAGGATCTGCGGCTGCGCTTCGGCCTATTTTGGGGAAAATGGACCGCTTGGCTTCCTTAACCTTCACCTAAAAAAGCAGAAAGAACAACCGCAGATCCTTCACTACGTTCAGGATGACAAACGTCGAACGCAAAGAGATTCGAAAATGCAATTGCCCTGCACTCTGCGAGCTGTTCAGGGAGGGAACCGTCCTTGGCTCACCCTTTTTTTGCATTGCTGGAGGGCGCTTCGAAAAACGCCTCCACATCGGTAATCGTCTGCGTCACGCGGTAGGGTGGCAAGCTGGCGAAGAAGGTCTGGCCGTATCGTTTGGTGCGGATGCGGTTGTCTAGGAGGACCAGGACGCCGCGGTCTTCAAGCGAGCGGATGAGGCGGCCGAAGCCCTGCTTGAGAGTCAGAACGGCCGAGGGGACCTGGTAATCGAAAAACGGCTTGCCACCGGCTTCTTCAATGGCCCTCATGCGCGCGGCGACCACCGGGTCGCTGGGCACGGCAAACGGCAGCCGGTCAATGATGACGCAGCTCAGCGCCTCGCCCTGCACGTCCACTCCCTGCCAGAAACTCGAGGTGCCAAAGAGGACCGCGTTGGGGGTTTCGCGGAACTGCTCCAACAGGGCTTTGCGCGGAGCCGTGCCGTGCAGCAGGATGGGGAAATCGAGCACCGGCAGCAGACGCTCATAGAGGGCGCGCATCTGGGCGTAACTGGTGAAGAGGCAGAAGGCGCGTCCGCGGGTGATTTCAAGCACGCGCTGGATGCAGCGGGCCGCCTCTTCGGGAAACTCCGGGTCGCGCGGGTCGGGCATCTGCGGCGGCAGGTAGAGGAGCGCCTGCTGGTCGTAGCGGAAATGCGAGGGCACGATCAGTTCGCGCGCCTCGTTGAGGCCCAGCCGCTTGCGCATGTGTTCAAAGCCGCCCTGCACGGTGAGCGTGGCCGAGGTCAGGACAACCGTTGGGATTTGGTCGAAGACCAACTCGGACAGCAGCTCGGAAACGTCGATTGGAGTTGCTTGCAGAAACGTGGTCCGCGATTGCGGATGAAAAGTGCTTCGTGCCGCGGACTTGTCCGAGGACACTCCGCCAGAAATCCGGCGCTCCATCCAATAGACCATGTTACTGGCGCTCGATTCGAGCAGGAATTCAAGCTCCGAGCGCAGGCGGGCAACGCGCTTTTTCAGGCCGGGCGCTTCGTCGATGCCCTTCAGGCCCTCCATCTCCGCTTCCATTCTTCGTAGTGTTCCGCGGACCGCGGTGTAGAGGTCGCCGGAGGTTTCGAGGAACTCTTCGCGCCCGGTGAAGGGCTGGCGGCCGTCGCCGGCCATGGGCAGTCCGGCAAAGAACATGCGCGCGCGGTCGCGAAGCTGCTGGGTTTGGGCGGGCAGCTTGTCGGCGCCTTCCTTGCCGCGCAGCAGGGCGTCGGTGTCGCGGGCCAGCTCTTCAAAGCGGATGTTGCTGACCGAGAGGCCGAAGTAGCTGGAGGCCACGTCTTCCAGCTCGTGCGCCTCGTCGAAGACCACCGCCGCAGCCTCGGGGAGAATGCCGGCGTCGGGCGCGCCGGTGGCCTCGCGCTTGAGGGCCAGGTCGGCGAAGAACAGGTGGTGGTTGACGATAATGATGTCGGACTCAAGCGCGCGGCGCCGCATTTCCGTGATGAAGCAGCGGCCATAATCCGGGCAGGTGGACCCCAGGCAGGCGTCGGTGCGCGCATCCAGCTTTTGCCACAGAGCGCTTGACTCAGGCAGTTCGGAAAGCTCGGACCGGTCGCCGGTTTCGGTGTTCTTCTCCCACTCGGCAATTTGGCGATACTGGTCGATTTCTTCGAGACCCGACAGAATCGGCTGGGCGCGCAGGGTAACCAGCTTGTGGCGGCACAGGTAGTTGGCGCGGCCCTTCATGTAGCAGACGCGCAGGTTGCCGAGCAGCGTTTCAAGGAAGGGAATGTCGCGGAAAAAGAGCTGGTCCTGCAGGGCCTTGGTGCCGGTGGAGACGATGACGCGCTGGCCGGTGCGCAGGGCGGGCAGCAGGTAGGCCAGAGTTTTGCCGGTGCCGGTGCCGGCCTCGACGATCAGGTGGCGGCGTTCTTCAAGAGCCCGCTCGACGGCCTTGGCCATCTGCAACTGGCCGGGACGATATTCATAGGGCAGCGGCGAACGCGCCAAAATGCCGCCCGGCGCGAAGAACTCATGCAGGGAGGGCAGGGCGCGGGTTGGGTTGTCTGTGGCGGGCATCGGGCGTCGGAGCCGGGTACTCTCCCCATCATAGTGATGCGGCTCGGCGTGAGGGTGGGGAGAGGCCGGTTTCCGATGCAGTCGCCGGAAGTCAGACGGTCGGGCTCTCTGCGGTGGTGGGGTCGATCACTCTGCGCACCTGGGCCACGCTGTTGGCGGGAAAGCCGCCCAACCGCGCGTGTTGACGCACCGTTTCTTCATCCGGCGCGATGTAAACGCAGTAGATTTTGTCGTCGGTAACGAAGCTCTGCACCCACTGAATGCGCGGGCCAAGGTCGCGCAATACGCTGCAGGATTTGGCTGCAACACCCTGCAACTGCTGAGCCGACATGGAGCCAGCGCCCGGAATCTCCCGTTCAATGACGAATTTCGGCAAGGTTCAACCTCCACAAGACAGGGAATTTCAGTAGTTTATCCACACGCCGAGCGGGTTGTGTAGGAAAAACGCTTGTAGCAGCGCTCCAGGCTCCCGGGCCGCGTAAAAAAGGGCGGCTACAGAGGAGAAATACCCGAAAGCATCCCTCAGGGGCTGAAGCCCGCGTTGTCTTTGCTGAGTTTCTGCCGGGACTAAAGTTCCGGCCTACCATTCCCGGCCTACCGGTCCCGGAGCACCTGTTCGAGCGTAGCAGTGGCCTGCCGGTGCCAGTCTGCCGCCCGATATGCGGGGTCTTTGTCTCCTATTGGGCGGGGAAAAAGCTCATCCGGCCCGCCGGCCCGTCTTCGCGCGGGGATTATACCGCTGGGTAGACTAAGCTGGAGTTACGTGTTCTGCGCATCTGCCGCGACCAGTTCCTCGATCTGCGGGTCGCAAAGAAGCATTTGGGGCAGAAGACGAACCTGGAATCGATGCAGGCTGTCGGGCCTCCCCCTGGGGCGAGTGGCCATTGGAGATAAGTTTTGTCGAAATATCATAAATCGGTTGTACCCACCAAATCGCGCGCGGGCGCGCTTCCGCTGGTGGCCATTGTGGGCCGGCCCAATGTGGGCAAATCTACGCTTTTCAATCGCTTGACGGGAAGCCGCCGCTCCATTGTGGGCGACGAGCCGGGCATCACCCGCGACCGCATCTATGGCGAGTTTGAGTGGATGGGCCGCGATTTCCGGCTGGTGGACACGGGCGGCATGGTGCCCGACGACGCGGAGCTGATTCCCAGCGAGATTTACGCTCAGGCCCAGGTGGCCCTGGAAGAGGCCGACGCGATTGTGCTGGTGGTGGACGCGCGGACGGAGCTGGCCAGCCCGGACTACGACCTGGTGCGCATGCTGATCCGCGGCGGCAAGCCGCTGTTTCTGGCGGTAAACAAGGTCGAAGGCGAAGCCATGGCCATGGCTGCGGAGAACTTTCGCCAGTTGGGCATCCGCAACGTGTTTCCCATCAGCTCCGAGCACGGCTTGGGCATCGGCGACCTGCTGGAGGCAATTGGGGATGCGCTTCCCGCGCCACCTGAGGCGGTGCTGACCGAGGAAGAAATTCTTGCCGCCGAAGAAGCGGAGGCCGCTCTGGAAGCTGCAGCCGCCGCGGCTGCTGCAGCCCATGAAGCTGGAACTGACGACCAAGAGCCCCCCGCTGAGGCAGAGGACGATGAACTGCACCCGTTGCACCGCACCCACGGCGAGTTTGAGGTGCACGAGACCTCGGTCGCCATCATCGGGCGGCCCAACGTGGGCAAATCCACGCTGCTGAACGCGCTGACGCGCACTTCGCGGGCCATCGTTTCACCCATCGCCGGCACAACGCGCGACGCGGTGGACGAGGTGGTCGACTTTGAGGGCGCCCAACTGCGGTTTGTCGATACCGCCGGCATCCGGCGCAAGAGCAAGACCCACCTGATGGCGGAGAAGCTGAGCGTGGTGATGGCGCGCCGGCATCTTGAGGCTGCGGATGTGGCGCTCCTAGTGATCGACGCGACCGATGGAGTGACCGGGGCGGACGCCACCATCGGCGGCTATGCGCACGAAAGCGGACGCAGCGTCATCATCGTGGTGAACAAGTGGGACGCCGTGACCACCGGCCGCACCGACGGCAAACCGCCGGCCGACCGCGAGATCTTTGAGGAGCAGCTCCGCCGGGTGCTCAAGTACCTGAGCTACGCGCCGGTGATCTTCCTCTCCGCGCTGGAAGCAACAGGTCCGAACGCCCCAGGAGTGGCCAGGGTGCTGCATGAGGTCACGGCCGTGGCCGCCGAGCGCCGCAAGCGGGTTTCGACCGGGCAGATGAACCGCTTCCTGGACAAGATCGACTTCCAACGCGCGCCGGTACCGATGGCCAAGCGGTTACGCATCTTCTACATGACGCAGGCCGCCGTCGGGCCGCCTACGTTTGTCCTCTTCACCGATCGCGACATCAAGCTCCACTTTTCGTTCGAGCGGTTCCTCGAAAACCAGATCCGCGAGGCCTTCGGCTTCAAGGGGACTCCGATCTGGTTCAAGGTGAGGCCGCGCAACGAGAAAAAGGACAGGTAAAGCTCCAAGAGGACGCGGCCCCAAGCCGCGTCCTCTTGTAAGCAACGAGCGCTCCCGCGCTTATTGAGCCGCACCCACCGGCTGGCGGACAGCCGGCTCCCTGTATCCTTCCTCGGCCATGTGCTTGCCCATTTCGGCGTAGAGTCCCGGGTCGCGGGGCTGGAAAGTGCCGAGACCGTCGACGTAGCGGTTGTACATGCAAAAAGCCGCGGCAATCAGCACAGTATCGTGAATCTCCAGATCGGTTGCGCCCAGCCTGCGTGCGGTCGCCACGTCGGCTTCGGTCACCTGCTTGCCGTCCTGCTGCACTTTGCCGGCGATGGTGAGCAGCGCCTTGAGTTTGGGGCTGACCGGCGCGGCGAGAAAATTCGCCTTCACCTGGTCCACGACCGCTGCATCACCCAGATGGCTGGCGGCTGCCGCTCCGTGGCTCGACTGGCAGAAATGGCAATTGTTCTGTGACGACACGTAGGTGGCGATCAACTCTCGCTCGCCGGGGGTGAGGGAACTGGGCTCGTGAAGCAGGATGTGGGCCAGTTCGCGCATGGGCTTGGCTGTCTCCGGGCGAAAGGCGAATCCGGCGGTGATGCCGGGAAGGCTATCGGGTAAATTGATGTGCGGCATGAGTCTCTCCTTCGGTTGTCGAGCGTAGTTCAGGCGCCACAGGCAAGGACAAGAGCAACCTCAGATCCTTCGGCTCCGCTGCGCTTCGCTCAGGATGACAAGCGTTTTGACTCGTATTCAACTCGGAATCTAGTGCGCTGCAGTAGCGTGGGCGGCCAGGTATTCTTCGCTGACGGCGACGTATCCCTCGCGGGCCACGCGCTTGCCGCGCTCGCGATAAAACGACTCGTCCTCGGGCTGGTCGGTGCCCAGGCCGTCGACGTAGCGGTTATACATACAAAAGGCGGCAGCGATCAGCACTGTGTCGTGAATCTCAAGGTCGGTTGCACCTTGTTTGCGGGCGGCTTCCACGTCGGCCGTGGTCACCAGCTTGCCGTCCTGCTGCACCTTGCCGGCGATGGCGAGCAGCGCTTTGAGCTTGGGGCTGATAGCGGCCTGGGTGAAGTCGGTCTTGACCTGCTTCACCACTGCCTCATCCCCGCCCAGGTGCGCCGCGGCAATGAACCCGTGGATGCTGTGGCAATAGCGGGTGCAGTTGCGGCTGGAGACGTAGGTGGCGATCAGTTCGCGCTCGCCCAGCGTGAGCGTGCTGGGGCCGGTGAGCAGGATTTCGACCAGGGCGTTGAGCGGCCGCGCCGTCTCTGGCCGAAAGGCCATGGCGCCGCGGATGCCGGGCAAGTCAGGGGGAAGGGCGATGTGGGGCATGGGGATTCTCCTTGTGAGGTTGAAATCAGGAAAGTTGGGTTTCGGTTGCAGGAGACGGGGCAGGCCCGTTTCCGCGGACTAGCAGCCAGCGCGCCGGCAGGCCGGCCAGCACCACTGCTGCTCCCAGCAGCGAAGGCCACAGATTGTGCAGGAGCAGCATCGCGGCCAACAGGCAACAGCCGGTGAGAAAAACGATAGGAGCCAGCGGAAACCACCAGCGGCGAACGGGCGTGATGACGCGAAAGAGCGTGGACCCGGTGAGCGCCAGAAACACCACTGCGGAAAAGATGATGAACGCCAGGATGCGGTCGAATGCGCCCAGGAACAGCACCGCGAGCGCCATGCCGGTTTGTAGCAACACCGCATTCGCAGGGGTCCCGAAGCGGGGATGGAGGCGAGCGAAGACGGCCAGTGGACCGGCTTGGTCCTTGGTGCCTGCCTCGCCGAGCGCCAGAGCATAGGTAACGCGAGGGACGGCCATGCTCAGCACCATCAGTCCGCCCAACACGCTGAGGACAACGCAAGCCGAGAGCACGCGTCCGCCCGCAGCGCCGAACAGCGCCTGGCCAAACTGCGCCACAAAGGCAGTGTTCGACTGGATCTGCTCCATCGGCACGACGGCGACAAATGCAAAGCTGAGAAGCAGATAGAGGGCGGTAACGATCAGCACTCCGCCCGAAAAGGCGATGGGAAGGGTGCGTTCCGGGTTACGGACCTGGCCGGCGATCTTGCCCGCCTCCCACCATCCACCAAAGCAGAAGAAGGCGCTGATGGCGGCTCCGGCAATGGCGCCCATGAGCGGGTCGGAACCGGCGCGGCGCACGGTAATGGGAGCGAGATTGGCCACCGTGGCGTGCCCGGAGACGAGCGCCCATCCCACCAGAGCGGCCAGCACAGGCACCTTGAGCCAGTTCAGGGCGGTCATGACGCCGCTCAACAGGCGGGTTCCACAATAGTTGAGAACGCCAAGTGCAAGCAGAATAAGAGCCGGGAGCGCGGCGGCAAGACCCGGGGGCAACGGAACCAGGGCCTGCACATAAGGCACCGTGCCAACGCACAGGGCGGCGGCCACGCCGGGGTACATGACGATGGCGGCCATCCAGCCGTAGAGGAATGCCACGCGCCGGCCAAAACCGCGCCTTAGGTAGAGGTATTCGCCGCCGTCGTGCGGGTTGCGCACCGCAAGTTCCGTGAAACAAAGGGCCCCGGCGAGGGTGAGCACGCTCATGCCGCACCACACAGCGGCTAAGAGAGCGGGAGATCCTAGGGAACGAGCCATGGCGGCGGGAGTGAGGAAGATGCCCAGGGAGATGGCCTCGCCGGTCACCACGGCGGTGGCCGCCCACACTCCCATTTGCCGCCCTGCCTGGCGCTCCGTCTGCATCGTTTGGCTATGGTACGCAGCACGCTGCGATGCGCGCATCCACCTTTCGGTGGGCATTTGGACGGACTGGGTCTTGATTGGGGGCGAGATGCGGGATAGAGTTCCTGGAGAGGCAGGGAATGCCGCGGCGGCCGCAGGTAACCAGTTTCGATGGTTACCAATTGAATCGAAATGGTCACCATAGAACTCTGTAATGGGAAGCGATGCCTCCCGATAGCTAAATAACCAAGGAGTTTCCCATGACCGTAAATATCAACACCGTCGCTTCTGTTACACCGATTTCGGCAACCCGCGCAGTCCAGGCTGGCAAAATTGCCCCGGCCGATACGCAGCCCGTTCAGCTGCCGCAGGACCATGCCACTGTCAGCGCGGTCGGAGACTTGGTCGCAGCGGCCCTCAAACAGCCTGAAGTGCGGACAGACAAGGTTGCGGCGTTGAAGGCAGCGGTTTCGTCAGGCACCTACAAGGTCGACCCGGACTCGATTGCGTCGTCCATGCTTGCGGATCAGGGTTGAGGGTTTGAGGTAGCCCCCCCTTTCTCGATGAAACTGCAAAAGGATGGGCTACCCGCTCGCTTATCCTCAATCCGGGATCAAGGACGTCTCCGTTGTTGGCTCGCTATCGCTCGGCGACCACTGATGGTACCGGTGCAGACTTCGGAGAAGACAGATAGCCTGTCACCGTATTCTTGGCGCTCACATTGTTGACCACAATCTCAAACAACATGGGCTGTTTGCCGCTGTAGAACTGAAGCGGCTCGTTCAGGTTCTTGTCCTTCTTCTCATACTGCTTGTCGTCGGAGAATACGGAGAGGGTGAACTTGCTCCTCTTCGAGTCGGCTCTCTTCAGCACCAGGCTCACTGTCCCCACTTGCTGCTTCTGGCCCCTCACAAGTGTGAACTCGTAGTAGTTCCGGTCGCCCTTGTGCTTCAGGATTTCCAACTCTTCGCCATTACGCGCAATCAGGGTGCTGTGCCCGTTCAGATCGCCCTTCATCGACATCATCTGGTTGTTGGTGTCGGCCAAGTCGCTTTGCGTCTTGGCCACATCGGTCTTGACGCCGCCTACATCCGTCTGCACCGCAGCCACCTGCCCCGCCGTCTGCTGCTGCGCGGTGGCCAACCGTGCAGTCGTCTGCTCACCGCGCACCTCGCGGACCTGCAGCGCCGCTGCGCGCGTATCCAGTTGCTTTTGCGTCAGGCCAAGCGACGTCTTCAACTCATCCGTAGCCACATTCAACCGCGCATCGGTATCCCGCTGTGCCGCAACCAGCTTGGCGTTCTGCGCCTCTGCGTTGGTAATAGCCACCTGCTGAGCAGCCAGTTTGCTGTTCAGCGAGTAACTCCAGAGAATCCCGCCGATTCCCAAAAGCAGCGCCACTACGATGGCAGCTAACAGTGCGCCTGAGTGCGCTCTGGGTGTTCCTTGAACCATTTCATCGCTCATACGTTGCCGTCCTTTTCTTTGGCTCACCCTACGGCAACCTAATTGCCCATGTATGGTCGATATGGCTCACCCACGCTATTCGCCGATCGTTGGCTTGATGAGATGGACGATCCGCACAGGAAGGGTACTTTGATCAAGGCCGGATAACTTGAGATTCTGAGTCCTGAATGTATTTGCCGCCTAACCGGTAACTACTCTTCCAGCAAGTTCCCATGCGCAGTCATCCGTCAGTTTGTGGGCGCGACAGGATCGATACGCGCTGGAGCCGGGTCTGTTTGGGCTTTCGGCTTTGTTTGGGGAGGGCTTCTTCTGCTGTTTCGACGCGAGCCGAGCAAGCTGCTTGCTCGCCTCGACGTCGAAGGACTCGGCGCGACCGCTTACTGCTGTTGCGGGGCGGAGCTGCTGCCAGTGGCCGGGGCGGGCGTCGAGCCGTCGAGGTTGGTGACGTGCACGCTGGCCTGGGCTTCAGGGATAGTGCCGTCGTCGGCTTGGACCGAGGTCGGCTTGCCCTGGATAAGAATGCGTCCGACCGCCTTGCCGTGGGCAGGAACGCGGACCCGCTGGGTGACCGAAGCCGAGTCGGAGCGCACGGTGACCGGGACTTCAGCGGAGGTGTAGCCGTTGTTCGACAGATTCACGGCGAGCAGCCAGTTACCGGCAGAGGCTGTAGTGGGGAAGGCACTGTCGATGCTCAAGTCGGGCAGGCCCTTGTCCGAGTCGACCCAGTCGGCGAAGAACCAGGAAAGGTCGCGGCGGACGCCGGCCTGTTCGAGCAGGTTTTCAAACGATGAGCGGCCGGTGTCCTTGCCCAGATCCTGCGAAGGGTCATAGGCGCGCAGGGCGGCGGAAAGGGTCGGGTCGCCGGCTACATCGCGCAGCATCCACAGCACATAGGCGGCCTTGGTGCGGTAGTAAACGGGCGAGATGGCCTGGGCCAGCGGCTGTCCTGCGCCTTGGCCGGGGCTTTCCGGCTCGGCCAGGGCGAGGGCGGCGCGCGAGGCTTCGAGCATTCCGAGCGCCTGTTCGCGGCCGCTCTGCTTTTCAACCCATAGCGTACCCATGAAATGTGCCACGCCTTCGCTGAGCCAGGCGCGCGGGGACTGCATCCACGCGTGGGTGAGGGCGTGGGCCAGGACGCCATTCAACTGCTCGGGGCCGGCTTCACGGACAGTTGTGGCCAGCAGGGCGCCGGTCTCAAAAGGCGCGTCTTCGGGATCGGGCAGATCGAGCACGGTCAGCTGGGCGCGGGGCTTCTGGCCGAGCCAGCCTTGTAGAAAGGGAGTAACGGCGGTGGCGGCGGTGGTCCAGCCCTGCACGGCGAAGTTGTTGGCGGGAAGGGTCCAGACGGTAAGATTGGTGCCGGGGTGGGGGGTGCGAATGGCGACAAAGAGGCTGGGCGCTTCAAATCCAAGGGTTGCGCCATCGAGAGTCGCCGTGGCCACGCCGGCGACTTCCTGGCTCTGGTCAATGCTCCCCGATTCCGTGACGGACAAAGGCACGGAGTGCCCGTTGACGAGGGCCACGGTCGGAGGCTGGCCGTGGGGGAACTCGTCGGTGAGCCGCAGGCGGAAGTGCGCGCCGGCCATGCGCAACTTGTGCTCGCCCATCTCGTCAAAGAGGCGCGCTCCGTCGCCCAGGATGACGGGGACGCTGGAAACCGGGTACCACACCACGTTGCCAAAGCCGCGCAGGCCGGTGAAGGGAACACTGATCTGGTCCCAATCGGAGTGCAGGGCCACCTCTTCTGGAGTGCCGATGGCCAGAAGGCGCTGGGCATTGGCGGCGATGGAGCCGGAATAGGTGACGTCGAGCTGCAGGGTTGCTCCGGGCGCGAGAGGCTGGGGCAGGGCAACCGCGGCTTCATGCAACTGGCCGGTATGGTCGGAGTCGGCGTTGAGTGTGGCTACCTGGAGAGGAACGTCGTGGGCATTGAGGCGAATCCGCTCCCAGTTGAGTGAGGAGGAGATTTGCAGCGGAATGTGGGCCAGCGGAGTTTTGCCGTCGTTGCGGACGACGATGAGTGCGCGGACGGCGATCTGCTGGGCGGCGGAGCGGAGACGCACGTCCATGTCGAAGTTGGTGAAGGTGACGGCCATGCGCTCGGCGTCCTCCGCAGAGGGCTCGGAGGCCATTTGGACCGCGGGGTGCGCGGCTGTCTGTGCGGCTTGCGTGGTTACCTGGCCGTTCTCGTCCATGGAGCGGGAGAAGATCACTTTGCCCTGGGGCGGCTGATTCTGTTGGGGCGGAGCCGTTTGCGCGGTGCAGGGAAGGGTGCCCAGGCAGAGGGCAGCCACGGCGGATCCCAAAAAAGAGAGCTTCATGAGCCCAGGCCTTTCTGTTTCTTTGGTGTTTTAGACGCGGCTCCTGCGGTTGGGCCAACTGCGCCTTCGGCGACCCGGGCGGCGTTGCGGCGCTGGCGGAAGGCTTCATAAAGCACCACGGCGCCGGCGGCGGAGACGTTGAGCGAGCTGACGCCGCCGGCCATGGGAATGCGCAGCAAGTGGTCGCAAGTGCGGCGAACCAGGTCGTGCAACCCCGCACCTTCGCGGCCCATGACGAGAACGCAGTTGCCGGTCAGATCGAACTGGTCGTAGTCGGAAGTGCCGCGTTCGTCCAGGCCTATGATCCACAGATTCTGGCGCTTGAGGTCTTCGAGGGCACGCACCAGGTTGACGACGCGGGCGATACGTAGGTGCTCGGTTGCGCCGGCGCTGGCTTTGACGGCTACCGGGCTCAAGGGGGCGGAACGCCGCTCGGTGAGCACCACGCCGTCCACGCCGGCTCCATCGGCCACGCGCAACAGGGCTCCGAGGTTCTGCGGATCTTCAACGCCATCGAGGGCCAGAACGAGGCGGGCTGCGCCGGCGTTTGCCGGAAGGGGCGTGTACAGATCCTCGATGGTCATGAACTCCTGCGGGCGGACCAGGGCGACAACGCCCTGATGGGCAGGGGTCTGGGCGAGCTGCGTCAATTGGTCGCGCGCCTCCTGGCGGACGCGGACGCCGCTTTCGCGACACAGGGCCACCAGCCGTTCGAGCCGCTCGTCGTGGCGCTCACTGGACACTAAAACGTGGTCAAATCGCCGTCTTCCGGCCTTGAGCGCTTCTTCAACCGGATGCAAACCATAGAGAACTTCCATAAGGGATAGTGTAGAAGATCGCTGATGCTGGCCGGAGCGAGGACATTAGAGCAAGAAAGACCTTCCGGCAAGTGGCCTGCTGAAGAGCTTCAGCCGATAGATGGATAGCCTCGATTAGAATGGGAGGCATTCATGGAAAGTCGCGTGGATTCCCCGGACCAGAGAAAGTCTGGCGGGAAGGGTGGCGTTGTGCAGCCGGATCGGACCTTGAATTGCGAAGTGTGAAACGGCAAACAGCGCTGGCGCTGGTAGCCGGAGTGAGCCTTCTGATCGCCGCGTGCGGTGGTGGAAACAGCGTGGTCGCAAAGACCTACGTTCTCACCGTGAACTCGTCCAACCCTGAGACGGGCGTGCAAATCGGCGTGACCACGCCCGGAAATAACACGACCACCCATGACACCACGAGCTTTTCGCATACATACGCCGCCGGCGCCTCGTTCGCGCTGACCGCGCCTGCACTGGTGGGCGCCAACACCTTTTCATCCTGGTCGGGGTGCGCAGCCCAAGCCGCAGCCACGTGCACGGTGACGCTAACAGCCGATACGACGGTGACCGCCAGCTACCAGACTCCAATGATGAGCACACCGACTGTCACGGTGACGCCCTCGTCGTCGAACATTACCACTCGGCAAACCCTCACGGTGACTGTTGCCGTCGCGGGACCTGCGAGCGGCGCGACACCGACCGGGACAGTGGCCCTTGCGGGCGGCGGCTATTCTTCAACGGTCACAACGCTCAGCGGCGGCAAGGTGCAGTTCGCTATTCCGGCCGGTGCCCTGAGCGCGGGCAGCGACATGCTGCAGGTAGTTTTTACTCCTGACACGGCGAGCGCCGCGGTGTACGGAGTCGCTTCGGGAACCGCCGCTGTGACCGTCAGTGTTCCGGCGATGATCACGCCGACAGTTACGGTGACGCCGTCGCTCTTCAACATTTCGACTGCCCAGGCTATGACCGTAGCGGTTGTGGTCACCGATGGCACCGGGAGTGGAACGCCTACGGGAGCGGTGACGCTGACCAGCGGCAGTTATAGCTCAGGGCCCGTCGCTCTTGGCAGTGGCAGCGTAACGATTGATGTTCCTGCCGGGTCGCTGTCGATGGGCACCAACACATTCGCGGCCAGCTACGTGCCTGACTCGTCCGGTGCTTCGACCTATAACGCAGCCACGGGCACATCCTCGGCAGTAACTGTGGTGGTGGCGACCATGATCACGGTGGACCAATCAAACCTGGGCGCGGCTGTCAGCAGCCAGCTCATGGGCATGAACATGGCCTATTGGTACGACCCATCCACTCCGGGAATCGTGCCGGCATTCCAGCAGGCAGGCATTCGTGGAGTGCGCTGGCCCGGGGGGTCGGGAGGCAACGACTATCACTGGGCGACCAACACCCTATGCAGTGGCGGCTACACGGCTCCTGCCGCAGCGTTCGACACGTACACTGCCGACGTGATTCAACCCGGGAATCTCGATGTGGCGCTTACGGCGAATTACAGCACGGACATCGCCTGCACCGGCCCTGGCGATCCGGCTGAAGCTGCCGCCTGGGTGAAGCATGCCCTGAACAACGGCAATTACGTGAGCCATGTTACGGTGGGCAACGAAAACTGGGGATCGTGGGAACCGGATCTGCACGCCATTCCGCGCGACCCGACGACCTATGCCAATGCGACAGCGACAGGATACTATCCGCAGATCAAAGCGGTGAATCCCAATGCGCTGGTCGGTGTGGGCGTCACCGCCGGCAGCTACGGATGGGATCCGACCGTTTTGTCGCTTGCGAAGTACGATTTTGTCGAGTATCACTTTTATGCGGGCGGTCCGGGCGCGGAAGACGATACGTTTCTCGTGCAGAGGGCAGCCCGGCAGTTGACTACGGACATCAACACCATCAAGGCGGAGCTGGTAACGGCCGGCAAGCCGGACACACCGATTTTCATTGGCGAAATCGGCTCGGTGTATGACGATCCCGGCAAGCAGTCGACGTCGATCACCCAGGCTCTGTTTGCCGGCCAGGCGCTGGGCGAAATGATGAACGAAGGGGTTTCGCGCGCCGCGTGGTGGCTTGCCTTCGGCGGCTGCGACAGCGATCCGACGATCGATAACTTCTCCAGTTCGCTCTACGGCTGGCAGAACTTCGGAGGCTACATGGTGTTTTCCGATGGATTGCCGGAAAGCGGCTGTTCGGGAGCGACCATTCCCACCGTGCCGGCGGGGACGCTGCTGCCTACGGCGCGTGCGTTTCAGCTCTTCAGCAATGTGGCCGTCGACGGGGAGCATGTACTGACCGCAAACGTGTCCGGTGACACGACCGACGTGCGCGTGTATGCGGCAACCGCGAACGGCGGCACCGGCACTGCGCTGGTGATCTTCAACCTGAACCAGACCGTGAGCGAGCCGATTGGCATCAATCTCTCCGGCCAAAGCGCGTCGTCAAGTGTCACCGTCGAGACGTATAGCAAGGCCATCTACGACCAGTCGCAAACGAATGTCTGGGCCGGGCCCACGAACTTCGGGCTTGGCGTTCAGAGTTTTCCGCTGGCCCTTACGCTCGATCCGTGGAGCATGAACGTGGTGATTGTGAAGTAGAGGACTCGTGCGCCTCCACTGCAATCGCATGGACAGCGAGGAACGATGGTCGCGCTCCCGGGGTGCTTCAACCAATCCGCCGGGGCATAGGACGGCGTTTCTGCAATCGACCGGACGCCCGTTGCGTATGCGATTCGCCGCCTGCGGCTCATGCGATAGACTCTTCGCATGATTCACGACGGCCGCAGCAAGAAACTTCCATTCGACCCCGACGAAGCGCTTGAGCATCTGCGCGCCAGTGATGCAAAACTGGCCGCACTGATCGACCGGGCCGGCCCGTTTACGATGAAGCTCGACCCACTGCCGTCGCCCTTCGAGTCGCTGCTGGAGTCCATCATCTACCAGCAGTTGCATGGTAAGGCCGCGGCCACCATCCATCGCCGGCTCCGCGAGTATTTTGGCGGCGACCCGGCTCCCCAGCTTCTTCTGGACACGCCGGACGAACCGCTGCGCGCCGCCGGGGTTTCCGGCAACAAGATCAAGGCTCTGCGCGATCTGGCTTCCCGCACGTTGGACGGGACCGTTCCCACCCACGCGGCCATTCTGAAGATGAGCGACACGGAGATCCTTGAGCGGCTCACCTCAGTGCGCGGCATCGGCCCCTGGACGGTGGACATGCTGATGATCTTCCGCATGGGACGGCCGGACGTGCTGCCGGTGACCGATTACGGCGTGCGCAAGGGATTTGCGCTGACGTTTCAGCGCTTGCCCAAAACCCGCGCGCTGGTGGCGGCGGATTTGCCCAAGCCGGAGGTGATGCTCAGACGTGCAAAGCGCTGGGCTCCGTTCCGCTCCGTGGCCAGTTGGTATCTGTGGCGGGCTTGCGACCTGGCCAAAACGTCTGCGCCAGCCGGGCGAGCAAGTCTACAATAGCCTGACATGGCCGGCACTCCGGCGAGAGAAGGCGACCCGCATGGCCTCCAGCAAACGTTTTATCTGTATTCATGGTCATTTTTATCAGCCACCTCGCGAGAATCCCTGGTTGGAGACGGTTGAAACGCAGGACAGCGCCGCCCCTTACCACGACTGGAACGAGCGCGTTTGCGCGGAGTGCTACGCCACCAATGGCGCGGCACGCATCGTTAACAACAAGAATCAGATCACGCGCATCGTCAACAACTATGCGCGCATGAGTTTCAACTTTGGGCCCACCCTGTTGAGCTGGCTCAAGGAGAACGCGTCGCGCACATACCGCATGATCCTCGATGGCGAATTGCGCAGCCGCAGGACCTTTCAGGGGCACAGCTCGGCCATGGCGCAGGTATACAACCACATCATCCTGCCGCTCGCCAACCGCAAGGACCGCCTCACGCAGATTCGCTGGGGCATTGCCGACTACAAGCGCAACTACGGCGTCGCGCCGGAGGGAATGTGGCTGGCGGAGACGGCGGCCGATGCGGAATCGCTTGAGCTGCTGGCCAATGAGGGCATCCGGTTCACCGTCCTTGCTCCGCACCAGTGCATGCGCATTCGTGCTTTGAAGGACAGCGATGGCAAAGACGCGCCCCAGGCTGCCGAAGGAGCCTGGACGGACACGCCCAACGCTTCCGTGGATACGACCCACCCTTACCGGGTGCGCTTCGCCTCGGGCGCCTCGATTGCCGTCTTCTTCTACGACGGCCCTACCTCGCGGGCCATCGCCTTCGAGGGTTTGCTGAATTCCGGCGAGAGCTTCGCCTCCCGGCTCAAGGCGGGCTTCAAAGACAACGCCCAACCGCAACTGGTGCATGTGGCCACCGACGGCGAATCCTACGGGCACCATCACAAGTACGGAGAAATGGCGCTGGCGTTCGCGCTCCATCTGCTTCAAGAGGATGAAACCGTCACTCTGGTCAACTACGGCAGCTTTCTGGCGCAGTTTCCGCCTCAATACGAAGCTGAAATCGTGGACAACACCTCGTGGAGTTGCGTGCATGGAGTCGAGCGCTGGCGGTCCGACTGCGGCTGCAACGGCGGCAAGCAGGGTTGGAACCAGGCCTGGCGCGCACCGCTGCGGCAGGCATTGGACGAGTTGCGCGACGCAGTAACGCCGCTCACCGAGCAGGAGGGCGTCAAGCTCTTCAAAGATGTGTGGGCCGCGCGCGACGGCTACATCGGCGTCATCCTCGACCGCAGCGATGAGGCGGTGGACCGCTACTTCGCGCGCTATCAGAGCCACGCGCTCACCGAGGCGGAGCGCGTGCGCGCGCTGGAATTGATGGAGATGCAGCGCCACGCCCAACTCATGTACACCAGTTGCGGCTGGTTCTTTGACGACATATCCGGCATCGAAACCGTGCAGGTGATCGCCTATGCCGCACGCGTGCTGCAACTGGCGAAGGATCTGTTTGGCAAGCAGGCCGCCGGGTTGGAACCGGCCTTCCTGGCGAGGATGGCCGAGGCGCATTCCAACGTGGCCGCGGCCGGAGATGGCGCCCGCATCTACAAGGAACAGACCTGCCAGATGGAGCTGGGATTGGAAAAAGTAGCTGCCCACTATGCCATCAGCAGCGTCTTCTCTTCCTTTGCCGAGGAGACTGATCTGTTCTGTTACCGGGTACGCCGCGAGTCCTATGACATTTACACGTCTGGCCGCGGTCGCCTGGCGCTGGGCCGAGCCCATTTGGCCAGCGCCATCACCGGCCAGCAGCAGGACTATTCCTTCGCGGTTCTTCACTTCGGCGACCAGAACATTACCGCCGCTGTCAAAGCCTACCGGGAGACCGACGCGCCGGAGTTTGAAGCCTTTGCCGTTCAGGCTTCCGACCACGTGCAGCGCGCCGACTTCCCCGAAGTGATTCGCCTTCTCGACCGCTTCTATGGCCATGTGGATTATTCGTTGACCTCGCTGTTTACCGACGAACAGCGGCGCATCATGCAGATTATTCTCAACTCCACACTGTGGGACATCGAGAGTTCGCTCACCACCATCTACGAGGACCACGCCAGCCTGCTGCACTTCCTTTCGCTGGCCGGCCTGCCCAAACCCCCGGCGCTCGCCCTGGCCGCCGGCTTCGCTATCAATGCCGGTTTGCGCCGCGCCATGGAAGCCGATTCCATCGATCAGGCGGTGCTGCGATCGTTCCTGTCGCTGGCCAAGGCCGACCAGATTCAACTGGACTCGACCACGCTCTCCTTCATTGCCGACCAGCGGATGAAGCGCGCCATGATCGAGTTGCAAATGTCCTCCGGCTCGCTGGAGATTCTGGACCGCGCACTGGCGCTGGGGCGCACCGTGGTGGAGTTGCCCTTTGAATTGAACCTGTGGCAGGCGCAGAACATCTGGTATGAAATTCTGCGGTCCTCCAGCTATGGGCTCACTTCGCTGGATGCCGAGGAGCGCCCGCGCTGGGACAAGAACTTCAGCGAACTGGGCAACTGCTTGTCGATCGACTGCGCCGCCATCAGCGCCCAGGACCCGGCTGCGGTGACCACGGGAGATTAGGGGTCGCAGGCTCAGCTTCGCCAGTGCAGCTCCACCGGCCCGTCCAGCGGGTGATTCAAAACGGGTGCCCCAGGTGCCTCGCTTTTGGGCACCTCGGAAGCGGACGCCGTGTTCAGCCGCGCCTGCTTCAGCGCGAAATACCACTTGGCCGGCTTGTCGGCGTCGTCGATCAGCATCAGGCTGGGATTGTGGCGCAGCCCCTCAGCCTGCTGAATCATCGTGACCTGATCCTGGCGCACAAACTTCGCGCCGAAGAACTTGGCGATCGGCGTCACCAGCGGAACATGGTAGAAAACATTCCACGCCGCCACCACGTCGATGCGGCAGGTTGAAGCAGTCACCGGCGTAATTGTTGTCAGCGACGAAAACCACTTGTCGCCGCAGCGGATGACCTCCGTCCGCCGGTTGGGCAAAACAAAATCGATGGTTGTCTCCACCGGCTGTCCGTAGACGCCCAGAAGCTTGTAGGGCGCGGAGTTGCCGCTGGGCGCATGTGCGCTCATGCGAAAGCCTTCGGGGATGGGCTCGAAGCGCTTGGTCTTTTCGCGAATGGAGCCGCGCGTGCGCCACCACCATGCCTGATGCACAAACGGCCCGTGCGCCGGGTCCATCAGCCCGATGATGCCGTGATCCACATTGCAGGGAAGGTCGGCCGTCAGAAAGGCAGTGCGGTAGCGCACGCCAAATTTGGCCAACTCCGGCACGGGCTTGAGCCCGGAGCCAGTCTGTTCCACGATCCCGACTTTTCGCCCGCCGCCTGGCGAGGGGATAAAAACCCAGGCATGGCCGTCGCGCTCCTCGCAGGGGTAAGCCGTGGCAAAGATGCGCGTGGGGTCCAGGCGGTCGTGGCTGCTGAGCGAGGGAATCGCCTGGCATTGGCCGCCGCAGGGCTCGAACTCCCAGCCGTGGTATCGGCAGGTGACGTGCCGGCCGTCGAACCAGCCCGCGCTGAGCGGGATGCCGCGGTGCGGGCAACTGTCGCGCATCGCAAAAACACGGCCGTCGCTCTTGCGCCCCAGCACCAGCGGAATGTCCAGCAGCATGGCCTTGGCCAGTTTGCCGCGGCGCAGCCTCGCGGTGCGCAGCGCCGGATACCAGTCGTCATAGAGAAGGGTGGCGGCCGGTCCGGGGAGGTTGGCGCCGGTCTGAGCGGGGTTCAGGAGCGGCATTTCGCACTCACAATAGCATCTTCGCTGGAAGGAATGCCAGTTGGACAAACGGGCTGCGCCGCTCTAGCTCGCCACTTTCAGCAGCTTTCCGTCCCTGAGCGCAAACCGTTCGCCGCGCCACACAATCGTGTTGCCGGCAAAGCCCGCCGCCCAGGTGCCCATGGCCACTACGTCGCGCAAGGGGAGCTGCCAGAGGTTGGGCAGCACCTGGTGGTCGGCCAGCACCTCGGCACCCACCGTCATAGCCAACGACAGGCGTAGAAAGAAGCTCAGTCCCAGCAGCCACAGGCTCACCGGACTCAGCCCGCTGGCCACGACATTGAGCACCGCCCAACCCAGGCCGTGAGTGAAAATGAGGCCGGCATAGCCCCACGGGCGCGCGTCGCGAACGGTGCGGCTCCAGCGCAACTGGTGATCGAGGAAGCCGCGCCAGCCGTAAGCCGGGACGCCTGTCTCGACCACTTCGGCACTGAGCACAACGCTATAGCCGGCCCGGGCCACACGCGCTCCCAGTTCGTAGTCGTCGGCAAGGTGGTCCACCAGCGGCAGAAGTCCGCCGATCTTGTCGAGAGCCTCGCGCCGCACGGCAAGCGTGGAACCGAGGCCATAGCTCAAGCCGCCCTCGATCATCTTCGACAGCAGCACGCCAGCCTGGAAGTCGGTCGCAATCCCCAGCGCTTCCAGCCGCGAGGGCAGTGTTCCATGGGCGCGCCCGCGGTAGAGCGCTGTCACCAGGCCAACCTCTTTGTCGCGAATAGTCGATTCGGGCGGCAGACCGGGACGCAGGCCGGGTTGCAGGCCGGGACTGGTAGGCCGGGACTTTAGTCCCGGCGCAACAAACCCAGCAAATTCGATGGGGGCTTTAGCCCCTGCGGTATGCCCCTCGGGGTTTTCTGTTTCGAATCGCCCTTGATCCGCTCTCCGACTAGCGTCGGAGGGAGTGGCTGGCGGCGCAAAGCAGGCCATGATCCGCTCCAGGTAGCGCGGCGAAACAGTGATATCGGAGTCGTTGATGAGCAGAAAATCGTGGCGTGCGTGCCTGGCAAGCTGCACCAGAACGCTGACCTTGCGATTGGTTCCGAGCAACTCCGGGCACTCGACCAGGCGAATGGCTCGCTCGGGAAATTCGGCCTTCAATTGCTCGACAGCAGCCACAGCCGGGTCGTCGAGCGTGGAGACGCCAAAGAGCAGCTCAAACTCGCCCGCGTAGGTCTGGCGGCAGTGACTGCGAAAGGCGCCCATCATGCCGGGGTCGAGTCCCTTGAGGGACTTAAGCACGGTCACGCCCGGCGCAAAGACCGGCAGTGGGGCGCGCCGCGCCGCCAGAAAAACACGCGCCGCAACCATGGCGGCCACAAAGTAGCCCATTCCCGCCACGGCCAGCACCGTGGTCAGTATCTCCACGGATTGGGCCAAAGCGTGCGGCATCACAGAGGCTAGAATACAGCTTCTAGCTACTAGCCTCTAGCTTCTAGCCCGCGCTCGAACGCCTTCGATTGCTTGGCGCACTCACAGGAGAGCTAGAAGCTAGGAGCTAGAGGGTAGCAGCTGCTTTTACTCGTACCGCAGCGCCTCAATCGGGTCCAGGTTGGCGGCTTTCCACGCTGGGTAAATGCCGAACAGCAGGCCAATGGCGCAGGAGACGCCGAAGCCGATCAGCACCCACATGGTGGAGAGCGAAGCGGGCAGCCCGATGGGCAGGAAATACACGATCCAGGTGAACACCGCGCCCGCCAAAACGCCGACCAGTCCACCCACCGCGCACAGCGTCACCGCTTCCGTGGTGAACTGGGTCAGGATGGTTCGCCGGGTGGCGCCGATGGCTTTGCGAATGCCGATCTCGCGAGTGCGCTCGGTGACCGACACCAGCATGATGTTCATGACGCCCACGCCGCCCACCATCAGCCCCACGCTTGAGACGGCGATCATGAACAGCACCAGCCCGCCAGTAAGCTGGCCCCAGAGCTTGGTCAGCGAGTCCGGCCCAAAGATCTCGAAGTTGTCCTCGGCCTCGACCTTGACTTTGCGGCGCACGCGCAGCAGTTCGCGAATCTCTTCCTGCACCAGCGCCTTGTTTTTGGGGTCATCGTACTTCACGCTGACCCACATGTCCTTGTCTTCCGGGTGCAGATTATGAAAAGTGCCCAGGGGGAAATAGACCTGGTTGTCGGCCCGGTTCTTACCGCCGCCGAAAGGCTGTTTCTGCTTGTCGAGCACGCCGATCACGGTGTACAGCCCCGACTCGATGTTCACTTCCTTGCCCACCGCCGACTCACTACCGAACAGCTCTTCCCAAGTGTCGTGGCCCAGCACGCACACGTGCGCGCCCCGATGATCTTCCTCGTCGGTATACTGGCGTCCCTCAAGAAAGGTCAGGTCGGTCACTTCGCCCACTTGGGCCGTCGAGCCTTCGAGGATGGTTCCGGCCACCTTTTTGCCGTTGTATTTCACGCTCACGTCGCCCACGCGAAACTCGGCCTTCACGTGCTGAAAACCGCCGTCGGCGGCCACCACGTGCGGCAGCGTTCGCAGCGCCATCACGTCATCGATATTCAGCTTTTTGCGCGTCAACTGCTCCGTGGTGGGGCGCACGCCAATGACCGGCATGTGGAAGACCCAGATGACGTTCGACCCCATGGAACTGATCCAGTCGGCGACCCGGTTATTGAGTCCATTGATGACCGACGAGATGGTGATCACCGTGGTGACGCCGATGACGATGCCCAGGATGGTCAATCCCGAGCGCAGCTTATTCGCCCTCAGCGTATCGAGGGCCATTTTGACGGATTCGCGTGTTTGTCCTTGCGCCATAAACAACAGCTCCTAGCTGCCAGCCTCTAGCCTCTAGCTAAAAGCTCTGAATCCGATGAGCGTCTACTGCGATAGAATCGCCAGATATTCGATCTTCCGCAACAGCTTGGGGAGCTAGAAGCTAGAGGCTAGTAGCTAGCAGCTGTCTTTACAGTTCCGCCCTCAGCGCCACCACTGGATCCAGCTTGGCGGCTTTGCTGGCTGGATAAACGCCGAAGAAGATGCCGACGGCGGTGGCCATGAAGAGGCCCAGAAGCACGGCCCAAATGGGCACGCTGGTGGGGAAGCCCACCACCAGCGTAATCACCTTCCCCACCACCACGCCGGCGATGACGCCGATTGCCCCGCCCAACAGAGCCATCAGGCCGCTCTCGATGAGAAACTGCAGCAGCACGTCGCGCTGCTTGGCACCCAGCGCTTTGCGTACGCCGATTTCGCGCGTGCGCTCCGTGACCGAAACCAGCATGATGTTCATGATCACGATGCCGCCCACGACCAGAGAAATGGAAGCGATGCCCAGCACCACCCAGGCAAACAGGCCGAGTAACTGGTTGGCGATGTCCAGAAAGGTGTCATTGGTCTCGATCTCGAAGTCGTCGGCCGCGCCTACCGCGTCGTGCCGACGCGTGCGCATCAACACGCGCACCTCGTCCTTGGCTCGTTCCATCACCTCGGCGCCGCCGGTGGCACGGGAGTAGATGTCCACCGAGTCGTTGTAGCCATACGTCTGCTGATAGGTAGTGATGGGCACTGCCACCCAGTTATCCTGCGACTGGCCCAGCGTCTTGCCCTGGCGGTCTCCCACGCCCACAATCGTGTAAGGAATGCCGTCGACGCGAATCTCCTTGCCCACCGGGTCGCCGTCGCCCAGCAGGTTATCGACAATGTCGTAACCCACGATGGCGTTGTGCGTTGAGTGTTCCTCATCGGCGGGCGTGAAGCCGCGACCCAGCGCGATGTCCACATTGTTCAGGGAGAGCATGGTCCAGGTATAGCCGCGCACTCCGGTGTTGTTGCTGGAGTGCCCGTTGTACACCACGTTGGTGGACTTGTTGAGCAGCGCGCCCACCTCGCTGCACTCCGTGCAACCGTCGCGCACCGCCTCGTAGTCCTCAATGCGCACGATCTTGCGCTTCTGGTACTTGAAATACTCTTCCGGGGTAAAGATCACGCTCGACATGCGCGTCACGGTGAACACGTCGGCCCCATAACCGGAGAGCTTGGTGCTGACGTATTTCTTTGCGCCCTGCACCAGGGTGATGACCATGATGACCGAGGCCACGCCCATCACGACGCCGATCAGCGTGAGGACCGTGCGCATCTTGTTAGCCCACAAGGATTGCAGCGCGAGTTTGAAAGCCTCAGTGAATTTCATCGTTCTGCTTTCCTTTGCAGGCTGTCCGCGGCCGCGGATTCCAGCCTATTCCCCGGAAAAACCGAAGTCCGGCGGTTTCCACCATCGCTAGCGAAGCCGTCCCGCCCTTCCAGTGTACGCAAATGTCCTGTATCTTCCTGACGGATAGGCGACCGATCAGGCTGCATCCCGGAACGGAAGTTGTCCTGCCGGAACAGGATACAGGGAGCCCCTGCTCTTCGGTACGCAGGCCAGCACCGCGCGGTTCCGGACGCCGCGCAGATTCCAGGGCGGCGCATCTGTCGCGCTTCGAGGTGATTCCGACTCCGCAGCATTCCCGATACGGCGGATACAGGGGTTCGCACGCGGGCAATCGCATTTGAGACATCTTTGCGTACAACGTTTGTCATCCTGAACGTAGTGAAGGATCCGCGGCTATTTTTCTGCTTTGCGGTGAGGTTGGAAAAGCCAAGAGGTCCATCTGCCGGAAATAGGCTGAAAGGCAGCCGCAGATCCTTCGTCGCTGCGCTCCTCAGGATGACAAATCAATGAAAGTTCCCTGAGAATTCCAAATGCGATTGCCCTGGGGTTCGCACGCAGTGAACCGCTCTCCATCGCAGCACCGGACTCTCCGGTCGTAGAATTGCACGATGTGGAAAAAGCTGCTGGTCCTCTCGCCTCATGCGGATGACGCAGAGATCGGGTGTGGAGGCTCCATTGCCCGCACCATTGCCGAGGGTGGCGAGGTGTGCGTGGCGCTGATGACCATTGGGCCGGTGAACTTCCGCCATCGCGGTGTGGTGGGCAGCGCGGAGCGGCGGGGCGAGTTCATGGCCTCGATGCGCACTCTGGGGGTTCAGAGAACGCAGGTTCTCTCCATGGACCTGGACGGCGGCATGTACACCGCGCCCCATGCGGAATTCGTTTCCAAGCTGGACGACCTGCAGGACGAATTCCACCCCGACGCCGTGCTGATTCCGCTTCCGTCTTCTCACCAGGACCACCGCTACGCCTGGGAGGTTGGCCTCGCGGCTACCCGGCCCAACGCTTCAAGGCATCAGCCCGACATGATTGCGGCGTATGAGTATCCGCAGACCAGTTGGGGAGACGGCGCAGACTCCAATGCCGGCAAGGGCGGCATTTATGTCGACGTTACGGCGCATTGGGAGTCCAAGCTGAGAGCCCTGCGGGAATATGAGACCCAGATGCGCGGCGAAGGCCAGCTGCTGTCACTTGAAGGCGTTGAGGCGCTGGGCGTGCTGCGCGGTCTGGAGGCGGGCTTCGGCCGGGCTGAGCTGTTCCACGCCCTCCGCATTCGCTTTGCTTGAGACTACAAAAGCCGGCCAACCACCAAGGGCGTGCGCGTTCCGTGTTAATTTTCCGGAACCGATCGCTTCTATCTGACGTAGCATGAGTTGGAACGCTTTTCGTCCCCTGGCTTTGAATCGATCTCGCAACCCACCGTTTTACCGGAGGCTCCATGATCCGCGCCTTTTCCCGGCTCGGCCTTGCGTTGCTTGCGCTGGCCATCTTGCTCCCTTCCCCCCAGTTTGCTCAGACTCCGTCCGCTCAACCGCCCCTGCTGCTGCGCAATCCATCGCTCTCGCAGGCCAGCATCGCCTTCCGCTATGCCGACGACATTTGGACGGCCGGCCGCCAGGGCGGCGAGGCGCAGCGACTCACCTCGAACGGGCATGTGGTCGCCGGTCCCATCTATTCGCCTGACGGATCGTGGATCGCCTATTCGGCCCACCTGAACGGCAACACTGACGCCTACATCATTCCGGCTGCGGGCGGCGTTCCCCGGCGCATCACCTGGCATCCGGCCGGCAGTGGTGTTGTGGGCTGGTCCCCAGACGGCAAGGACCTGCTGATCGCCAGCGGCCAGGCCAGCTACCGGCACTTTCTGCGCCTCTTCCGCGTTCATGCCGACGGCTCCGGCGTTCCTGAACCGCTGCCGCTGCCCTCCGGCTTTCAGGGCTCCTTCTCGCCCGACGGCGAGTCGCTGGCCTATGAGCCCTACACCAAGTGGCAGCCAGCCTGGAAGCGCTACGTTGGCGGCCAGACCACACCCATCTGGATAGTGAACCTCAAGACCCTCGACCTCGTAAAGGTCCCGCGCGAGAATTCCAACGACTCCAACCCGGTGTGGGCCGGAACTTCGGTCTACTTCCTCTCCGACCGCAAGGGCCCGGTTTCGCTCTTCCGCTATGACACTAGCTCAAAGGAAGTCAGCCAGGTGGTACCCAACACCGGCTATGACCTCAAATCCGTGCAGGCCGGCCCGGATGGGCTGGTGTATGAGCAGTTCGGCTCCATCCACGTGGTCGATTTCAACGGTGCCGACAAGACCGTTTCCATCCAGATCCACGGCGAACTGGGCAACCTGGCGCCCCACCGCGAAAACCTGCCCGCGGAAGAGATTCAGAACGCAACCCTGTCGCCCACAGGCGCCCGCGCCGCATTTGAGGCGCACGGCGAAATCTTCACCGTTCCCGGCGAAAAGGGCGACACCCGCAACCTGACCCAGACCCCTGGCGTGGCCGAGCGCAATCCCTCCTGGAGCCCGGACGGCAAGACCATCGCCTACTTCTCCGACGCCTCGGGCGAGTACCAGCTCTATCTGCACGACCAGACCGGTTTCAAGCCGCCCACGGTCATCGATCTCGGCCCCGACCCGAGTTACTTCTACAACCCAAGCTGGTCGCCCGACTCCAAGCACATCGCCTACACCGACAAGCACCTGCGCCTGTGGTACGTAGACGTGCCGACCGGCAAGCCGGTGCTCATCGACAAGGGCACCTACGGCAGCTTCGGCGCCGACTTCGGTCCCGTCTGGTCACCGGACTCCAAGTGGCTCGCCTATCACCGCGATCTGAACAACCAGTTGGACGCCATCTTCCTTTACTCGCTTGAATCCCACAAAACGACCCAGGTGACCGATGGCATGAGCGACGCCACCAGCCCGTCGTTCGACCCCAAGGGCAAATATCTCTACTTCCTGGCCTCCACCGACGATGGGCCCTCCCGCGCCGGAATCGATCTGTCTTCGCTCGATCGCGCGCAAACCACCGCTGCCTACGTCGTGGTGCTCGCCAAGGACGGCGCTTCGCCCGTTCCTCCAGAAAGCGACGACGAAAAGATCAAGGACGAGGACAAGAAGGACGACAAAAAAGACGCCGACAAGAAGGACAGCGACAAAAAGGACGCTGACAAAGACAAAAATGACGGGGAAAAGGACAAAGACAAGAAGGACGACGACAAGCCGGTCGAGGTCAAAGTCGATCTGGAAAAGATCGGCGACCGCATTCTGGCGCTGCCCATCCCCTCCCGCAACTACGGCTCCATCGAGGCGGGCAAGACCGGCGTTTTGTATCTTGCCGAGAGCGCGCCCTTTGGGCGTTCCAGCAATGAGGACGGCGGCCCCGGCATTCGCGCCATCTGGCGCTTCACTCTGGAAAAACGCAAGCCCGAAATCGTGCTCAGCGACCTCGACGCGTTTGTCGTCTCGTTCGACGGCTCCAAGGTGCTCTATGCGCGCCATGGCGGCTGGACCATCGCCCCGGCCGACGACCTGAAGCCCGATAACAGCGGCCCCGGCAAGCCGCTCAACCTCGGCAACCTCGAAACCGTCATCGATCCGCGCGCCGAGTGGCGGCAAATCTACCACGAAACCTGGCGCATCGAGCGCGACTACCTCTACGATCCGCACACCCACGGCCTCAGCATTCCCAAGATCGAGGCCAAGTACAAGCCCTACCTCGACGGCCTCGCCTCCCGCTCGGAGTTCACCTATCTCTCCACCGAGATGCTGGGAGAAATCACCATCGGCCACATGTTCGTCGGCGGACCGCATCAGCCGGACAACGGGCCCAAAACCGGACTGCTGGGAGCCGATTACAAGGTCGAAAACGGCCGCTACCGCATCGCGAAAATACTCGGCGGACAGAACTGGGCCCCCGGCCTTGCCTCGCCGCTCACCCTGCCCGGCGTCTCCGTCAAGGAGGGCGAATACCTCCTCGCGGTCAATGGCCGCGAACTGCACGCCGGCGACAATCTCTATGAGTTCTTCGACGGCACAGCGGGGCGGCAAACCGTGCTGCACGTCGGTCCCCATCCCGACGGAAAAGACGCTCGTGACGTGACGGCGGTCCCCATCGGCGACGAGGATGGCCTGCGCAACCTGGACTGGATCGAAGCTAACCGGCGCAAGGTGGGCGAGCTCTCCGGCGGCAAGGTGGCCTACGTCTACATGCCCAACACAGGCGGCTCCGGCTACACCAACTTCAACCGCTACTTATACTCGCAGCTCGACAAGCAGGCATTGGTGCTCGACGAGCGCTTCAACGAGGGCGGCTTCATCGCCGACTACGTGGTCGACGTGCTCAAGCGCTTCCCGCTCTCCGGGGCCATCGAGCGCGACGGCAAGCCGGTCCACGACCCGGTGGGCGCCATCTTCGGGCCCAAGGTCATGCTCATCAACCAGAACTCCGGCTCCGGCGGCGACGCCATGCCCTGGTATTTCCGCAAGGCCGGCATCGGGAAGCTGGTGGGCACGCGCACTTGGGGCGGCCTGGTGGGCATCGGTGGCTACCCGCCGCTTTTGGATAACGGCTACGTGATGGCTCCGCGTTACGCCATCTACGGCATCAACGGCGAGTGGGAAGTGGAAAACCACGGCATCGCCCCCGACGTGCCTGTAGAGGAACTGCCGAAGGACGTAGCCGCCGGCCACGATGTTCAACTTGAAACCGGCGTGCAACTGGTGCTGGAGGACTTGAAGGCTCATCCGGTGCCCGAGATCCCCGTTCCGCCCTACCCGAATTACCACAAGAACGACGGGCTGGGAAACCAGTAGCGGGAAGCAGGTCAGCAAGTCAGCAGGTCAGCACCTCAGCAAATTAGTCCAGATTTCCACAATTGGTCGGGTGCCCCAGGTCTCGATTCTGAGACCTGGGATTCGCCTGAAATTCGTGATCATAGGGTGTCGGCAGGGTGCCCCACCTTCGCCGCGTCTTTGTTTTTGCGGCTAAGGTGGGATATCTATAACTACAGTATTTTATATGTCTTACCGGGCGAGTCCCAGTTTTCCACTGCTCCCCCTTGTGACCCGGAGAATCGAGCCCATCACCGCCCCGAGCTACCGAACCCCTTCTCAGCCCGCGCCGAGTTTTCCAGAGTTTCCACAGTTTCCACAGCCCCTGTGAGAACCGGGACGGGAATCATCTGGGCGATCTTTTCGCCGGCCTTCAATTCGACCGCCGCCTCGCCCAGGTTGGTCATCAGCACCAGAATTTCGCCCCGGTAGCCCGCATCGATCACGCCGCCCGTGGTGGCAATGCCTCGCGCCGCCATCGACGAACGGTCCCGCACCAGCAGGCCCAGCGGAGCGCCGGTTTCAGGGTTCCGCGCCTCAACGGCAATGCCGGTCCGCACCTTGACTGAAACGCGCGGCGCCAGCACCACGCCTTCCAGCGCAAAAACGTCATAGCCCAGATCCTCACCGGGGTGGGCCACCACAGGCGCACGCGCGCCCGACTCCAACAATTTCACTCGCAGCATGGATTGATGGTACCGGAAGAGCGGGGTTAGCGGAGCTCACCGCAAGCGAGCGCAGGCGGACAAGAGGCCGACTCCGCCAACACGCGCGCCAGCGCAGCTAGTCCCGCTCCGCCCCAAAATTGGCCAGCCCCAGCCGGGAAACCTTCCCGGCCGGGGCTGTCGTGGGTTGCTGCCAAGCAATTCGGCAGGAAGATCCTGTAAGCCGAATTTTGTCGTGTGCGGTCATTCCTCTAGACGCCGCGTTGCCGCGGACGTTCATCAGCGACCTACCCGGAGGTTTCGGCAATTGCAAAGAGCAGCCTTGCGGCGCCGGGCCGGCACCGAGCGCGCTTCTTGCTCCGGGAGCGCGCTTCCCTCCCTATTTGGTCTTGCTCCGTGTGGGGTTTACCTTGACCCCGGCCCTTACGGACCGAGCGGTGCGCTCTTACCGCACCATTTCACCCTTACCCCGGCGCTGGAGTTGACGCAACGACGAGTGTACCCGGAAAACCGGGCCAACTCGGGTATTGCGGTTCCAGGGTGGCCCACGACCGGAAAGCCGAGGGGTAGCCGAGGCGGTATCTTTTCTGTGGCACTGGCCGTCCACGAGCCTTGAAGCCCGCGTCCCGGACGTTATCCGGCACACTGCCCTGCGGAGTTCGGACTTTCCTCCCCCGGCGGACTCAGGCTCACGCCCGACCCTCCGGCAGCGACCGCCCGGTCCTCCTGCCAGTCGCTAGTGTATCGTAAAGTTCGCTTCCTCAGCCCCGATAGGGGATTTTAGAGGTTGCGACATCAATGGCCAGCCCCATCTGTCTTAATCGGATTCTGAGGCTGATTGCAACTTGTTCTCTGTTCGGAGATGGTCCAACGATGATCTTCTGTATCGGAGGGTTTGCCGCCTTTAGAGCTAGTGAAATTGCTATATATGGGACGGGGTTGCTCTTACCCATACGAAACCGTATTCCGGAAGCGTCTGATTTCCGAGTGAAAAATTTTACGAGTCTATATTCCCTTTCTTCTCCAAATCCAGCGTGTTTGAAAAGGGTACTTTGTAGCAACGCGTGATGTGCGAATTGATTCCAATCTTTAGGTGTGGAACGGCCTTCTTTGATGGCTTTGCGGAGTGAGTCATATGTGCTTAGGCTATCGGTGGCCAAATCTCTAAATGGGCCGTCGAGGAGTTCATTGGAGAGTTGTTTGCATCGATCATATTGTTCGACTTCACGGTAGATGCAGAAACGACTAAAACTCGCTGCTGGCGTCGCCGATTGAAATTCACTTATTAGCCCTGCGCCGAAAACCAGGCAATAACCCTGCATCCCTTGCGCATATCCTCGCCATTGACTTAATCGGTCACCTCCGTCGACTCCTTTTTCGGTGTCTGTACAAAAGGAAACGATATATGCATCCAGAACGTCCGTAGTGGTCCTTTCAAAATAATCAGCCAGTGCAGTTGCTGCGTCTAAGGATCGATATCTCTCGTAGGCTCTTTGAAATAGCGCCTCCTTGAAAAGCTTCAGGCCATGCAGACGCTCCATACTGTCATTGAGGAAGCGGTAATGCGTTGCCCAGATGCTGCTGGACGAAAGAATTCCGTCAAGACCACTTTGCGAGGTGTAGTGATAAAGCAACTCTGGCGTGTCTTGTTCTTCCATCTTCGATAGACCTTCCGCTTCGCCGGCATAATTTCCGGCCACGTTCCGCTGCTACTCCACTTTGAAGTCGTTCAGTGCTGCGAAGATCGTTGGTTGAAGGGCGGGCACATCATTCACAACCAGATTCCAGATGATTTCTATGTCTACTTCCTCGTAGGCGTGGGTGATCCGGTTGCGCGTTGCGTAGATCTTGGCAAACGGAATCTCGGGATGAGTCGCCACGAAGTCGGGGGCGTCGGCCAGCAGTCTATGAGCAGCTTCGCCAATGATGCCAAGGTTGCGCAGAACGCCGTCCTGAAGCAACGTGCTGGCCATGAAATCGTCCGCTGATTTGCCTGCGGTATATCGCTGGATTCGTTCGAGGGCGCCGAGTATGTGCTCGAGGTAATCTTGGGCGCGTTCTGGATGCTTGCTCATACCGGCTGGGCCTCATCGAGAACCCTCTGCCGGAATTTCAGCGGAAGGCACTTTGGCGTCAGCAGGTCCACCTTGACTCCGGTACGCGCTTCAATGTCAATTTGCAGGCCTGCCAAGTCCAGCAAGCTGGTTCTGGGTGCCGGATCCACCAACAGGTCCAGGTCGCTGCCCTCTTCGTCGTCGCCATGGAGGACGCTTCCGAAGATGCGCGGGTTCGTCATGCCGGCTTTGAACACAAGCTGGCGGATCGTCTCCCGATGCTGCGGCAGTATCTCGGACGGACGCATGACGGTTCTCTCCCTCAAACTGCCCCCAGTTTACCCCTAACTGCAAGAGCCGGCAGGCGAATCATTTGAATCGACTTGGGACCTCCGCCCATCCATTGGCTGCGGAGTGCTTTCGCTGGCCCGCCGCGTGGGCACGGTCTGCACCGCCAATTGATTCCCCAAAGCCACCTCCCAAATTCACTGCAAGGAGACATTCATGAAGATTGTTGCGACCATCGCCCGCTACCTGCTGGGGCTCATGTTTCTGGTTTTCGGACTCAACATGTTCTTCCATTTCATTCCCATGGGGCCTATGCCGACCGGACTGGCCGGCCAATTCACGGTCGCCCTGTTTGCCGCGCACTACTTCTACGTCGTGGGCGCGATCATGGTGATCTCGGCAATTCTGCTGCTCTTGAATCGCTTTGTAGGCCTCGGCCTGACGCTGCTGGGCCCGGTGCTGTTCAACATCCTCACGTTTCACGTCCTGATGAACCCCGGCGGCATTGGAATGGGCGCGTTTGCCACACTGCTGTGGGCGCTGGTCGCCTGGCAGCATCGCATCGTGTTTGAGAGGCTGTTTGCGGCGCGGCTTGAGGAATAACCGCTTCTCGGCGAAGGCACAGGGCGGCTGGATACAATCGAGAGGACGATGATCCAGTACCTCTATCTCGGGCGGGTCGGCTACGACGAGGGCCTGGCGCTGCAGGCGGAGATTTCCGCGCTGGTGGGCGAAGGCCGCCTCCAGAACGTCCTGCTGCTGCTTGAGCATCCGCCGGTGCTGACACTGGGGCGCAACGCCCACCGGTCCAACATTCTGGCCTCCGACGAGTTGCTCGCAAGCCGCGGTTTCACTATCCACGAGATCAACCGCGGCGGCGACGTAACCTATCACGGGCCGGGCCAGTTGGTGGGATACCCCATCTTTGACCTGCGCACGCTCCATTCTCCCAGCGGCGGCCGCATGGGCCCTGTGGACTTTGTGCGCGGCATGGAAGAGGCGCTGATCCGCGTCTGCGGCAGCTTCGGCGTGCCAGCGGGGCGCATTCCTGGACTGACAGGCGTCTGGTGCGGACTTTCACCCGCGGGTCTTTCGGACGGCAACCCTTTGGACGAGATCAGCGGAACCGGCGAGCCACATGCAAAAATGGGCCGCAAGATCGGCGCCATCGGCATTCATGTCTCGCGCGGCATCACCTCGCACGGCTTCGCCTTCAACGTGACGACCGATTTGACGGACTTTGAACTGATCATCCCCTGCGGCATTCCCGATCATCCGGTCACCAGCCTGGAAAGCGAAGTCCGGACGTTGCAGCAACAGAAGTTGAAGGCGCTCCCTCCTCTGGAGGAAATCGCCCACCAGGCGGCAAGGGCATTTGGCCAGGTCTTTGGCGAACAGGTGCTGGCGGTCGAGAATCTCCAGGCGCTACGGTCCCATGCTGCCGTTGTTCCTCCGCAATTTCCCGCGGAAGACACGCCTCTCCGGGTTCCGGCGGAAGTGGAGCGGCTGAGTGGGATAGGGGACCCCCCGGTTCGCGCCTGACCTTGAATGCCGGACGAGGATTTTATTTCCCAGGTCTCAAAAGCGAGACCTGGGACACCCGATCGGTTGGCGGATGACATGCGAGCGCGGCGGCTTTGCTCTTCCACACCCCGTCTGGTTCGCGCCTGACAGCCGGGCCGGAACCGCTTTGAAGCCAATGGACAATGCGCCGCGATTTATAATCCGGCAGGAAACGGGTGCGTAGCTCAAGTCCCGCATCGCGGAGAGGAATCCATGCCAACCGACGTGATCATGCCCCAGATGGGCGAGTCGATCTTTGAGGGCACCATCACCAAGTGGCTCAAGAAAGCCGGCGACCTCGTCGAAAAGGACGAGCCGCTGTTTGAAATTTCCACCGACAAGGTGGACGCGGAGATTCCCGCGCCCGTGGCTGGAGTGCTTGCCGAAATCAAGGTGCCCGAAGGCGCAACCGTTGAGGTCAACACGGTAGTCGCAGTCATCGGCGGCACCGGCAGCGAAAGCCCTTCTACTGCGGATGGTGCTTCAGTGGCTGTCGCGCCGAAGTCGCCGTTGGCCGCACAGCAGGTGCCCGGCGGAACGGCAGTGGTGATGCCGCAGATGGGCGAATCGATCTTTGAAGGCACCATCACCAAATGGCTCAAAAAGGCCGGCGATCGTGTCGAGAAAGACGAGCCGCTCTTTGAAATCTCCACCGACAAGGTGGATGCAGAAATTCCCGCGCCCGTGGCCGGCGTATTGACCGAAATCAATGTCCCCGAAGGGACGACGGTCGAGGTCAATACCGTGGTCGCCATCATCGGCGGCGCTGGCGGTGGAAGCGTTGTCGCTGCGGCCGGCACTTCAGAAGCTGTCGCGCCGAAGACGCAGTCGACCGCACCGCAGACGCCGCAGGATACCCCACTGCAGATGCACGGCGGACGGCTGCGGTCGTCGCCGCTGGTGCGGCGCATTGCCAAAGAAAACAGCCTCGATCTGGCTCAGGTCCCCGGCTCCGGCTCCGAAGGCCGCATCACCAAAGAAGACATCCTGAGCCATCTGAGCAAGTACGGCGCCGGAGGCGCGGCCTCAGAAGCTTTTGCGCCGGAGACGCGATTGGCCCCACCGCAGGGGTCGCCGAAGGCGCCGCTGGCCGCACCGCAGGTGCCCGCGCCTCAATTGGCAGAGCAAGTCGTGCCGCTCACCAAGATGCGCGCCATCATCGCCCAGCGCATGGTTGAGAGCATGCAGATCAGCCCCCAAGTCCACACCGTCTACAAGGTGGACATGACGCGCATCGTCCGCCTGCGTGAGCGCCAGAAAGCGCGCTTCGAGCAGCAGCACGGCGTCAAGCTCACCTACATGCCGTTCATCGCCGCCGCTGCCGTGCACGCGCTGGCCAAGTTCCCGGTGGTCAACGCCTCGCTTCAGGACGGCGCAATCCACTACCACGGCAATACCAACCTGGGGATCGCCGTAGCTCTCGAATGGGGCTTGATCGTGCCGGTGGTGAAGCAGGCTGAGGAGCGCAGTTTCCTGGGCCTGGCCCGCGCAATTGCCGACCTGGCGGAGCGCGCCCGCTCGAAGAAGTTGCTGCCTGACGAAGTCCAGGGATCGACCTTCACGCTGACCAACTCCGGCATCTTCGGCGACGAGTTCAGTACGCCGATCATCAACCAGCCCAACTCCGCAATTCTGTGCATTAGCGGCCTCAAGAAAGAAGCCGTGGTGGTGACCGACGCCGAGGGCAACGACACCCTTGCGATCCGGTCGATGCAGCACTTCTGCCTGGGCTTTGATCACCGCCTCATCGATGGCGCCGACGCCTGCAAATTCATGGCCGAGTTCAAGAAAACACTGGAAGGTTGGAACAAGGAAATCGGGTAAGATCGAGCGTTTTCCCGGTAAGTCGAATCAGCGCAGAGAATTTCGTGGTCGCCCTCCGGGGCGCGAGTGCGGATTTGGGGCGTTTTCCCAGGCCTGCGCTGCGCTCCGGCCGGGCTCGTTCGAAAATGTCTCCGGTCCTGCGAGCCTTGTTGTCAGGAACAATGGGCGCGACCTTCCAGGGCGCATTCCTCACTCGTTCCATTCCCAGCATTCCGCTACGCTCCACCTTGGGCTATTCTCGCTCTGGAAGGAAATGCGGCGGGCCGCGCTCTTCAACCACTGGTTCGGAACCAATTTTTGTCACAAACTCACGTTCACGCGATTGGTCCGGGGTAAAATCCAGCGTCAAGACGCGGGCGAATCGCATCTGGATTCACGCTACTCCGCAATCGCGCCGATCGTTCCCAGCCAGGTCTCGAGCAACTGCGGCCATTTTGTTACCGGCAGCTTGGTGCGCCGCAGTCCGAATCCATGGCCACCCTGCGCGAACAAGTGCATTTCCACAGGAACCGCGGCCTTTTTGAGCGCAATGTAGTACGACAGCGCGTCGTCCACGTTGTCTACGTGGTCGTCCTCATTCTGGACCAGAAACGTGGGCGGCGTCTGGTTGGTGACAGGGACTTCGGGGTTCAAGGCGAGAACCCTATCGGCACCGGCTGGGCGATGGACCACGGACTTCTTCGTGCCTTGCCGGGCGTCCCATTCCGCCGCGGCAAACGAAAGGTGTCCCGGATAAAGGACCGCCGCATCCACGGGCGGGTACAAACGCTCGAGAAAATGCGTGCTGACGGCGGCCGCCAGGTGCCCGCCTGCCGAGAAGCCAAGCACGCCGACCTTGTGCGGATCGATATGCCACTCCGCGGCATGGAAACGCACCAAGCCGACCGTTCTCTGCGCGTCTTCGAGGGCCATGGGCGACTCAGGATAGGGTCCTGATTTTGGATACTCCCCAACATCCGTTACGCGATACTTCGAGAGAACGCAGGTGACGCCACGGGACGCAAGCCAGTCACAGACCTCCGGTCCCTCGAGATCGATGGCCAGCCCCTGATAGCCGCCGCCGGGAAAAACGACGACCGCGACCCCGGTGTTTTTTCCCGTGGGCGAATAGACGGTCATCGTGGGCCGCGAAACGTTGCGCACCCCGGGTCACTGGCTTTCCGGCAGTCAGGCCCTTACCCGTGGTTACGGACTCCGGTCCGGCAACAGGCTGCGCATCCGGCGCTGTGCCGGGTCAGATCGCCACTTGCGTATGTCCCGGCGATGGCTGCCAAACAGGCGTCCCGGCATCAAGACAGCCAAGCGCAAAGACGGAACAGAAAACAAGGATCAGAGGTTTCATAAGGTTCCCCACGGTTGTGGAATTCTCACATCCAACTCAGCCGCCATGGTACGTGTCGCGGCCTCATTGCAAAATGCAAAACGACTGGCAGGCGTCGAGTGCCACATCCCATGTGTTGACCTGAAGACGGGGAGATGTGCAGGCGGGGATTCGCTTGAGTCGTCTAAAACTGTGTCAGGCTGAGCACGTTGCCATCCGGGTCATGGAACCACGCGACGCGCGCACCGGAGGGCGAGGTCCAGATGTCGCGAGGGGCCTTGTCATTGAGCCCGGGATAGCGCAGAAACTCAACCCCCGCTGCCGTCAGCCGATCCACCGTCGCGTCAATCGACTCCACACTCCAGCCCAGAATTGTGGACGGCGTCGGCTTGTGCTCACCATGCACGGGAGTCACGCGGAGCATGATTCCGTTGGCGTCAAAGACCAGCGCAAAGGGCTTTTCGTCTTCAATCAGGCGAAGCCCGAGCACGGACTCATAAAAAGCTCGCGCCTTTCCCGGGTCCATGGTGGGGACAAAGGTCACCAGCTTGGAGCTGCCAAGAATCGACTCATTTGCCATGGCGGACCTCCGGGTCCTAGCGGCGGCCGAAGGGGCGCGGCCTGGCCGGCGGGGTAACGGGCAGATCGGTCTTGCCGGCCGGATAAACTGCCAGGAAGCGGTCCTGGCCTTCGCCGGAACTGGCCGTCTCAACGCCCTCGATGGAACGGAAGGAGAGATGCAGCAGGCGGCGTTCGCGGCTGTTCATGGGCGGAAAGGCGTAGGGGATGCCCGAACGGCGCACTTTTTCGGCGGCGGTTTCAGCCTGAAGGCGCACTTCCTGGGCGCGCAGGGCCTTGAACTGGGCGGCGTCAAAGCTGATCAGGTCGTGCTCGCGCTGGTCGAGGCGCAGCATCTGGCCGGCAATGGTCTCCAGAGCCAGCAACAGTTCGCCATTGTGCTGGGTGGCCAGCGCGACATCGGGACCGCCCAACTCGACGTAAATCACGCGGGCTTCAATGCCCTGGGGATCGCGCGCGCCGTCTCCGGCAGTGATGCGATATTTGAAGCGCAGACCACCGAGCTTGTTGAGGGTGGCGAGGAATCCGGCGATTTTTTGAGCAGCCTGCTGCAGGTCGGCGATGGGCATAACAAAACAGTATCGCAGAGCCGGGCAGGGGATGAGTGGGAATTGGCCGGAAAGCTGACGCGATTCGATGGCCCGGCAGTGGCAGAATAGACCTATGCCGCCGACTGAGCCAATTTTCCTCACCCCCGCCGAAGCCCGCGCCCTGGGTGCTCTGATTGAAAAAGAAGTGACCACGCCGGACTACTACCCGCTGTCATTGAATGCGCTGGTGAATGCATGCAATCAGCGATCGAATCGCGAGCCGGTGATGGATCTGGACGAAGAAGCGGTGCGTCAGGCGCTGCATGGCCTGGAAGACCTGCGCCTGGCAGGACGTGCGCGGGGGGCCGACGGGCGCGTGACCAAGTACGAACACTGGCTGGGCGAGGCGTTCAACTTCAGTCGCGCGGAGATGGCGCTGGTGTGCGTGCTGCTGCTGCGCGGGCCGCAGACACCGGGCGAGTTGCGCGGCCGGACGGAGCGCCTGCACCGGTTTGACGAGATCGGCGAGGTGCTGGGCGGGTTGCAAAAGCTGATGGAGCGCGAACCGTCGCTGGTGGCCGTGCTGCCGCGTCAGCCAGGGACGAAGGAGTCGCGCTATGCGCATTTGCTCTCGGGCGGAGTGGAGTCGATGCCTGTGGAAGCGGCTGCGCCGGCATTCGCGAGACGCGAACCGGGGCAGGAGACAGCGCTCGACGCCGGGCAGGAAGAACGCATGGCGCAGTTGGTAGCGACGGTTGCGGAGTTACGCCGGGAAGTTACCGACTTACGCAAGAAGATCGATGACTTGTTTGGGGATTGATTGGGACCACTCGCCTTTGACTCGGGCGCGTTGCAACAACGCATCAACGGACACAGGGGCCAATTCCGCAGGGGCTAAAGCCCGTTGTTCATGGGGCTTTCTTGGCACGACTGAAGTCGTGCCCTGACACAAGGCGGATTTTTGAAGCAAGCTCTGGCATTACCTACTCGGCCGGTGTTGAATCGGCTGAATCCGGCCGCAAGACAAAAGTTGATTTTTGGCCGGAACCCGGCCTATGATCTGTGCATGTTCAGGCTGTCCGGTTGTCGTTGCTGCTTCGAACGCGCGCGCGTGCCGGTAATCTGGACCTGAACCGCCGATCGAAAATCCAGGATTACTGCAAGCCCGCGATCCAGCTATTGCTGTCGCGGGCTTTCTGTTCCTTGAGAAGAGGAAACAATGGCCCCAGTTGCTCCGGAAAAAGAGACAAAAGCGCAGCGCGCCGAGCGCCTGAAACGCGAGAAGAACCCGTGGGAAGCGTTTGACGAGGTGCGCGCGTTTGCGCGCGAAGGCCGCGCCAGCGTTGTGCCCGAGTGGGCTTCCACGTACTTCAAATGGTGGGGCATTTATACGCAGGGCGACGGCGTGGGCGCCACAGGCGGCAAGGGCGGCGAAGGCCTGGCGTCGGACTACTTCATGATGCGCATCGGCATTCCCAACGGCATTCTCTCTGCCAGCCAAATGCGCGTGGTCGGCGGGATTGCGCGGAGATATGCGCGCAACCTTGCCGATATCACCGTGCGCCAGAACATCCAGCTTCACTGGCTGACGATTGAATCGCTGCCCGAAATTGTGGACGCGCTGAGCACCGCCGGGCTTTCGCCCAAAGGGGCTTGCGGCGACGTGGTGCGCAATGTGACCGGCTGTCCGCTGGCCGGGATTGCCGCCGATGAGCTGATCGACGCTTCGCCGCTGGCGCTTGAAGTGGCGGACATGCTCAAGGGCAATTCGGAGTTCTATAACCTGCCGCGGAAATTCAAGATTTCAGTTACCGGCTGCCCGTCCTGGTGCTCGCATCCGGAGATCAACGACATTGGGCTGACGGCGGCAAATCTGAATGGTGTTTGGGGCTATTCGCTGCGCGTGGGAGGAGGCTTATCGGCCGACCCGCATTTAGCTGTACGCCTCAACGCGTTCCTCTTGACGGAGCAGGTTGTGCGGGTGGTTCGCGCGGTGGTTGAGATCTTCCGCGATCAGCAGGGATTGCGTGAAAGCCGCGATCGCGCACGGCTGAAGCATCTCTTTCTCAAAGAGGGTTGGACGGCGGAGAGTTTTCTGGCCGAGCTTCAATCGCGGCTCGACTTCACACTGCTGCCCGCCGCGCCCGAGCGGGTGCCCGACGATATCTTGCGTGATCACACGGGCATTCATGCGCAGCGGCAGCCCGGTTTGAGTTATGTGGGGGCTTCGGTGTTGCGCGGCCGATTGACGGGTGAGCAGTTGGAATCCGCCGCGGAGTTGGCTGAGCGTTTCGGCAGCGGAGCACTGCGCACAACGGTTTCGCAGAATCTGCTCTTTATCGATATTCCCAATAACAAAACCGCGGAACTGGCTCGCACATTGGGCGCGATTGGCCTGCATGTCGAAGGGTCCGCATTCTGGCGCGGGGCCGTGGCGTGCACCGGAACCGAATTTTGCAAGCTGGCGATCACGGAGACCAAGGGCTTCACACGCTGGCTGGTGGACGAATTGGAAGAGCGTGTGCCGGAATTCGATCAGCAACTGAAACTGCATGTAACCGGCTGCCCCAACAGTTGCGGCCAGCACTGGATTGCGGACATCGGCATCGAAGGGAAAAAGATCAAGCAGGACGGGAAGCTGACCGATGCCTATTACTTCTGCCTGGGCGGAGCGGTGGGCGAACACGCTGCGATTGCGCGCCCGGTGGGGTATCGCTGCCCCGCGCCGCTGGTGCCGGAAGCGATTGAACGGTTGCTGCGCAGCTATCTGGCCGGCCGCGCGCCGGAGGAGAATTTGCGCGCCTGGTTCGGCCGCCACTCCAACGACGAACTGCGCGCCAATTTGGCCGGGGAAGCGCTGGCAGCGGTCGAACGCGATAAGCCCAGCGGACCTGTTCCGCACGGCGCGGCGGAGTGAGGACGAATGACGAGCCTGCTGCCGATCTTTCTGAAACTCGCCGGTCGCCGCTGCCTGCTGGTGGGCGCGGGCAATGTTGCGCTGGACAAGATTGACAGCCTGCGCCGGACGGGTGCTGAGTTGCGTGTCGTTGCACCGGAAGCGCGGGCGGAGGTGCGGGAACTGGCGCGCGAAGGCAGGCTCGAATGGATCAAGCGGGCCTTTCAACTCTCCGATCTCGACGGCAGTTTTCTGGTGATTGCCGCCACCGATTCGCCCGAGGTGAATGCGGCTGTTTATCGCGGATCGGTGGAGCGCAACATTCTGTGCAACAGCGTGGACGACATTCCGAACTGCGACTTCTTCTTTGGTTCGGTGGTCAGGCGCGGCGCGTTGCAGGTGGCCATTTCCACTGCGGGAGAAAGTCCGGCCTTTGCTCAGCGCCTGCGCCGCGAAATCGATGAGCAACTGCCACTGGAGTTGGGCTCGTGGCTTGAGGAATTGGGCCGACTGCGCCGCGAGACTCTCGCTACTGAACCGCGTGGCGAGGCGCGCCGGCTCCTGCTGCACCAACTGGCCGAGCGCCCTATCTGCGCATCGGAAGAATCCCCGACGCGGCGGCTGGTCTTCGCGCCGCTTGTGGAAAACGAGGCCGCCGGTTTCCGCAACGGGGTCTTTGAAGAAGGTCCAGGTTTTCCACAGGCACCTGTGCAAAAGTTAGAAGATGCGCGAAGTCCATCAAAAGGAATGGTTTACCTGGTGGGAGCGGGCCCTGGCGATCCAGACCTGCTCACGGTGAAGGCTCTACGCCTCATTCAAACCGCCGAGGTCATTCTTCACGACGATCTGGTCACAGAGGCGATTCTCGGCCTGGCTGCGCCTTCGGCTGAGATCGTCAATGTGGGCAAGCGCTGCGGCGCGAAGAGTATTACCCAGGACGAAATCAATGCGTTGATGATCGAGCAGGCGGGCAGGAATCGGCGCGTGGTTCGCTTGAAGGGCGGCGACCCGCTGATTTTTGGCCGCGCCGCGGAAGAGATTGCCGCGCTCGCGGCCGCCGGCGTGCGTTTTGAGATTGTTCCCGGAGTGACGGCCGCCAGTGCTGCCGCCGCTGTTCTGGGCTGCTCGCTCACCGATCGAAACAGCGCGTCCGACGTTATGGTTTCTGCCGGGCATCACGCGCAATCTCATCACCGGTCACCGTTTCCGCAACTGGAAGACGTGACGCGCGTGGTCTACATGCCGGGGCGGGACCTTCATCTGCTGGCCGAGGAATGGCTCCAGCAAGGTCTGCCGCCGGAATTTCCCTGCGCGGTTGTCTCGCAAGCCGGTCAGCCCGGCCAGCGAGTGCAATGCTGCACGCTCGCCTCGCTGGGCGATGCTGCGCCCTCTGCCGCTCCCAGCGTGCTCATTGCCGGGTGGGCTGTTCGGGAAGCATCGAGCAGGACCGAAGGCCTGCTGCTGCGGGAGTTGGCGGCGGAGTCTTCGGCGTCGATCTAATGTGGGCCACCGCAAATTAGGTCATGTTCCGATACACGCGAATGGTGATTAGGAGAAGAAGCTTCCCTCAGGGGCTAAAGCCCGACCTTTGCGGTCCATCGTTTGCGGCACGACTTCAGAGGCTGCGGAAAAACCCTTTGATTCGTTGTTCCAGCTCTGCAGAGAGCTGTTTTGCGCCATTTTTCCGGGGCGCAGCCGGGTTGATGGTGGTTGTTTTGCCTCTCGATGCCGT
>Ga0224529_1000045_pt1 | contig 88431 bp, 70 predicted proteins | sample CBST50metaG_FD_179893 | JGI IMG/M metagenome (GOLD analysis project Ga0224529, IMG submission 179893) | Peat soil microbial communities from Stordalen Mire, Sweden - C.B.S.T50 | ecosystem: Environmental > Terrestrial > Soil > Wetlands > Peat | place: Sweden: Norrbotten County, Stordalen Mire...
CAACGGCGATTGAATGGGCCCTGAAAGCGGCACACCGCGAGAGAGCTTCCAGGCCTGCTCTCCGGGAGCAAACCAGCGCGCACAAGCCAAAATGACGACCGCCAGCAGGATTACCAATGGCAGAGCATGATGCTCCATCCAGGAAACGAGCGCACCGAGGCCGCGCGAAGCCGTCTGGAACACGCTCCAGATGCCTAGATAAACGCGGTCCACGTTGGTCCAGTGGAAGAATCCGCGCCAGTTCTGCATGAAAATGCTGGAAAAGTCGCTGGCGGTGAGCCTTCCCTGCTCCGGCAAAGGCTCACCGCCGGTAAAGATGCCGCCTCCGTCCAAGGCATAGGCAATGGCGTAAATCAGGCCGCCCAGAATCAGCGAAACCAGGGTCAGCACCAGACCGCCCATGCTGGAGAAGCTGCCCGCGTTGCCCGACAGGCCAAACCAGGTCACTTGAACCGTTTCCAGCTTCATCACGCTCAGAATTGGATTGAGCAGGCAGTTGACTGCCAACTGTGGCGCGATGCCCAGAATCACGCTGCCGGAGGCCAGCAATCCCATGCCCCAGAGCATGGTGGGCGGCGACTCATGCGCGTCCTGGGTGGCATCGGTCAGCGGCCCCAGAAAGACCGCGCTGGTGGACTTGGCGCCGAGGAAGACGGTGCCAAGGCTGGCCGCCCAGGCCACCATCGCGGGAACGGTCCATCCGGCCTGCAAGGCCGCCGTGTAGAGCATCCACTTGCTGGCAAAGCCGCTCATCAGCGGAACGCCCATCATGCTGCCGATGTTGATGAGCCAGGAGAGCGTGGTATGCGGCATCCGCTGGGCCAGGCCGCCGAGTTGGTTCATATCGCGCGTGCCGGAGGCGTGCTGCACCGAGCCCGCGCCCAGAAAGAGTCCGCCCTTGAAGAAGCCGTGATTGAGGCAATGCAACAGGCCGGCGGCAATAGCAAGCGGCGAGCCGATGCCAATGCCCACCATCATATAGCCGATCTGGCTCACGGTGGAGAAGGCCAGCATACGCTTCAAATCGTTCTGCACCATCGCGTACATCACGCCCACGGCCATGGTGACGGTGCCGATCCATATCAGGGTTTCATTGCCCCATGGCTGCCCCCAGGCTTGCGGCCACGTGCCAAAGCAGTGCATACGCGCGGCCAGATAGACGCCGGAGGTGACATAACAGGCGGAGTGGAGCAGGGCGCTGACCGGGGTGGGCGCGTTCATGGCCTCGGGAATCCAGGTATGCAGCGGAAACTGCACGCTCTTGGCCATCAGCGCCACCAGCATCAAGACAAAGACCCAGCCGGTAAAGGCGTGCGCCACGCGCGGATCGGTCCAAAGCGTGCTGCCCGTGCGCTGGTAGATGACCAGAATGGCCGCCAACAGGCCATAGCCCGCGATGTGGGTCATCAGCAGAACCTTGCGCGCGCCGCGAACCGAGTCGGGCTTGGTGTACCAGAAGCCCACCAAGCTGAACGAGCACAAACCAACCACTTCCCAGAAGAGATAGAGCAGAAAGAGATTGGCGCTGTAAACCAGGCCGACAAAGCCGCCGATGAAGATCAGCATCGCGCAATAGAAGCGCGTGGCGGATTTGTCTTGGGCCATGTAGCCGATGGAATAAAGCAGCACGATCGCGCCCAGCAGCGTACCCATCAGCGCAAAGAGAAGGCTGAGCGCATCCACGTGCAGGATGAGGGCCAGCGGACCGTCCCAGGGGAGCGGATTGCATTCGACGAATTGCCCCGCGCGGACTGATCCCGCCATCGCGGCCACGGCGAGCACCGCCGGCAGCGACGTGAGAAAAGCGAGAATTCCCTTGGCGCGGGCATTCAAAAGTCTGGCGGCCACCAGTTGCAGCACGGCGCCCAGCAGAAGCGAACATGGCGCAACCAGAATCAGGCTCTCACGGCTCATTCCCGCATAGTATTCGGTAAGAATCTTCCCAGGATGTGATAAGCCTCACATTCCGGTGAGATTGCCTCCATGCAGGCCAGCGGCAAGATTGCCGGCCCAAGGCCAAAAATCCGGCCCGTGAGTGAGGAGGAATGTGGCCTCCCACATCTGGCGCAATAAAACTGCACCAGATGTGGGGGCAGCCTACAGAAAAGTGCCGCAAAAGAAGGCATTTCTCATCGCAGAGTCTTCAGTACCGATATAAACGACACAGATTCGAGATAGCCCTCATGAAAAAAATCATCTCTATTGGCGTATTGTTCTTGTCGACTGTCTGTGCCGCAGGTCAGGTTCCTCCGATCAAGGGCCACGTGCTCGGCGAAACCATGCAGCAATTCCTGACAGTATCTTCGGTTATGAGAAGGCTTGTGGCACACTGCCGGACGAATCCGAATGAACTTCTACCCGATCCTCACGCTTCTGTAGAGAATGGCGACGTACCACCTAGCTGCCAGGATTTGCTGAATGCCGTGGATGGCAAGGGTACGATTGCGTTTACGGAAGATTTTGCAGACGTCTACATGGCTCCACATTTTTTTGAATTCTGCGGAGAGGTGGAGTTTTCCGACGGCAGGCTCGATATGCTCAATATCTGCCTGACCGACCCGTGGAGTGATGTTTATTCCAGCCTGATCAAAAAGTTCGGCAATCCAACTTCGACAGACACCATCGAAATGCAGAATGGATACGGGGCGATCTTCTACTACCCCGAGGCGACTTGGGAAAAGCCCGTGTATCAGGTGAAAGCCAGCGAAAAGCCCCTGGGGATGATGCGCTATGTGATGGTGGAATTGACTACCACGGCTCGCTTGAAACAAATGGACGCAGATAAACCAAATAGTTTGGATTGAGCGCACGGCTGGAGAACACAAACGAACGTCCGGCTTCGTGCTGTCCCATATTTGGCGCGATAAACTGCGCCCGATATGGGACACCCAGTATGGTGCTTCTTAGCGATCCAGGATATTAGCAGCCTGTGGTAAAAGTCCAAGTTTCTTAAAAACATCCCTCATGGGCTAAACAGGCTGCGGAAAAAAGCCTGTTTCTGACAAAATTGGCGGAAAAAGTTCTTCCGGGGCTAAAGCCCGCGTTGATTCTGCGTGCTTTATGCGGGGGTTGAAACCCCCGCCTCCCTCCGTATCGAGTTTTTCCGCAGCCTGTAAACCCCACCGTTTCTTATCAAGCAATTACGGCAGTCAGGGCTGAAGCCCTGACCTACCAGTCGTGCCCTTTCAAAACTCGACTTTCACCACGAGCTGTTAGCTGTGCATTCCCTTCCACTCGGAATAGGGCCCCTTGAAGTCTTCAATCGCGCCGTCATGGAAGAGCCAGAGGCGGGTGGCGACTTCGTCGAGGAGGTCGTGGTCATGGGTGACTAGCAGCAGCGTTCCTTCATAGCGCTGGAGGGCGATGTTGAGAGCGTTGATGGCTTCGAGATCAAGATGGCTGGTCGGCTCATCGAGAATCAGGATGTTGGGCTTGGTGAGAATCAGCTTACAGAAGGCCAGGCGGGCTTGTTCGCCACCAGATAAGGCTTCGGTCTTCTTGTCGCCCTCTTCGCCACTGAAGAGCATCTGGCCGAGAATGCCGCGGATGTCCTCAATGTGGGCCTCGGGCTTCCAGCCGTGCAGCCACTCGGCCACGGTGAGGCCGTGTTTGATGGTGGCGCTCACGTCCTGTGGAAAATAGCCAACCTCGGCCGCGTGGCCCCAGGCGACCTGGCCTGCGTCAAGCGTAAAGCCCTTGCCGGCGAGACCGTGATAGTTGGACAGAAGACTGCGCAGCAGCGTGGTCTTGCCCGCGCCGTTGCGGCCGACGAGGCAAACCTTCTCGCCGCGCAGGATGTCGGCGGAGAAATCCGTGATGACCTTCAAATCGCCATAGGTTTTGACGAGGTGCTTGCATTCAATCGAATGCTTGCCGCTGGGCCGCTCCTGATCGAAGCGAAGGTAGGGCCGCGCGATGTTGGAGCGGGCCAGATCGTTGGTTTGCAGGCGTTCGACCTCCTTGCGGCGGCTGGTGACCTGGCTCGAACGGGTTCCAGCGGCAAAGCGGGCGATGAAGTCATTCAGTTGCGCGATCTTCTTCTCGCGCTGCTCGCTCTGCGCCTCGAGCGTGGAGCGAATCTGCGTCTTGGCCATCACCATCTCGTCGTAGCCGCCGGTGTAGGTGATGATGGTCTCGTAATCGATGTCGGCGGTGTGGGTGGTGACGCTGTTCAGGAAGTGCCGATCATGGCTGATGACAATCAGCGTGCCGTCGTAATTGTTGAGGAAGTCCTGGAGCCAGTGAATCGAGTCGAGATCGAGGTGGTTGGTCGGCTCATCGAGCAGCAGCGCCTGGGGCTTGCCAAAAAGGGCTTGGGCGAGCAAGACGCGCATCTTCTGCCCGCCTTGCAACTCGCTCATCTTGCGCTCGTGCGTTTCGTCAGTAATGCCGAGGCCTTGCAGCAGCACGGCGGCGTCGCTTTCGGCCGAGTAGCCGTCCTCGTCGCCGACAATTCCTTCCAGCTCGCCCAAGCGCATACCGTCGGCGTCGGTCAGCTCTGGCTTTTCATAGATGCGGTCGCGCTCTTCGAGGGCGGTCCAAAGGCGCTTGTTGCCCATGATGACCGTGTCAATGACGCGATAGGCGTCAAAGGCGAACTGGTCCTGGCGCAGGACGCCCAGTTTGAGTGGACGGACGACAGAGCCCTTCTGGGCCTCAAGATCGCCGGTGAGAATCTTCATAAAGGTAGACTTGCCGGCGCCGTTGGGCCCGGTGAGGCCGTAGCGGCGACCAGGCACAAAGCTCACGCTTACATCTTCAAAGAGCACCTTCGCGCCGTAGCGCATGGAGACATTGCTGACACTGATCATTCTTTTTCTTATTCCTATTGGCGGGCCGCAGTTGGGGAACGGCTGCACGAGCCGGATAACACCAGGGTTGAACGAATGGTTTTGGGGCGCACGCGCGCGGGAGAACTGCCGTACCTCTATTTTCTCATAAGCGGTGGCGACGAAAAGAGCGCGGGCGCGACACTTTCCGCCAGCTTGCGTCTATAGGGATGGAACGGATCCGTTTTGGGCCGCGCACGGAATCTATCGCGAATGGGAATAGGTTCGCCAGATTTGCCGGGACGCAGGCGCTTGGGGACCGCCAGCCAGACGGGTTTGCCCGCGCCTGACTATACTAAGAGCTAGCAGAAATCAATAACCCAGCCGCAGGGCTGGCCACGCAATGAGGTCAATGAACCGATGAAATCCTTCTTCGAACGGCTGCGCACGCGCCGTCTTGCTTCTGTATTTGTCCTGCTTGCCACATTGTCGGCCGTGATGGTTGCCGGCTCCTTTGCGGCTCATGGAGTCCGCGGAGAAGAAACACAGATCAACAGCGCCGACGCCACGCCGCTGAATGTGGTCAATTCCACGGTGCCGCCAAACGAGTTTGTGAAGATCGCGCAGAAGGTCGGGCCAGCGGTGGTCAACATCAACACCAGGACGCTGCCCAAGCAGGCCGCTGGCAAGGGCCACAGTCTTGGCCGCGGCGGCATGGATGCAGCGCCCCAGCAGCCTGGCGGCGAGGATGACGACCAGGATCAGGGCCAGGGGCAAGGCAACCTTCAGGACTTCTTCAACCGCTTTTTCGGCGGGCAGATTCCTGGAATCCCGAACCAGGGCGGTGGCGGCGACAATGGCCAGGTGCGCGAATCGCTGGGATCGGGCTTTATCGTTGATTCCAAGGGCTACATCATCACCAACTATCACGTGATCGAAAAGGCCGACAAGATTTATGTAAAGCTGGCGAGCGATCCCGACGGCACCACAGACGAAGGCCGTCCGGCGCGCGTGATCGGCTTTGACAAGTCCACCGACTTGGCGGTCATCAAAATCGAGACCAGCACGCCGCTGCCAACCGTGAAGCTGGGCAACTCCGACACGGCGCAGGTGGGCGACTGGGTGGAAGCCATCGGCAGTCCCTTTGCGCTTTCGCAGACGGTCACGGCGGGCATCATCTCGGCCAAGAACCGGACTATCGAGCAGGGCGCCGGCGGCCAATTTCAGCACTTCATCCAGACCGACGCGGCCATCAATCCGGGCAACAGCGGCGGACCGCTGCTGAACATGAACGGCGAAGTGATCGGCGTGAACACCGCCATCTTTACCCAGTCGGGCGGTTACCAGGGCCTCGGCTTCGCCATGCCATCGAGCACCGTGGTTCATGTCTACAACGACCTGATCAGCCCCAGCCACAAGGTGACGCGCGGCTCGATCGGCATTTATTTCAGCCAGGAACTTCCCACCGCAGTCAATCGCGTTTACGGCTTCAAGAACGGCGTGCTGGTGAGCAAGGTTGAGGCGGGCGGGCCGGCGGAAAAGGCTGGATTCAAACCCGGCGACATCATTACCACCATCGACGGCCGGGCGATCAAGGACGGCGACGATCTGGTGAATGAGATTGCCAGCCGCAGGCCAGGATCGAGCGTACGTCTGGGCTACCTGAGAGACGGCAAGCCGGTCGACACCACGGTCACGGTGGGCGACCGCGACAAGGTCTTTGCCGAGCTGAACGGCGAGCAACCCGATGTGAACCAGGGCGAGAAGGGCGACGTGGGCGAAACCAAGCTGGGCCTCGTGGTCCGCGAGGCTTCCGCCGCAACAGTGGCCAAACTGCATACACCGGGCGTGGCCATTCAGTCAGTGCGCGCCGGCTCCTTCGCCGACTTGCTGCAACCATCGCTTCAGCCTGGCCTGGTCATCACGCACATCAACCGGCAGCCGACCGGCACCAAGGCGCAGTATGACGCCGTGGTGCGCAAGCTGAAAAACGGCGACGACGTGGTCTTTGAAATCATCGACCCGCGCCATCCGGATTATGGCATCAACTACGTGGGCGGAACGCTGCAGTAGCGTTCCGCAGGGCGCGGGCGGCAGATAGCCGCTGCCCGCGCCCGCCATGAACCCGGTTGAATCTTGATTCCAGCCCCATTTTTCTTCTTGTGAGAGCGTATAACCGTTCGTTAAGATATGGCAGACAGTTTAGGAAGCTCTGTTTTTAGAGGTTAAACACCGTGCATTTTTTCCGAGCAGAATTGGCGTTTGTTATCGTTGCGGCTTTGGCCGTGTTCCCTGCTTACGGCGCCAAGACGCATCACGCCACCGTCAAGAGCCATGCCGCTACACACGCTTCCAGCGCCAGCGCACCGCATAGTGGCCATGCCAAGCACAGCGGCGAAGCGGCGGCCGAGGCAGCGAAGCCCAGCTCCCATGCGCGGCATGGCGGCGTCAGTGCTCGCCATGGCCGGGCAAAACATGGCGCCGAGGCCGCGACGAGCACAGAGTCCGATACCAAGCAGACCGCCAAGACTACGAGCGGCCGCCGCCACAGCGCTACGCCGAAAGTCGCCCGCTCGCACGGCCAGCAGGCCATCGACCCCGCCCGCGTCACCGAGATTCAGCAGGCGCTCATCCGCCAGCATTATCTGACCGGAGAAGCCAGCGGAAGCTGGGACGATACCACCAAGGCCGCGATGACAAAGTACCAGGCCGACCAGGGCTGGCAAACAAAGCTGATTCCCGACTCGCGCGCGCTGAAGAAGCTCGGACTCGGTCCCGACTACTCCAATGCCATCAATTCCAAAAAATCATCCTTTGCCACGCCGCCGCCATCGAGTACGATTCCCGCGGCGCAGTCGGCAGGATTTGCGAACGCCGCGGGAGTCAATCCGTAGTTGCAGTGGTTGCATCTTTCTTTCAACGCCTGTGCTAACATCAGCCTCGAGAATTCTGTTTCCGGGAGAGCATCATGCCACACGTCATTGCTGAACCTTGTATCGGCACCAAGGACACCGCTTGCACCGAAGCCTGTCCGGTTGATTGCATCCACCCCAAGAAGGACGAAAAGGGCTACGCGGAAAGCGACCAATTGTTTATCAACCCGGACGAGTGCATCGACTGCGACGCTTGTGTTTCGGCCTGCCCGGTTTCAGCCATCTTCGCGGAAGACGACCTGCCGGCGAAGTGGGCCAGTTTTGCCGCGAAGGCCGTCCAGCACTACGCCAGCTAGGCTATTGTCAAAGGCGCATTCCGCCGGGAGATGAGGCGTAATTGCGCCTGCGTGGCAGCGCACTTACGCGATCAATTTCATGCCCGCATCGCGGGCGGCGATCCGGTCGAAGGTCAGCGTCCGGCTGCATCTGGCTGCGCGGGCGGACGCGGCAATCAGGCAATCGGCAAAATCAGCCTTGCGGGCCTTTTGCAAAATTCAGCAAGGGGAACCACTTGCAAAATTGCCTTCCTAGCGAATTTATCTGCATTATTTCAGTCGATCAAGCTCAAAATCTATACCCCCTGGGGTTGTAGGGGGGGGAGGGGGCTGCCGGTTTGTGCTGGCTGGAGCACACTTCCCCTGTATTATGTTGCGCTGCTGTTTGGAAATGATCTGTAAACCCCTATGGAATTTTGCAAGAGGTTCTATGGTAAGGAATTCTGCTGGGCAATCGAATTCAACTGCAGCGAAGAGTGCGAAGATAGTAGACGCATGGGCGTGTTCACCTCCGAAGCCGTGGTTTTGCGTTGCTGGCCGCTACGCGAGGCCGACCTGATCGTGAGCTTTTTCACGCGCGACTACGGACGGTTGCACGGTGTGGCCAAGTGGGCGCTGAAGAGCCGCAAGCGATTTGGCGGGGCGCTGGAGCCGATGACGCTGGTCCGCGCCTGGTTTGCCGAGCGGCCACGGGCAGAGCTGGTGCGGCTCGATCAGTTGGAAATTCTCAGCTCGCCGCTTTCCGCGCCGGTTGATCCGGTGCGCATGGCAGTGCTTAGTTTGTTTGCCGAGCTGGTGGATGAGGCGCTGCCGGAGCGCGACCGCCAGGAGACGGTCTTCCGCCTGCTGGCTTCCCTGCTTGAGCTGACCACAGTCGAGCAACCGTGGATGCCGCTGACCTACTTCCAGCTTTGGATGACGCGACTGATGGGCCTGCTGCCGGAGCTTGGCCACTGCACGGCCTGCGGCGAGGCGCTGCTGGAGGGCGAAATCAGCTTCAACACGCTCGGCGACGGCCTCTACTGCCGGCTGCATCGCAACGGCAACGCGAGCGAGCTGACGGCTGACTCCTGGCAACTGGCGCAGCGGATGCTGCGTGCGCCGGCTTCGGCATTTGTCGATGAAGCCTGGCCACGGCGGCGCGCGCTGGATCTGCGCCGCTTTACGCTGCAATCGCTGGAGCGGCACCTGGAGCGGAAACTGCGCTCGGCTGAGGCGCTGGCGCGACTGGGCGGGTGAAACTTTCTCGACTTCGCTGTTTCTTCTGTATCTCTACGAAAACAATCTATTTGTCCGTCTTCTTTGTTCGCATGGCAACATAATTTTCAGAATTATGGTACCGTGCCAGGGCGGTTCGGCGTGCAGGCTAGTCCATGTGGCACCCATATTACATCTTGCACGTCTACGATGTTCTGGTGCATACTGGCAATATGAGAACCAATGTCAACATTGCCGAGGACGCCCGCCAGTTCGCCATGGTCTATGCCAATGCAAACGGGATCACCCTCGGAGACGCCATCACCGACCTAATCCGCAAGGGCGGCAAAGCTGCAAGCTTTCCCGCCGAAGCGGAGAAATTCCGGCGATCCGCGGCAGGCTTTCCTACCTTCCCGCCGAGCGGGCGCGTCATCACAACGGAAATGGTGAATAAGGCTCTGGAGGACTTTATCTGAAAGCCTATCTCCCCGATGCAAATATCTGGGTTGCGTTGAGTGATCCGGCACACGTGGCTCATGAGCAGGCTACCGCGTGGCTGTTGGACAGCCATGGCGCGCGCTTATTGCTTTGCCCTGTGACCGAGGCTGGTTTTGTGCGCATTGCGGCCTCACCCTTGGTCGGTAAGAGGTCAATCGCGGATGCAGTGCGAATGCTCAAGGAGATTGCAACCTTGCCCAACGTTGCGCATTTGCCGATTTCCCTTAGTTGGCTGGAGTTGATTCGCCCGCTCGCGCCGCGTCTGCATGGCTACCGCCAGGTCACCGATGCACTGCTGCTTGGCCTGGCAATTCGCAACGGAGCTATCCTGGTCACTCTCGATCGCAGAATCCAAGCCCTGGCTGGCGAGGCCTACGCGGCGAATCTTCTCACATTGGCATGAATTGCGCCAAATGATTTCGCGCGGCGAGGCTGGTAAAATCGACTCAGTTCGAACGAAAGAGAATTGCCCGTGCCTTTATCTCAGGTTGTATCCCAACAGAAAACCGCTCCGCTGACCTTTCAGGAGCTTTTGTTCCGCTTGCAGGGCTTTTGGGCGGAACGCGGCTGCGTGCTGCAGCAGCCCTTTGACGTGGAGGTCGGCGCGGGAACCATGGCGCCGGAGACCTTTCTGCGCGTGCTGGGGCCGAAGCCCTACCGTGTCGGCTATGCGCAGCCCTCGCGCCGCCCGGCCGACGGCCGCTACGGCGAAAATCCCAACCGCCTCTACCGTCATACGCAATTCCAACTCATTCTGAAACCGCCGCCGGTGAATGTGCAGGAACTTTATCTGCAATCGCTGGAAGCGATTGGCATCGATCTGCGCCAGCACGACTTGAAGTTTGAAGAGGACAACTGGGAAGGCCCAACGGTGGGCGCCTGGGGCGTCGGCTGGCAGGTGATGATGGACGGCATGGAGATCACCCAGTTCACCTACTTCCAGCAATGCGGCGGGCTCGATCTGGACCCGATCTGCGCCGAGCTGACCTATGGCCTGGAGCGGCTGTGCGCCTTCATGCAGGACGTGGACTCGGTTTATGACGTTGTTTGGGCGCGCGATCCCGATACGGGTGCAACGGTCACTTATGGCGACGTGCGGCTAGCCGAGGAGTTGCAATATTCGGTCTATAACTTCGAGGAAGCCGATGTGGACCGGCTGTGGGCGCACTTCAACAGCTACGAGGCCGAGGCGCAGGCGCTGCTGGCGCGGGCGGACACGCTGCTGGCCGACGAAAAGGCCGATGTCAAGCTGAAGCGGCGCTTCCCGTTGCGGCCGACTTACGAGCTGGCGCTGAAGTGCTCGCATCTGTTCAACCTGCTGGATGCGCGCGGAGCGATCAGCGTGACCGAGCGCGTGGGCATGATCGGCCGCATTCGCAATCTATCGGTGGGCGTGGCCAAGGCGTTTGTGGCACAACAGGCGAGTTAGCTGGAGCCGCTGGATTCCCTCAGGGGCTGAAGCCCAATTGCTTTTTGCGCAGTTTATGTACGGGCTGAAGCCCGTACCCTTCAAAGCAAAGTCTAATTCAGGCAGTTGCAGAAAGAAACATAAGTTATGGCAGACTTTTTGTTGGAGATTGGGCTGGACGAGGTTCCGGCCCGCATGATTGCCGGGGCTGAGGCCGAGCTGGGCCATCGCGTGAAGGATTTGCTCACGCGCGAGCGGCTGCTTGCCTCGGAAGCCAAGTTCACCACTTACTCGACGCCGCGCCGTCTGGCCGTGCTGGTCGAGGGCGTGCTGGCCGGTCAGGCCGACACGGAAGAGAAGCTCACCGGCCCCTCGTGGAAGGTCGCCTTCAAAGACGGCGCGCCGACCAGGGCAGCCGAGGCCTTCGCGAAGAAGGCGGGCGTCGCTGTCGAGGCTCTGGAAAAAGTCGCCAATGCCAAGGGCGAGTACGTCGGAGTTACGGTAAAGCGCCAGGGACGCAAGACTGCGGAGCTGTTGGCAGCCGAACTACCCAAGGAAGTACTCAGCATTTACTGGGCCAAGAATATGTACTGGCGCGCGGGCAAGCCGGAGCGATTTGTGCGGCCGGTGCGCTGGGTCGTCGCGCTGCTCGACTCCGCCGTTGTGCCGGTTGAAATCGCCGGCATTCAGGCGGGCAACGCGAGCCGCGGCCATCGCATCTTGCATGGCGAAGCGCCGGTGGTGATTGCCAAGCCAACGGATTACGCCGAGGCGCTGCGCAAGGCTTTTGTCGAAGCGGATGTAGCGGCGCGCAGGCAGACGATTCGCGCGGCTCTGGATGCGGCGACGCGGACGATCGAGGGCGCGCGTTGGCGCAAGGACGACGCGCTGATTGAGACTGTGGTGCATCTGACCGAGTGGCCCTCGGTGGTGCTGGGTGACTTTGAGCCAGAGTATCTGGCGCTGCCGGAAGAAGTGCTGGTCACGGTGATGCGCGACCACCAGAAATACTTCGCGGTCGAGGGCGCGGATGGCAAGCTCGCGCCGCACTTTCTGGCTGTGCTGAACACGCAGGTTGACGCCGAGGGTGCGGAGATTATCCGTCACGGCAATGCGCGAGTCTTGCGCGCACGCTTCAAGGATGCGCGCTTTTTCTGGGAAGTGGATCAGAAGATTTTTCTAGCGGATCGCGTCGAGAGTTTGAAACACGTAACTTTCCAGAAGAAGCTGGGAAGTTATTACGAGAAGACAGTTCATAACAGTTCCGTTGCATATGCTCTGCATGAGATATTGAAATCTAAGGGGTTTCTGGATTACAGCTATGCCGAGCTGAATGATGCCATCCACCTGGCCAAGACAGACCTGACTACAGAATTGGTGAAGGAATTTACCGAGTTGCAAGGAATCATTGGCGGACTTTACGCACGAGCGCAAGGTTTAGACGAGCGTGTTGCGTTGGCCATCTACTGGCAATATATGCCTGCCTCCACAGACGACGCGATTCCGCCCACAGTCGAAGGTCAGTTGCTCGGTCTGTCTGACCGCATCCAAACGATTTCCGCTATGTTTGGCATTGGTTATGCGCCAACCGGTTCGAAAGACCCCTTCGCGCTGCGTCGCGCTGCAAATGCGATTGTAAAGATTCTGGCTGAATCGGGATTGCCGCTAAATCTGAGCGATGTGGTGCGAGCCAGCGTGATCGAAGTGAGTAAGGAAGACAGAGCAAACAAGGAGCAGGTTGCGACCTTCCTGCGCGAGCGCCTGAACTTCTACTTGAAGGATGTCCGCGGCTTTGCCTACGACGTGGTCAGCGCCGTGCTGGCTGCCGGGGCCGACGACGTCCGCGACGCGATTGCGCGCGCCGAGGCCTTGACGGCGGCGCGGGAGTCCGCGGATTTCGCGGCGGTTTCCGCGGCCTTCAAGCGCATCAAGAACATTCTGCGCCAGGCTAAAGAGAAAAAATTTGCCGTCGGCTCGACTAAAGACGTGAAGCTCGCGCCAGAGGCGCAGTTGCTTGCGTCTGCGGCTGCCGCTCTCGCGCCCCAGGTCGAAAAGCTCCGCGCGGCGCGGAATTACGGCGAGGCGCTGGCGTTGATCGCCACGCTGCGCCCCACGGTGGATGCCTTCTTCGACAAGGTGATGGTTCTCGATGCGGACGAGGCGGTACGCGGCGCGAATTTGGCGCTGATCGATGGCGTGCTTAGCGGTTTCAGTGGCATCGCGGACTTCAGCGAGATCGTGACGGCATAGACGCAAGCGTTGCAGGTGCGGGAAATGGCCGCACTTCGGATCAATTGGCGAATAACAGCCCTCAGGGCCTAAAGGCCCGCTGATTTTGCTGTACTTATGTACGGGCTAAAGCCCGTACCCTTCAACCAGATGAGCTTTTCGCTGCCTGTACAACCCCATCGCTTATGCACCTTTATCGGCACAGCTAAAGTCGTGCCCGCTCAAATCGGCAGGAAACGAATTGATGGTGGCTTCCCACCCATTCCGCAAAAAACGCGGAATGGATGGGGCACCCAGTCGAAGTTTATTCATGCGGATCAATAGTAGGCTTGGCAGAGTCTTTGTTTGATCCCCCGAAGATCGCTCGTGGCCTGCAACTCGAAGAGTATTACGCCACCGGGAGCGTTTCCACGCATCCCGCATTCCTCCCTTCCGGCTACAATCAAAGAGATGCCTGACACTCTTTATCTGAGCCTGTGGTACCCGAATTTCCGCCTGGCCGCGCTGGCTGAAAAGCTGACGGCGGTGCTGGGCGAGTTTGCCGCGCATGGCGGCGAGCCGCTGGTCTATTCCGCGACCGTGTGGCCGATCAATTGGAACGAGTCGCCGGTCTTTCAGCAGATTTATGGACGCCGGGCAGGCGAGCCTGGCAAACTGGGCGCGGAGCCGCGGGCAGCCGTTGAAGAATCGCTCGAATTGCTGCATGAGGACTACGCCTACGAGTTCGAGATCGGCTGGAGCCTGTGGGAGCTGGAAGCCGGAACGAATCTCGATCCACGGTGGACGCGGGGGCCGCGGCCAGTGCGCGTGACCGGCTACGGACCGCTCTTTGACGAGGGCGCCTACGAGGCCGAAGGACACATACGGATCGACTTCGGCTTCGACGCGCCCTTTCTCGAAGAAGATTTGCCGCTTGACTCGGCGGCGGCGCGGCACGTCGAAGAGAATGTGCGCCAGTTGATCGAGCTGACCACGGCAGTCGAAAAGGCGTCGGGGGCGACGGCGCGCCTGCTGTGGAGCGAACTGGGCGAGAGTCTGGCCCAGCGGCTGGCAGCGCGACTACGGGGGTCGAACTGAGCGTGCGATTCACCATCGAGCGGATGCGGCGGCTACTGCTGGCGGCGGGAGTTCTGCTGCTGGTGGTGCTGGCGGCTTTTCTGGCCGTGGGCAAGGGGAAGAACCCCTTCAATCGTCACGACCTGCCGCAGCGGCTGGGCATCGAAATCCAGCAGGAGGCCAATGGCGTTACCTACACGCAGGCGCGCGGCGGGCAAACGCTGTTCAAGATTCACGCGTCCAAGGTGGTGCAGTTGAAGCAGGGCAATGCGCTGCTGCACGACGTGCAAATCGAGCTGTATGGCGCGGACGGCAGCCGGGTGGACCGCATTGAAGGCAGCGAGTTCGAGTACGACCAGCAGGCGGGCACGGCCAAGGCCCCAGGCGCGGTGGAGATAACGCTGATGCGACCGGGCGTGGCGCCGGCCATTGCGCCCAAGGCGGCGGCGAGCGAAGTGTTGAGCGACAAGCGGAAGGGCGCTCCGGTGGCTTCGGCGGCGGCAGCCGCCGAGCGCGGCGAGATTCACGTGAAAACCAGCGGCCTTTCCTTCGACGAGAACAGCGGGGTGGCCAGGACCAGCGAGCGGGTGGATTTCTCAATGGCGCAGGGAACCGGCAGCGCGATGGGGGCGGTGTTCGACTCTCAGCGGGGGACGCTCGCGCTGGACCACGCGATACAACTGGCTGCGCGGCGCGGCGCGAAGACGGTCGAGATTCACGCGCAGCACGCGGAGTTCGCGCGCGACAGCCAGATTTGTCAGTTGCGCGCGGCGGTGGCCGGATACGAGGGCGGAAAGGCCGCGGCTGGCGCGGCGAAGCTGCTCTTCCGCGACGATGGATCGGTGGTGCGGCTGGATGCGACGAATGGTTTTACATTGACCACCGCCGCGGGAAGCCGCTTGGCAGCGCCCGTAGGGCGAATGGAATTCGACGAGCGCAACCAGCCGCGCCACGGGCATCTGGAGGGTGGAGTGGCGATGGACTCAGCCAGCCAGAAGGGGAGTGAGAGCAGCCATACGCATGGGAACGCGCCCACGGCTGAGCTTGAATTCACCCCTCGGGGCAAGCTGCATCACGCGCACCTGGAGCGGGGCGTGGCAATCGACAGCGAGGAACGGAGTGAACCAGCAGGCCAGCCGATGCGCCTGAGCCGCCACTGGCGTTCACCGTTTGTTGAAGTAGAGTTTCGCGCCGCCGGTCAGGGGCAAATCGAGCCGAGCGCGATCCGCGGAACAGGCGGCGTGGTGGTGACAGGCGAGAGCCAGCGCGGCAAGGGGCCGGTTTCGCCCTTCAGACTTTCAGCCGGCGAGTTGACGGGCAGCTTTGGGAAGAGTTCGTCGTTGACGGCGATCAATGGAGCTGGCCACGCGAGCATCGAAGAGACCACGGCGGCGGGAACCCGGCAGACCACGACCGGCGACCGGCTGGAGGCGAATCTGGCGGCTTCCGGGCCGTCGAGCGCGAAGCACGCGGCTGGCAATGAAGCGCAGATTCAGTCAGCCACAGTCGAAGGCCATGTGGTTCTGACGCAACAGCCGGCATTGAGACCTGGCGCGCCGCCTCCGGCGCTGTTGCGGGCAACAGCCGGCCGCGCCGATTACGCCAGCGCTGGCGAGTGGCTGCACCTGACGTTGAATCCACGCGTGGAAGACGGCGCCGTGCAACTGACGGCCGACAAGGTGGACGTTTCGCGGGCGTCGGGCGATCTGCTGGCGCACGGCAATGTGAAGACAAGCTGGACCAGCGCAGGTTCGAAAGGCGGCGCAAGGCCATCTGGCGGCATGACACTGGGTGGGCCGGGACCAGCGCACGTAGTAGCCGCCGAGGCGCAGTTGCACCAACCGGCGGGCGAGGCCACCTTCCGCGGCCAGGCGCGGTTGTGGCAGCAGGCCAATTCGATCTCCGCGCCAGTGATCGTGCTCGACCAGGCGCGGCACACCCTCTCGGCTACGAGCCGGAATGCGGCCGAACCGGTGCGGGTTGTACTGGTTGGCGCGGAGGGGACGCCAGCTGGCAAGTCCAATCAACCGGCGGTGATTCGTGTGCGCGGAGGCGACTTTAAGTATTCCGACCTCGAACGCAAGGCGGTGATGCGCGGCGGCGCACTGGGCACGGTCGTGACAGAGACCGCGACGGCCGCCTCGGTCTCCAATGTAGTAGAGGTAACGCTGCTGGCGGCAGGCTCTAATGCGGGCAAGGACGGCGGCCAGGCGCAGGTGGACCGCGTCACGGCTCGCGGCAGGGTGGCGTTGACCTCTGGAGGACGGCATGGCAGCGGGGAGCAACTGGTCTATACCAGCGCGACCGGGGAATACGTTCTGACCGGAACGGCCGCAGTACCGCCCAGAATGACCGATCCTGTGCGGGGAACCGTCTCCGGCGAGTCTTTGATTTTCCATGGCCGCGATGATAGCGTCACTATCGAAGGCGGTGGACGCAAGACGACGGCGTGGACCACGGCGCCAAAGTAGAATTTGAAAGTTTGAAAGAGCGGAAGCGAGATTGATGGAGAAATTAATCGCCGAAGGAATCGGAAAAAGTGACGTCGCCAATGGAATCGATGCCGGTGTCGATCGGCGTGAGACCTTGATCGCCGAGGGAATCGGCAAAAGTTACAAGGGGCGGCAGGTGGTTCGCGGCGTGGATCTGCGGATTTCGCGCGGCGAAGTTGTCGGGCTTCTCGGCCCGAATGGCGCCGGAAAAACCACCTGTTTTTACATGATTGTGGGCCTGGTTGAGCCTGACAGCGGGCGTGTGCTGGTGGACTCAACCGAGATCACGCAGTTACCGATGTACCTGCGCGCGCGCAATTTCGGCATCAGCTATCTGCCGCAGGAACCTTCCGTCTTTCGCAAGCTGACCGTCGAGCAGAACATTCAGGCGGTGCTCGAGGCGCAGCCGCTGGACAACCGGGAGCGCCGCACGCGGACCGAGCGGCTGATTCACCAGTTGAATCTGGGCCACATCCGCACCACTCGTGGCTACGCGCTTTCGGGCGGCGAGCGACGCCGGGTGGAGATTGCGCGCTCACTGTGCATCCAGCCGAAATTCATCCTGCTTGACGAGCCATTCAGCGGCATCGACCCCATCGCCGTGCTGGAGTTGCAGAAGATTATCTTCGATCTGAAGGCCAGCGGCATCGGAATTCTGATTACGGACCACAACGTGCGTGAGACGTTGAGCGTAACCGACCGGGCTTATATCATCACAGAAGGAAGGATTTTCCGCGCCGGAACGCCACACGAATTGGGCAACGACGTGGAGGTGCGGCGGATTTACCTGGGGGAGGGCTTCAGGCTGAATTGATGGGAGTTACGGCTCGGCTAAGAGCTGAAAGAAGATGACTTGGCCTCTGTCAATTCTTTGCGGCTTCCAATTACGAATGGATTCCAAGCCGGAATTCCGGTTTGCACCGCCGCCCGATCCGGGACAACTGTTTCATTGTGCGGCATTTTACCCTTTAGCTTTTTTCTCATCCCGGTACACTGAGGGTGAGTCTTAACGGGAATCGAGTTCCTTTATGGCGCTGCTGCAACCAAAATTGAGTCTCAAGGTCTCACAACGCCAGATCCTGACTCCGGGCCTGATGCAGATGGTGAGCGTGCTGGCGCTCAACAAGATCGAGCTGAAGGACATGATCGATGCCGAGATGGTGGAGAATCCCGTCCTCGAAGAGATCGACGAGTCGGTTCCGATGCTGGATGAGGTTCCGGTCCCGGAGGAGCATCCGGAGCGCGGAGTCGAAGAGCCGCCGATCCTGCCCAAGGATCCCTTTGCGGAGATTGACGTCGGATCGTACTTCCAGGACTACCTTGACCCCGGTTATCGCACGCAGCCAGAGTTTGAAGAGAGCGACAAGCCCTCGTTCGAAAATTTTCTTTCGCAGCCAACGACCCTGACCGATCACCTGACGTGGCAGTTGGGAGCGCTGACGCTGGAACCCGGCCTGCGCGAGGCGGCGGAGTTTGTCGTTGGCAATCTCGGCGATGATGGGTATCTGACCGGCACAGATGAAGAGCTGGCGTCCGCTTTCGGCGGCGCGCGGCGAAATCCAGCGCAGACGGCGGAAGCGGCGCTTGAGCTACTGCGCAGCGGCATCCATCAGGTGCAGCAGCTTGACCCGGCCGGGGTGGGCGCGCGCGACCTGCGCGAGTGCCTGCTGTTGCAGATTGCCGCCGCGCAGCGGGAGTTTGTGCAACTATTCGCCCGCCAGACGGACGAAAACGCCGGAAATCCCCATGGCAGCTTCCGCGCCGAGGCCGAAGCGAGCCTTGAGGAGCGGCGGCGCAGCATGGAAGTGGCCACGCTGATTGTGGACAAGCACCTGCATCTGCTGCAGAAGCGGGATGTGAAGGATCTCGCAAAGGCGGCGCAGATCACCGTCACCGAGGCGCACGCCGGGATCGAATTCATCCGCACGCTTGACCCCAGGCCCGGCCGCCAGTTCAACCGCGAGCAGGCGCGTCTGATCGAGCCCGACGTGGTTTTCACCAAGACAGGCGACGAATGGGTAGTGACGATGAACGAGGAGAATCTGCCCAGCCTCCGCCTCAGCCGCCGCTACCAGCGGATGCTGGCCTCCCAGAGCACTGACAAGGAGACCAAGGATTATGTCAAGGAGCGCTTCCGCTCCGCGATGCAGTTGATCCGCAACATCGCCCAACGCAAGAGCACGATTCTGCGCACCTGCGAAATCATTGTGCGCCGCCAGCAGGATTTTCTGGAGCACGGCATCGAGGCGCTGCGGCCGATGATGATCAAGGAAGTGGCCGAGGAGATTGGCGTTCATCCCTCGACGGTCAGCCGCGCGGTTTCCAATAAATATGCACACACGCCGCAGGGAGTGCTTGAGCTTCGCGCCTTCTTTTCCGAGGGGTCAAACGGCCCCGAGGGCGCCGACACGCCGCTGGTGGTGCTCAAGCGCAAGGTTCGCAAGCTGATCGAGGAGGAGGACGCGCGCCATCCGCTCACCGACGATCAACTGGCCGTGATGCTCCAGGCCCACGGCTTCCGTCTGACGCGGCGCACCGTGGCCAAGTACCGCGAAGACATGAACATTCCGTCCACGCACCAACGCCGCAGCCGCGACGGCTGAGGCACGCGCGCCCATGTGGCCCCTAACCCCTTTTCAACACGCCAACCCGGCTCGCCGCAGCTTGACGCCGTCCAGACGGCCCAGCAGGGTCACGGCGATACGCTCTGGGAGCAATAGACGCTGGGCGAGGGCCTGCACCAGCGCCGAGTCCACCTCGCCAATGCGGGCGATGATCTCCTCGGCGGAGAAGAAGCGGTGGAAGTACATCTCTTGGTGCGCCAGGCTGGCCATGCGCGCGTTGGAGCTTTCCAGGCCCAGCAGAATATTGCCCTTGACCTGATTTTTGGCGCGGGTCAGCTCTTCCTCGCTCAGCATATCCCGCTTCAACTTGCGAAACTCCTCCAGAATCAGCGTCACGGCTTCCAGTCCCTTGCCCACCGAGGTGCCCACAAAGACGCACAAGGCTCCCGTGTCGCGGTAGGGACTCAGGTCAGAGTAGATCGAGTAGGCCATGCCGCGCTCCTCGCGGATGGTCTGGAAGAGGCGCGAACTCATGCCGCCGCCCAAAACGGTATTCAAAATCAGCACGCCGTAGCGGCTGTCGCTGGTGAGCGGCGGCGCGGGAACGCCCAGGCAAATCTGCACCTGTTCGAGGGCCTTTTTGTTGCGCAGAATGATGCGCGCGCTGGCCTCGGGGGCTGGCTGCTCGTGGAGCGTTTCGCCGCCGGCCAGGGCGGAGAACTTCCGCGCCACCGTCTCCACGAAGAGGTCGTGCTCCAGATTGCCCGCTGCGGAAAAGATCATGTTGCCGCCGTGAAAGCGGTCCCCGTGGTAGGCGAGCAGGCTTTGTCGGTCCAGCCGCGCCACCGTCTTCGCGGTGCCAAGAATCGGCTTGCCGAGCGGATGATCCTTCCAGAATGCCTGGCTAAACAGCTCACTCACCAGCACTTCCGGCGTATCCTCATCGATCTTGATCTCCTCCAGAATCACCTTGCGCTCGCGCTCGATGTCGGTTTCGTCAAAGGTCGGGTTGAGCACCATGTCCGCCAAAACGTCCAGGGCGATGGGCACGTGCTCGGCCAGCGACTTGACGCTGAAGCAGATGGTTTCCTTACCGGTGAAGGCGTCCAGATTGCCGCCAATCGAGTCCATCTCGCGGGCGATCTGCTGCGCCGAGCGGGAGTGTGTGCCCTTGAAGAGCATATGTTCCACAAAATGGGAGATGCCGTTGTCTTCCGCCGTCTCACAGCGGGAGCCGGATTTGATCCACACACCCATCGCCACGGAACGCATATTCTCCATGCGCTCGGTCAAAACAATCAGGCCGTTCGGCAGTACTGTGCGGCGAATGTTTCGCTCAATGCTTGTCGTCATATTTCCTTTGATTGTAGGCCAAAGCGGGCCTCCGAGGCGCGGACTGGCATTTTCGGGTGGGCGCATTCAAGGGGCTGAAGACCAACAGAATCCACGGCTCAAGGCTGCAAATCGAGGGCCAATGCACTATCCTGACCCAAGCGATGAGCAAAGATTTGCGCCAATCCGTTTCGTTGGATGCCGTCAACCCGGCAGAGGAAAACCTGACCGCGAAGGAAAACCGGACACCTTTCGCCAAAACGCTTTTTGGTTTGAACAAAGAGGCCTTGACGGCGCTGATGGTGAATGCTGGCGAGCCAGCATGGCGCGGAAAACAGCTTGCGGAATCTATTTATCGTCAAAGAGTTGCAGCGATAAGTGAAATCACGGCTTTCAGTATCTCTCTCCGCGAAAAGCTCGCAGCCGAGAGCTGGGAGGTGAATCGCCCGGAAATTGTCCAGACCTTCCATTCGGCGGATGGAACGGAACGCTACCTGATCCAGGTTGACGGTGGTTTGACGGTTGAAACCGTCTGGATGCCGGAAGGCGACGGCGGGGACGAAGGCGATGCGGAGACCGTGGACGAGGGAGCGAGGCATCAGCGCGCCACGCTTTGCGTCTCCAGCCAGGTGGGCTGCCCGGTCAATTGCCAATTCTGCCTTACGGCCCGGCTCGGCTTCCAGCGCGATCTTACACCGGGCGAGATTGCCGGACAGGTACTGGCGGTGCTCGACCGCCACGGCGTCGAGGTGGGCCGGGACCGCGTGAACCTGGTCTTCATGGGCATGGGTGAGCCGTTTTTGAATTACGACAATTTCATGGCGGGCGTGCGGCTGCTGGTGCGCGAGGTTGGCCTGAGTCCGCAGCGGATGACCGTCTCGACCGCCGGCGTTGTGCCGGGCATGGAGTGCTTTGCCCAGGAGCCGGCGGAGTTGCGGCCCCGGCTGGCCATCAGCCTGAACGCGCCCAACGACGCACTGCGCGATGAACTGATGCCCATCAATCGCAAGTGGCCGATCGCGGCGGTGGTGGACGCGGTGCGGTTGATCCGGCTTCGCCCGCACGAGCGGATTACCTTCGAGTACGTGCTGCTGGGCGGTGTGAACGACCGCGTGGAAGACGCCCGCGTGGTGGCGCGGCTGTTGCGTCGGACGGGATTGCCGGTCAAGGTGAATCTGATTGCCTGGAATCCTGGCCCCGGCATCAGCTATTCCCTGCCCCAGCCCGAAGCGGTCGAGGCCTTCCGCCAAACGCTGGTGGACGCGGAGATTCCGGCCTACGTGCGCAAGTCGCGCGGGTGCGACATCTACGCCGCCTGTGGACAGTTGAAACGGACCGTAGAGGGATAAAGCTGATGTGGGAATTGCGCCGCGCGAAAAAGCCTGATATTCTGTCTATGGTTTCGGCGGAAACCATGTGTGTGCGCCTGTAGCTCAGTTGGATAGAGCGACTGACTACGAATCAGTAGGTCGTGGGTTCGACTCCCTCCGGGCGCACCATTCAAATCAGCAAAACAAAGAAATTAAAGGCCATCTGAGGATCAAGCTCAGATGGCCTTCGTCTTTCAGTCAACACCAGGAAATCTTCGCGCTACGGTTTGAACTCTCCGTCAGTCGAGATCTCCAAATTGGCCTGAACTGGCAAATTGTCGCTTGATCCGCCCGCCAGCAGGCGTACTGGTTCCTTTTCCACCCGCCAGGCGTGGCGCGACTCATCCCAATAGGCCAGATCGCGCGGCTTCAGTCCGAACGCCACGTTCAACTCCGCTCCGGCTTCGATGTGAACCCGCTTGAATCCCTTCAGCTCGATCCGTGGCCGTTCGACCGCCGATCCAAGATGCTGCACATAGAGCTGGACAACTTCGTCGCTGGCCCGCTGGCCCGTATTCCTGACCTTCACGGTGACCTGGACGAGGCCCTCGGCGGCCACCTTGGGCATACTCAGGCTCAGTCCCTCATAGGCAAAGCTCGTATAGCTGAGTCCGTAGCCGAAGGCGTATAGCGGCTTCACTTTGCTATAGAGGTAGGTGCGCCCGTGGAGCAGATTATAGTCATGAATCGGCAGCAGTTGCGCGTCGCCGGTGGGCCAGGTCTGGGTGAGGCGTCCGGCTGGGGAGTAGTCACCGAAGAGCACGTCGGCCAGCCCGTGGCCCTCCTCCTGGCTGTTGTGAGTGATATGGACAATTGCAGGCAGATTCTGCTGGCTCCAGACAATCGCATAGGGGAAGCTGGAGCGCAGCACCTCGATGGTGCGCGGATTAGCGGCGAAGACCTTCTTGACCAGTTCTTCCTGCTCCAGCACGATGGTCTTGCGGTCTATTGCTTCCTTGCCGTTCGAGGGGGTGGGGCAGACATTCCATCCCGCATTGCAGACCGGATGATTGCCGACGACCACAATCGCCACATCGGCTTTCGCGGCGAGCGCCGCCGCCTGAGAAAGGTTGGAGCCGTCGCTGTAGAAGACCTCGGTTCCCTTCCCGGCAGCAGCACGAATTCCTTCGAGCGGGCTGACCGCATAGGGCGGGGTTCCGCTGTACCAGTCGAGCAGCACCTGATCGGCCCAGGGGCCGATCACGGCAATGGACTTTAGTTTGGCGCGATCAAGCGGCAAGCTGTTGTTTTCGTTCTTGAGCAGCACAACCGACTCATCGGAGGCCAGCCGCGCCAGTTCCCTGCTGGATTGGCGTTCCCAAGGCGGGATCCCGCTGTCGCGTCCAATCTCCGCGAAGGGGTCCGCCGCCGGAGGATCGAATTCACCCAGACGCAGATAGAGGCGCAGCAAATTCTTCAGCGAGGCGTCCAAATCCGCCTCGGTCACGAGATTATCTTTAAGCGCCTTGGTCAGGTCGTCTTTGTAGTCATCGAGGAAGTGATTGACCCCGGCCTTCACCGCCGCCGCCACGCCATGCTCTTTATCGGGGAAGCTTTTGTGCGCGGTAATCAGCAGACCGAGCGCGCCGCCGTCGGAACAGATCAACCCGTCGTTGCCCCACTCCCGGATCATCACATCCTTCAGCACCGGGTGAATCAGCATCGGCGTGCCATTCCAAGAGTTGTACGCGGTCATCACCGCCCGCGAGCCGCCCTGCTCAAAGCCCATGCGAAAGGGCACGGAGTAGTATTCGCGGAAAAGCCGCTCACTGAAGTCCGACGATGAGGATGAGCGGTCGTCTTCATTTTCATTGGCCAGAAAATGCTTCATCAGCGAGGCGGCCTGCCAGTGCTTCGGATCGGGCCCCTGCAAGCCATGAACGAAGGCAACAGTGAGCGTCCCGTCCAGATATGGATCCTCGCCATAGGATTCTTCCGTCCGGCCCCAGCGCGGATCGCGGCTCAGGTCGGCATTGGGCGCGCGCACCACGACTCCACCGCGGTCATATTCCTGGCTCTGATAGTAATAGCGGGCCTCGTAGCCTTCCAGAGAGGCAATCTTTTTGAGCAACGCGGGATCCCAAGTCGCGCCCAGGCCCTTTTCCTGCGGAAAGGTCGTGGTCGGCAACGGCTGCTTATCCTTGCCTCCCCAGCCGCCCGGTCCGCCCAGCGCAAGGCCATGCAACCCCTCCACCTGCCCGGAAAAAACCAGTCCTAACCGGGGGTACTTGGGGGGATCCGACATCAACTCAATCTTCTCTTTGAGCGTCAGCCGTCCCAGTAAATCGGCGATGCGCTGGTTATCAGTCAGGCGTGTATCCCGGAAGGGATAATCTGCCTGGGCCGAAGCCGTCAGCGCCAACCCCGCAAAAAGACCTAACACGGCCAACAACGTTGAAAGCACGCGCCATCTCAATATCTGCTTCACCGCAACTCCCGCTTGACTTTGGTCACTCTATTTTTCCGTGCATCCATGAATTGTTAGAGCCGAAGGCTATCACAAAGGACAACAGCAATTTTGAAAGGGCACGGCTAAACAGGCTGCGGAAAAAGGCCTGAATCGAGGAAAATCGGCTGAAGGCATCCCTCAGGGGCTAAAGTCCGCCTTTTTTATCAGCCACTTACGGCACGACTGAAGTCGTTCCCTGACGCAATGCGTTCCCTTGAAACACTTTCCACGAGTTTTTCCGCAGCCTGTAAAGCCGTGCCCTTTCAAAACAAAATCTACCGTATTTTGAAATGCGATTTCCGCTAGGATAAACGGGGTTCGGTCACCAAAATGGAACCGGGCCCAATTCTCAATAGAGCCGGAAGTCGATTTCAACATTCATCATCACGGGGACAGGCTTGCCGTTCTTCATGGCCGGCTTGAATCGGTACTGCTTGATCGCCTCGATGGCCTTCTCGTCCAGCCCCTCACCCAGCGCGCGCACCACCCGCGGGTTCTGCGGGTTGCCCTGCACGTCGACGATAATGCTGACGATCACTTTCCCCTGGTATTTATTGCGGCGCGCCTCGTCGGAAAACTCGGGATCGATGCTGTAGACCAGCTTCGGCTCGGAGACTCCTCCGCCAATGCGCTCCAATCCGCCGCCGGTGTTGCCGCCGCGCCCGGGTCCGTAACCATTTCCGGTTCCGGAGCCGATACCGCCGCCATACCCGGTGCCGATACCGCCACCGCCACCCTGGCCATTGGAAGCCAGGCGAACGTTGACGGAGTTCTTGACGCCAATATTCGGCATCATCGGATTATCCGGCAGCATAATCGTTTTTTGCACATTGATGGCCGCTTCCATCGCCAGTTTGGGATGGTCCAACGCCTGTACTTGCGGAGGCAATGGCGGATTCTTCTCGAACTTGGGCAGCTTGCCCTTCGATGGATCGACAATGCTGTGATCGCCACCACCGCCGCCACCGCCAGCCGTCACCTTGGCCTTGGGCGCCTTGAAGTCTCCCACATCAACGGTGGTAGCGACTAGCGATGGCGCCTGTATCTGCTTGATGATGGCTCTGCCTAAGAGGAAGATCACTACCAGCAGAATCGCCCCATTCAAAAATAGCGCGGCACCGTAGGCCCACCAATTGCGCTTGACCGCCATGCGGTCCGGCACCGGGATCGGCTTCGAGGTCAGCTTGAGCGGAGGCAGCTTGGGCGGGAAAAAGATGTCACGAAGGCTCTCATAGAGGGTAACCCAGATGGGTTTTTCCTCCACCGGAGCGCCGAATGAGATGTTGAGTTCGTCATCGACCGCAATGACCGTGGCAGTTTGAGATTCGGTATTTGGATGATTGAGCAGATCGTTTGCCATAAGTGCTGCTGATTCAGAGGACTCCGGACGCTGAAAGGCGCGCGCAGACAGCCGGCCTTCCGTTTCCAAGCCTATGCCTTCATTATGCTTGACTCCACCCGTTTGTGTCTTGTCCGGGAGAGCATTCGAGTACATATTCTCATATTTCAGCATGACATGGCTTTCCATAAACAATAGACGCAAAAGCCACCTTAGTTGTTACCTTCGGAAAAGGCAGGGAAACCGCAAATTTTCCCCTTTGCGCATTGGATCCTATATTGGTCCTTCGATTTTTCTTTCCCCACCGTTTACACTAAAGAATGAATCAAATCACAATATCCCAGGGAGAACCGATGTCCCCAGCGCCGAAATTGAAGGCGACTCTTACCTTGCCGCAAACCGCCTTCCCGATGAAAGCAAACCTGCCGCAGAATGAACCACTTCGGCTGGCCCGCTGGACCTCGCTCCGACTCTATGAAGAGCTGCGCAAGGCCGGCCGCGGCCGCCCGGCCTACATTCTGCACGACGGCCCGCCCTACGCCAACGGCCCCATTCACCTGGGCCATGCGCTGAACAAGGGGCTGAAGGACTTTGTGGTCAAGTCCAAGACGATGGCCGGCTACGACTCGCCCTACGTTCCCGGCTTTGACTGCCACGGCCTGCCCATCGAGATCAAGGTGGACGAGCAGTTGGGCCGCAAAAAGCTGGAAATGCCGGTGCCGTCCGTGCTGGCAGCCTGCCGCAAGTACGCGCAGAAGTACGTGGATATGCAAACCTCGCAATTCGAGCGTATTGGCTGCTTTGGCCGCTGGGACAAGCCGTACAAGACCATGTCCCGCGACTACGAGGCGCACACGCTGGAGGCTTTTTACGGCTTTCTGGAGAAGGGCTTCGTCTATCGCGGGCTGAGGCCGGTTTACTGGTGCATCCACGACCGCACGGCGCTGGCCGAGGCCGAGGTCGAGTACGCGCAACACACCAGCACTTCAATCTATGTGCGCTACCGGCTGACCTCAGACGCGGCGGCGATTGACGCGGCGCTCAAGGGCAAGCGTGTTTCGACGATCATCTGGACGACTACCCCCTGGACGCTGCCTGCATCAATGGCCGTGGCCTTCCATCCGGATTTCGAGTATGTGGCGCTCGAAGCAGGCGATGAGGTCTACATTGTGGCCGCGGAGCTGGCCGCCGCCACCGTTGCGGAATGCAAGCTGGGCGCAACCACGGAGCTGGCCCGCTTCAAAGGCAGCAAGCTCGACCGCGTCACCTTCCAGCATCCGTTCCTGGAGCGCAGCATTCTGGGTGTCAATGCGCCTTACGTCACCGCCGACACCGGCACCGGCGCGGTCCATACCGCTCCCTCGCACGGCGCGGACGATTTCTACACCGGCCAGCGCTATGGCATTGACCTCACCTGCCGCGTCGATGCGGGCGGGCACGTCCACGTGGACCCCAGCGCATGGAAGGAAAGCACGCCGCCGCCCTTCGAGGGGTTGAAGGTCTGGGACGCCAATCCGGTCGTGCTGGAAATGCTTCGCCAGCGCGGCGCACTGCTGGGCGCGAAGGATCTGGAACACTCCTATCCGCACTGCTGGCGCTGTCACAAGCCGATCATCTTCCGCGCCACCGAGCAGTGGTTCATCGGGCTGGACACTCCCGTCCAAGACAAAGGAAAAACGCTGCGCCAGCAGGCCATCGAAGAGATCGACAAGGTGGTCTGGGACCCGACCTGGGGCAAGGAGCGGATCACCAACATGGTGGCCACGCGGCCCGACTGGTGCATCAGCCGACAGCGCATCTGGGGCGTGCCCATTGCTGTTTTTCTCTGCGAAAAGTGCAAAGAGCCGATCATCGACCCGGCGCTCAACCGCAGGATTGTCGAGTTGCTGCTGCGCGAAGGCATCGAGGCCTGGCACACGACCGATGTAGCCAAGCTGCTGCCCGAAGGAGCAAAGTGCGCGCACTGCGGCGGCACTGAGTTCCGCAAGGAGACGGACATTCTCGACGTGTGGTTCGACTCCGGCACAAGCTGGCTGGCCGTGGCCGAAAGCGACCCCGATCTGAAGGCGGCCTACGCGGGCTTCCAAAAAGGGGACGGCACCAAGGTTCTATATCTGGAAGGCGGCGACCAGCATCGCGGCTGGTTCCACTCATCCCTGCTGACCTCGGTGGCGCTACGCGGACACGCGCCGTACTCCAACGTCGCCACCGCCGGATGGACGCTCGACGAGCAGGGCCGCGCAATGTCGAAGTCGCTCGGCAACGGCGTGGACCCAATCGATATTGCCAAGCGCCTGGGCGGCGAGATTGTGCGCCTCTGGGTGGCTTCGGTGGACTTCCGCGAAGACACGGCGGCCAGCGAAAACCTGATGCAGCGCTGCGCGGAAATCTATCGCAAGCTGCGCAACACCTTCCGCTTTTTGCTGGGCAACCTGAACGGCTTCGATCCGGCCAACGCTGTCGCCGAGGCCGAACTGCTGCCGCTGGACCGCTATATGCTGGCGCGCACACGCGAGCTGACCGAAAACGTGCTCGGCTGGTACGAGGCCTTCGAGTTCCACCGCGTCTACCATGCGGTGACCGATTTTGCCGTGGCCGATCTGAGTTCCTTCTATCTGGACGTGTTGAAGGACCGGATGTACACCTTTGCGCCTACCAGCCACGAGCGCCGCTCGGCGCAGACCGTGCTGTGGCGGATTTCTGAAACTTTGGTCCGGTTGGTAGCGCCTATTTTGAGTTTTACCGCCGACGAGGTTTGGGAGTATTTGCCCAAGGTCGAGGGCCGCGAGGCTTCCGTTCACCTGGCGCGCTTCCCCAAGCCAGAAGATGTCTTCTCCGAAGACCCGGCGAAGCTGTTGGCGGAATGGAAGCAAATCTTCGCTGTGCGAGACGAAGCCTTGCGCGTGCTCGAAGAAGAGCGCCAAGCCAAGCGTATCGGCAAGGCACTCGAAGCAGAGTTAGAAATCACAGCCTCCGGCGAGCAGTTTGCCCTCTTGCAGCGTCACGCCGCCGGTCTCAAGGAGATCATCAACGTCTCCCGCGTAACCGTGATCGAGGGTTCTGAATTGACGGTCAAAGCCTTGCCCGCCAGCGGCCACAAATGCGCTCGCTGCTGGAACTTTATGCCCGAAGTCAGCAACTACGGCGCATGGGAGAACGTCTGCACGCGCTGCCAGGATGCGCTGAGGGAAATGAAAATCGAACCGCCCACGGAGGCCGCCGAATGACCTTTACCGCTCCCCGCCGCCTGCACTGGCTGCTGCTGATCTCCGCGGCCATCATCTTTCTGGACCGCTTCACCAAAGAGTGGGTGACGCTGCACATTCCGATGGGCGGTGCGATTCCTGTTATTCCGCACATTCTGCGCATCAGCCACTGGACCAATGAGGGCGCGGCTTTTTCGCTCTTTGCTGATTCCGCCTCGCCCAACAAGGTCCGCTGGGCGCTGATCACCTTTTCGCTGCTGGCGGCACTGGCCGTGCTGGTGTTCATGATTCGGCTCGGCAACCGTTTGACGATCGCTTCAGTCGCGCTGGCGCTGGTTTTTGCCGGAGCGCTGGGCAACGTCCACGACCGCATCGCCTACGGCTCGGTGGTGGACTTCATCGAGGTCCATATCTTCACGTATCATTGGCCGGATTTCAACGTGGCCGACTCCGCCATTGTCGTCGGTGCTTGTTTATTGCTGCTCGATTCCTTGCTGCCGAAAAAGACGCAGCCTGAATGACGGCTTAACAGCCTGTGGCGAAAATCCAGACGGCCGAAAAACATTCCTCAGGGGCTAAAGCCCCGGTCTTTTATCAAAAATCTACCTACGGCACGACTGAAGTCGTGCCCTTTCAAAACATACGTTTTTCCGCAGCCTGTTGAGCCCGTACACTTCATAATTTCGACTTATTCAGAGCTTCTTGAACCTTACGAGGATTGAATGAATTTTTTCCGTTTTACTCCATCAATGCGAGCGATTTTTGTTGCTTCTGCCGCTTTTCTCTGCCTTTATCTTCCAGTAAGCGCGCAACGGCTGCCGCAGACCGTTCGCCCGCAGAGTTACACACTCACGCTCACGCCCGATCTGAAGGCCGCGACCTTCTCCGGCGTCGAAACGATCGACGTGACGCTCGCCGAGCCAACGAACGCGATCACGCTGAACGCCATCGAGATTGCATTCGATAGCGTGATGGTGACCGCTGGCGGAAAGACGCAGCCGGCCACGGTGGCTCTCGACACGGAGAAGGAGCAGGCCACCTTCACCTTTGCCGAGAAGCTGCCCGCGGGCCGGGCGACGCTGGCGATTGCCTACACCGGCATTCTGAACGACAAGCTGCGCGGCTTCTATCTTTCCAAGACGGCTCGCCGCAACTACGCCGTCAGCCAATTTGAATCGACCGACGCGCGCCGCGCCTTCCCAAGCTTCGACGAACCGGCCTTCAAGGCAACGTATGATGTTTCGCTGGTGATCGACAGCGGCGACACGGCCATCTCCAACGGTCCGATTCTCAGCGACACACCGGGCCCGGCAGCCGGCAAGCACACGCTGCACTTTGACACCACGCCGAAGATGTCCTCCTATCTGGTCGCCTTCCTGGTGGGTGACTTTCAATGCACGGCGGGCGAGTCCGACGGCGTGGCCATCCGCAGTTGCGCCACGCCCGACAAGGTGGCGCTGACACCATACAGCGTCGATGTCGCCAAGTACGTGCTTCACTACTACAACGATTATTTCGGAATTCCCTACCCGCTCAAGAAGCTCGACCTGATCGCGCTGCCCGACTTCGAGGCCGGAGCAATGGAGAACTTTGGCGCCATCACCTACCGCGAAACCGATCTGCTGCTCGATCCGAAGACGGCCTCGGTCGGCGCAAAGAAGGAAGTTGCCGTGACGGTCGCCCACGAGATGGCTCACCAGTGGTTCGGCGATCTGGTCACCATGCAGTGGTGGGACAATATCTGGCTCAACGAGGGCTTTGCCACCTGGATGGAAAACAAGGCCGTCGGCAAGATGCACCCGGAGTGGAATATTGACGAGACGGTGGCCGCTCAAGTCGGCGACACGCTCGACCTGGATGCGCAGCCGACAACGCGCGCGATACGCGCCAAAGCCGATACGCGCGAAGAGATCGAGCAGATGTTCGACGGCATCTCCTACGGCAAGGCCGGCGCGGTGCTGCTGATGGTGGAAAATTACCTGGGCGAGGAGACCTTCCGCCAGGGCGTGCATAACTATCTGGCCGCGCATCTTTACGGCAACGCCACGGCCGAGGACTTCTGGGGCGCGCAGACTGCCAGAAGCCATAAGCCGGTGGACAAGATCATGGAGAGCCTGGTGGCCCAGCCGGGCGCACCGCTGCTCACCTTTGGCGAGCCGGCAGCCGGTCAGGTCGCCGTCAGCCAGAAGCGATTCTTCTCCAGCCCCAGCATTCAGCCGGACCCCGCGCAGAAGTGGACGGTCCCGGTCTGCTTCAAAACGGCTGCGGGGTCGGATTGCCAACTGCTTGCGCCCGCTGACTCGACGTTGAAAGCGCCTGCTGGCGGTCTGTTCTTCGCCAACGCCAACGGCAAGGGTTACTATCGCAGTTCCTATCCCGCCAGCGTCTATGCGGCCCTGGTGGCGCAGGTGGAAACCGGCCTCACGCCCAGCGAGCGCATCAGCCTGATCGGTGACGAGTGGGCGCAGGTGCACGCCAACAAGGCGCCCATCGGTGCTTACCTTGATCTGGCCGCGGCGGTGAAGAACGACCCTGGTTCAGAGGTGGTAGGTGAGTCCCTGGACGGCGTCGGTTCCGCTTACTCGCGCATCGCTTCCACGACCGCAGAGCGCGCCCAGCTTGCCGCCTGGATTCGCTCCACCTACGAGCCGGTCTACGCCAAGCTCACCCCGCCCGCCGAGAGCGACTCGGCCAATACGCGCGAACTGCGCAGCGAACTCTTCGGCACTCTGGGCTTCTACGGCAAGAACCCCGCCGTACTGGCCCAGGCGCGGGAGATTGCCGCCAAGTTCCTGGCCGATCAAGGCTCGGTCGACGCCACCCTTCGCCAGACCGCTCTTTCGATCGCCGCGCGCAACGGCGACGCCAAGCTCTTTGACCAGTTGCAAAAGGTCTTTGAGAACTCCACCAATCCGGAGTTTCAGGAAGGCGCGCTGCGGTTGCTGGCCGTCTTCACAGATCCCGCGCTGGTTCAGCGCGCGCTGGATTACGCTGTCAGCGGCAAGGTCCGCAGTCAGGATGCAGCCATCGGACTGGGCACCGAATTGCGAAGCAACGATAACCGCGATCAGGCCTGGAGCTACATCCAGAACCACTGGGAAAAAGTGGCGCCGCTGCTGACTCCAGAGATGGGCGCGTTTCTGGTGGGATCAACCGGCACATTCTGCTCGGCCGATGCCCGCGCCGATGTACAGAAGTTCTTTGCCGCGCACAAGGTTCCCTCCGCAGATCAGGCCGTCAAGCATGCCCTGGAGCACATCGACGGCTGCATTGAACTGCGCGCGCTGCAGGAGCCGAAGCTGAAACAGTGGCTGGCCGCTCAACCCAAGCCGTAGTTCTATTGGTCAGGTATAAATTTGGGTGCCCCATATCTGGCGCAGTATCATCGCGCCAGATGTGGGAGATCACACATTTCTCAACTGGCCGGGCGCCCCATCCTTTCCGCGTATTGTGCGGATTCGTTTGATGCCGAAACTCCCATTACTCCAATTCGCTACCATAATCTTATGCCGCAATTTGCTCCAGGCCAGACGCTGTTCATCGATGCAGACGATACGCTATGGGAAAATTATGTCTACTTCGAGCGCGCCATTGCTGACTTCATCCGCTACCTCAACCACAACCAATACTCACCCAGCGAAGTACGCCGGGCACTGAATGATGTCGAGCGCGAGACGATCGTTACCCACGGCTACGGCCTGCCGAGCTTTACCCGCGCGCTGCTTGCCTGCTTTGAGCAGCTCAGCGCCGCGCCCGTGACCGAAGAGAAGCGCCAGCGCGTTCTGGGCATTGCCCGCGCCATTGCCGATCAGGAGATTGAACTGCTGCCCGGCGTGGCTGAAACTCTGGCCGAGCTAAGCACGCGCCACCGACTCATCCTGATGACCAAAGGGGACCAAGCCGAACAGTCCGGCAAACTGGCCCGCTCCGGAGTTTCTCAGCACTTTTCCGCCGTCGAAATTGTTCAAGAAAAGGATTCAGCCGCATACCGCAAGGTTCTTCATCGCCATGGCTTATCACCGCAGACAAGTTGGATGATCGGCAACAGCCCAAAGAGCGATATCAACCCCGCGCTGACTGCCGGACTCAACGCCGTCTTTCTCTTCAACAAGAACACATGGATACTGGAACACGACACGCTCGACGCCGCGCCGCCGGGCCAGCAGTTACTGGAACTTGATTCCTTCGCAGAGCTGTGCGGCATTTTTTGATCGAGACGGAGACTGCCCCGTTCAGGCGATTAAATCGATTTGGCCATCTGGTTCAGCTGGCAGCTCGGGCTTGGTCTCGGCCTCGTCTTCGAGGTCATCATACGTGTCTTCTTCGTCCTGGCGGCTTTCGCCGCCGTCATCGTTCTCGCCGCCGTCAAAGCCAGTTGCGGCTTTGGCGCCGTCTGGCGTATAGGTTTCATCGCCGGTTCTGGAAGAGCGCTCGACATCGTACACGTCCGTCATGCCCAGATCGGTATCCTTCGACCTGACCATCGGTGTGATGCGAACATTGGCAACTGGGCTGATTTCCATTTCCGCCTGCTCCTCGTCAGTGCCTCTTTCTGTTGATGCGTATCGGCTCTCCGCAGATGAACTTTAATTACTTTGGGGGGAGTTTGTATGAATTCAGGACAGTCTGTCCGTTTACTCTAATAGATGGTCTACTGAAAAAAAAGGGCCGGCGAGAATGCCGACCCCTTCGCTCGATTGCAGAATGCAGTTTGTTACTGCAGGGAGTAGATGGTTTTGAGTTCCTTCTGCACCAGGCTTTTGGGCAACGGCGCGTAAGAAAGCTCGGAGACCTGTCCTTCGCCGTTTTTAACAATCCAACTAAGCAGATCCTTAATGACTTGTCTCTTGGCCGGATCAGCGATATGAGCGGGAATCAACAAGTAGGTAAAGCTGGAGATGGGGTAAGCGTTGGCTCCCGGTGCGTTGGTGATCGAGACGCGATAGTCGGCAGGCATCTGCTTGATGCTGTCTGCCGCCAGGGTAACGCCATTGATCGAGGCCCGAACCCAATGTCCGGAAGCATTCTTGACTTCGCCAAAGCTGATTTTGTTCTGCAAGGCATAAATGAGCTCGACATAACCGACGGCTCCGGGCAACTGACGGACCAGGCCAGCTACGCCCTCATTTCCTTTGCCGCCAACACCCACAGGCCAACTGGGTGAAGCGCCCTTGCCGGGGCCACCGGCCCATTCCTTGCTGACCTTGCTGAGGTAATCAGTAAAAATGAAGCTGGTGCCACTACCATCGGAGCGGTGAACCACGATGATCTTCTGGTTGGGCAGCTTAACACCAGGATTGTCCTTGGCGATGCGACCGTCATTCCACATATTGATTTTTCCCATGTAGATGTCAGCCAGCACATCGCCGCTGAACTTGATATTTTCTATGCCGGGAACATTGAAGATGGGAACCACTGCGCCAAGAACCGTCGGAATATGCACCAATTTAACCTTGGAGCTGGCCAGCATCTCGTCGGTCATTGGCATATCGGAAGCGCCAAAATCGACCAAGCCGGCCGTTACCTGACGAATGCCGCCGCCCGAGCCTATCGACTGATAGTTAATCTGGACCCCTGGATGCGCGGCACTGTATTCGCTAAACCACTTGGAATAAATCGGATAGGGGAAGGTTGCGCCTGCTCCGGTCAACTTCTGGGCCTGGGCCGCTCCCAGCGCCAAAATCAAGAAACCTACGGCAATCAACGTTTTCTTCACGAGATTCTCCCTTGCAGATGACCTGCTGTATAGGATTGTCTGCGGCAAATGTTACGGGAGTTTGAATCAAAGGCTAAATTGTTATTTTCTTTGCGCTTCTGAAGGATGATTGAGTCTGTAAAGTTCTGTAGAAAGGTCAGATTGGCAAGCCAGGCGAGTTTTGAGAAGTAGGCGCGGAAAAGCCGTCGTGAAGAATTTTTGAGCGTGATGGATGTGGTGGTTCCGTGGCGCAGTTGGAAGCGCTGATCGGGCCGTACTACCCGAAGGCCGGCAACGGCCGTCAGCCGGTTGGCTTGTCGATTCTGCTGCGCGTCTATTTTTTGCAGTAGTGGTTTAATCTCTCGGATTTACCAAGGGGCGCTATCGCGGCTTGAGAAGAATCACGAGTGGCTGCTGGCGGCCTTCGCACTGGTGAACTTATACCAGCACCGCAAGCGGCTGGTCCCGCTGGGGGCGTAGTGTCTCTGGAGGCCGGAAATCGGCCTTCAGAGACCAAGTAAACGAACCGTAAAGTCCATTTTTCGTTCACTCGATGAGCCAGAATGCTAAGAATCTGCTATGTCTGCTTCATCGCTACAAAATCATGCGCCTTGCAGAGGCTCCCGAAAGTCGTGCCCTTCCAAAACTCGACTTCCACCACGGGTGGCTAAACCTTCTGTAGTATCGACTCATCAGGGGCATTGGTTCTTGTTACTGGTGAATGCTGGATATTTCCATGATGACGCTGCTTCACGGAGTACATGGCCTGGTCGGCAGCCTGCACCAGAGAGCGGGCGCTGGCACCGTCAATCGGATACATCGCAATGCCGATGCTAACGTCCCCGTGTATTACGATGTCGCCAATACTGAAGGACCGGTCAAAACAATGTTCCAGCCTGAGAGCAATTTCCTCAGCACGGTCGCGGCTGGTAAGGGAATCAAGCAAGACCATGAATTCATCGCCTCCGATTCGAGCCAGCAGATCACCGGGCCGAAGTTGCCGGCTGATGCGCTGCGCGGCGCGCTGCAGAAAACGATCTCCTATGGAGTGTCCATAGAGGTCGTTGACTTGCTTGAAGTAGTCCATATCAATGTATAGAACCGCAAACAGAGAGCCGTCTCTGGCACACCTAGCAAGCTGTTTCTCCAGTCGCTGCTCCATCTGGAGGCGATTGGGAATATCGGTGAGCCGGTCAAAGCCTGAATAGTGGACGAGTTTGGCGTAGAGCTGCCGATTCTCAACCGCAACGGTGGCCAGATCGGTTCCCATGGCAGACAGCAGCACCAACGTGAGCAGCATCGTCAGGAGTTCGGCTTTGGCAGCCTTTTGCTGCAACTTATAGTTGGCCGTCTCCTGGGCGGAGAGTTCGCTTTGAGTCCGAAGCATAATTGCACTAAGCTCAGCACCCATGCAAGCCAACAGGTGGTCGTCTTCCTTGGTGGCTTCCAGTTCCTTGGCCGCCTCGAAACCCTGCGTTTCCCGTACCATGTTAAGTTTGTCCACAAAGGCACGCCGCTGGTTGAAATATTTCATGTATTTTTGAAAGTGAAGAGTTAGTTCTGGGGCGCCATCAATCGCTGCTGCCACTCTTGCGCGAATAATAGTATCTTCCTGACGCTGCTCCGAAAGATTGGCAATGGTGCCTTTGTCTCCAGTAATGATGAATGCCCGCTGATTCATCGTGATGTCAACCGAGGAGATGAGCAAAAGAGCCAGATCGTTCACTGTTCTGTTGGATTTGAGGATGTTCGCCTGTGTATCTCGCCCTTGGCCTTGCGATATAAGAGCGATGCTGGCGGAAACGATGGTCAACGCTCCCGCGAGGGCATATCCGAGGTACAGAGTTTTCTTGGCAGTCCAGCGCATTGAGATAATTCCTTATCAGGCTGCGTAGAGAGTCGTGTTTTGAAAGGGCACGGCTTGAGCCGCGCCATAAATGGTTGATAAACGATGAAGGTTTCCAGCAGCTTGGACTTTCACGAAGGCTAACACACTCATCATCGGCGAGCGCGCTTCAGACATTAGAGAAATATCAGAGTAGGTGTGACCTTGCTAAACTTCTTGTCCAGCGGCGACCGGCTTGCCCGGAGATTCGTTGGTGATGGTTTCCACCGCGACCTGATCGGCCAGTGCGCGAACTTTATCGATCTCCACCCCCGCCCCACAGCGCGTGACGGCATAAGCGCCGAAGGCCGTGGCCAGGCGGGCGGTCTGCTCGAGGTCGAGTCTCTGAATCCGCGCCCAAAGGATGCCCGCCACCATCGCATCCCCGGCTCCCACCGTGCTGTAAACGTGGACGCGCGGAGGCCGGGCCAGCAGAGCGGCCTTGCCGTCTGCAAAGAGCGCGCCCTCCGCGCCCATGGAAACAACTACCAAAGCCTCACGGCCAGCGCGCAACCGCGTGGCCGCGTCCAGCGCCTGCCGCTGTGTGCTGATCTTTTCTCCGCAGAGTTCTTCCAGTTCCGCGAGGTTCGGCTTCAGAATGTCGGGCGAGGCCGCAACCGCCTGGCGCAGGGCTTCGCCGCTCGAGTCCAACAGAACCAGGCCGCCCAGCGCGTGAATCCGCGCGATCAGCCGCGCATAGAAATCGGGCTGCAACCCCGTTGGCAAACTGCCCGAGAGCACGCACCAAAGGCCCTCCACGGCCAACTCGTCGACCGTGCGCAGCAACTGCTCCTGGGACGCTTCCGTAATCTCCAAGCCGGGAAAGTTGATGTCGGTCGTCTCGCGGTCCTCGGTGTTGACGACCTTGATGCCCACGCGATTGGCGCCCGGCACGCGCACAAAGCGGTCTTCCAGCCCCTTGGCGGCAAAGTGCGTTTCAAAGATGCCGGCATTCTGTTCGCCCAGAAATCCAGTAACCACGGTGGGCACGCTCAGGTCGCCCAGAATGGAAGCGACATTGATGCCCTTGCCGCCAGCGTCCATGCGGCTGGTCAAAACGCGGTTGACCTTGCCGGTGGCAAAGCCCGCGATTTCCAGCGTTTGGTCGATGGCGGGATTGGCCGTGATGGTGAGAACCCGTGTCGTAGTCTTCATCAGATTTCCAACCGTCCCTCGAGCGCGCGCGCCATCGTCACCTCGTCGGCGTATTCGATGTCACTGCCGGCGGGAACGCCGGTGGCGATACGCGTGATTTTCACCGGAAAGCCGCGCAGCGCCGTCGCCAGCCAACTGGCGGTGGCTTCACCCTCCAGCGTGGGACTTGTGGCTAAGATGACCTCATCCACCTCGCCGCGTTCGGCGCGGTCGAGCAGCGTGCGCGAGCGTAGCTGATCCGGGCCAACGCCGTGCAAGGGCGACAACGTGCCGTGCAGCACGTGATAGACGCCCTGATAGCCGCCCTGCGCGCCGCGCGCCCGTTCGACGCTGGCGATGCTGGTCGGCTCCTCGACGACGCAGACCAGGCGGTGGTTGCGCGTGGGGCTGGAGCAGTAGGCGCAGGGATCGACGTCGGTCACGTTGTTGCAGATCGAACAGAGGCGCAGATTGGCCTTCAGATTGCGCACCGCCTCGGCCAGCGCCGCGGCATCCTCGTCGCTGGAGCGCAGAATGTGGAAGGCGAAGCGCTGGGCGCTTTTGGTGCCCACCCCCGGCAACTTCTTCAACTCTTCAATCAGTCGCGCCAACGGCTCGGCATAACGGCTCACGATGTGCGCCTCCCGGAAAAGCAGTGGTCAGTGGTCAGTAAAACGACCGAATGCTGGCAGACAAGAACGGATCAGCCTACCCCCGGCAGGTTCAGCCCGCCCAGCAGCCCTTGCACGTTGCTTTTGATGGCCTCGTCAGCCTTGTATCCGGCTTCGTTGACTGCGGCCACGATCAGGTCTTCCAGCATTTCCACGTCCGGTTTGTCGCCGCCCAGGCCGACCACCGCAGACGGATCGATGTGGATTTTGAGCAACTGCTTCTTGCCGTTCATGGTTGCCGTCACGGCGCCGCCGCCGCTGGCCCCCTCAACCATGGTTTCGCCCAGCTTGCGCTGGATTTCCTCCTGCATCTGGTTAGCCTGGGAGAACATTTCAGTGAGTTTGAGCGGATTGATCATATTTCCTCTTGGGCGCGCGTTTATTTTTGCCGCAAATCGACGACGCTGCGCACCTCGGCTTTGAATAGTTCCCTTGCCCGCTGAACCAGCGGATTGGCCAGCGCCGCCTCCTGAACGCTGCCTGCCAGGGGCGCCGCCACGGGCGCGGCGCTGGGCGCGGCCACGCCTTCGCCGGCAACAGGCATGAACCGCGTGGGAGCGCCCAGCCGCTGCAACTCCTGGCGAATAATTTTCTCCGCCGCGGCATTGACCGTGAGGGCCAGCATCTTCTTGCCCATGCCGGCGGTTTCGACGCGCACGCTGGAACCGGAGAGCGTCCATGCGCCCGCGCCCAGCAAGAGCGCCGCCGATTCGTGTCCCGCTGCGGTCAACGCGGTAACCACGGCCTGGCGGATCGCTTCGATACTGGGCGGCACGGCGGACTCTGCGGCCAGTGGCGCACGCGCCAACGCGCCCTCGGTCAGATTTTCGGCTGTCGGGGAAGGCGCGGGCCGCTCGATCGTTGCAACCGGCGCGGCGGCGTGCGCCGGCTTGGGACTGGACTCCAGCTTCGGTCCAGCGCCCCAGCCGCCTCCCATCGGACCAAAAGGTGAAAGCGCCGGAGCAGCGGCAGGGGCGGCAGGCGCAACCGTCCGCGCAACCGGGGCTGGGGCGCTTGACGGCGCTCTGCCTGCGCCGGAAGAGGCTGGACGGCCGCCTGAGCTGAGTGCGCCCGCGCGGTCGCCGGAGGCGAGAGAACCGCCCGCTGCCAGCCCACTCAGCAGCTCTTCAATCGGCAGCAGCCGCTGGGCGTGAATCAGCTTGAGCAGGCCCAGTTCCAGGTGGAATCGCTGCTCCTGACGATAGTTCAGGTCGTCGAAGGTGCGCAGAACAATTTGCAGATTGCGCGTAATCTCTTCCTCGGAGAAGAGCAGCGCCGTGCGGGCCACGCGGGCGCGCTCGTCGGCGGAGATTTGCAGCAGATCGGTCTGCTCGCCGCCAATCTTGGCCATCAACGTGTTGCGCAGGTAGCGGGCCATGTGCCGCGCCAGCGAGGAGGGGTTGTGCCCGGCGTTCAGCAGCAGGTTGAGCTGCTCCATCAGCTCGGCGCTCTGCCCGGCAGCGACGGCTTCCAGCAGCCGCTCGAAGACGGCATTCGGAACCGACCCCATCAACTCGCGAATCTGCGCCGTGAGCAGCCTTGGCCGCCCGGCCTCAATGGGCGCCGAGGCGATGGCCTGATCCATGATCGAGAGCGCGTCGCGCATCGAGCCATCGCCGGCCTCGGCCAAGAGGGCCAAAGCACCCTCCTCGGCGTCGAGGCCTTCTTTCTCGGCGATCATCTGCAACTGCGAGAGAATGTCCTCAAACTTGACGGCGTGAAAGCTGAAGTGCTGGCAGCGCGAGCGGATGGTCTGCGGAATGTCCTCCGGCTGCGTGGTGGCCAGCATGAAAATGGCCCACTCCGGCGGCTCTTCCAGCGTCTTCAGAATGGCATTGAAGGCGGCTTCCGTGATCTGGTGGGCTTCGTCGAGCAGAAATATCTTGTAGCGGTCGCGCGCCGGCTGGACGGTAGCCTCGGCGCGGATCGAGCGCACATCGTCAATGCCGCGATTGGAGGCGGCGTCGATTTCAATAAAATCGAAGGACTGCATCGCCTCGTTGCCCGCCTCGGGCGTGCCGCCGGAGGAGATTTCACGGCAGGAAACGCATTGCAGGCAAGGCTCGGCGGTGGGCCGCTCCGGGCTGCCGACCGTCTCGCGGCAGTTGAGCGCCATGGCCAGAATGCGGGCGATGGTGGTTTTGCCGATGCCGCGGTGGCCGCTGAAGATGTAGCCATGCGCAATGCGGTTCTGGGTCAGCGCATTCATCAGCGTGCGCGTCACGTGATCCTGGCCAGCCACGTCGGCGAAGCGCTGCGGACGGTATTTTCTTGCCAGAACCTGATAGCCCATGGGTAAAAATCCGCTCCTTTTGGCCCGCCCGCAGTCGCGGGTTGCCTAGAGCCGATTGTATCGTTCCGGGCTGGGGCGCGGCGGAGTGGATATCGACGGCCAGCCAGGGGGCCGGGTTGACGGCAATCCGGCACGAAACGAATACGGCTCGAGAGTTTCTTGTCCGCCGAATGCCAGAACGACAACATCATCTGGGTTTCTTCACGAGAAATATGAAAATGCACTCTCTATTGCGTGGGAGACTGCCGATGATCCTTCTGTTGATGATTCACTGTCATGGAGAATACGAAAGATGCCATGGGCCTGGACATTGGAAGGACTTTTACTTTATGTCGATCCTGCGCGATCTTCGCATCTCCCGCAAACTTGGCTATTCATTCAGCATCGTCTGCCTGTTGACCGCCATTCTCGGAATATCTTCCCTGCTTGGCTTTCTCAACATCAAAACCGTGGTCGACGATATTGTGGGAAACTCCATCCCATCGATCAAAAGCGTCTACAACATCCGCATCGCGCTGTCGGATATTCGCCGCGCGGAAGGCTACCTGTTGTTTTGCCAGGACAGCGAATGCACGCAGTACTATTCGCAGAAGCGTCAAAGCGCGCTGGAATCATACCGCAAGAATATCGACGCGTATGGATCAATGATTTCCAATCCGGGCGAGCGGGCGCTCTACGAGGCAATGCGGAGCAACGTCGAAAACTACCTCACTTTCGACAATCGCGAACAGGAACTCTTTAACGCAGGCAAAAAGGCTGAAGCTGAACAGATACTGGTCGGTCCGGATATGTTCAAGGCCTACGTGGCAACGATGGGCGCCGCGCAGGACGATCTTGATCTAAATAGCCGCACCAGTTCTGAGGAAGGCGACCATGCAACCAGCTTGATTCATAAGCTGGTTGTGGCCGCCACGGTGCTGGTGTTAATCACGATTCTGCTCAGCGCGATTGTCGGCATCGCACTTACTCGGGTGATCGTACCTCCGCTATTAAGGGCGACGGTGGCACTGGAAGCACTGGCTGGCAAGGATTTGACGGCGCGGGTCGAGGCCTCCGGAAGAGACGAAGTGGGCCGGCTCTCGATTGCGATCAACATCAGTGTTGAAGGCATGCAACATATATTGCAGACGCTGGCGCATGGAGCCGTGACACTATCGGCTGCAGCCGAGGAGATGAGCCATCACGCCGATCAAACTCGATCAAATACGGTCACGCAATCTGATAAGACCAATCAGATCGCCGCCGCCGCGCAGGAGATGACAGCCACCATCGGGGAGATCAGCAAAAATGCCGAGAGTGCCGTATCCGCAAGCCGCAGCTCGGCGGAAATGGCCAAACAGGGCGGAGAAGTCATGCGCTCGGCCAGCGCGACGATGGAGCGCATCGCCTCGGCAACCAGCACGGTATCGACAAAAATGGATACGCTGGCCCGTAGTTCATCCGAAATCGGCAAAGTGGTCAATGTCATTCAGGAAATCAGCGAACAAACCAACCTGCTGGCGTTGAATGCGGCCATCGAGGCGGCGCGGGCCGGAGAGCATGGGCGCGGCTTTGCCGTCGTGGCAGGCGAGGTAAGGCGCCTTGCCGAACGCACCAAGAGCGCAACCGGCGAGATTGCCGGCACGATCAACAGCATTCAGCAAGAGACGGCACAAACTCTCGATGTGATGTTGCACAGCCGCGCGGCGGTTGAATCTGGCATCAAAGAGACCGCTGAAGCGTGCAGCAGCCTGGAGATGATCATCGCGTCCGCCAATGAAGTTGAAGGGCAAATCGCCATGATTGCGACCGCCGCCACCGAACAGACATCAGCCTCGCGCGAGATTGCCGAATCGGCGAATGTTCTCTCCGATCTGGCCACGAATAGTTCTCAGTCCGCTGAAGACGCTGCGGCGGCCAGCCGCAGCCTTACCGAGTTGGCCAATGACATGGACGGCGTGATTCGCCAGTTTCATCTCGACAAAAGCAGCTAAGGCGGAAACCGGCTGGCCGCCGTCCGGTCGGCAGGTGGCCCGTTCATCGCGGTCTTATATCGGGCGGGTGCCACAGGTTTCGCTTTTGAGACTTGGGTTTGCAGAGAATCCCACATCCATAGATCGGTCCATGACAAACGCCAATGCCGGAAGAACAACTTCTTATTTCTCGCCGCAAATACCAACGCGCACATTGAGCTTCATCTGCCGAGCCTGCCCATTCTTATCCGTCAACGCTGACGCGACGGCGCTCTTCGCCGCCGATTCTCTTTCTCCGAGCACATCCTCCCCTGGCAGGTTCCTGGAGAGCCGGAGCTTATGCAGCAAGACTTCACAGTTTACCTGTCTATATGCTAGAGTTGATCTGTGAGCAAACAGAAGAGCACTTCGAGCAGCACACTGGCATTGGCTCTTGCAGGGGAACTTCGTCTTCTCATCAGCCAACTGAGACATCGGATGCGTGAGCAGGCTCATCCGGGTAACTTCACCTGGTCGCAAATCTCTGTGATCATCCGCCTGGAACGCGATGGACCCGCCACTGTGGGTGCTCTAGCGCGGGCTGAGGGGGTGCGGCAGCAGTCCATGGGCGCCACGGTTGCCACGCTTGAGGCTGCTGGACTCGTGAGCGGCTCGCCCGACCCGGCCGACGGCCGACGAACCATTCTGTCACTCACAGATGCCTGCCGGGAACTGATCAAGACCACTCGGGCGGCGAAGGAAGATTGGCTGTTCCGCGCCATCCAAACCAAGCTCTCTCCCGCGGAACAGGAAGAACTTGCATCTGCCCTGGAACTGCTCAAGCGCCTCGCAGATTCATAGACAGACTCGCTGGCAAACTTACAACTGATCTATCCCGCCCGATAAGGAGAACTTCATGGCAATCACCGCTCTTGACGCCAAATCCGCTCTTATCCTCATCGATCTGCAAAAGGGCTTCGTAGCTTCGACAACCGCCCATCCGATCGGCGAGGTAGTAAAGCACGCAGCCGCGCTGGCTGACACATTTCGCCGCCATGCCCTGCCGGTGGTGCTCGTCAACGTGACGGGTGGCGCAGCGGGGCGGACGGAGCAGGTTCGCCCACGCGGGGAATTCCCTGCCGGATGGACCGATCTTGTTCCTGAACTGAACCAGCAGCCGGAAGACCATACGATTACGAAGCGGACCTGGGGAGCATTCACGAACACCGGCCTCGATGAGCATCTAAAAAAGCATGGTGTTACGCAGGTAGTGATCGCCGGGATTACGACGAGCATTGGCGTCGAATCGACCGCGCGCCAGGCGCATGAGCTCGGGTTCAACGTTACGCTCGCCACCGACGCCATGACGGATAGGGACCCTGACGCCCACACAAACAGCATCACGCGCATCTTTCCGCGCTTGGGCGAAACCGGCACAACCTCTGAGATCGTTGCTCTTCTCGACAGCACCCGCGTGTGAATGTGCGGCAGAAGACTCGGGGTTGATTACCGATGAATAGGAGCAGTTGACGATGAACTGGATACACTTGGTGTCTTACTTCTTTGGCGGCGTCATCCTTGCAAATGCTCTTCCGCATTTTGTGAGCGGCATGATGGGGCGCCCTTTTCAAACTCCTTTTGCGAAACCGCCCGGCGAGGGGCTTTCGTCCTCGACCGTTAATGCGCTTTGGGGATTCTTCAATCTGGTTGTTGGGTATCTGCTTGTCTGCCGTGTTGGAAACTTTGATTTGCGCTCCACAACGCATATCGTCGCCCTGGGCCTGGGCGTTCTTTTCATCGGCCTGTTCAGTGCGTGGGGCTTCGGACGGTTCAACGGCGGCAATTCTCCCGGAGATGCGCGAGGGACACGGTGAAAGATATTTCACCTATTCCGTCCAGTGAGAGTGATCGGCTCGATCCGTCCATTTGGAAGATCTCAGCCGTTGTCATGCTCGGCTCGTTTCTCGCTCAACTCGATGCGACGGTCGTCAATGTTTCTCTCTCGACCCTCGCCGTGGAGTTGCACAGCAGCCTTTCCGCCATTCAGTGGGTGACGAGCGGTTACCTGCTGGCGCTCACGCTGATGCTTCCGCTGAACGGCTGGCTGGTGGATCGCATCGGGGCCAAGGCGCTGTATTTGTGGTGCTTCTCAGTATTCACTCTTTCATCGGCGCTGTGCGCATTTTCCTGGTCGGCGAACTCGCTTGTCGGCTTCCGCGTGCTGCAAGGGATGAGCGGAGGATTGCTGGCTCCGATGGCGCAGATGATGATGGCGCGCCATGCGCGAAAGCAGATGGTGCGCGTGATGAGCTATGCCGCGGTGCCGATTCTGTTCGCGCCGATTCTCGGTCCGGTGATCGCCGGAACAATTCTGAAATACGCTTCCTGGCGCTGGCTTTTTCTGGTCAATCTTCCGGTCGGAGTACTGGCAGTCGTGCTGGCTGTTCTCATCCTCCCCAAAGATCAAGAAGAGCTGAGGCCGCGAGACCTCGATCTGGTCGGGCTGGCGCTGTTGTCGCCCGGACTGGTGCTCTTCCTCTATGGTTCGGAACACTTGGGCAATCGTGCCGGTATCGCGGCTCTCATTGTCTCCATTGCTCTGCTTGCAACATTTTTCTTGACCGCCGCAAAAAAGGGAGAGAAATCTCTGATCGACCTTCGCCTGTTCAAGGGCAAAGTCTTCTCCGCCTCGGTCGTCACACAGTTCATGGCGAACGGGATCGCGTTTTCCGGGCAGATGCTGATTCCCATCTATCTGATCCGCGCCTGTGGTTTGTCACCCAGCGCGACAGGCTGGCTACTGGCTCCCCTTGGCTTGGGGATGATGTGCTGCTACCCGTTCTTGGGTACTTTGACGAAACGCTTCGGCATTCGCAAAGTGTCGGCTGGTGGTGCGCTGCTGGCGTTTGCCGGGACGCTGCCTTTTCTCTGGCTGGCAAGCCATGGATTGATGCTCAGTGTACTCGCGTCCGCACTCTTTATCCGAGGCATGGGCTTGAGCGCAGTCGGTATGCCGTCGATAGCATCGGCATACGCCTCGGTCAAGCGAGAGGAACTGCCGATGGCCACGACCGCTCTCAATATCATTCAGCGCCTCGGAGGGCCGACTCTCACGACTCTGTGCGCGACGTTTCTGGCATGGAGATTGGCGGCAGTCCCTATCCATGTCACGGCGCTTAATCCCTTTACCGCGGCTTTTCTGCTCCTTTGCGCTTTACACGCTCTCCTGTTTGTGGCCGCGATGAGACTTCCTCTTTCACTTCCCAAGGCGGCTGAGCTGCGAGTGAATGAAGCCGCTGATGTCTTGGAGAACATTTCGGAGTGATGCGGAATGGTGGCTAGATTTGAACCGAAGTTCCTGCGTTCCTGTCTGCCGGGCCGCCCGGTTTCCGTCATCAACGCGCACTTCATCCACGCGCGCGGGCCGCAACGCATATAATCAGCCTGTCGTGACTACCTTCTCTCGAATTCGCTCCGGCCTTCGTTCAGCCCGGATCAGGCCATGGACCACCCCCGTGGGATTCTGCCTGGCCCTGGCCCTGCTTTTTACGGCAAGCGCCCGCGCCCAGACGGCGGAGGAGACTGCTCCTTCCGCCGGAGACCGCGGCCGCATCGTGCTGGTGCTGCCCTTTGACAACCGCACCGGGCAACCGGGCCTGGAGTGGATTCGCGAGGCCGCGGCGGAGATTCTGCGCAACCGGCTGACCTCGGCCGGCTTCGCCCCGATGAGCCGCGTGGACCGCGCTTATGCCCTGGACCACCTGGGACTGCCGCAGGGCTTTCAGCCCTCGCGCGCCAGTGCGCTCAAGCTGGCCGAGACGCTGGACGCCGATTCAATCATCGTGGGCAGCTACGTGACCGACGGCAGCGGCCTGGTGGCCGAGGCGCAAGTGGTGGACGTGCCCCACCTGCGCATGAGCCCGCCGGTCAGCGCCCGCGGCGATATGCGCAATCTTTTCGCGGTCTTCAACTCGCTGGCCTGGAAGCTAACCCGGCAGCTCGACCCCGATTTCAGCGTGGCCCAGGAAACCTTTGTGGTTGCCAGCTCCGGCCTGCGCCTGGACGCTTTCGAGCAATACATTCGCGGCATCACCGAGACGGACCAGGCCGAGCGCCTACGCCGCCTGAACTCGGCCGTCGGACTTAGTCCGCAGTTCAGCCCGGCCTGGATGGCGCTGGGCCGCGAGGACTACGCCGGCCAGCAGTATGAGCAGGCCGCGGCGGCCTTCGCCAAGGTGGGCCGCAACGACGCCGACGCCCTGGAGGCCGGCTACTACCGCGGGCTTTCGCTGCTCTTCTCCGGCGATTATACCCACGCCGAGGAGGCTTTTGACGGCGTGGCGCGCATTTTGCCGCTGGCCGAGGTACTGAACAATCAGGGCGTGGCGCTGGCCCGCCGCGGCCAGGACGGCACGGCGCTCTTCCGCCAGGCGGTGGCCGCCGACCCCAACGCGGCCGACTATCACTTCAATCTGGCCGTCAGCCTCAAGCGCCACGGCAACGCGGCCGAAGCGCTGACGGAGCTGGCCCAGTGCCTGCGGCTGCGCCCCGGCGATGGCGAGGCTCAGAGCGTGCAAGCGGCCTGGACGGGAACCACCAAGCCCAGTGCGGCCAAGGCATTGGTCGTCCGGCCCGCATTCGACGCGGGAATGCCTAGAGAGTCCGAAGCGACGGAGGACAAAGTCGATCCGCTGGAACGCATCGAGCGGAATTTTGACGCCGCCGCCTTCCGCCAAGCCGCGCAGATGATGGACCAGATGAATGCATCGCGCCTGGCCGAGCTGCCGCCGCAGGAGCGCGCGCAAAAGCTTGCCACCCAGGCGAAGGAATACTTGGACCGTGGCTTGCTGCTTGAGGCCGAACGGCTCTATCAGGCCGCCGTGGCCACCGACGGCAAGGTCGCCGCGGCTCACGCCGGTCTGGCCGAGGTCCGCGAACGCACCGGCGATGCCGATGCGGCCCGCAAGGAAGCGACTACCTCACTGAAGCTGATGCCTTCGGTCGATGCGTATCTGGTGCTTGGGCGGCTGGATTTGACGGCGAATCGCTTTGACGCGGCCCGGAAGGAACTTGACGCGGCGCTGAAGATTGCCCCGAAGAGCCTTGCGGCGCTGGAGTTGCAGCGGCAAATCGAGGCCAGGGACGGGCAGAAGAAATAAGTTTGTTTGTTCACATGAAGGAGCTTCTGACAAAATCGATGTTTTGAAAGGGCACGACTGAAGTCGTGCCCTGACGCTTTTTGCCGTATCAAAAGGGAGCAAGCCATGGTGCGGAGCGTACACGGATTTGCGGCACTGATTGGTTTGGCGGTGCTGTTGGGATTGGCCGCTCCAGCCCACGCCCAGCAGCCGGTAGTGGACAAATTCGTTCTTGATGACACCATTCAGCCAGTCACGCAGGGTGAGCTGAGTCGGGCCATTGCCCGCGCCAACACCGATGGTGCGCAGGCTCTGCTGGTCGAGCTGGACACACCCGGCGGGCTGCTGGATTCGACCCGCACGATGGCTGGCTCGATCCTCTCCTCCAAGGTTCCCGTCATTGTTTACGTGTCTCCGGCGGGCGCGCGCGCTGGCTCCGCCGGCTTCTTTCTGCTGGAGTCGGCCGACATCGCCGCCATGGCCCCCGGCACCAACGCCGGAGCGGCCCACCCTGTGGTTGAATTCGGTTCCCAGCCAGACGCCACCATGAGCCAGAAGATCGAGAACGACGCTGAGGCATTTCTGCGCTCCTACGTTACCCGCCGGGGCCGCAACGCCGAAGCCGCCGAGGCCGCTGTCCACTCGTCGCACTCCTACACAGCCCAGGAGGCCCTGGACCAACACTTGATCGACCTCACCGCCGCCAGCGACTGGGAGCTGCTGCGCACGCTCAATGGGCGCGAGATTACCCGCATGGACGGCTCGAAATTAACGCTTCATCTGGCTGGCGCACGTGTTGCCGTCACCGAGACCTCGCTGCGCGAGCAACTGCTGGGCTGGCTGGTGAATCCCAATATTGCGCTGTTGCTGCTGGTGGGCGGCGCGCTGCTGATCTATCTGGAATTCAATGCGCCCGGCACGATCGTTCCCGGCGCGCTAGGCACGCTGATGCTGCTCCTGGGTGTTTTTGGGCTGAACCTGCTGCCCATCCGCTACACGGCGGTGATGATGCTGGTGGCCGCGCTGATCTTGATGGTGCTGGAGGCCAAGTTTGGCGCTCACGGAGTGCTGGCCATCGCCGGAATCGCCTGTCTTGTCTTTGGATCGCTGACGCTGGTAGCCGCTCCGGTGCCGGAACTGGGAGTGAATCTGTACGTCGCCATCGGGCTGGGGCTGGGCTTTGGCGTCATTACCGTTTTTCTGGCGCGGCTGGTGGTGCGCGCCCTCCGTCAGAAGGCCCGCTTGGGCGCCGATGCGCTGGTAGGCTTGAGCGCCACCGCGTTGGAAGCCCTTGCGCCCAGCGGACACGTGCTGGTTGACGGCGAAATCTGGCGCGCCGAGGCCAGCGCGCCGGTGGCCGCCGGAACGCCGCTGCGCGTCGTGGGCCATGAGCAATTGCTGCTGCGCGTGACCCCGGCCGAAGCGTCTCAGCCGCCGAAAATCTCCGAATAGGGGCTGGTTTAGAGTAAAATTCGTCCTGAGTGAGGGATGCGCCATGCTGAGTACTCCAGTACTGATTGTCATCGCCATCGTCGTGATTTATCTGTTCAGCTCGATCAAAATTCTGCGCGAGTACGAGCGCGGAGTGATATTCAGGCTGGGCCGCGCCTTGGGAAAACCCAAGGGGCCGGGTCTGATTCTGGTCTTTCATCCCATCGACCAGATGGTACGCATCTCGCTGCGTCAGCAGGTCTTCGTGGTTCCACCCCAGGACGTGATAACGCGCGACAACGTCACCCTCAAGGTGGACGCCGTGGTTACGCTCTACGTGGTGAATCCCTACGACGCGGCCATCAAGGTGGTTGACTACGTCTACCAGACCTCACAGTTGGCGCAAACTACCTTGCGCTCGGTGCTAGGCGAGGTCGAACTGGACGAGCTGCTCAGCCACCGCGATAAGCTCAACCTGAGAATTCAGTCGATCATCGACCAGCGCACCGAGCCCTTCGGGGTCAAGGTCGTCTCGGTCGAAGTCAAGCAGGTGGATTTGCCCGAAACGATGCAGCGCGCCATGGCCAAGCAGGCCGAGGCGGAGCGCGAACGGCGCTCGAAGGTCATTCACGCCGAGGGCGAGTTCAACGCCGCTCAGAAGCTGGTGGACGCCGCTGCCCTGCTGGCCACCGAGCCAATTACGATACAGTTGCGCTATTTGCAAACCCTGACCGAAATCGGCGTGGAGAAGAACACCACCATCGTCTTCCCGCTGCCCATCGAGCTGATGACGCTCTTCAACAAACTGGGAGCATCGGCCCTGGCCAAGGCTGACAAGGAAAACAAGGCCGCAGCGGAAGAGAAATAGCTGGCGGGAGAATGCTTCATGCACGAAGTTTTTGACGAGGAAGATTTCAAGCCGGGCTTGCACCCGCGCGACACCGAAGTGACGCTCGGTCCAATGCTGCTGGCGGGCCTAATAGCGGGCCTGGTGCTGCTCTGTATCCTCTGCTATTGGCTGGGCTATACAATCGGCAGCCACAGCGCACGCAATGCCACGGCCAACGCGCAGCAGACGGCCGCCGGAGCAGCCTTGCCCTCCGCCGCTACCCTGGCCAAGCCTTCGGCCTTCCAGCAGAGCGCCTCGCAGCAAAATGCCCCCAGCAGCCAGCCGCAGCCCAATGCCACTAGCACGGACGAGGCCTCCGACGCCAGCTCCGCGCCGGAGGCCTCGTCCACCGCAGGCCAGACCGCGCCAGCCAACGCGCTGATGGTGCAGGTGGCTACGCTTCCGCATCAGGAGGATGCCGACGTGCTGGTCGGTGCGCTGCAGAAGCGCGGCTACGCCGTCGCCGTCCATCGCGATCCCACCGATGGTCTGTTTCACGTGCGGATCGGCCCCTTCAGCAGCCGCGCCAACGCCTACGCCACGCGCCAGAAGCTGCTCAACGACGGCTATAACGCGGTCGTCGAGTAGTCCCGCATCAGTTCTGCATCCACTCCGGCAGCCCCGAAGCGATGGCCGCGCGCACGGCCTGTGACAACTCCTCGCGCGTGGCGTAATTGCCCGGCAGAATGGGCGGGTGAAAGACAATGTGCGCCGTGCCTGGATGAATGCGCGCGCTGCCCCTGGCCATCATGGTTTCCGTGCCATAAATCGAGACCGGGATGCAGGGCGCGCCGCTCTCCATCGCCAGGTAGAACGGGCCTTTTTTGAAGGGCAGCAGACGGCCATCCGGGGAGCGCGTGCCCTCGACAAAGGTGGTGATGTGGATGCCCTTGGCCAACAGCAGCACGGCCGCGGACACGCTCTTCTTCGCGCTGGCGGCGTTCCCCGCGCGCCCCACCGGGATGAACTCCGCCAGCTTCATCGCGTAGCCCAGGGCGGGAATGCGCATCAGCGAACGCTTGAGAAAGGCGGAAATGCGGCCGGGAATCATGGGGATCAGCGCCGGCGGATCGAGATTCGAGACGTGGTTGGCCATGAAGATGCAGGCCGTGTTGGCCGGAATGCGCTCGCGGCCTGCCACCTCCACGCGAACCCCCGCCGCCCACAAACCGGCGCGGGTAATGAAACAGGAGACGTGGTAGAGCGGCATAATGTCGCCCGTGAGCATGGCCAGTGGAATGAAGACCACCGCCGAGGGAATGCTAAGCGCGACGCAAGTAATGAATGCGAAAAGAGAAGAAATCATGCGTGTTTTTGGGCGCCTTCAGCCCAGCCGTTCGCGGAGCCGCGCGGGCAGCTTTTCATAGATGTCATCGAAGCCGCCGTTGGAGAGGATCGCCACCACATCGCCAGCTTCGAGCTGGGGCACGGCTTCGTTCAGAATCGCCTCGACATCCAGGCAGAGCGCGGCCTTGGTTCCAGCCGCATTCAGCGCTCGCACCACCTCTTCCGGGTTCAGGCGCTCAGCCTCCGGAATGCGCTGCTGCTGATAGACGCTGGCCAGCACGACACGGTCAGCCAAGCGCAGGCTTGCGATCAAATCCGCCTCCAGCACCTTGCGCCGGAGCGTGTTCGAGCGCGGCTCCAGAATGGCCCACAGCCTTGAGTTCGGGTAAGCGGAACGCAGCGCCTTGAGCGTTTCGCGGATGGCCGTCGGATGATGCGCGAAATCTTCGATGAAGGTGACGCCGCCAACAACCGCGCGCACCTCCAGCCGCCGCTTTACGCTTTTGAAGCTGGCCAGAGCCTCGACGATGGCCTCCTTGCCAATTCCCTGCCCCGCGGCCAACGCCGCCGCAGCCGTGGCGTTCAGCGCGTTGTATTCGCCCACCAGGCTCATCGACAGCTCCGCCCAAAAAGCGCCCGCGCGCCAGACCTCCCAGCGCGTCTGGCCGCCCTCATGGCGCAGATTCCGCAAGCGCCACTCCGACGTCTCGCTGAATCCGTAACGCTCGACGCCGCAGAGAGCCTTCGCCACGCACTCGCTCACATTCGCGTTGCCGTCGTAGGCCACAATCCGGCCCCGGCGCGGAATCAGGTTCACCAGCCGCTTGAAGGCCGTCTTCACCGCTTCCAGGTCCGCGTAAATATCGGCGTGGTCGAATTCCACGTGCGTCAGAATCAGCGCGTCGGGAAAATAATGCAGAAATTTTGGTCCCTTGTCGAAGAAGGCCGTGTCGTACTCGTCGCCTTCGACGATGAAGGTGCGCGTCGGCCGAAGCTGGAAGCTGGTGCCAAAGTTCTCCGCCACGCCGCCAATCAGAAACGACGGCTCCAGCGCAGGAAGCTGGCGCGCGGCCACCTGATAAATCCACGCCAGCATACTGGTGGTGGTGGTTTTGCCGTGCGTACCCGCCACCACCAGCGACTCGCGCCCAACCAGGAACTCCTCGCGCAAGAGAGCCGCCATCGAGGTAAACGGAATGCGCTCGTCCAGAATGCGCTCGATCTCCGGATTGCCGCGCGAGAGCGCATTGCCGATTACCACCAGATCCGGCACAGGGTCGAGATTGGCCGCGGCGTAAGGCTCAAGGACCGGAATGCCCAGCCCGGCCAGCAGGTCGCTCATCGGCGGATAGGCGGCCTTGTCGGAGCCGGTGATGCGGTGGCCCTGCAACTGCAAAAGCCCGGCCAGCGAAGCCATCGCCGTGCCGCAAATGCCGCTCAAATGGATGTGCCGGGAGGGCTGCGTCATTGCGCCACCGCCCGTTCCGTCCGATATATGCCGATTTTTCTTTGTATTGTCACTGATTTTTGTTCCCTTGATTTTGAGGTATCCCAGGTCCCAAAATCGGGACCTGGGGCACCCAGCATTGGTGCAGCTTCAAGCATCAGAGACCAGTTCATAGTCCCTGTTCCCTAATCCCTGTTCCCTGCTTTTTCACACCGCCACCGCCGGCTCGATCAGATGCAGATGCGCTTCTTTCTGGACGAGCAATTCGGCCTCGACGCCCAGCGTCAGCGTCACATTCTGGCGTGAAACGTGACCACTGCGCAGGCCGATGGCGATGGGGCCGGTAAAGTCCTCCAGGGCGTGCTGGATCGCCTGATCGAGCAGCTCCGGCGGCGCGCCAACCGAGGCGCAATCCAGCATCTCGCCAAAGACAATGCCGCGCACGCGATCCAGCTTGCCGGCCTGAAAGAGTTGCCACAGCATACGGTCGATCTGGTAGGGCTTGACGTTCACGTCCTCCAGAAAGAGCAGCTTGCCCTCGGTCTGCGGCTCGTAGGGCGTGCCCAGCAGCCCCACCAGAATGCTCAGACAGCCGCCATAGAGCGTGCCGCGCGCGCGGCCGGGATGCAATGGCCGTAGGCCCTCCGGCGCACCCAGGGAATACGGCTTGCCACCCAGAGCCGCTTGCAGGCTGGGCAGATGGACGCCGTCCTCCCGCGCAAAATCCGCCGAGAGCATGGGACCGTGAAAGGCTGGCAAGTGAATCTCGTCGAGCAGCCACAGTTGCAGCGCGGTCAGGTCGCTATAGCCGATCAGCGGCTTGGCGTTTTCGGCAATCAGGTCCAGGTCCAACTCATCGAGCAGATAATTCGATCCGTAGCCGCCGCGCGTCGCGAAGATGGCGCTCGCATCCTCGTTGGTAAAGGCCTTGTGCAGGTCGCTGAGTCGCAGATCTGGCTCGCCAGCAAAATAGAGCGGGCCGCGAGCGAGCAGGTTCGCGGAAGCCTGAGGCGCATAGCCCAGGGCGCGCAAGGCGGCGAATCCGGCCTCCACGCGCTCAGGATTCGGCGCGGAGGCCGGAGAGACCACGGCCACCTGGGCATCATTTGGAACAATATGTGGTTTAAGCAAAGTAATCAGGCCTCCCATGCCTCTCCGCGGGCAATCAGCGCCGCCGGCCCGGTCAGCCGCAACTCCGTGCCCGCGCCATTCCACTCGATTTTTTGCGCGCCGCCGGGAGCGACGACAGTGAGCGGCGAGTGACAGCCGTGTACGCCGATGGCCGCTGTGGCGCAGGCCGAACTGCCGGTGCCGGAAGAGCGGGTCGGCCCCACGCCGCGCTCGAAGATGCGAATCTCAATCTCCGTGGGGCTGACAATGCGGAAGAACTCGACGTTAGTCTGCTGCGGGAAATCGGAATGAACGCCAATCTCCGCGCCAATCTCGCGCCAAGTCTTCCGGCCAACGGTGAACTCCGCATTGTCCACCAGAATGACGAAGTGCGGATTGCCGGTGGAGACGGTGACGCCCGCGGCCCACATCTCATTGGCCAACCGGACGCTGTGCTGCTCAAACGCTGGAATGCCCATCCCGGCGGTCACTTCCACGGTGAATTTGCCGCCGTTTTCTATCGCGTTCAAGTGGCAAACGCGCAACCCCGCGTCGGTGGTGATTTCCACGTCATCACCCGCTTGCAAGCCGCGTTCGAGAGCCATCCAGGCCGCCACGCAGCGCGTGCCGTTGCCGCTGATCTCGGCGATGGAGCCGTCGGCGTTGTGCAGGCGAAGGCTGCCGGACTTGGGGCCGGTCCACTGGAAAAACTCGACGCCGTCGGCGCCGACTCCGGTGTTCCGCGCACACAGACGCCGCGTCAGTTCCGGCCAGTCGCGGCCCGCGGCGGCCTCCTTGGTCACAATCAAAAAGTCGTTGCCGCAGGCGTGAGCCTTTGTAAAACGAATCAATCTTCCTCCATCTTGCGAAAAGGGACGAGTGGATGGCGGCTGCAAATCTTCAAAATTTATGCAAACGCTGCCAATGTTCTGCCCATCTCGCGTCCCAAACCGATGCTATCACCGCGCCGCCGAAGCGGGCGGCGCATAACCGGCCGCATCGGAAACGTAAAGCGTTCCCGGCGCTTGCCCGGCCTGCCAAAAGCGGCGAACCGCCGTCAGCCCCTGGGGATGCGCCTTCACCGCCGCGTCAATTTCGTCGCCGTCGAAGGCCAGCACAATGGCCGCATGAGCGGCCGGCGCGGCCAGCGCCTCGTGATAAATCCAGAGATCGCTCTCGTTGATCGTTTGGCGGAACGGAATTCCCGTCAACGCGACCAGCGTCGGGTAAACCGACGTTCCCATCAGCACCGTGGCCCCAGGCCGCTCGGCCAAGAGAGCCCTGAGAGCCGGGGGAATCTCGCGTTCAAAGGCCCGCCGCGAAGCCAGGTTCTTCGTTCCCTCGACGTAAACCAGCGGACGTTCGCGCACCATCTGCGCCGCATTCAAGACCACCACGGCGAACAGCGTGGCGGCCGCGGTTCGCGCCCAGCGCGGATCAACCTCGCGCGGCTTGAACTCCCGCACCGCGGCCAGCACAAACTGCATGGCAAAGCCAAGCCCCAGCGCGAAGGCCGGCAGCATCTCCATTCCGTAGCGCATGTTGTACCAGGAGTGCGGCCACCAGGGCGGCAGAAAGATCGGCACCGAGCCGTAGGCCACCGAATACGCATAAAACGGAACCGGAAACCAGAGCAGCAGTGCCCACGTAAAGCCGCGCCGCCGCACACGCATCCAGGCCCACGCTGTTGCCAGCGCGCTCACCGCCAGCAGCACATTGCCCCAGAGCGCCGCCGCCGCGTCCATCTCCGCGGCCTTCAGGAAGAACAGCTCGGCCACCCACGGATTGTGCCAGCCCGGATGCGGCGGCCCGGAGCCATGCGACATGGTCTGGATTTCAATTCCCTTGGCCGAATACGGCCCGCGCGCGAAGTAAAGCCAATCGTAGAAGCCCATGGCGTTATACACAAACCACACCACCGGCGCAGCCACCACCAGCAGGCTCGCCAGCCAGAAGCTCCAGGAGCGCAGACGGCCACGGCGCAGCAGAGCCAACCCCATGCAGGACCAGGCCACCAGCGCCATCACCCAGCCGTCGTAGCGCGTGAAAACGGCAGCCACCAGCGCCAAGGCAATCCACCAGAGCAGGCGGCTGGACTTGGCCGGATCGGCTTCCAGGCTTTCCCGCCACTCCACCAGCCAGACGGCAACCCACACCATCTCGCACAGAAACAGCGGCTCAGTCATGGCCGTCGTTTGCAAATAAAGCAGATTGGGATTCAGCGCGAAGAAGGCCAGCGCCAGCGCTGACGCCACGGGCGGCAGCCAGTGCCGCGCCAGCCGGTAAATTCCGGCGCAGGCAGCCATGTACGCCAGCGCCGACGGAATCACGCCCGCCCACCCGCTGGCCCACCAGCTATAAACCTGCACAAAAGGCAGCAGCAGCAGATGAGGCAGCGGCAGCCAGACCGAGCCTAACTCGGTCAACCGCGGCAGCCGCGCGTCAAAAACCCGCCGCGCGATGTGCAGATGGGCCACCGCGTCGCCGTAGTTGAGCATGGCCCCGTTGCGCCAGCTCCACCAAATAGCGGCCAGCGAAGCCACGGCACAACTGGCCACGACCGCCAGCCACTCCCGGCCCTTCACGCGACAATAGGAATTTTCAGTCATGGTGCGCCGATCAACCTGTGGCAAACTATGGCAAAAACTGCGCTTTGAAAGGGCATGGCTTCAGCCGTGCCGTAAATGGGCGATAAAAGGCGGTGGGCTTTAGCCCCGGCGGGATGGGCTAACAGGCCACGGAAAAAGCCTGGGCTGAATCCAAACTCTCGGGAAACATCCCTCAGTGCCTAAAGGCCCGTTGATTTTGCGGTTCTTACGGCACGACTAAAGTCGTGCCCTTTCAAAACACCGGGGTTTTCCGCACCTATAAAGCCGTACCCTTCAATCATGCGCGCTATTGCGAATCCCGCGCCTTTTCTCTGGCGCGGGACCGGCCGAAGGCGGTCAGCCCCACCGCAGGTGGTTAGCCCAGGTACTTGCCAAAGAGCAGCTTCAGCCGCTCCCTGGCTGCCGCCGGAATCGCATCCGGCGCCGTCATCACTGCGTACTGGGCGGCTGAGACGCAGGCGCATTTGCGTTCAGTGGGAATCAGGGCCACTGCGGCCCGGACCACCTTGGCGGCGTTGGCGGCGTTCTTGTTGGCAACAGCGATAACCTCTTCGGTGGTCACCGGGGCGTGGCCCACGCGCCAACTGTCGTAGTCGGTCACCATGGCGATGGTGGCGTAACAGAGTTCCGCCTCGCGCGCCAGCTTGGCCTCCTGCAGGTTGGTCATGCCGATCACGTCCGCGCCCCAGCCACGATAAATGTTCGACTCGGCGCGGGTTGAGTACTGTGGCCCTTCCATGCAAACATAAGTTCCGCCCAAGTGCCCCACGACGCCCACCTTGGCGCAGGCCTCAACGGCGGCCTTGGCCACCGTCGCGCAGACAGGGTCGCCAAAGGCCACGTGGCCCACAATCCCGTCTCCAAAGAAGGTCGAGATGCGCTTCGAGGTCCGGTCAATGAACTGGTCGGGAATCACGAAGGTGCCGGGTTTGTGCTCCTCCTTGAGCGAGCCGACGGCCGAAATCGACAGGATGCGCTCAACACCCATCTTCTTGAGGGCGTAGATGTTGGCCCGGAAGTTCAGTTCCGAGGGCAAAATGTGATGCCCGCGCCCGTGCCGCGCCAGAAAGGCCACCTTGCGTCCATCGATTTCGCCCAGCACCACGGCGTCCGAGGGATCGCCAAAGGGCGTCTCCACGCGGACCTCGTGCGCATTCGTAAATCCTGGCATCGAGTCAAACCCGCTGCCGCCGATAATGCCAATTTCCGCCTGAGCCAAAGCCCGCTCCTTCTGGCGCGCCGTTTCGCGGCCCGCCATTTCCTGATTCTGCAAACACCTAAGTATAAGAGATCAGGGGCGGCAGATGCTGGCGCGCCACGGCTTCCCTACCCGGCAAACGGAGCGTTGCGATTTTTCGCTTTCCGTGTTACGATTGACGTTAAACGTGATTCGATCAGCGGCAAGCGATGGACGCTACGATTGTTGAAAATTGTTAAGGAGTCCGGTCATGAGTATTCCGCAAAAACCAGCCGCCCGGGGCGCGGCGATGCACCCAGGCGCGTTTTTGCGTGAGGATTTTCTTGTTCCCCTGGGACTTTCGGCCAATGCTTTGGCCCTTGCCTTGCGTGTACCGGTAACGCGCATCTCGGAAATTGTGCATGAGCGCCGGGGAATTACGGCGGATACGGCGCTGCGCCTGGCGCGGTATTTCGGCACCACGCCGGATTTCTGGATGAAGATGCAGATGTCCTACGATCTGGCTTTGGCCAGCCAGGCGGCGCTGGCCCGGATCGAGGTGGAGATTCTTCCCGCGCCGCGCACCGAGACCGGGGAACTGAAGGCCCGGCGGATTGCCTGATGGCGCTCAAGCGCGTCAGGCTTAGAATGCTTAGGTAACCCGATTTAGCAAGCAGGAAACGAGTCCAGACAGAATATGCCCACCACGAACAAAGACTATTACGCCACGCTCGGCGTGAAGAAGACGGCCACAGCGACCGAGATTCGCAAGGCCTTCCGCAAGCTGGCGCGGCGCTATCATCCCGACGTGAACCCCGGCGACAAGCGGGCGGAGGAGAAGTTCAAGGAAATCTCCGAAGCCAACGACGTGCTCAGCGACGAGAAGAAGCGCAAAATCTACGATCAGGTTGGCTTCTACTCCGACCAGATTGACCCGGCGCAAGCCGCGGCTTATGCCCGGCAGGGCGGCGGCCAGGGCCATCCAGCGGACTTTGGCGGCTTTGACTTCACCGGCTTCCAGGGCGGTCCTGGGCAGCATCCAAGCCAGCAGGCGGGTTCGGCCTCCTGGGGTAATTTCAAGGATATTTTCGCCAATATATTTTCCGACGCGCAGCCGTCGCGGCATCCGCGCGGCCCGCAGCCGGGCACGGACATCGAATACCAGGCCACGGTGGACTTCTGGACGGCGATCCGCGGAGGCCCAGCGCGGCTCGATGTCAGCCGCCAGGAGACCTGCCCCGCCTGCCATGGCCAGGCCTATGTGGGCGGGCTCGATCAGTGCATGGAGTGCAATGGCACGGGCCACGTGACGCAGATGGGCGGTCGCATGAAGTTCAACATAACCTGCCCGAAGTGCAACGGTACGGGACGCGCAACCAACGCCTGCCCCGCCTGCCACGGCGAGGGCGTGATCGTCCGCACCGAACCCATCGAGTTCCGCATCAAATCCGGCACCCGCGACGGACAGCGCATCCGCCTGCAAGGCAAGGGCAACGCCGGGCTGAACGGCGGCCCGGCCGGCGACCTCTACCTGATTGTCCGCGCGACCCCGCACCCGGTCTTTACGCGCGAGGGCGACGACATTCATCTGACCGTTCCGGTGACCGTCGCCGAGGCCTCGCTGGGCGCCAAGGTGGACGTGCCCACCATCGACGGACGCGCGCACCTGAAGATTCCTCCCGGCACCCAGAGCGGACAGAAGCTGCGCATGCGGGAGCGGGGTGTGGAGAACGCCCAGAACCCCAGCTTGCGCGGCGACCAGATTGTGACGATCAAGGTGGTGGTGCCGCACCTGGACGACGAGCGCAGCCGCGAGATCATGCGCGAACTGGGCAAGCTGAACGCCCAGGATCCGCGCGCCGAGCTGTTTGATAAGCTGTAGCCACCTGCGGTGGGGCTAACTGCTCGCTCTTCGCTAGCGGATGTTTTTTGTTGGACACTTTGTACGGCAAGAGATCGCGTCATGAAGATGGATACGCAACAAATCGAGATCATCGGCAAGCACATCCTGTGCTGAGGATTGTTGATGAAGGAGAGACTGGGAAAATATCGTGTTACGTCGCCAAGTATGCTTGGCATGAAAGAATCAACCATAATCTCTTCTAAGGCGGAGGCATAGCTGAGCTAGCTTATGGCCGCAAAACGCAAAACCAAAGGCGCGTACATGATCTCGGCGGTGGCCGAGATGTACGAGATTCATCCGCAGACGCTGCGCCTCTACGAGCGCGAGGGCCTGCTAAAGCCGTCGCGTACCGAGGGCAACACGCGCCTCTACACCGACGAAGACCTGGAGCGGCTGGAGTTCATTCTGAATCTGTCGCGCGATCTGGGCGTGAATATCGCCGGCATCGGCATCATCCTGCAGATGCGCGAGCGCATGGAAGAGATGAACCGCCAGATGCAGAGCTTTGTCGAGCATGTGCGCGCGGAGATGCTGACGCATTTCCAGCCCATCACCCCCCCCTCGGCCGGAGCGATGGTGCCGGTGCGCAGGCCGGGGGGCGTGGTCAAGTCTTCCAGCAACGGTCGCAAATCGCAGCTCTAGGTTTCTGACCGGATGATCTTGCCCCATGCGATCCCACCCTTCGCTAAGAACGCGAAGGATGTGGCACCCAGCATTCTTGCGGCATAGACGAAGATTTTTAGCGCGGCGCTGCGTCGCCTGGGTGGCTTCCGTGGACGCTAATCCGGCCATCGCTCAGCAGCTCAAAGCTGCGTTCGCGCCAGGCCAGTTGCGTGCTGGTGTAGCTGGCCACCCAGACGGCGAAGCCTATCAAATCGCGAATCGGATAGAGCCACGGGCGGTAGAGGCATGGTAGGTCATGCGTGATGCCCCAGCCGACCAGCAGCGATTCAATCACGCGGTTGGCGATGGACCAGGCAAGCACAATGGCGCCGATGCCGGCGTGGCCCAGCAGGCAGCCGGCGATCAGCGCCAAAATGCCATAAGGCACGGAAAAGATCAGCCCGGTACCGAGGTGGCCCAGGGGACGCGAACGTCGCGTACCCGCCGCCCAACGTACCAGGTGCTGCCACATCTTCTTGAAGCCCATGTGCGGCACAACGTGCGCAATGGTGTGCCGCGAAAGCACGACGTTATAGCCGTTCTTGGCGATGCGGTTGCCGATGATGAAGTCGTGCGAGAAGTAGTAGCCGGTGGCCGTGTAGCCGCCGATGGACGCATGCGCCTGGCGATTGAGCACCAGCGTGGGGCTGAGGGCGAACTTCATGCCTTCAAAGAGATTGGCAACCAGTACGCCGGCGGTCATTTCGACACTCATGCCGATAGCGTCCATCAGCGACCAAAAGCCGCCCGTCGCCAGCCCGCGATAGACGCAGGTAAGCGCTCCGTTCTTGCTGTCCAGCATGGGGGGAACCACTTCGCGCAGATAGTTGCGCGTGACCATGACGTCGCTGTCGCTGGTCACCAGAATGTCGCTTTTGGCGGCCTCCGACGCGCTGAAGAGCGCAAAGTCCTGCCGGTTAGGCCAGGGCGGCTCGCCATTCACCACGATCCGCGCCGGAATTTGCGGATGGCGCGCGCGCACGGCGTTGACCACGGCAATGGCCGGATCGTCCTCGTGATCGCAGGCGAAGATGATCTCGTAGCGCGGATAGTCGACCAGGAAAAAGCTCTCGAAGTTTTCCTCGAGCTGCGGCTCAAGGCCGTGCATCGGCTTGAGCAGCGAAACGAACGGCAGTTGGTCATCCGTCAGTGACGCGGCAAAGCGCTTCTGCTTGGCGGCTTCGCGGAAGAATTTGCAAGCGCCGGCAATCGTCAGCAGCAAAAAAATGGTGGACGTGGTGATGCCGATGGCCGCGACGGCTGCCAGGATAAGCCCAATTAAACGCATAGATTCACTATACCGTCCCATCCATAATCCCGGCAAAAATTCCAGCAAAGCTGCTATTGCGCCGGTTTTCCAGAGCCATCCGCGGCGAGAATGAAGCGCGCGGCGGCCAACAAGTCATCGCAGGTTGTGGTGGGCTTGGTGGCGTATTTGCCATCGGCGCCGCCACAGCCGGTGCGCAGCAGGACCGAGCGGAGGCCGCAGACGCGGGCCGTCTCCAGGTCGCCGGTGCGGTCGCCGACAAGCCACGAGCGCGTCAGGTCCAGATTCAGTTCGCGGGCGGCCTGCTCCACCATGCCGCCGCCCGGCTTGCGGCAGCCGCATTCAATTTTGAGAGCGCGCACCTCGCCGGGATAGCCGCTGTCCGGGTGATGCGGGCAGAAGTAGATGCGGTCCACAAAAGCGCCCTCGCCGCCCAACTCCATTTCCATAAAGTCATGAATGCGCTGGAGTTCCGCGAAGGTACACTCGCCACGCGCCACCACGGGCTGATTGGTGACCACGGCGATGCGATAGCCGGCCTGGCGCAGCAAGCGAATCGCCTCAGCCGCGCCGGGAATCAGGTGAAACTGCCCGGGGCCGCTTATGTAGGAAGCCTCTTCGTTGATGGTGCCGTCGCGATCGAGCAACACGGCTGGTCGCGGCACGTCGAGGCTGGAGGCCGCCACCAGGCCCGAGGCGACATCGGCCGCCACGCGGTCAAGGCGCTCCGGGGTGCCCGCGTCCTTGACGTACTCCAGGCTGCGGTAGCCCTGCAGGCGCAGGCCGTGCTCGAGCAGCATAGGGAACACGTGCTTGCCGAAATCAAGCGGTTCGCCGGAAGGAGGCAGTCCGCGCAAGGCCTCCGCCTCGAGCACGTAGAGCGCGGCATTCACCTGATTGGGAAGAATAGCGCCGGCCGGATGCGGATACGGATGAAAAGCTAGAATGCTGCCCGTCGAATCGGTCTCAACCAGGTCGGAATCCCGCGGGTGATCGTTGGGATGAAGAAAGAGCGTGGCTGCGGCGTGACTGGCCTCATGCGCGGCCCACAGGCGGGCCAGATCGGCATTGACCATGGTGTCGCCGTAGAGAACAAGGAATCGCTCGGGCAGGCGCGGCAGCGCCTCCAGCACAGCGCCCGCGGTGCCCAGCGGACGGCTCTCGTCAACGCACTCGATGGGCAGTCCCCAAGCCTCGCCATGGCCGCAGAATTTGCGAATGGCCTCGGCTCCGTAGCCGCAGAGCACGGTAACCTGCTCCACGCGATGCCGCGCCAGCAGCTCGAGCTGGTAGGCCAGCAGCGGCTTGCCCTCGACCAGCGCCAGCGGCTTGGGCAAGCCGTTGGTGCGGGAAGCGAGGCGCGTACCACGGCCGCCGGCAAGGATGACAGCCTTCATAAGCCCTTCGCTTCGGCGCTTCGGGGACGAAGCTCGGCGCAGGCCCGGCGGATGGCGTCTTCCGAAGTGCCCTGGGCGCGCCAGCCGAGCGCGTTCAGCTTTTCGACCGAATAGGCAAAGCGCGGAACATCGCCAACCCATCCGCGATCCCCTTTTGTATAATGCGGCACGGCCCGGCTCTCCGCCGTCTCCAGCAGAATCTCCACAATGCGCCGCACTGTGATGCCCGGATCGGCGCTGGGACCAAGATTGAAACAATCGATTGAAGGAGCAATCGCGTGATCGGCGACCCAGAGCACGGCATCGACCAGCTCGCTGACGTGCAGATACTGCTTGCATTGCGTGCCGTCGCCCAGCACCTCGACGCTGGAGGAGGAGGCAGCCAGCTTGCGATACATATCGAAAATCAGCCCATGCGTGCTGCGCGCTCCCACCACGTTCGGCAGGCGGAAGACGCGGCTTCGGCGCAGATAGGCGCTGGTGGCGGCGGAGATGGCCGCTTCGCTGGCCAGCTTCATCGCGCCGTAGTTGGAGATGGGCAGCAGCGGGCCGCTCCGCTCCGTAAGCAGCCCCTCATGTTCGCCGTAAACGGCGGAAGTGGAGGTGAAAAAGAAGTCTTCAATGCCGAACTTCCGGGCAAGGCGCAAACTGCCCACCGTGCTCAGAAACGTGTCGCGCAGATCCACATTAAGATCGGCGACGCCGGCTGGAATGTCGGAGTTGGCGGCCAGATGCCAAAGCTGGCTGATGCGCTCCGAGCCCTGCCGGGCAGAGAACTGCGCGCTCAAATGGCTGGCCAGGCGCTCGCAATCGTGAGGCTCGGCCAAGTCGGCGGTCAGCAGCTGGAATTGGGAGTTCGACAGCGCGGCGGCCAGGTTGGCGCGCAATCCGCGTGAAAAATTGTCAACTCCGATCACGTTGTGGCCGCGCGCCAGCAAGGCGTCAACCAGATGGCTTCCGATAAATCCGGCCGCGCCGGTCACGATAAGTGTAGACATTGGTTTACTCCGCAATTCCCTGCTCCACATCAAGCTGTTCTGGCTGATAGAAGATGATCTTGCTTCCCTCGTCTTCGAAACCAAAGGGAATCTGCCGCAATCCGCTTAATGCCTTCCTGACCGTCTTTTGGCGCTCCACCGGCGCGTAGAGCAGCAGAAATCCGCCGCCGCCCGCGCCCAGAATCTTTCCGCCCACGGCGCCGGCAGCGCGCGCCGCCGCATACCAATCGTCAATGGCCTGGTTCGAGATGCCGCTGGCCAGCTCACGCTTCAGCATCCAGCTCTCATGCAGAATCTCACCCACGCCGCCGGGGTTGTTGCGCTCCAGCTCGCGCCGCACCGCATGAGCGTGCTCGACGATGCGGTGCATTTTCTCAATCGCCGCCTGCTGGCTGCCGAGAGCCTGCGTCTGCTCTTTCAGAATATCTCCCGCGCTGCGCGTAATGCCCGTATAGAACATCATTAAGTTGCGCTGCAGTGCCTCCAGCGTTTGCAGGCGGCAAATCAGCGGCTCCACGTTGACCGTGCCGTCTGGATGGAAATTGTACATACGCAAGCCGCCATAGGCCGCCGCGAATTGATCCTGCTTGCCGATCGGATCGCCGCACAGATCGATTTCCACGTGACAGGCCTGCTCGGCCAGAAGCTGCGGCGAAACATGGCGTCCCTGATACGCATAGAGCCCGTTTAGCAGCCCCACGGTAAACGAACTCGACGAGCCAAGGCCGCTGCCGCGCGAAGGAATGTCCGCATGGGAGGTGATTTCGACCCCGTGCCGCGGCCCCATCATGTTCAGGCAGTTGCGCACGATCGGATGCTGAATGTCCTCGACCCGCTCCACCTCCTCGGTGCGCGAGTAGCCGATGCGAATGCTGTGATCGAACTTGGTCTGGAGTGTCAGGTAAACGTATTTGTCGATGGTGACGCTGACCACCGCGCCGCCGTATTCGCGATAATAACTGGCGATGTCGCTGCCGCCGCCGGCAAAGCTCAGCCGGCAAGGAGTTTTGCTGATAATCATCGGAGCCTATTCCTGAATCCGCGCGTCCGCCGTCGGCGTACTCGCCAACTTCAGGTCCACCACGGCGTGAATCATGGCGGTGTGTGCGACTTCCACCATGCCGTATTCGCTCAATTCGATATAGAAGTTCACGTCGCCCAAAGAGCGCAGCGGGTTGCCGGCCTTGAAGCCGCTCATGGTAATCACGGAGCAATCGCGATCACGGGCCACGGCCGCCGCGCGCAGAATGTTGGGCGAGGCTCCGGAGCTGGAAATGGCAAACAGCACATCCCCGGGGCGCGCGTGAAAGAAAAGCTGCCGCGCGAAAACTTCCTCATAGCCGAAGTCGTTGCCCATGCAGGTCAGCGCCGCGCCGTCGTTGAAGCACACCGCCGGCATCTGGCCGTTTTTGGTAAAGTCGATGGCCATGTGGCTGGCAATGGCCGCCGAGCCGCCATTGCCGATGAACATCAGCTTGCCGCCGCGCTCGATCGCCTTCTCCGCCAACTGCAAGGTCAGATCATAAGCCGCTGCGCGATCCAGCCGCTCCCCCTGCGGCCTGGTGTACTGGACATTCTCCAGCGCGGCGTGCAAACGATCAAAATACGAGTCAACAAAATTCGTCACGAACAGCTCTCCGGGGGAAAACGCCTGATTTTTCAACAGATTGTTGGCCTCGGGCCTATTTCTGCCGTGGCCAAGCGTCAGGGTTTAGCCTAGCATACCGGCCGAGGCCGTTGCATTGCATACGTTGTTGCATCGATTCCATCAACTGAATCATTTGCGTTACGAGAGTGTAGCGGATGGTAACAAAAGTTTCGCAAAAGAACACTGGCTATTGCTCTTGAATGACCGATGATACATAAAGCACTGAATAGACCGAGGCGGATTATTTGAATTGGAGCGCAATTCCGGATGCAATAGTCTTCGTGTTGTTGATCTGTGTGTTTGCGTCTGTCGAGTTGCACTACCGCGCGGACATTTCCCGATGGTGGCTGGCGGGCTGGCTGATGATTCTGCTCCACTTCGGCGCCGGGCTGTTCATGCGCACTCCAGGCCTTTGGGGAGCACTTGTACTTGTTGTCCTTTCGGCTTCCCTGAGCTGGGCTGGCCTGTTGTTCATGTATGCCGTGACTCCTTGCCGCGCGAACATTTCCTGCCACTGGATGCTGGGCGTACTCATGGTCACAAGCACGCTTTATTTCACCATTCTCGTATTCGGTTTAGGCGGGCAATTGGCCTTGAACCTGGCCGCGATCATGCTGGGCATCACTCCGCTGGTGGTCACGCTGGCTTGGATTCGCGCCCTCAACCACCCGCTTCGCTGGCTCCTGGTGGCACTCTACGGCGCGCTCTCCATCTTCCTGCTGATTTTCCAGAACCGGCCCGGAAGTGACGTCGCCCTTCCCTGGAATGCGGTCATGTTCACCGTCTTTCTGGGCTGCTCCGTCTATGTCTCCTATACCTATCGCCGCCCCACGGCCGGCTCATTTGTCATCATCACCGGATTTATTCTCTGGGCGTCGGTCTTCGTTGTGTCGCCATTGCTGCAGGCCCTCCGTCCCCAGGTGATTATCGATAACGAGATTTGGAATCTTCCCAAATTTGTGGTGGCCATGGGCATGATGCTTCTGCTGCTGGAAGAGCAGATCGCACATAACAAGAACTTGGCGCTGCATGATGTGTTGACCGGATTGCCGAACCGCCGTCTCTTTGAAGACCGCATCACCCGCGCGCTCGACCGTTCCCGCCGCACGGGAGCCGAAGTGGCTCTGCTGGTGATTGACCTGGACGGTTTCAAAAGGGTCAATGACACGCTGGGCCATCATGTAGGCGATCAGGTTTTGCAGCACACCGCATCGATCTTTGCCGAGCGGATTCGCCACTCCGACACAGTTGCGCGAACCGGAGGAGACGAGTTTTCCGTGATTCTGGAGGGGATCACAGGGCGCGCGGAAGCCGAACAGGTGAGCGAATCGCTGCAGCAGTTGCTCAAGGATGAGTCCAATCTGGTGGGCTACAAATTATGTATCGGCGCGAGCATCGGCATTGCCGTCTTTCCCGAAGACGCATCCGACGCCGAGTCGCTCTGCATTGAGGCGGACCGGCGTATGTACAAAGCAAAACACATTTCGTACAAATCCAGGCAGCACGCGGCATCCGTCGAGCAGAAAGCTATCCCCGCCCGTGAGTCCACCGCCAGTGACGGGCAGCAACTGGCGTGAAATAATCATGTCTGTCCTATTCATCATGCATTCCCACCCATTCGCAAAGAACGCGAATGGATTGGGCACCCGGCGTCAGCTTGAGCGCTGTGGTCGCGGATACATCAACTCTGGTTTCGCTCGAGCCGTTTAACGTAGATCAGCGCCGCGCGGCCCTCGGGATAATAGTCCGGCTGACGGCCCTGGCAGAGATAGCCTTGCGTCGTATAAAGCTGGATCGCGCGCTCGTTTGCGGCTTCGACGTGCAAGCCGATCAGGCCGGCGCCCGCGACAGACGCGGAAGTTTCGAGGCGGCCAAGCAGTTCGCCGCCAACGCCCCGGCCACGCCAGCGCGGAGCGACCTCGATGGTTTGGATATAGGCCGAAACGCCGCTCTTGCGCTTGCTCCACTCGACAATGGCGAAACCGGCCATTTGTCCGTCTTCCTCCGCGATCCAACTGGCGGCATGGCGGCGCCGCAAAAACAGCCGCATCGTCCGGCGATCAAAGCGGAAGAGCGGCGCAAAACAAAGCTCTTCGAGGACGTACAGCGCATCGAAATCCCGCGGCGTGTAGGGGCGATAGAGCATAGCGTTCATTCGCAGTGTAGATGCTTTCACCGAGCAGAATCGAGTTCGGGATGCTAGACTCTTGTGCATCGCTCACTATCGAGGTCTTTTCATGTCTGGAATCGATCGCAAGAAATGGAAGAATTGGCTGCTGCCTCTCCGCCGGCAGGTTGTACGCGCCGTGCCCAAATGGCTGCCATGGACCTTTTTCGGTGTGATTCTTATCCTGGCGTATTTCGGTATCGCCGACATACACGCGCTGGCCGCTAAATCCCCAGCGGATGCAACGCTGACGGCAGCAGAGCTTAAGGATCGGATCGACGAACTCAAGTGGACGCTCGGGCTGATTCTTGTTACCGCGGGCCTGTTTACGCTCGCCCAAGGCATAGCCACCGGATTCAGCGCCCAGAGCTTCACCAAGCAAGCCGAAGATGACCTTGCGCACATTGAAAAGATAGAGAAAGACATCCGATCACAATATCCGGTTTTCTCGATGATTGAAAAACTGCGGGTAAGCGCCTTCTCCAATCTAACAAAAATTTTGACCGCAAATTCCCCTGTCCAAAATCCTGACGAAGGCTTCAACTGGCGTCGGCGCTTTTACGAGAAAGTGCCGTTGATACAGCGGCAGGAACTTCTCTCCGTAGAACAATTCAATCCGTATGAAATTGCAGGCCAGAATGATCCAGATGAAGTGTATGCAAGCAATCTGCGACGTTTGGCATTGTTTTACTGGTCGAAATTTATCTACGAGAGAGACCGGGGATTCGGAAATTTTGGTGATCTGGAATGTGCAGAATACCTGATAGAACTGGCGGGAAGAAGGATTGGCCGGACATTTTATCTATACAACGACCTTGGCAATATTCGCCTGCTGGTTCTGAGCGCAAGAATGGATTCTCTGCAACAGGCAACGGCAAACGAAGCTCCCGTTGAAGCTTTCAAGACCCTAGATTTGGCCATTGACGCATTCCAGCACAGCATTGAAATCAATCCCGATCAGATTCGGGCTTACTTCAACCTCGCCGTAATCGAAAAAGATCACCATCACCAAGCAGCAGAAGCAATCAAGTGGCTTGAACGAGGCCTGAAGCACACGAAATGGGAACACGAAGTCGTTCCAGAGTTCACCTGTGCCGCGCTTTTCAACCTAGGGTGCTACTACGGGTATCTCGCCAATACAGAGAAGCAGCCCGAGATTGTACAGCAATGCTTGGAAGCACTGAAAAAAGCCGCTGAAATCGGAACGATGGACCCAAACGACGTACAACGAGAATTCTTGCCGAATATTTCAATGACAGAACCGCGCGTCATGCTCCAACCAAAGCACACCCTCAAGCCACTTCCCAAACCTGGAGATTTGTTCTATCTACTTCAATTCGGGGATAATACGACGAAACAAACCATCGCCGAACTTTTGCCGAGACTCTCCGCTAATTTCCGGCGAGATTAACGGGCAGCCACCCACGCCATCGTCCAGTTGGCCAAATTAGATGTTTGGAACGCCTGAATTCATTTCAGTAGCCCTCGAATGAGCTTATTTTACCACTTTTTTCAAAAGAGAAACCCGGCAAGCCTATGCCGGGTTTCTCTGTTTACTCTGGATGCACGTCAGTCTACGCCTTCACTTCCAGGTCCGCAATCACGTCGAAGAATCGCTGATCGAGGCGGCGGTTGACGGCAATCGCTTCCTTGATCGTGATGTCGGTGATGTCCAGGCCCTTGAGGACGGCGATGCGGCCCCACTTTGAATCGTGAACCATGTCGATCGCGTGCAGGCCGTAACGCTGGCCGAGCAGGCGGTCATAGGCCGTGGGAACACCGCCGCGCTGGGTGTGGCCCAGGTTCACGGAGCGGGTCTCAAAGCCGGTCTTCTTCTCGATCAGGTTGGCCAGAGCCTCGCCGATGCCGGAGAGGCGGGCATGGCCGAAGGAGTCCAACTGGGCGTTGGCGTTGACCACCTGGCCCACATCGGGCAGGTGAGCGCCCTCAGAGGCGACGACGATGCCGTAGTGCTTACCGTGATCGTAGTTGTACTTGAGCAGCGCGCAGACATGGTCGATGTCAATTTCCTTCTCGGGAACCAGAATGGCGTCCGCGCCGCCAGCCACGCCGGCAGCATAGGCAATCCATCCGGCATCGCGCCCCATCACCTCGACCACGATCACGCGATTGTGCGAATCGGCGGTAGTGCGAATGCGATCCACGGCCTCGGTGGCGATGGAAACAGCGGTATCGAAGCCAAAGGTGGTGTCGGTGCCGTTCAGGTCGTTGTCAATCGTCTTGGGAACGCCCACGCTGGGCAGGCCGTTCTCGCTCAGGTACAAGGTCACCGACTGCGTGTCGTCGCCGCCGAGGGCAATCAGAGCGTCGATCTTGTCCGCCTTGAAAACCTCCTGAACCTTGTCCAGGCCACCGGGAACCTTCTTCACGTTGGTGCGCGAAGAATGCAGAATGGTGCCGCCCGTCAACTGAATGCCGTCAACCTTCTCCAAAGTCAAGGGAATGAAGTCGTTGTCCAGCACGCCCCGCCAGCCGTTGAGAAAACCGATAAACTCATCGCCGTAGTGGTTGATGCCCTTCTTTACCGCCGCGTAGATCACCGCATTCAATCCGGGGCAATCGCCGCCGCCGGTCAACAAAGCAACTCGCATCGTAAAATCTCCTCATCGAAAGTGCGCGGCCGCCTTGGCCGAGCCGGGAATTGTTTTTGAACTTTACGTCCAGAACGACTGAATCGCCTCTGAAGTGCTTTCATTTTACGCTACGGGCGGAAGGGCGATTCGTGACCGGGCGCACTTTTATCGGATTTGCCTTCACTTGTTCGATGGACCGGGGAATGTTTCAATAGGGTTATGCTCGGAACGGGTGCGCTTTTGCTGCTGGCCTTTGCCAGCCTGGTTGTCGTTGTGCTGCTGGTGCTGCTGCAGTTGACGCGGCTGGGTTATCTGGTCCGAACGACGATCCCCGACCGGCCGCGGCAGCGGATATTTCTGGCCTCGGTAGCCTTTCTGTTCACGTTTGTCGGGGTCCGTGCGCTGGTTTGGCTCATCATGCACGATGTGGGCCCGTTCCAGTGGGTGATGGTGCGCGGACGTCACATTCACCATCTGGTTTGGGGAATTCTGATTCTGCTGCTGGTCGGCTACGGCTGGCTGATGGACCTGGGGCACTCCCACTCGCCGCTATCAATTTTTTTCAGCCGCTTGATGGCCGTGGGTTATGGCGTGGGCGCGGCGTTGACCCTGGATGAGTTCGCTATCTGGCTGGCGCTCGAGCCGGATGCCTACTGGTCGGCATCCGGGCGGCTCAGCATCGATGCCGTGCTGCTGTTCGGCAGCTTGCTGGCCGTGGGCGCGGGCGGCGCGCCGTTCTTCCGCGCCTTCGGCCGGCTATGGAACAAGCGCGCCGTCTATCGCAAAGAGCTGGGACGTGGCCTTACTTACCCGATTCGCCGTGCGCGCTTGCTTCGTCCGCGTAGAGTGCGTCGATCAGGGCCGCGTAGTGGGTCGTAATCACGCGCCGCTTCAGCTTCAGCGATGGCGTCAGTTCTCCAGAGCCGCTCGTCCACTCATCGCTGACCACTTTGAACCGCTTCAGCGTTTCAAAGTTGGCCAAGCCGATGTTGGCTTGGCGGACGATCTCGGCGTAGAGGGCCAGCACGCGGCTGTCGGCCACCAGTTCAGAGCGGCTTTTGGCCTCGATTCCCTGCTGCCGCGCCCATTCTTCCAGAGCATTGAAGTTGGGCGATAGCAGCACTGAGATGAACTTGTGCCTGTCACCGACCAGCGCGGCCTGGGCCACGAAGGGACTGACCAGCAGCTTGTTTTCAATGGGTTGTGGAGCCACCAGCTTGCCGCCCGAAGTCTTCAGCAATTCTTTCTTGCGGTCGGTGATGAAGAGAAAGCCATCCGCGTCCAAATGACCAATATCGCCAGTGTGGAAAAAGCCTTCCGCATCAAAGGCCTGTGCGGTTTCCGACGGCTTGTTCCAATAACTGCCGAAGACCGACGGCCCGCGCACCAGCAGTTCGCCGTCGTCGGCCAGCTTCAGATCAAGATTGGGCATCGGCATCCCAGCAGCGCCGATGCGCTGGTGAAGCGGCGTGCCGAGAGCAATCAAGGGCGCGGTCTCGGTCAACCCGTAGCCCTCCCAGAGAGCGATCCCCATCGCAGCAAACCATTTCTCCGTGTCGATGCCCAGCGGCGCGCCGCCCGAAATAAAAATCCTCACGCGGCCTCCGAATGCCTGGCGCACTTGCGAATAAACCAGCTTATCGGCCAGCTTCCAGCACAGCGAAGAGGGCCGACGGCCGCTGTAGACCGTTTCCGCATGTTTGGCGCCCACGCCAACAGCCCACGCCAGCAATCGCTTCGTGATGGGGCTAAGCCCCGCGCGACGCTCCACTTCCTCGCGGATTTTCTCAAAAACCCGCGGCACACCCACAAAAACCGTTGGGCGGATCTCCGGCATGACCTCATCCAGCTTGTCGAACTTCGAGCAATAGGCGATTTGCACGCCATGGGCGTACATCACATAGTCCAGCGCCCGCGCCGTCACATGGGAGAGCGGCAGGAACGAGATCAAGGCATCCGTGGGTCCAAGGGTGAAATCCACCGCGGCGACATTCTGGTTGACGGCGATATTGCCGTGCGTCAACACTACGCCCTTGGGCTCGCCGGTGGTCCCGGAGGTGTAAATCAGCGTGGCTGGATCCTGGGGCGTGATGGAACGCGAGCGCGCGTCGAAGGCCGGGTCGCGCTCTGCACCGCGTTCATCGGCCCCGGCCAGCACCTGGCTGAAGGCGATAGCGCCCTCGGGCGGCGCGGCTGAATCCATAATCAGCACCTGTTCGAGCGGCGTTTTATCCAGAACGGCGCGTAGTTTGTCAAACTGCTGCCGGGTGGAAACAACGGCGATGCGGCAGCCGGCGTCGCGTAGCAGCGCGGCGGTCTGCTCGCCGGTCAGCGTCGCATAGATGGGCACATCGACGGCGCCGATGGCCAGCGCGGCAAAGTCCGTGACAGCCCACTCCCAGCGATTACCGCTGATGATTGCGATGCGGTCGCCCTTTTGCACGCCCCAGGCGAGAAAAGCCTGGGCCAGTGCGCGGACCCGCTGATAAATCTGATCGGAAGAGATGGGCTGCCATTGGCCAGCCTCGTCCTGCCATAGTACAGCGCGGGGGTTGGCCGCCGAGGCCACGCGGCGAAACAAATCATTCAGGGTTGTAAGAGTGCCAGCAGATGTCATGTTTGATTTCAATTCAGAGTTCAGAGGGAGGTCTGGATTTTTTGAACAGCAATTTCTAAGTGTACCGCATCGTTCGATGAAACAGCGATAGCCGCTGTTTCTACTTGTTCTGGCGGAAGAAGCAGAAGGCTTTCCGGCTCGCGGCCGAAATAGCGTCCGCGCCTGAAAACGTCTCAATTCATGCCCTGGATTCGGGGATTTGAAGCCCCCTACTCGTTCTGAAAAGTAATCTCTGCTTCCAGCACGATTGGATTGCAATATTAGAGAAAAAGCACTGGTCCTTCGACTTCCTTCGCTGCGCCGCGTTCGCTCGGGATGACAGATCGCTGGTTATGCAATCGTTTTCTGCCGGATCAATAGAATTGCCTGTGGCGTTCCGACTGCTTTGCATACTTATGCGCAAATGTTGTATATTTATACAAGTTGAGGATACCGCGCGGCGGGCCGTGCGTTTAATCCGATCCGGAAGCGGCAAATGAAGTCTCCGCGGCACAACGCGATTCGTGAGCTGGTGGCCCATTCGATGGTGGCCAATCAGGACGAATTGCGCCGCAAATTGCGTCGAAGGGGCTTTCGCGTGACCCAGGCCACGCTCTCGCGCGACATTCACGAGCTGGGGCTTTCCAAGGGACCAACCGGCTACTCACTGGCGGACGGCAAGAGCGCCAGCCAGGAAGACGAGGACGATGCTCCACCGACGCTGGCAGAGATGATCGAAGGCTTTGGGCTGCGCGCGCGGCAGGCGATGAACCAGGTGGTGGTGAGGACGGTGATCGGAGGCGCGCAGCCGCTGGGCGCGGCTTTGGATCGCGAAGGCTGGAGCGAGGTTGTGGGTACTCTGGCCGGCGACGACACGGTGCTGGTAATCTGCCCGGACGTTCGCCGGGCGGGCGAAGTGGAATCAAGATTGAGGAAGATGCTGGAGTCATGAGCGATACAGTACAAACGGCAGTGGTGGGAGTTACAGGATATGCGGGCGAGGAACTGGCGCGGCTGCTGCTGCGTCATCCGCGCCTGAAGGGCAAGCCGCCGGTCTTCGCCGGTCGCGTCAGCGAACAGGACGCGGCGCGGGGCGGCGTGCCTTTGGGCGAGATTCATCCGCAATTGGTGGATAGCAAGGGCAGCGGCGCGCTGAAGCAGGAGCCGTTTTCCTGGGAGCTGCTGACGAAAAAGGGCGTGGATGTGCTATTTCTTGCCACGCCGCATCAGCAATCGCGGGAGTGGGTTCCAGAAGCGCTCAGGCGCGGTATGCGGGTGATCGACCTGAGCGGGGCCTGGCGGCTGACCGAGGCCTCCAACCGCGCCGTCTATGCCTTCACGGACGCCAGCGCGGAGCTGGCCACGGCCACCCAGGCGCAGGCCGTCTACGGAATGCCGGAGCTGCATCGCGCCCAGATTGCCGGCGCGCATCTGATCGCCAATCCGGGCTGTTATGCCACATCGATTATCCTCGCGCTGAAGCCGCTTGTGGCCGCCGGCGTGGTTGATTTGGAGCACGGCATCGTTGCTGACGCCAAAAGCGGCGTGAGCGGCGCGGGCAAAGCGCCCACAGCCAAGACGCATTACATGAACGCGGCCGGCAATTTTTCCGCCTATGGCGCTTTTACCCATCGCCACACTGGCGAACTTCTGGAGCAGGTCGGCCTGGACGCGGACGAGATCACATTTACGCCGCATCTGCTGCCCATTCCACGCGGCATTCTTTCGACGATCTATCTGCGCTTCCACGAGCCGCAGACCCGCGCGAACGTGGCCAAAATTTATCACGAATTCTTCACGGGGAGTCCGATGGTCCGGCTTTACGATAAGGAATTGCCGCAGATTCAATACTCGGCTCGCACCTGCTACGCGGACATCGGTTTTGCACTCTCCGCCGACGGCCGCCGCGCCGTGGTGGTCAGTTGCCTGGATAACCTGCTGAAGGGCGCCTCCGGCCAGGCGGTGCAGAATATGAACCTCATCTTCGGCTGGCCCGAATCGGAAGGCCTCGAATGAAGTATGTGGTCAAACTCGGAGGCGCTGGCCTGCAAAGCCCGACTCTGCTGGAAGGCTCAATGCACGCCATTGCGGAACTGGTGCGCGACGGCCATCAGGTGGCCGTGGTTCATGGCGGCGGCGCGCAGTTGACGCAGATGCTGAAGGCGCTCGGGAAGCAGAGCGAATTCATCAACGGCCTGCGCGTGACCGACGCTGAGACCCGCGACGTGGCGCTGATGGTTTTGGCCGGGAAGGTGAACAAGGGGCTGGTCGCGAGCCTGGGCGCACTGGGCGTGCCCGCGGTCGGCCTTTCCGGCGGCGACGGCCTGATCTTCCGCGCCCGCAAGAAACATACCGCGCCAGACCTGGGCTACGTGGGCGAAATCGCCTCCAGCGATACGCGTTGGCTGGACGCCATCTGGCAGTTGAATGGCGTTCCGGTGCTCTCTTCGATGGCGCTCGGATTCGACGGCGAATACTACAACGTCAACGCCGACGAGATGGCCGCGGCCTGCGCCATGGCCTGCCACGCCGACGCACTGGTTTTTCTCACCGATGTGCCCGGCGTCAAAGGCGCGAACGGCGAGGTGATGCGATGGCTCTCCATCGATCAGATCGCCGAAATGGCCCAGAGCAAGGTCATCTCCGGCGGTATGCTTCCCAAGCTCGGCGCTTGCCGCGAGGCTCTTTTGAACGGCGTCAAGCGCGTAAGAATTTTGCCTGCCGAGGCTGCCAGTTCCCTTCCCGATCTGTGCAGCTCGCGCGTAACTCACGGCACCGAAGTGATGGTGGCCTAGCGGTCCGCAGGACATACGGATTAGGAGAAATGGAATTGACGAAACTCAAAGAAATTCAAGCCGCCGAGGCCCGGCTGCTGCTGCCCACTTACGACCGCAACCCGATTTTGTTTGAGGGCGGCGAAGGCGTGTACATCATCGACGAGCAGGGCGGGCGCTATCTGGACCTGCTGAGCGGCATCGGCGTAAACGCGCTCGGCTATGGCAATCCCGTGATCGAGGAAGCCATCGCCCGGCAGAGCCGTAAGCTCATTCACACCTCGAATCTCTACTTTCACGCGGGGCAGGCGGCGCTGGCCGTGCGGCTGACCGAGCGCACCGGCATGGACCGTGCCTTCTTCTGCAACTCCGGCACGGAAGCCTGGGAGTGCGCAATGAAGCTGGCGCGCGCTCACGCAGGCCTGCTGCGCTCGGAAGGACGGCAGATCGGCACGAAGTTCCTCGCCATCGAGCAGAGCTTTCACGGCCGCACCTTCGGCGCCGTCTCCACCACTTACAAGGCGAAGTACCGCGAGCCGTTCGAGCCGGTCGTGCCCGGCGTCGAATTCGTGAAGTTCAACGACGTCAACGACCTGCGCGCCAAGTTCTCGAATGAAGTCTGCGCCATTCTGGTCGAAGCCATCCAGGGCGAGGGCGGCGTGCGCCCGCTCAGCCAGGAGTTTCTGAACGAGGCACGTGCGCTGAGCCAATCGACTGGAGCTTTGCTGCTGGCCGACGAGATTCAGTGCGGCATGGGCCGCACCGGCAAGTGGTGCGCCTATCAGCACTATGGCATTCATCCGGACGTGACCACGCTGGCCAAGCCCCTGGCCGGCGGCATCCCGATGGGCGCAACGCTCTGCACCGAAGAGGTTGCGCGCGCCTTCCACGTCGGGATGCACGGCACCACCTTTGGCGGCGGACCGCTGGCCTGCGCCGTTGCCTGCGCCGTCGTGGACGAAATCGAAAAGGAGCATCTGCTGGCCAACGCCACCGAAGTGGGCGGCTATTTTCGGGCGCAGTTGGATGTCCTGGCCCAGCGCCATGAGCAGATTGTCGATGTGCGCAGCATTGGCCTGATGCTGGCGGCAGAAATCAATTCCGCCGATCTGGCCAAGCATCTGGTCGCCGAGATGCTCAAGCGGCACATCTTGATCAACTGCACCAGCGGCACGGTTCTGCGCTTCCTGCCGCCCTTGATTCTGAAGCGCGAGCACGTGGACACCGCCATTGCGGCGCTGGACGAAATTCTCACCGAATGCGCCGCTGACAACGACGCATCAACCGCCGCCTACGCAGCAGAAGGACAAGACAATGGTTAGCCCCGCACCCAAGATCGACCAAAACCTCGCCGTTCCCGTCGAGGAAGACCCTGATATTCTGGCAGCCGCCGAACGCATGAAAGGCGAGGATATCTGTTCAATCGCCGATCTATCGAGCGCCGAAGTGCGCGCCATCCTCAAGCTTGGCCGCGACGTCAAGCGCGATCCGGCCAAGTATCGCCATGCGCTGGAAGCAAAGCAGATGGTGCTGATGTTCGAGAAGGCCAGTCTGCGCACCCGTCTGAGCTTCGAGACCGCGATCAACACCACCGGCGGCAACGCGATTTTTGTCGATCAGACCCACTCGCCGCTGGGCGAGCGCGAATCGATCTCCGACGTAGCCAAGAATGTGGAGCGCTGGGTGGACGTGATCGTTCTGCGCACATACGCGCACGACACCATCACCGAGATGGCCGCCAACGCGCGCGTGCCGGTCGTCAATGCGCTCTCGGACTTCGAGCATCCCTGCCAGGCGCTGGCCGACTTCATGGCTCTGGAAGAGCACTTCGGCACCACCGTTGGCATCAACTTCACTTATGTTGGCGACGGCAACAATGTTTGCCACTCGCTGATGCTGACCGGCGCGCAACTGGGCGCAAACGTCACCATCGCCACGCCGCGCGGCTACTCGCCGGACATTGAAATCGTCACCATCGCGCGCGAGATCGCCGAGAAGAATGGTTGCGTCATCAATCTGCTGCAAGACCCGCACGCCGCGGCCGAAAACGCCGACGCGATCTACACTGACGTCTGCGTCAGCATGGGCATGGAGCACGAGTCGACTAAGCGCGAGCCGATCTTCAGGCCTTTCCAGGTAAATGCCGCGCTGATGCAGGAAGCCAAGCCGGAAGCGGTTTTCATGCACTGCCTGCCCGCGCGCCGCAACGCTGAAGTGACGGATGAGGTCCTCGACGGCCCGCAGTCGATTGTCTTCGATCAGGCCGAAAATCGCCTGCACGCGGAAAAGGCGTTGCTGCTACTGCTGCTGGGCGGATTGAATTAGCAGGGGTCAGAGATCAGATTTTCAGAACACGGAAGTTTTTTCACTCCCCTCAATAATTGTCATCCTGAGCGGAGCGAAGCGAAGTCGAAGGACCTGCGGTTGTCTTTAGCCGCTGTTTTGAAAGGGCACGGCTTTAGCCGTGCCGCCAAAGGTTAAACAGCGGCGTGGGCTTTAGCCCCTGCGGGGATGTTTTCCTCGATGAATTGCATCCCCTCAGGGGCTAAAGCCCCCGATTTTGAAGCATTTCTGCGACACGACTGAAGTCGTGTCCTTTCAAAGCTGGATGTATTCAGAGCTATCCTGAACGCAGCCATTCACCGGCCACTATTATCTGTTCACTGACTACTGAGAGGTTTTATGTCCGTAATTCTCGAATCGCTGCCCGTCGGCCAGAAAGTCGGCATTGCCTTCTCTGGCGGGCTTGACACTTCCGCCGCCCTGCACTGGATGAAGCAGAAGGGCGCGATCCCCTACGCCTATACGGCGAATCTGGGCCAGCCCGACGAAACCGATTACGACGCGATTCCGCAGAAGGCCCTCGAATACGGCGCGGAAAAGGCTCGCCTGATCGACTGCCGCGGCCCGCTGGTGCGCGAAGGCATTGCCGCACTCCAGGCCGGCGCCTTCCACATCACCACCGCCGGCGTCCCCTACTTCAATACCACGCCCATTGGCCGCGCCGTCACCGGCACCATGCTGGTTTCCGCGATGAAGGAGGACGACGTAGCTATCTGGGGCGACGGCTCGACTTACAAAGGCAATGACATTGAGCGCTTCTACCGCTACGGCCTGCTGGTCAATCCCGATCTCCAGGTCTACAAGCCCTGGCTCGATCCGGCTTTCATCGACGAGCTGGGCGGCCGTGCCGAAATGTCCGCCTATTTGCAGCACCAGGGCTTCGCCTACAAAATGTCCACCGAGAAGGCCTACTCTACCGACTCGAACCTGCTGGGCGCAACCCACGAGGCCAAGGACTTGGAGCAGCTTTCGACCTCGATCAAGATCGTCGATCCCATCATGGGTGTAGCCTTCTGGCGCGAGGATGTCGCCATCAAGCCGGAAGAGGTCACCATTCGCTTTGAAGAGGGTTCTCCGGTCGCCCTCAACGGCCGCGAATTCACCGACCCGGTCGAACTGCTGCTTGAAGCCAATCGCATTGGCGGACGCCACGGCCTGGGAATGAGCGACCAGATCGAAAACCGTATCATCGAAGCCAAAAGCCGCGGCATCTACGAGGCGCCCGGCCTGGCACTGCTCTTCATCGCCTACGAGCGGCTCGTCACCGGCATTCACAACGAGGACACCATCGAGCAGTACCGCGACAATGGCCGCAAGCTGGGTCGCTTGCTCTATCAGGGCCGCTGGTTCGACTCCCAGTCCATCATGCTGCGCGAATCGGCCCAGCGCTGGGTCGCCAAACCCGTTACCGGCGTGGTCACACTGGAGCTGCGCCGCGGCAACGATTACTCGATCCTCGATACCGAATCGCCCAACCTCACCTTCCATCCAGAGCGGCTCAGCATGGAGAAGACCGAATCCGCTTTCAGCCCGCGCGACCGCATCGGCCAGCTCACCATGCGCAATCTTGATGTCACCGACACTCGCGGCAAGCTGCTGACCTACGCAGCGGCTGGCCTGCTCACCCTCAGCAAAGGCGGCGAAATGCCCAAGTTGAGCAGTTCCAGCGACAAGGACAAGGAATAGTGGAAGGCACGCCTGAATCAATGTCAAACGAACAACAATCCGTCAAGATGTGGTCCGGCCGCTTTCGCGAGCCGCTCGATGCGCAATTCGAAGCGTGGCAGCGGTCGATTGTCTTTGATTGGCGGCTTCTCGATCAAGAGATTGCCGCCAGCAAGGCGCACGCCTCCGCGCTGATTGCCGCCAAGATTCTCACCGAAGAGGAAGGCGGCAAGATCAGAGCTGCGCTCGATGCGATTGCCGCCGAGCACGCCTCCGAGGCGGGCAAGGCTCTGGTGCGCGACCACGCATCCGCCGAGGATATTCATCATTTTGTGGAGCTGAGCCTGGCGGAAAAAATTGGCTCTCTGGGCCTGAAGCTGCACACAGGCCGCAGCCGCAACGAGCAGATTTCGACCGATCTGCGCCTTTATGTGCGCCAGCAGATCGGCTTGGTGCTTGCATCAATGGCCGAATGGGCCAATGCGCTGGTTGGGCAGGCCAAGGCCGCCGGTGACGCGGTGATGCCGAGCTATACCCACATGCAGCGCGCTGAGCCAGTGCTAGTGGCGCATTGGCTGCTGGCTTATGTCGAGATGGTACTGCGCGATGCGGCACGGCTGCGCGACTGCGCGGCGCGGCTCAACTACTGCCCGCTCGGTTCGGGCGCGGTGGCTGGCGCAACGCTCGCCCTCGACCGCTCGATTGCCGCGCGGGAACTGGGTTTTGCCGCGCCCACATCCAACTCCATCGACGCCACAGGCGACCGGGATTTCGTGCTGGAATATTTGCAAGCGCTCACGGTTGGCGGCCTACATCTGAGCCGCTTTGCCGAAGAAATCACGCTCTTTGCCACGGCGGAATTTGGCTTTGTGAAGCTGCCCGAAGCCTTTTCTACCGGATCGAGCGCCATGCCGCAAAAGAAGAATCCCGACCTGACCGAACTGATTCGCGCCAAGGTGGGCCGCATTCACGCGGCGGCCGAGGCGGTCACGCTGCAACTCAAAGGCCTGCCTTTGGCCTACAATAAAGATATGCAGGAGACCCAGGAGCCAGCCTTTTCCGTCAGTTTTGTGGCGCCCATGCTTACGCTGCTGGCGCGCTTCACCGCCGCGCTTGAGTTTAATCGCGAGCGGATGACGACGGCTGCACAAACGGGCTACCTGAACGCGATGGCCGCGGCTACCTATCTCGTTCACAAGGGCATTCCCTTCCGCACCGCGCACGAGAAGATCGGCCATGCCGTGCGCTATGCCATCGAAAAAGGCGTCGAATTGAACGATCTTACGCTGGATGAACTCCGCCAGTTTGGCGAGGAGTTCGAGGAAGATTTTTTCCCGGCCATTACGCTTGCTGCGACGCTCGACTGCCACGACGTAATTGGCGGAACCGCGCACAGCCGGGTGCGCGAGGCGCTGGCTGCCGTATCGGATCGAATTGCACAGATCGCCATTCCCACTTCGGAGGCCGTTCATGCTGGTGCGTAAGGCGCTGATCCGGGACGCCTCCAACATTTATGACCTGGTGAACTCGCTTTCGACCGACGGCACGCTGCTACGGCGTCCCTTCGCCGATGTTTGCGAATACATCCGCGACTTCACCGTCGCCGAGTCCGATAGCGGCGTCTTTTTGGGCTGCGGCGCACTGCACTTTTACGGACCACATTTGTGCGAGGTGCGCTCCATCGTGGTGAGGCCAGAGGCCAAGAGCCAAGGCGCGGGCGGCCGCATTCTGGCCGCGCTGCTCGATGAGGCAGAGGCCAACGGCATCCAATCCGTTTGCCTGTTCACGCGCATTCCCGATTTTTTCTTCAAGTACGGCTTCCGCGCCGTCGAAGATCAGGCCGAGCTGCCCGATAAGGTCTTCAAGGATTGCCAGAACTGCCCGCGCTTGCAGCGTTGCGATGAGGTTTCGATGGTGCGTGGGCGAGTTCCGCGGGTTTCCATTCTGGGACCGCGCGAGGAAGCAGAGCAGTTAGTCCGGCTGGCCATCTAGCTCATTAGGTCCCCGCGGACAGGTCTTCGTCCGTGGGGTGAAAGATCGAAGGCCATGAAGTGCGCCTTCTGCTTGCCTCCGGCGATCACCACCAGCGCTTCGCCGAAGTCGGCTTGCGCCTCGCCCGGCGCATGGCTGAGCGGCACGAACATCTCTTGACCGCTGAGCTTGGCGGCGCGCACATAATCCTTCACGATCGTGTAACCACCTGTGTAACTGTGCTCGACTCGAAGCCGTTCGAAGATCCGCTTGGCCGTATGCCGTTCCACCCCAGCAAGCAAAAGCCGCTTGCTGGGGACCCCGGTTGTTTGCGCGGCCGCTTCTTGTCGTCTTCGAGAATGGCGTCAATCACGCCTTGCCACGGGCCCAGCTTCGGCCGCCGCACCGGCTTCTGGCGCTGATAATGGGGTCCCCACGGACAGGTCTTTCGTCCGTGGGGTGATGGGAGCCAGGCGGTACCGAATACTCCAGCATCTTGTGAACCGTCTTCCGAGCCAGTTACGGGTCCCCATCGCGCCCGCTTTTGGCGCGATGGGGTGAAGACCAAACTCCCGTGCTGCCGCCCGCCGGCTGATCCCATCGACCAACACCGCCCGCCGCACCCTCGCGTAGATCTCCACCGTCTTCATGCCTCCTGTATCTCACAGAAAACACAAATCATTGCCGATGCCGAACCTCGTTCGGCACCCCAAAGAGAACCTGCTTGTCTGTGAACTTCAATCTGGCGGGGTGGTCTACTTTTACTCCGCCACATCATGCCGCTTACACGGCGTCACGTTGTCTATTTTTGCTCCGGCGCGTACAGTATCTTCTGCGCTGACGCTTTCTGTGAACTTTTTTTGGCCTCGCCGGCCTTTCAGTGTTCCGACGTCTTGTTGTCGTGATTGACCTGCACTGTTGTCGGCGGAGCAGAAGACGGACGCATCTGTTCTTCGAGCCACCAATTCTGTTGGGTCCACGCCTTGATCTGTGCACTCCTATCTTTGAACTGGACCACGCTCAACGCTGGCGCACTCACCGCGACCTTCGCCTGAGCGGACTTTGGCGTCACCGGATATCCAACTACTTGTTCGATGCGAACTCTTCCCCGTTCCAATCGCGGCAACCAGACAACCGGATCTAACATTGCCACTTTAGTAAGAAACTCCGGCTTAACATAGCTGGCGCGTTCCTTTTCCGGTATGATCGGAGACTCTTTCAGCCAATCCGGCCAGTCGCCCCATGGATTGATCGCGTCAATAAACGCTATTCTGCGGTCCGCCGCCGCAGCCAGAATTCCGATGGCTCCTCCCGATCCCTCTCCCAACATACCGACACGGGTGGCGTCCACATCTCCTCGCGTTGCGAGATAGTCGAGAACCATCTGCACGTCATGCGTGGAAACACCCAGAGACTCCTGCAACTCGCTAATGAACCATTCGCGCAGCGGCCGCGTGTGATATCGCTCCCCGGTGAGCGCGGAAACGAACCCCACCGCCGCAAATCCCCCCTTGGTAACGCGATTTCCCCAAGCACTTTGCCTGAAGCGGTCGGTATCGGCAGGAAAGCCATATAAATATAGGATCACTGGCGGCTTCTCTACACCATGCGGCAGCAATACGTATAAGTCAATCGGGTCGTTGATTCTCCATTGGACACGAACCAGTTCGCTGCTGTACTCAGGAAAGTCGGACTTTCCTAAAACCATAGCCTTTATCGCGGATTTACCCAATCCGCTCTTTCCAGCGTTGAGTTCGGTCCAGTCTTCTTCTTGCGGCTGTGCCTCTCGTGAAAGCGATGAGACGGCCGCCCCTGTTTCTTTGGCAGCGACGCTGGCCGTCGATGTGCCCTGCGCGAGGCAAGCGTTTGTATAGGTCGTCAACAAAATACAAATACACAGTGCAATGCGATTCATGCATTCTCCCATGTTTGAACAGAAGCGAATCGCAACCAGTGGTTCCGCCGCTCTGCGGGAAAAGCGTGAGAAACCGTGCAGTTTCGCATGACTTCTCACGCAAGAATTGAAGCTGGCAAGGCTCTCCCTGATGACTCTGCTCGTGAGCATTCCGCCCCAATTATTCTTCCGCGGCTGAGTGAAACAGGGTGAGCGCATACAGGACTCAGTTACCGTCCGTTATTATTCTTCGTCGTGATCCCAACCGTGATGATGATGATGGAAGTCAGGCGTCACACTGATGCCGGTCAAGAATGAGAACGCCCTATCCTGCCGGCCGATGAAATTCAGGACAGTGTCAAAGCGGCGGGCGCGAATCGTCACCGTATAGGTGTTCGACCCCGCGGCTGCGTTGACGATATCTTCGACAACTTTCTCCCCGAAAACAACCTTCAACTCGTTGACATTACCCGCGCCCGCATCATAGGTAAAAGTCAGTGTATAGCGCACTCCCGGAATGGTGCGAATGGTTTGGTACAGATAGTTCTGCTCCGTTTCCGTTCCGGTGATGCAGGGCGCGCCCACGCAAGCACTGGATGCGTAGTAGGTGGTTCCACTAGGCGAATCGAACCAGTAATAATTGTCCGTACCCTGATTGGATGTCCATCCATCGAGGCTTCCCCCATCCGCGGAGAAGTCGCCGTTGTAAACCAGGTTTTTTGACCAATCAGGATTCTTGGACCAATCAGGCGATGCTGACTGCGCCTGCGACGCCAATGGCGCCAGGAGGCCCGTTACGGCAAGGCATACTGCTGCTACTGTTACACGAAGCCCAGCGATCATGATCTCTCTCCTTCGTCGTTTTGCAAGCGACGGTGTTTCTCAAAGGGTGTTTGCTGAGGGCGATCCCGCGTTTCCCGCGGGACCGCCCTTTCTGAAAGCGCGCAAGAGAACTCTCCAGCCGGCGCTTACCTGCGGTAGCCGGTTTGGCCGTCCGTATTTCCTGCGCAATAGGTTGCGTCGGAGTCTTCTATCAAATCATCCGCCACTGTCGGGAGAGTACTGCTAGCGCCTGTACCGCCGATGACGCCACCCACGTCACCACCGGCTTCAGCCGCGGTGCAGTCGGGAGCCGCGGAGACGCCAGAGGTAGTCACATAAGCACTGGTGCCGTTGGCCGGAATGTTGGTCGACGAGAAGGTCACACCCGGAGGCGCAAAGTGAGAGTGAAAGACTTGCAGGGGTGCAACGCTAGTAAATTCAGAGTTGTTGTTGAAGGGGACAAAGTCGGGACGCCCGCTTGAGTTGACGAAGTTCTGCGCGGCATTCGATAGAAGGCTAGCGGTGTTGTAGCCGATCCCGGAGCTTGCGGTAACGAGCCGCAGCAGAGACCAGATGGGATAGTTGCCGTTTTGCAGATCGCTGAACGTGACGTCGCTCAGATCACCATTGCTGGCAGTGGGAATGGTGTTCGCGATGGTCGAGTAGTTGGAGGCTGTCGGCGTGTAGAGTGGATCGTGACCATCCACCAGCAGGTATTTCCCTGTGGTAGCGGTTGCATTCTTGAAGTTCGCCGTGCTCCAGAAGGCGTAGCCGAGGGCGTCCTCTGTGGCAAGCGTTTCACTGATCTCCTGGCCGGTGCCGATGGCGCGGTTGTCATAGGCGCTGGAATTGTCGGCAGTGGCCCTGTGCAGCGGATTCCACTTTGGAACACTTCCGGTCTGTCCCACCGGTGAAGTAGCATTCACTTCCGAGGCGAGTTGGTTGACGCCGACATCTTGAGAGGTATTGAGGTCCAGTCCGGTGCCCAGGGCATTGGTCGTAGTATTCGGAATCGAATACTCGATGGTGTTATAGGTTCCCGAGAGGGGTTCGCGGATGTTCACGGTCGCATTCGCGCCCGATCCCTTTGTCGACGCTAAGATATCGCCGGTGTAACCATAGCTTCCGTCGAGGTATTTGGCCAGTGCGGTGCTAGAAATGCTGGCGGGTGAGCTGCCTCCAAAGGTGAGCGTTCCGAAACCGTTCGTTGTGTTGCTGGGGTTGACAAACACCACGACCGGCACAGCGCCAACGGGGAACACGGTGTAGCCGCTCGTGGGCAGCGTGAAGTCGCCTACGTGAAAGCCACTTGTGTTGTAATAGCTTCCGATCGTTTGGCCGGCGGTATAGCCAAGCCCAAGATACTGCGAACCACTCACAACCTGCGCGCCGGCGGGCGTGGCGAGCGCGCGATTCACGGCGAACTTGGCGTCCGCCGGAGTGATGTCCGTCGCCGCCGCGTTCAAGGCCAGTCCGCTCACCGCGTTCCAAATCGTCGAGGGCAGCGTGGCTTGTTCCGTATGTGTTGCGCCGCTCGCAAAGATCAGGTAGCTCGTCGCGGCTCCCGCCGGACTGTCGGTTACGTAGCCCAGTGTGCCGCCATTAAAGTAAAGGCGGTCTCCGACCTCCGAATCGGTCGAGACATCGACGTAGATTTTCGTGTTTGAGTTAATCGTCGTGCAGCTCCCACTCACCGTAGGGGTCCAGGCGATCCAGGCGTTGCCTGTCTCGCTGGCGACGGAGTCGGTCACCTTGAGGCTGTAGTTTGTGCCGCTGCTCTGGCTCCATACGCAGGTGGCGCCAAGTCCGGAGGGTATGACACCCTTTGCGTTGGACGTGCCTGCCGCAAGTCCGAGCTGAAGGAACAGGGCGGACGATCCCGCCGCAACCAACTCGACGGTTTGAGCTTGAACGCCGGCCGTGAGCGCGATCAGCGCCACGGCGATTCCGAAGAACTTTGTCATCAGTCGCATTTGCTGCTCCATCCTAGTTTCGGTTGCCCGCGCGGCATACACGGCGTGTGGGGGAGGGCCGTAGGAGAAAGATGTATGCCGCGTGGAGTGAATCTTTGGCGCCGGCAGCGCCCGCGATCGCGCTCCCTACTGGCCCTTTCTATATGTAAAACGGTTGACGGCTGTGATTCCCAACCACCCGAAGCAAGGATTCATCGAGGAGTCACGACCTTTTCATCGAATGCAGCATCAGAGGCTCAAAAGACGCACCACGCCCGAAATAGTGCGGGCTTTAGAACTTATCCGTAAATAGGTAGCGCCGGCCTCCCGGCCGGCTGTAGCGTGGGTCTCCCGACCCACGCTCTGTCGCTCTGGAGCAGTAGAAATCCACTGGATACAGAACAATTCCACGAGAAATCCAGCTTCGGCCCGGCGCGGACGGGGACGTCCGCGCTACTGCCGGCCGGGAGGCCGGCGCTACATTCCTTTTTCTATTTACGGATAGATCCTTAGCCCCGGAGGAAATGCTCAATGGAAAATAGGACTTAATCAGAGATTCCTTAATGCTTTTTCGGGAATTGCGTAGACCGGAATTTTGTGGGTATCCCACCCATTCCGCTAAAGAACGCGGAATGGATGGGGCACGGAAGTCTACCGGAACAGCAAAAATGCTATCAAGACGGAAGACCTGGCATCTACGGCCTGGCGCCAAGCCCCTTCGTCCCCGCGGCGGAGTTTGTCAGGGCCGAGGAGAGCGGCTTCTGCGCGGGCGCGATGAGGCCGATAAACTCCGTCAACTGGCTGCCCGTGTAATGTGGGTATTGCGACGCCATCCCGGAGACCCAGAGGTTGCCGGAACCATCCACATCCAGGCTTATAAAGCCCCCTTCGCTGCTGGCGGGGAGCGCACTCAGTCCGCTGCCGTCCAGTTCATATCCGCCCTCCAGAGGATACGTTCCGCCGGTGGCAACAGTGGCGCGGCCGCTGGCGTTTACGGATGGATCGCCTGCCGCATAGCCGTATGTTGGAGACACCATCACCGTTGAAGCGTTAGAGTTCGTATAGTCCATGGTGGCGTTGGTGCTGCCGTATCCCTGCAGTTGGCCCTGGACCACGACCCACGCATTGCCTTCCCCGTCAATGGTGATCGCGCTTTGTGGCTGTATAATACGGGTTCCCGTTTCAAGAGCCGCTCCCCAAGTCCCGTTTTGCAGTTCGTCCGCCGTGGCGTTCACCATGTTGGGAATCATAAGCATACAGGTTGGATATCCCTTACCAATCAACCAACTATTGCTCCCGCCATCGATCGCTATGTTCCAGGCGGGGGCCGGTCCATCATATCCCGAGCAGTAACCGCCGGATGTGAGATATGTTAAATACTGCGCATAGCCGCTGCCGCTCTGCTGCAATGCCCAGTTGGAGCCGTTCGAAGTTCCCGCTCCCACCACATTGCCCAAGCTATCGAGTTGCAGCAGACCCCAGTTGTTGTCGGCGCCGCCATTGTTGCCGTTGTCGAAGGTCCACAGATTGCCATTCTGGTCAAAGGCAATGGCGTTCGGGCAACCGAGGCCGTTCAGATAGCCGTCCGTCGTGCCCGCGTTCAACACGCTGCCGGTGCCGGGGTCGAACTCCAGGATGCTGCCTCCGTAGGCGCCTCCCCCGCAGGCTATATTGCCGGTCCCGCCGGGATTGGAGGAGATCCACACATCGCCACCGGCATCGATTGCCAGGCCGTATGGCGCGGGCGTCAGCAAGCCTCCACTGGCATCGGTCAGCACATTCAGAGCAGTACCGTTCACGGTGAGCGTGGAAAGCGTGGTGCCGCTCAACTGAACCGGACTCACAGTGCCGTCGGCCGACGTGCCGTGCGCGTTGCTCGCCGGATAGTTGCCGAGCCACGCATTGCCCTTCTGGTCGAGGGCGATGCTCACCGGGTTGTTGATGCCGCTGCCCGTGTATCCGC
>Ga0224529_1000046_pt1 | contig 86041 bp, 96 predicted proteins | sample CBST50metaG_FD_179893 | JGI IMG/M metagenome (GOLD analysis project Ga0224529, IMG submission 179893) | Peat soil microbial communities from Stordalen Mire, Sweden - C.B.S.T50 | ecosystem: Environmental > Terrestrial > Soil > Wetlands > Peat | place: Sweden: Norrbotten County, Stordalen Mire...
TCGGTGTTCGCGATGAAGTAATTGAAATAATTCGTGATTTACGTAAAAAAGGCCATAGGGTCGTCATCTTATCCAATACCAATCGCCTGCATTGCCAATATTGGCCAAGCCAATATCCCGAAATACAGCAAGCCGTGGATAAACTGTATCTGTCCCAGGACCTCGGTATGCGTAAACCCGATCCGGCCATCTATCGTTATGTCTTGGAGCAGGAAGGGGTCGACGCACCGAAAGCCATCTTCTTCGATGATAACGCTGACAATATCGAAGGCGCAAAGACGGTGGGTTTGCAAACAGTTCATGTTACGGATTCCAGCGTCATACCCGCTTTTTTTGCCTGAGGGGATTGGCCGGAGGCGGCAATAGGCTTCGGCGCATTCATCATCGAGGAGATGACGATGAGACGTCCACCGTATCTGAAAGAACTGAGGCCTTATTATTCGTTCGCCAAGCTGCTGGTAAAACGGATCGATCACGATGGCCTGACCATTCTGGCCGGTCATCTGGCTTATGTTTCACTGCTTTCGCTGGTGCCGTTAATCACCGTGGTGTTTGCCTTGATCGCCGCTTTTCCCGTGTTTTCAGATGTCAGCGTGCAATTGAAAAATTTCATCTTCAGTAATTTTATGCCGGCAACCGGTAACGTTTTGCAACGTTATCTTGAGCAGTTTATGCTCAATACCAGCAAAATGACGGTAGTGGGAACCTGCGGGCTGATTGTTACCGCGTTGCTGCTGATATATTCCGTGGATACGGTGCTGAACACCATCTGGCGCAGTAAAAACAAGCGTCCCATCATATTTTCGTTTGCGGTTTATTGGATGGTATTGACGCTGGGTCCCTTATTGACCGGGGCCAGTATGGCGCTGAGTTCTTATCTGTTATCCCTAACCTGGCTCAGGGCCAGCAGTACCGGCACCAGCTTGCTGGTGCAAGAGACGCTGCGTGTATTCCCGTTGCTGCTTTCCTGCTGTTCTTTTTGGCTGTTATACAGTGTGGTGCCGACTGTGCGAGTGCCGGGCCGGGACGCATTGATTGGCGCCCTGGTGGCCGGCGTGCTGTTTGAACTGGGAAAAAAAGTCTTCGGTTTATATGTCACGCTATTCCCTACGTACCAATTGATTTATGGCGTGCTGGCGGTGATCCCCATCCTGTTTCTCTGGGTATACTGGAGCTGGTGTATCGTTCTGCTGGGGGCGGAAATTACCGCGGCCTTGGCCGAACACCGGCAATTGGCGTTGGAGGAGACTGTTTCTCAATGATTGCTTTGATTCAAAGGGTGGCGCGTGCCTGCGTCACTGTCCAACAGGAAACGGTCGGAAAGATCGGTCCGGGGTTGGTGATCTTGCTGGGCGTGGAAAAGCAAGATGAGGAAATGAACGCCGCGAAACTTTGCGAGCGGGTATTAGCGTACCGAATTTTTGGCGATGCGCAGGGCAAGATGAACCTGGATGTCCGTCAGTCCGGAGGCAGTGTGCTGGTGGTGTCGCAATTTACGCTGGTGGCGGATACCGGCAAGGGTTTGCGGCCTGGCTTTTCGCGCGGTGCGGAGCCGGCAAAAGCAGAACGGCTCTATCACTTTTTTACCGATTGTTGCCGTCAAAAGAGTATCGAGACGCAAACCGGCCGCTTTGCGGCTGATATGCAGGTTGAACTGGTCAATGATGGGCCGACGACGTTCTGGTTACAGTCTTAGGCTGTTAAAACATTCACAGAGAGAATACGCCATGTACCATTTGCGCGTTCCACAAACCGATAAAGAATGGGATGATTATTATCAGTTCCGCTGGGAAATGTTACGTAAGCCCTTGCACCAGCCCCAGGGCTCCGAACGCGATGCTTACGATGCGATAGCGCACCATCAGATGGTCGTGGATGAGGAGGGCGTTCCGGTGGCGGTGGGCCGGTTGTATATCAATGCCGATAACGAGGCAGCCATTCGTTTTCTGGCGGTTCATCCCCAGGTACAGGACAAAGGATTGGGTACGCTGGTCGCCATGACGCTGGAGTCGGTTGCCCGTCAGGAAGGGGTAAAACGCGTGGTATGTAGCGCCCGTGAGGAGGCGATTGAGTTTTTCGCCAAGTTGGGATTTATCAACCAGGGTGAAATCCTGGCGCCGTCAACCTCGCCCATCAGACATTTTTTGATGATCAAGCCTATCGCGACGCTGGACGATATTCTGCATCGCCCGGACTGGTGCGGCCAATTGCAACAAGCCTGGCATGAACATATTCCCTTGAGCGAAAAAATGGGGGTACGCATAAGCCAATATACCGGCCAGAAATTTATTACCACCATGCCGGAAATCGGCAATCAAAATCCCCACCATACCCTGTTCGCCGGCAGCCTGTTTTCGCTGGCCACCTTGACCGGCTGGGGATTGATTTGGTTATTGTTGCGTGAACGGCAACTGGGGGGCACCATTATCCTGGCCGATGCTCATATCCGGTATACCACGCCGGTCACCGGCAGGCCTCGCGCGGAAGCGGATCTGGGGTCGCTAAGCGGTGATTTGGATCGGTTGGCGCGCGGGCGTAAAGCGCGGGTGCAACTGGAGGTCAGTTTGTATGGCAACGAGCGGAAAGGCGCCGTTTTCAATGGCATCTATCTGGTGTTGCCGCCAGCGCATGATAACGCGCTTATGCGCGGCGATTTTTATGTCGGGTAAATGGCGGCGGTGATTGTTCCCCCCGCCGTTGCATCCGGTGACCCAGGCCGGGCGGTCTGGCCCTTGTAATGAATAGCGGGCAAAGCGCTCTGCGAGCTTGCTCCCTCTTATTGGGCCGGGGCGCCGGACAATTGTCCATTGGCCATCGTTTGATTCACTGTTTGCCCCCCCGCGTTCAATGCCTGTAACTTCGCGTGCAAAGTGGGTTTCAACGGCAGGCGAGCGTCCAGTTGCCCCGTTAGCGTTAACTGCATATTGCCATTGCCGGTCAACGGCATCGACGGCCATCCCCAATGTTCTATGACATTCAACGGTATGGCCTTGCCGGTCACGTTAAGCGAAAAATTCCTATCAGGCTGCTGGCTCATCAATGCCGTTGCCTCCAGCAGACCGTCGCCGGCGAAAGCGCTCAAATCGGTCACAGTGATTTTTTGCGGATCGGCGGTTAACGCCAACGAAGGACGCCGAACATCGATTTTATTGAATGTGGCGTCGCTGCCGTTCAGATTCAGACTGCCGGACCAGAGGCCCCATTGATGATCCCGCGCCAATTCAAGCTGTTTGCCATACCCTTCCAGGGCGGTAATCTGAAATGGAAACGTTGGATTGATATCGATAAGCAGGTTCCGATTGGCGGTAAATTTATCGATGGTAACCTGCGCCAGCCAGGCGGGCAGCGGTTCCTGCCAGGTTTCGCGCCAGTTGATAGGCAGTGTGTATTCCAGGCCGGCGACCATGAATTCATCCAATTGCAACTGTTGACCGTTACGCAGCCAACGGCCGGAGGTGCGCATCAATCCCCCCTGCCAGCGTCCGCTCAACTGACGTATATCCACGCCCTGGGACGAAAATGCCAGATCGGCAATAGGGTCATTCAAATGTACGTTTCCATCGATCAGGTCATTGGCATTAAAGGCGATGGAGCCATCGTCCGTCGACCAATCGCCGTTTTGGAATGTGATATTGCGCAAGGTCAGATCAAGATCGCTGAAGGCCCAATTCTTCCCCTCCATCCGGGCATCGATAAGGTCGAAGCGGCGAATGGCAATTTTGGGTACCTGAAAGATTTGTTGTAAGAAGTCGTTCAGGCTTTTGTCGGTTTGCATCCGCACATTGCTCAACCGCAGATTATCCACCTGCCAGTTGCCATTGGCGTCGCGCCGCGCATTGCCGGTTAATTCACCTTGGGAGATATCCGCGCCGAGATTTTCCAGTTTCAATTGCTGATTATTGATTTCTCCTTGCACCAGAACATTTTCAGCCAGGATGCCGTTGAGACTTAGCGATTGGGCGCTGAGCTGAAAATTGGCGTCACTGCCCAGCGGGAAGCCGGGTTGCGGTTTCCAGGGCGTGATACCGGCATTGACATGTTGACCGTTGATTTGCCAATCGCCTTGCGGCGACTGTACCGCCATATCATTCAATTGCAAGACGTCCGCGCCCAGCTTGGAAATCGGCAAGGAAGCTGCGAAATTCAGCGTCCCGTCTTGCAATTGAATCCGGTAAAATTGATAGGGTGCGGTCAGTTGACCGGCGCTTAAGCCGGTAATCATTTGTTTGGCGACCAATATGGGCGGGTGTCCCTTTTGACCGAAAACAATATCATTGACACGGATTTCAGTGGGTTCCGACCAGCTATGATCAATTCTGCTTAGCGACAGACTGAAATCACTGTGTTGTGTGACCAATCGGCTAATCCAACCAGCGGCCCAAGAGGTTTGCAACAGTACGTAGATCAGGATGGTAATTAATAGCAGTATCAAAAGTATTGATATCAAGAGTTTCCCAATAAATTTCATTGCTCAATCCATCGCAGCCATAAGGTTACTGTGTTTATGCCGTAATTAGCGTTGCTTCTCAATAGGCAAAGTCGTTTAGACAAAAAAAAGCCGTCGTATTGGGACGACGGCTTGTTAAAAATGATACAGACCGCTCAATTATTCTCTGGCGGAAACAGCAAATTCAGGATGATAGCGGTGATACCGCCGGCGGCAATGCCTGAAGACATCAACGTTTTTAACCATTGCGGCGCGAATTGCAGAATCATGGGTTGTTGCGATACGCCCAGCCCGACCGCCAGCGATAGTGCAATAATCATAATGGCGCGGCGGTTAAGCCGTTCGCGGGAGACAATACGCACGCCTGAAGCGGCAATAGTGCCGAACATCACAATGGTGGCGCCGCCCAGCACCGGTTCAGGAATATGCTGGACGAATCCGCTGACCACTGGAAACAGGCCTAGCGCGATCAACATTAACGATACAACAAACCCCACATAACGGCTGGCGACGCCGGTAAGTTGGATGACGCCATTGTTCTGGCCGAAACAGGAATTGGGGAAGGTATTAAATACCGCGGACAACATGGAATTCAACCCATTTGCCAGCACGCCGCCTTTCAACCTGCGCATATAGATTGGTCCGCGCACCGGTTGTTCCGAAACATCCGAGGTGGCGGTGATATCGCCGATGGTTTCCAGCGATGTCACCATAAAGACCAGAATCAGCGGTACCAGCAAATCCCAATCAAAGCCTAAACCATAATAGAGCGGCTTCGGCACCATAATCAGCGAATGGGCGGTCGGAGGCGCGGCTGGCGGCAACATGCCCATAAACCAGGCTGCCAGATACCCCACCGCCATGGCGATCACCAGTGAAGCGACGCGTAAATAGGGGTTACGCTGACGGTTAAGCAGGATGATGACCACCAGCACGATACCGGCCAACAGGAGATTTTTCGGCGCGCCGAAGGTGTGATCGCTCATGGCGGAAAAACCGCCGCCGATGGAGGTCAGCCCGACTTGAATCAACGAGATGCCGATGATCATCACAACGATACCGGACACCAGCGGCGTAATGATGCGCCGCGCCAAGTGCAAAACCCGGGATAATAAAATTTCGGTGCAAGATGCCGCCATAAGCGTACCGAACAGAGCGGCCATCATGGTCGGAACATTGGCGCCGCCGGCTTTCAGCGCGAGTCCACCCATAATCAACGGGGTGACGAAGTTGAAGCTGGTGCCTTGAATGGACAGCAATCCGGAACCTACCGGTCCCCAGGTTTTGATCTGCAACAAGGACGCCAGTCCGGAAGCGAACAGCGACATGCTGATAATATGCTGCGTGTCCTGCGCCGGTAATCCCAGCGCCTGGCAAATCAGTAAACCGGGCGTGATGACGGCAACGAACATCGCCAAGAGATGTTGGCAGGCGGCAAACAGCGTTTCCGGCAATGGCGGATGATCATCCAGGTGATAAATCAGTTCGCTTTTGGCAATCGGCGTCGGCGCTTCGCCAATTTCATAGGATGGCGTGGTCATGGTGAATGGCATTCCTGGGCGGCAAAGAGGGCATTTTAATCATCTGGTCTTCAAAAGCAACCGATTGCTTGCCCGCATAATATCAAGCCATTGATATAGGTCAATTATTGCAGGTCCTACATCTTCACGTTGTAGAAAAGGTGTCCACCGACCCTGTCAGGCGTTGGTATATTGCGTGCGTTGCGGCATCCATCGTTCGATTAACAACTGGGCGGACTCCGGCCAATGTTGATGGATATGACGCGCCAATCGCTGAACCTCCGGGATCATGCCTTGGTCCCGCAGCAGATCAGCCACCTTGAATTCAGCGCTGCCGGTCTGACGGGTGCCCAGTAATTCCCCCGGTCCGCGAATTTCCAGGTCCTGTTGAGCAATAATGAAACCATCGCTGGTATCCCTTAATACCTGCAGCCGTCTTTGCGCGGTTTTACTGAGCGGAGATTTATACAACAATACACAGTGGGACGCGACCGACCCGCGACCGACGCGTCCGCGCAACTGATGTAATTGCGCCAATCCCAGCCGTTCGGGGTTTTCAATGATCATCAAGCTGGCATTGGGCACATCCACACCGACTTCGATAACGGTGGTCGCCACCAGCAGATGGATATCTCCAGCCTTGAAAGCCTGCATGACCAGCTGTTTTTCCTGTGATTTGAGCCGGCCATGCACCAGTCCGATACGTAATTCAGGCAAGGCCGTTTGCAAATCCTCCCAGGTGGCTTGCGCCGCCTGGGCTTCCAACAGGTCGGATTCATCAATCAGCGTACAAACCCAATAGGCTTGTCGTCGCTCGGAAAGGCAGGCTTGCCGCACGCGCTCGATAATATCCGCCCGCCGACTGTCCGGTATGGCGACGGTAGTGACCGGCGTTCGTCCGGGCGGCAGTTCATCAATGACCGAGGTATCCAGATCGGCATAAGCGGTCATGGCCAGTGTGCGGGGAATAGGCGTGGCAGTCATGATTAACTGATGGGGATGAAAGCCCTGCAATAGGCCCTTTTCCCATAAAGACAAGCGCTGATGTACGCCAAAGCGGTGCTGTTCATCGATAATCACCAACGCCAACGCGGAAAAGCGTACCTGCTCCTGAAACATCGCATGGGTACCCACCACCATCGCAACATCACCCTGCGCGACGGCCGTTTGCTGTGCCTGGCGCGCTTTACCCTTTTGTTTGCCGGCCAGCCAGCCTACCTCAATGCCCAGCGGGCCAAACCAGTCGCGAAAGGTCAATGCGTGTTGCTCGGCCAAGAGTTCGGTCGGCGCCATCAACGCAACCTGTTTACCCTGGCCGATGACCTGCAAGGCCGCCAGCGCCGCGACCAGCGTTTTTCCCGACCCGACATCGCCTTGCACCAATCGCATCATGGGTACCGGCAGGGCCAGATCCCGTTCAATGTCATGCGCGACGCGTTGCTGCGCGCCGGTAGGCGTAAACGGCAAGGAGGATAAAAAACGCTGTTTCAACAGCGGATCGGGTTCGATCGCCATGGCGCGATGCTTACGAACTCCGGCGCGAACCACCAACATACTGAGGTTATGAGCCAGCAATTCTTCCAGGATGAGACGCCGTTGGGCCGGATGTTTACCTTGTTCGAGTTCAGTCGGGGAAATGCCGGGAGCGGGTCGGTGCAAGGTGCGCAGCGCATCCGGCAGACTGATCAATCCCTGGCATAATTCCGGCGGCAGCAATTCGGCAATCGAACAGCTATCGAGCAAGTCCAGCGCCTGATCCGTCAAATGACGCAATGTCGCTTGGCGGATACCTTCGGTAGTGGGATAAACCGGCGTCAACGATGGCGCCAAGTCGATGACATCATGGTCGCCTATAATATGGTATTCCGGATGAATTATCTCGGCGCTCAGTTGCCCGCGACGGATCTCGCCATAAGCGGACACACGGCGACCGGGCGACAGACTGTTTTTCATCGCGGTGTTGAAATTGAAAAACCGTAAGGTGATCATTCCGCTATCATCACGGATGCGGCACGTCAGCATGCGTCGCCGGCCAAAATTTATTTCACTGGCGAGCACTTCTCCCTGAACGGTGACGAACATGCCGGGCGAGACATCATTGATGGCATAAAGACGCGTGCGATCTTCATAACGCAGCGGGAGATGCAGCAATAAATCCTGCAGATTTTCCAGACCAAGCCGTGCGAGTTTGGCCGCCTGGGCGGGACCGACCCCTGAAAGAGAATCAAGTGGTATGGTGTTCAGCAGACGGCCTTCCATTATTTCAGCACTCCGTGACAATCGCATTGCCCGTTTTGGCGGCGGTGCCATGAAACCAGCCCGCATGCTCGCCCTTTTGAGCCACTCGTGGACACGTCAGGCTACTGCGTCGTTCTAATTACGGTTGCGCGTTACCCTGATGACATCCGGCATGACACGTATTTTGCGCATGATATTCGCCAGATGCACGCGATCGCGGGTGGTAAGCCGAATAAAGGCGCTATAGACCCGACCATCTTTCTCTTCGGTATTCAGGCTCTGGATATTGGAGTCGGCAGTGTTAATGGCGGCGGTCAGGTTAGCCAGCGCGCCCTGATGGTTGAACATTTCCACTTTGATTTCGGCAATGAATTCCTGCTCGGTATCCAGTTCCCACTGCACCGCCATAAATTTTTCCGGCTCTTTCTGGTAGCCGCGGATATTTCGGCAAGACTCATGATGCACGACCAGCCCTTTCCCCGGGCTGACATGGGCGATGATTGGATCGCCCGGAATGGGGCGGCAACATTTGGCGAAGGTAATCAGAACTCCGTCAGCCCCTTTGATCGGCAACGTCTTCGGACCCGACGGCGACAAATTGGATTGATCGCCCTGCATATTGCGGGCAATCACAACGCTCATCGCATTACCCAGGCCGATTTCCGCCAAAAGATCGTCGAGTGTGGCCAGTTTCATCCGATCCAGTTCACGCTGGATATTTTCCGGCGCCACTTCGGCCAGTTTACGGCTGCCGCCTAACGCGTGATTAAGTAATCGTCGGCCAAGGCTGACCGAATCATCGCGCTTGAGGTTTTTCAACATCTGCCGGATTTTGGCGCGGGCTTTGGAACTGACGACAAAATTCAGCCAAGCGGCATTGGGGCGAGCGCCGGGCGCGGTGATAATTTCCACCGCCTGACCGCTGGCCAGGGGTTGCGACAACGGATAAGGCTGCCGATCCACTCTGGCGCCGACGCAGGCATGGCCAATGTCGGTATGGACCGCATAAGCGAAATCAACCGGCGTGGCGCCCGCCGGTAATTCAACAATGCGCCCTTCCGGCGTAAAGACATAAATCTCGTCGGGAAACAGATCGGATTTGACGCTTTCGATAAATTCAAACGAACTGCCGGCGCTTTGCTGAAGCTCAAGTAAACTTTGCATCCAGCGCTGGGCGCGGATCTGCGCCGTGGTGCCGGTTTCACCTTGTTCTTTATAGGCCCAATGCGCCGCCACCCCCATCTCCGCCATTTGATCCATATCTTCCGTGCGGATTTGTACCTCGACCGGTACGCCGTGAGGACCGATCATGGATGTATGCAGGGACTGATAACCGTTGGCCTTGGGGATGGCGATATAGTCCTTCACCCGACCCGGCCGCGGTTTATAGAGGCTATGCATTTGTCCGAGCACCCGATAGCAGGTATCGACTTCACCGACAATGACCCGAAAGGCGTAGATGTCCATGATGGAATGGAAACGCTGTTCTTTCAGGTGCATTTTGCAATAAATGGAATACAGGTGTTTTTCTCGTCCGCTGACACGACAAGGAATACCGGCTTCGGTCAGCCTCCCTTCGATTTCCGCAAGGATCTTCTGAATCATCTCCTTGCGGTTGCCGCGCGCAGCTTTGACGACTTCCTTGATGACTCGGTAACGATTGGGATACAACGCTTCGAAACCCAATTCCTCGAGTTCCGTTTTAAGGTGGTGAATCCCCAATCGATGCGCCAGCGGGCTATAGATTTCCAGCGTTTCACGGGCGATGCGACGGCGTTTGTCGGGACGAAGCGCGCCAAGGGTGCGCATATTATGGGTCCGATCCGCCAATTTGATCAGCACGACCCGGATATCCTGCACCATCGCCATAATCATTTTGCGGAAGTTTTCCGCCTGGGCTTCTTTCCTGTCGCGGAATTTCAGCTTATCAAGCTTGGAGACGCCTTCCACCAGTTCGGCCACACTCTTGCCGAACAGTTGTTCCATATCCTGGTAGGTGGCTGGGGTATCTTCAATCACATCATGCAGTAAGGCCGCCATCAACGTTTCATAGTCGAGACGCATTTCGGCCAAAATACAGGCTACCGCGACGGGATGGGTGATGTAAGGCTCACCGCTGGAACGTGTCTGCCCCTCGTGAGCATCACGGGCAACAAGATAGGCCTGCCGGAGAAGTTTTATCTGGTCCTCGGGCAGGTAACGATGAATCAGCAGATTCAGGCTTTCAAACAGATACAATTGTTAATTGGGGCCTATGTTTAACGACGGCCTTCAGCAATCGCGGTTACCGCTTGAATTTCCGCGGCTTCCTGCTCCTGCTGTTCCTGACGGTCCCGCAAGTCGAGGATCTGATTGGTAATCAGGCCTTCTTCTATTTCACGCAGGGCAATAACGGTAACTTTATCGTTTTCTTCCGCCACCAGGGGATCTTTGCCACCGACCTGCAGTTGGCGAGCGCGACGAGCAGCGACCAGCACCAGGTCAAAACGGTTACCAATTTTTTCTACGGCGTCTTGTACGGTTACGCGTGCCATATTTGAGCTACTCCAACGATGAAGAAATGACTGGGCATCATACTGAAAGTTGTCTCAGTCTGCCAATAGTTTGGTGATTAAAGCGTCATGCCGCAATTTCTGCCGGCCCAGACGCAATCTTTCGGCACGGATGATTGTTTTCAAATCCACCAATGCCGCATTGAATTCGTCATTAACGATCAGATAATCATATTCAGCGTAATGAGACATTTCCGCCACGGCCTGAGCCATTCGCCGTCCTATGATTTCCTCGCTATCCTGCCCGCGGCCACGTAGCCGCCGCTCCAGTTCCTCTTTTGAGGGAGGCAGCACGAAAATACTGCGCGACTGCGGCATTTTACTACGAATCTGCTGTGCGCCCTGCCAATCGATATCCAAAAAGATATCCACGCCGGTAGCCAGCACTTGTTCGATAGTCTTGCGAGCCGTTCCGTAATAATTGCCAAAAACATTCGCATACTCAAGAAAGGCATCTTCCCGGATCATGCCTTCAAATTCCGCCCTGGAAACAAAAAAGTAATGTTCTCCCTCTTTTTCTCCTGGCCGGACAGGACGTGTGGTGTGCGAAACCGAGACCTGTGTGTCGTATAGCGGTTGTGTTTTAAGCAAAGCCTGAATCAGGCTTGATTTTCCCGCGCCGCTGGGGGCGGAAACAATGTAAAGCGTTCCATGAACCATAGTGGGATTTCGGCTGTGGTTGATACTTCAATGCATAAACGTGACTTTACCCCCTATTATACACAGTATTGGCCGTGGTTGCAGCCTCCCTTGCTTGCGGTGCGGTATTGGCCTGGGTCGGCAAAACGTGGAACCTGCGTAGCATAAGCGGGGCCGGTTGCCGGTGGTGAATTCATCGAAGCCATGGAAAATTATATTAACTGTAAACTGATTTCAGCAGTTTATTTATTAACATGATAGTAGCTAATGTTGTGGTGTATTTTTAAGTTAAGAAAAATTTACTAAAATGGAGACTTATATTACTACTAGATATAGTATTTATGACGCGGAGGGTAACCGGTTGTACCGGTAACCCTGTGGTTTTACCGGTACGGCTCGCTTACTGAATGCTTAATCGCTATTCTATTTTGTTTCGATAGAAATAAACTTTCTGGATGCATATATCAAACAGCGCTAATGTTTCTGGAAATCAGGAAAGCCTTTCCTCATCAATTTAAGCGACGTTTTGATGAAAAATATTCAGAATTTATTATGGTTACAGATCGGGTTATCCACAACCGCTATCAAAAATGATACGTTCCTGCCGTATGCAGGAATTATTTTTGACTTAGATCCAATATAGTGCAGATTTCACCCAGGTTCGCCAATTGAGTTGCTGATAACGGCACGAGCAGCTGTTCCAGGATAGACCGGTGTGTTTGCTGGGCAATACGCAGCTTATCGAGACCTTTTTCGGTGATGTTGACATGCTTGACCCGCCGATCGATAGGGCTTTGCTGACGTTGCAGCATCTGGTCTTTTTCCAGGGCATCCAATACAGTGACGACGGTGCGGGACGAAAACCCCATATAGTTTTTGATATCGGTCGCACTGGTTTTGCCAGTGGTAATCAATTGCAGGATCTTCATTTTAGACAAGGAAAGACCTTCGTTGATTAATTGACCGTTCACTTCTTTACGCAGACGATGATAGATACGTGATAAGGATTCCACAGTGTCGGCAATATCTTTGACTTTTTCCATTTCAATAATCTCTAGTTGAAATTAAGGCGATTTCACTCGCCGCGATGGCAGGTTTTAAGTTAGTTTTGAAAAAAACTGGGTTTTATTAATTCACCAGCTCCGTTCATATTTGAAATACATATTTTTAACAAAATGGCGTTCGATTCCTCTCAATCAACAACGACATGACACTAACTATATTGTTTATGAGTTACCCCAATGGCGTCATAAATACCTCTCCATGAGAGAGAATGTTATACAATCCAGATAACTTATTGCCAGAGCAGTTTATATGAATATTTTCTAATTTGAAACATGACTATTAAAGAAATATCCATGTAATAATGAATTACTGAATCATTTATATTTTATTTTATTTTATTATTTTTATGGGAATTCGGTATCCTGCTAACTTGTAATCGCCAGACATATTTCTCTGACTAAACCTATTGATTTGACGTGGTTTTTTTATTCACTCGCTGAGACAAGCATGGAAGACGTTGATTGAGTATCATCGTACATCTTAAAAAAAATAAAAAAATAATTTCATCAATGATACGATTCAGAAAACAATGATAACTATGATGTTAATGTGATTGTTGAAGTATCATATTGATTTTAAAGGAAAGATATTTTTATCGGCGAGGTCCTTGTCAAAAGTCCATGAGAAATAATGTAATAATATCAATATATTAAAACATAAAAATCTCATTTTTAGTCGAAAACACCGTTTCGTCGCGATAATACCCCGTCCGTGTCTTCAGTAGGGCTCTCATCAGCCCTGTTAGCGGGCAATGCCCCTTGTTTTCCACCGCAATGCGCAGCCACAAGCAGGCCAAAAATCCGTCATGATGCCAACTATAGGGGGGGCTCGGTAAGTCGCCCTCGTGCCAATAAGGAGGGAGTCTGGGTAAAAACAAGAAGCAAATTACACGATATAGCTAGTGTATAATATATTACTCAAGCTAATTTAAACTTTATCACGATCCGTTTTGCATCTATGTAGATGGCGATAAAGATAGCGAACAGGCGGTTTTCAGCGGCATATAAGGAAATGCAATGGATGTAATCTGGTACGACTGGCATCACGGCGAACTGACGGTGCAACGCCTGTATGACATCCTCGCCTTGCGCAATGCGGTATTTATTGTTGAGCAGACCTGTCTTTATCAAGATATCGATGGACGGGACCTGCTGGGCGATAACCGTCACGTAGCCGGATATTTGAATGGTGAACTGATCGCTTATGCGCGAATTCTCACCGATGAAAATACGCTGGTTATCGGCCGGGTGATCGTTTCGGCGCAGGCGAGAGGGATAAATCTTGGCTATCGGCTGATAGAACAAGCGCTGGCGGTTTGCGCGGCTCAATGGCCTGGCCGAAGGATTCATCTTTCTGCCCAGGCTCATCTACAGAAATTTTATGGTCGTTTCGGTTTCCATGCCGTCACCGAAATTTATGATGAAGATGGCATACCGCATATCGGCATGGATAACGATCCGTCGCCGGCGCAGTAATCGCATCGCCAAACAGCTTATCAGCAAGCAGGCTGCCAATATCACCGTCGGTGGGCTGAAAACTCAAAGAACAAAATCCACAACTGACGATAAGCACATTACTGCCTGGATGGGCGAGAATGAAATCATGGGCTCGATTGATGGCCGCGCCACCGGCGGCGCAGCCTAACTGGGAAATGGGGATATGTACGGTATTCAACGGCAGCCCCATTTTAATGATAAGCCACGCGGTTAATGAAGGCATTAGAAAACCCGAGCAGGAAACATACATGATAGCGGAAACATCTTTGACGCCAATATCGGCATGGCTTAACGCTTCCTCGATCACGGCGGGTACTAAGCGCTTGGATTGATATTCAAAAACAGCATTACGATAACCAAAACCAGGGTGTAATCTGGCCAGTTCTACCGGTTGTATAATGTGCCTTTTTTTTACACCGGTATTAGTAATAAGCGCAACGGATTTTTCCAGATTAGGCTTGTCCTTGAAATATTTTTTGGCCAGAGTAATGATTTCTTCAAGAGTGATAATATACTCTAGAAAATAAATTTCGGGCTTATCTAGTGTAGGCGTTTTTTCGCTTCATATCATCTTATTTAAAACATTAAATTAATGCACTGATATCTTATGAAAATAATCCTTAATAGATTGATGGCCACGGATCAATTTGTCAAATCCGACCAATTTATTTCGTAAAAATAAGGTTGATAGTTTAAAAACTTTTATATTCATAAAGTTAATCGTCATATATTCAGGTTGGAATCACTACCTATGTCATAAAATAATTGAAATAAATATCAAATTAACTGTATCGACAGAGTTCGTAAATGCCGTCGCAAGATCCTTCACTTGGGATTGAGGATTTGGCAAAATGCTGGTTTCATCTTTTCATTAGGATTTCATATGAAGAGTTTTTAGCTCAACTGCAATAGAATAATAAAAACAATACCCACCAAAAAACTCACTCGTAATATGAGTCAAAACCGTTTAATTTGGAAGCATTGTTCCATTCATGGCGCGGGCTGTTAACATGAAAATGAATCAATGGGTTGATATGACGCGGGATAACAATACGCAGATAGAGACCATCCGGGCGCATTTCGAAGGGCATGCATATGATGCGCATTGGCATGACAGTTACTTGGTGGGCGTCACCGAGTCGGGAGTACAACAATTTCATTCCGGTCGGGTGAGGTACCGCAGTACCCCCGGTGAGGTTTTTATCCTATCGCCGGGTGAGATACATGACGGCGATGCGGTGGACCAGGCTGGATTCACCTATCGGATGCTTTATATTCCACCATCACTTTTCCATCAAACCTTGCCGGAAATTTTCGTTAGCCCGCCGAATAACGACGAGATGGTTTTCCCCGCCACGCTATTTCAGGATAAGGTTTTGGCTGCGGCGATTTGGTCAGCTTTCGATGCCATACATCAACCAGGCGGCAAATTAAGCAAAGACCATGCATTGCTGCAATTGGTTTTGGCCCTAACCCAGCGTTTCCCTTGGCGTCGAAAGGCGATACCCCAGGATAAAAATCATTCGGCGCTTCGGCTGGTGAAAGAATATCTCCATGAAATGGCCACTGAGGCGACGGGTTTAAATGAACTGGCCGAAGTGGCGGGTATGGACAGATACCGGCTTAGCCGGCAATTTCTGAAGTGCTTCGGCCTGCCCCCGCACGCTTATCTGGTACAAGTAAGATTGAGCAGAGCGCGTCAATTATTGAGGCAAGGCATTGCTCCGGCAGAAGCCGCCGCTTTGGCCGGGTTCGCCGACCAAAGCCACATGGGACGCTGGTTCAGACGCGCTTATCGTTTTACTCCCGCCGCCTATCGGAACATCTGCACAAACGTTCCAGACGATTAAAACCGCAAAGATTTATGCTCGGGTTTCGATTTGGCAGGAGAGTAAAAATGAACCCGATTGTATTCACCGAAACAGAAACCCCGTCACCTGAACGTTGCGTCATCGTTATCAACGAAAATTTGCCAGCGGGCAAGGCGGCAAATGCCGCTGCGGTTATCGCCTTAACGGTGGGACAACGTCATCCCATCCTGGTGGGGTCGCCTTTGATAGACGCCGACCAAAAAGAATATCCTGGATTGATTCAAATGGGAATTCCGGTATTGGCCGCATCAACCCTTGAGCTGAAAACCCTTGCACGAGTTTGTCAGCAACAAGGACTGGATCGGGTTATATTTCCAGTTGAAGGACAAGAGACGACTCATTATGGGGAGTTTATCGCCTCGGTAGCCAGTCAAAAAACCGAAGAGTTGCGCTTATTAGGCATTGCCATCATAGGCGGTAAAAAAGCAGTACGTAAGTTAACCTCTGCTTATAAACTCTTTGCCTAGAAGAGCGCCGGCATTATTTAATGACGATCTCTTTCATCAACGTGAAGACATCACGGTCTATCTCCAGTGGCAACGCACAACCGGGCGCGAAAATGAATCTATTTCCGCCCGCACTCTTCAGCGCACGATCAAATTGTCGCTGTAATTGCGCTTTGATTGCGGCCCGGTCATGTTGCGCATGATAAAAATCATGATGTTGGTCAATGCCGCCAATAATGATTTTGTCAGTCAAAGCCCGAACACTTTGAATGCTTGTGCGCTGCTCATCTGGAATGCCATACGGCGCATCTTCCCAATTGAAAGCTTGCACATCATAGTCAAGGCATTTATCAAAAAGCAGATGTTTATCACCATGCACGTGAAACAAATTAAACCAGGTTTTTCCTTTGATATAATCTAAAATGGCAATGTCATACGGGCGACAAAACTCATCATATTCGTCACGACTGATGACATCGCTATTAATGAATTGCGACGCCAGAAAAATGCCGTCAATCCCCGCTGCTAGTAACCCGTCAAGAAAATTAAGATTGGTGGCCAATAACGATTTAAGAGCTTGGTGCAGCTCTTTTTTGTGATAACGCATAAATTCACGGGTGATGCGTGGATCGAGGGAACTGCTCATTTCCTGGACCAAGGTCAAGGGCGTAAACAGGGTCGCTAATGCTGGTATTGTTCCTTGATAATGTTGCACCAGGCCGCGAGTTACGGCAATTTCCCGCGCCAAGGCGGCATTGTTGTGATCGAGCACCGGTAGTTTGAGGAGATCACGGGAAGTTTTTATCGGATATGAACGAAAATGACCGGACCATTGGCGTGGATCGGATGAAAACTCAATGTCTGCTCCGTAAGCTTCCGCCATGTAGTGCCCATTGGACATGATCTTGATAAAATCCCAGCGATTTTCATCGGTAAATTGGATGGTGGCTGCGATAAATTTAGCGATATCCCGGTCGACCAAGGGCATATGCAACCAGCCGGCGAGTGCCGTCCGATCGACCGATCCGCCTGCCAGCATGGCTTTTAAACGTTCAGTACTGTTCATTTTTTTCCAGGTGGAATATTTAATCATACAAAAGTTAAGGTTATTTTTCAGTATCACCTATACCGCTTTTGAGGGTCAATACCTCAGAACGAAATCGGCTTAACACAAATTGTTATATCGATAGTCGAAATGAGTTTTAAGCGAAAACACGCCTTTGGCGAGAGACAATATGCAAAAAGATGTTGCCAATATATAGGTATCAAAAGATAAATAAAAAGTTATATTCTCTTAACAAATAATAGAACAAGTCGGATGGTGGCGACGCCGATAAATTATAGCTTAGTCATATGCGGGAGTTCAGAGGAAAAGATATATGAAGCGGAAAGGGATTATTCTTGCCGGCGGAGCCGGTAGCCGTTTGCACCCTGCAACCTTGGCCATCTCAAAGCAATTATTGCCAGTGTTCGATAAGCCGATGATCTATTATCCTCTAAGTACATTGATGCTGGCAGGAATCAAAGATATCCTCATCATTGGCACTGAACAGGATACCCCCCGTTTCCAGCAATTATTAGGCAGTGGAGAACAATGGGGAATACGGCTTCAATATCTAGTGCAGCCTTCTCCCGATGGTTTGGCGCAAGCGTTTATTCTTGGCGAATCTTTTCTTGACGGCGATCCATGCGCACTTATCCTGGGCGACAATATCTTCCATGGACATGATCTGCCGAATCTCTTGCATAATGCCATGCAAATTGAGTGGGGCGCTTGTATCTTTGTTTATCATGTCCATGACCCGGAACGATATGGCGTCGCCAAATTCAATTCGGATGGCCGGGTTTGGCATCTGGAAGAAAAACCGGTTAATCCCACTTCAAACTGCGCAGTAACAGGGCTTTATTTCTATGACAAGGATGTTTGCGAATTAACCCGAACCTTGAAACCCTCTCCGCGAGGCGAGCTGGAAATTACCGATTTAAATAGACTTTATCTTGAGAAAGAAGCCTTGAGGGTGGAAGTGATGGGCCGGGGATATACCTGGCTTGATGCGGGTACGCATAAATCATTACTGGATGCCAGCCAATTTATCGCCACGCTTGAAAGCCGGCAAGGATTGAAAGTTTCCTGCCCCGAAGAAATTGCATTTAAACAGCGATGGATTGACGATAAACAGTTGACGGAACTTGCACAGCCATTGGTGAAAAATGGTTACGGTCAATATCTATTGTATTTACTGAAAGAGTGAAAACGATGAAATTCTCACAGTTAGCCATACCAGATATTGTGCTGGGTGAGCCAGCGATTATCGAAGATGAACGGGGTTATTTTTTCGAAAGTTTTAATCTCGAAAAGTTCCAATATGGTATTGATCGTGAAATAACCTTTGTCCAATCCAATGAATCTTTCTCCAAACAAAATGTAATACGTGGCTTACATTACCAAATTCGTAAACCACAGGGAAAACTCGTTCGGGTGGTAAATGGCACCGTATTTGATATCGCAGTGGATTTACGCAAGGATTCTTCAACTTTCGGCCAGTGGGCGGGCGAATTATTATCAGCCGAAAATCATCGCCAACTTTGGATTCCAGAGGGATTTGCCCATGGATTTCAGGTCATTTCGGCCACGGCCACGTTGCAGTATATGGTGACGGATTATTGGTATCCGCAATATGATCGATGCATCAGATTCGATGATCCCGATATCGGCATTGCTTGGAAAAACATGACGCTCATCCATGCGAACGCCAGCGAACCGCTCATATCGCTTAAAGACAAGGCCGGACATGCACTGGCTGTTGCTGAGGTATTTTAATTGATGGAAAAAATATTTATCACGGGCGGAACCGGCATGCTGGGCATTTATGTGCAGAGTACCCTAAGTGACACGCCTTATGAAGTGATTACCGCGGAGCGAACCCGTTTCGATTTATCTGACCCCAAAATGATTTATGCTTATATCACGGAGATCAAACCGGCTTTCATCTTGCATTTTGCCGCTGAAACCGATGTGGATTTATGTGAACGAGATCCGGCTAGAGCAGGGGTCTGCAATCATTTGGCAACAGAGCAAATAGCAAAGGCGGCACAAGCCTGCGGCGCCTGGCTATTGTATATATCCTCGTCCAATGTTTTTGGCTCTGAAGGTAAGATAAGTTATAACGAACTCGATATACCCCATCCAACCAATTATTATGGCCGTTCTAAATTAAACGGTGAGGAAGCAGTAAGAAGCCATTGCCCCGAAAAACATCTGATCCTGCGGGCGGGCTGGATGATTGGCGGTGGTCCGCGCAAGGATCATAAATTTGTCGGTAAAATAATCCGTCAAATTCAGGAAGGCGCCAAAGAGTTGAAAGCGGTCAATGACCGTTTGGGGAGCATTACCTATGCCGGGCAATTGAGTGATTTCATTATCTGGGCCATCGATAATCGCCAAACAGGAACATTCCATTTTGCCAGCAATGGTACGATCAGCCGTTTTGATATCGCCCGCGCTATCGGCGATATCATGAAATTTCATGGCGAAATTATACCTGTGCAGTCATCCATCTTTCCCTTGTCAGCGCCTCGGCCTGTTTCGGAAGGCATAAAATCCTTGTATTTGCCTATATTGACCGAGTCGCTTAATCCAGGCTACTGGAAAGATGATCTCGCAAAATATGTCGCCACTTTCCAAGGTCAGTGACTTTGCTATGAAAAAAAAATTTAGAATATTTTTACGTTATGGAAAGGAATTTGGCTGGAGCAATGTAATACTATTTGCGTTATATAAGCTTTTCCCACAGATGTTTGTCTTGTTGCATCAAAAGGTCAATGTGGGCGGACAGGTGGTTTGGCCTGAAATGGCCACGGTAGCGCCAGTGATATCCACTGATGATGTGCTTGATTATCGGCCCTGGACAGATTTCGGCGGGGCAGCAGCTTCAATCGCAAATCGAGATAGCCGGCCGACATTCATCTGGTTCGTGCCCGACTGGTCCAATGTTTGGGGGGGCGGACATTACACATTATTTCGTTTCGCCAATCATTTTGCCCACTTTGGTACGCGCAATATTATTTTTATTTATAACAATCAGCGCCATTCCAGCCCAAAACATTTACTGCATGAATTACAATCGGCGCTCTGCGATTGTAGATTAGAGGTTATTATCGATCCCGCTTTACTGCCCGCCTGTACGGCAGCAATCGCCACCACCTGGCAATCGGCTTATAGCGTTCGGGCCTTTAGATTTACGCAAAAAAAATTCTATTTTATGCAAGATGATGAAAGTCTTTTTTATGCTTATGGTACTGCATCCATGCAAGCCAACGCCACGTATGGCTTTGGTTTTATCGGCATTACCGGCGGGAGTTGGTTAAAGCAACGCTATGAATCCCATGGTGGTTATGCGCGGAATTATCTCTTTGCCGCTGATCGCAACATCTTCTATCCGGCGGATAAGAGCGCCGTAGTGCGTAATAAAGTTTCACGTCTGTTTTTTTACGGACGCCCTTCAACCGAGCGCCGTTGTTTCGAGTTGGGGATGGCCATGCTGAAAAAAATCGCCGATAAATATCCCGATGTCGAGATTGTCATTGCCGGCCTGGATTTGCATTCAAAACCCCCGTTTCCTGCAACATTACTGGGAAATATGACGCTCAAGAAAACCGGTGAATTATACAGAACCTGCGACGTGGGTATTGCCTTTTCTGGCACCAATCTTTCTTATCTCCCTGTCGAGTTAATGGCGTCAGGCGTTCCGGTGATATCCAACAAAGGACCCCATGTGGAATGGCATTGCATACATGGAGATAACGCCTTTCTGGCGGACCCTACTCCGCAAGCCATGCTGGAGGCTTTCAGCGCGCTTTATGACAATGAATTATTGCGGCAAAAATTGGTGGATGGCGGTCTTGCGACTATGGAATCAATGTCCTGGGAGGCGCAGATGACTGATATTTACCATTACGTCATGGCTAACATTGAACCTGTATCCCTGGTGGCAACCCGGCGAGAGGAATCGGTCATTTAATGGGTTGGTAAAGCCTATTGAGTCGCAGTTCATCAGGCATGGCAAAGCGACATGCGCGAACGCCATTCAGGCCCATGACAAGCTGGTATCGCCTTGCGCCGGGATATCAGCTTTTCATGGTTTTTTTGATCATCCGTTGTTTGTGAAATATCGCTCTTTCGGCAGGTATGATGCCCTGCATGCCTTTCCTGGCGTCCAGTAATCCGAATAACATCATCTTCATGCGTAGCATGCGTGGCTTGGCCACCAGCAGGAAAAATACGACGAATCGAAGTAAGCGATAAAGATGAGCAAGACGCCAGGTCATACTCATGGGCGTGCTACAAATCATCCTGACCGTATTTCTGGACATATAATAATTTCTCAGCGGATTATGTTTCGGTATTTCACGCCAGCGGGCGAACCAGATTTTAATGACGGAATCGCCCAGGCAGTGATATAAAATGGCTTTGCCAGAACCGAAAAGTCCATACCCTAAATGGTTTGCGCGAAAACACCATTCCGTATCCACATGGTCGATAAAATAGCCCTCATTCATTAAACCGATATGTTGAATCGCTGCTGACCGAATTAATGTACCTGAAGAAATCAGGAAATCAGTTTTGATATAGTCTTCAGGCGCATCCGGATAACGACGCCGAATGAAAAAACCGTGTTTTTGCACAAACCCGCAACGGGTGGTGGTACGGCGATCCACTGAGGTCGCGCCGACCGCGCCCACGTTTTTTCCGGCTGTAAGTAATGTGCTTTCCAGCGTCAATAAATGTCCTACCATATCGGCGGCGGGAATACTGTCATGATCCAAGAGCAAAATATGACTGCATTTCAGCTGTAAAGCCCATCTGATGCCGCAATTATGCGCGGCGGCGATGCCTTTGTTTTCGCCAAGCAGGATGAGATGCCGGTGAGACGAACCTTGCAAATAGTTTTTAAAGGCGGCAAGGCAAGTCTCTGTCGAACCATTATCGACAATGACCCATTCTCGAACCTGCCCGCTTATGGCGGCGATGAGTTGTGAAAAAATTTTTAGATCAGGATCAAGCGTGACGATGACTGCGCAAACATCGGATGAAGAAGGATTCATATTAGTCCAGGCAATTAATGGCATTAAGGAAAGGAAAAGTATTCAAGCTTGGTAGTGTTGATCAATCCAATGGCGATAAGATCCGGTGGAAACATGTGCGACCCAGTTTGGATTCTCCAGATACCAACACAATGTTTTGTATATTCCGGTTTCGAAGGTTTCTTGCGGTTTCCACCCCAATTCGCTTTCTATCTTGGCGGCATTCAATGCATAACGTTGATCATGGCCCGGGCGGTCTTTGACGAAAGTCATCTGCCCGGTATACGGCTTGCCGTCTTTTCGCGGCTTGAGCTGTGCTAACAAATCACACAGGGTCATAACAACATCGATATTGGTTCTTTCATTCCATCCGCCAATATTATATGTCTCGCCAACCCGACCTGAGGTCAATACGCAACGTAAGGCGGTGCAATGGTCTTTGACATATAACCAGTCGCGAATCTGTTTTCCATCGCCATAGATAGGGAGGGATTTACCAGACAAGGCATTGTGAATAATCAAAGGAATTAATTTTTCCGGAAATTGGTAGGGACCATAATTATTGGAACAATGAGTGGTAATCACCGGCAAACCATAGGTATGGTAATAGGCCCGAACCAGGTGATCGCTAGCCGCTTTGCTGGCGGAATAGGGGCTATTGGGGGCGAAGGGGTTTGTTTCGCAAAAGGCGGGTGCTGATGCGTCGAGCGAACCGTAGACTTCGTCGGTGGAGATATGGAGAAATCTAAAAGCAGTTCGGTATCCTTCGTCAGAATTTTGCCAGAATGCGCGCACCGTTTCGAGTAAACTAAAGGTTCCGACAATATTAGTGTTGATAAAGGCACTGGGATCAGCTATTGAGCGATCGACATGACTTTCTGCTGCAAAGTGAACAATCGCCCGAGGTTGATATTTTTTCATTAAATTTTGAATAAAATCGCTATTGCCAATATCACCATGAATAAATTTATAGTGGGAATTGTTGGTAATGGTGGTTAAATTCTCTTTATTTCCAGCATAGGTCAACTTATCTATATTAATGACCAGCTCTTCCTGATGTTCTATCCAGTCCAAGATAAAATTGCTGCCAATAAATCCCGCTCCGCCTGTAACCAGTATGCTCATAAATAACTTATTCCTGCAGTTTTCCGAAAAAAATCAAGCCTGAATGTTTGATGTCACAAGATAGATCTTAATTTATTCAGACAATGAGGATAGCTCACGACTAGAGATGATAATAAGAGAGGGTGAGTTAATCTTGGCATACCATAATGAAAAACTTTGATTGAATGGAAAAATTATTAGTGGAGCCATAAATCTCACCACCTGCTATTCTATTTTTTAATAATAACTAGGCGTTATCTCTATCTCTATCTTGCTATTCACCCCTATATCACTCCGCGCCAGAATTATCATAGCCTACATTGTCACGCTGAGTAGTTAAAAATAATTTTTTTGACTCTTTTTGAATGAAATATATTATGAACAGAAACTGCAGTAGGTAAACGTTACGCATCTTTTTCCTTGGTCGTAGTTCATCAAGAGAAAAGACATCATGAAATTTTTGCGGCAGTTATTTATTGTCTGAATGCCATTCAACTGATAAAGTGCATTGATATTATGCTAAGAGCCCATCCGCTGCTCAACAGAGAATCGTTGCATCAAGTATTATCAGGAGCCAATTAAAGCGGATTTAAATATTTTAATCAGGAATGGCTATTAGAATGTGTTTTGCCTTAAAGGATCTACTAAAGAGTTTATGTCATTTCCCGCTTATATGGCACTTCGCCTATAGCGATACCAAAGCGCGCTATAAACGCAGCGCGCTAGGACCATTATGGCTCACGCTTGGCGCGGCGATAGGCGTTGTCGGTTTAGGGTTGGTATGGAGCCAATTGCTCAATCAGGATCGTAGTCAGTTTATTCCTTCATTGACGGTAGGATTATTACTCTGGCAGTTTATTTCCGGTTGCGTGACGGAAAGTACTTCAGCGTTTGTTCGGCAATCACAAATCATACGTAATCTCCAATTGCCTTTTTTTATCCATCCGTTACAGCTTATGGCGCGCCAATTGATTACTTTGGCCCACAACTTTATTGTCTTAATCCTGGTATTGGCATTTTATCCACAACCTATCAGCTGGGTGAGTTTATTAAGTTTACCGGGCTTTGCCCTGGTGTTGGTTAATCTACTGTGGATCTCGGTTTTACTTGGATTGATAGGCGCTCGTTTCAGGGATGTGGAACAGATCGTCCAGTCACTGATGCCCATCGTTTTTTTCCTGACTCCGGTCATCTATAAGGCCGGACATGCCGGCGTGAACCAGGCCGTGGTCTGGATGAATCCATTTACCTATTTGATCACCTTAGTGCGGGACCCGATTTTCGGCCATATTCCGGCGGATTTCATTTATCTGGTTGCGATGGTTTTAGCCCTGGCGGGATGGACGGTGACCTTGTTCTTTTTTAATCGCCACGCCCCGCGTCTGGCATTCTGGATTTAGCTATGGCGGAACTGATATTCGATAAAGTCACGGTGGCTTATCCTATTTATAACGCCCACGGAAAATCTTTACGCAACCATTTGGTCAGGCTTGGTTCGGGGGGCCGCATCGGCGGCGATGCCGGTAAAATTGTTACCGTGACGGCGCTGAATCGGGCTAGCTTTGCTTTGAGCAATGGCGACTCCGTTGGGTTGATTGGCCATAATGGCGCTGGTAAGAGCACCCTGTTACGCGTCATGGCCGGAATTTATCGCGCCACCTCGGGTAACATTACCCGAAAGGGTTCAGTTGCCACGGTGTTTGAACTCGGCGCCGGTATGGATCCCGAGTTATCGGGGTATGAAAATGTCATGCGTATGCTTTTGCTTATGGGGAATACCTTCCCTGAGGCGAAAGCCAAAATTCAGGACATCGAGGATTTCAGTGAATTGGGTAATTTTCTGGTTTTGCCGGTTCGAACTTACTCTTCCGGCATGACCATGCGGCTCATGTTTGCTGTAGCCACCTCAGTCAAGCCGGAAATTTTACTCATTGATGAGATGTTCGGAACGGGCGATGCTTCTTTTCAGAAGAAAGCGGAAGGGCGAATGCATGATTGGATAGCCGGTACGGATATCTTCGTTTTCGCTTCCCATGATCATGGTTTGATTAAACGGTTATGCAATCGAGTTTTTCGGCTGGATCATGGCGATCTCCATGAAGAAGATATGAAATCTTTATCGTGACCTCAAAAACAACGAGCTAATCGTTTTCTTCTATACTGTCACTGTCATCACCTGCCAAGAGGTTTTCGATCAGAGCTAAACGACCAATCTCTACCTTACTATGCCTACGCCGACTCAGCTTTTGCGGTACTGTTGATCCTGGGGCGTATGCTTTGGTTGTCATTAGTAATTCAATGATATTAATTTATCTATACGAATTTATACGCGGTCAAATACTATCAATTTGATTTAAGTCAGCACGATTCATTTTTATGACGCGAAAGCGTGACAACAAATTTAGCCTTACACTATTTGGCAATAAATACAATAGTCAATAAAAACAGTTAGATAGGTATTTTTTTTATTGTCTGTTGTCTTGCCGCATACTTTGAGCCGAAGGTTTTTTTATTTGATAAGAGGTGAAATAACAATATTGATTTATTTTGTGTACTGTCAAGAAAAGGTATGAATAAAAATACCCAATTTTTGTAATAATGATTTTATTTTTATCAAACTTTACTATTGAATAATTAATGGTAATAGCAAAGATAATAAAATTAATTAAATATAACAGGCTGAGTATTTTCTTAAAAAGAACATTTTACGTTATATTAACAAATTTACAATTGCATTTCTCCTTAGAGGACGGTACGTTAAGTTGAGCTTATGCAACAAATTAAGAGAAATTAAATATATAGTATGACAATTGAAAAAGCTCGCTAACCAGTTTTTTGGGATATATGTATTACATCGGTACATTCAAAAAATATCAGAAAAATCTATACGAACCGAGGGCCTCTGTTTGCCATCATGCCTAAAGCATGACTTTACGTAAAAATAAATGTTGTTAACCGATAGCCAATCAATTGTGAGTAAAAAAATGAATAAAATCATGACTTCAATTATTTTGCTGAGTGCGTCGGCACTCTTATCTAGCTGCGCCTATATCAATACCGGTCCCGGGAGTTCTCCTTCAGCAACCGCTCCACGATTAATAACACCGCCGGGTCAAAAACAAGTCTGGGATGATGCCAGTTTATTTGGCCCTGTGCCTGCGGCATATCAAAGAGAGGGAGATCAATATTGTAGCGCCCTGGGGGATGGCAAAGCGATTGGATACCATCCAAACCCCAGAAAATACGATGGCTCTTATTTCGGCAAACGAGGCTATCTCTGCGCTGAACAGTAATGATGGGACCTAGTCCAGATTTCCCACTACCCATTCCGGCGCCAATGGATGGCCCGGTAATTCTAGATTGATAAAAATATTTTGAAAAAACATCTTGGATTGACTCCGATGAAAGGATAGTTAATCCTTAATCGAGCTCATTTATTATATTTTGGAATTGATGGCCGTGATTTCAAGGTTGGTGAAGAGGGGGTCGATAGCCGCAAGGGGTGCAATGAAGAGGCGAGTTAATCCAAGCCATAACGCCATCAGGCGGAGCTCATCGATGAGCCGCTCCACGGTGCATTGCGGCGCACCGGGTTCAATGTGCGCTCGCTGGATCATTAGCGTGTCTGTTTTGCGATCCGCCTTTAGATCCACGCGGGCGACGAGTGCCCCATCCAGCAGAAAGGGCAGCACATAGTAACCATATTCGCGTTTGTCGGCGGGCGTGTAGATTTCGAGACGATAGCGAAATCCGAATAATCTTTCAGTTCGCGGCCGATGCCAAATGAGCGGGTCGAAGGGCGACAGCAGGGCCGAGCCTTCGAACTTGCGGCCAATGCGTGCATCTTTGTGCAAATAGGCCTGTTGCTGCCAGCCTCGTACCTGAACGGGGATAAGGGTTCCTTCTTCGACCAATTGCTCGATCGGCAACTGCGTGTCAGGTGCGGGGATGCGATAGTAATCGCGCAGGTCGTTTGCCGTGGCGATACCCAGCGCCCGCGCCGAGCGCGCGAGGAGCGCCCTTCGGGCGTCTACGCCATTTGGCGTAGGTAATTGGAGGATCGCGCGAGGCAATACCCGTTCTGGCAGGTCATATACACGCTCAAAGCTGCCCCGACGGTGCGTTGCAACAATCAGACCCGCCCAAAACAGCCATTCCAACGCATACTTGGCGGAGCTCCACACCCACATACCCTTTGATGCTTTGGCGCCCGCCACATCGGAAGCGGCCAGCGGCCCCTCCGCCTCGATGCGGGCGAGCATCGCATCAGCCTCGCCTCGCTTTTCACCCGCAAAGGGTTCGAGTTGCCGCCAAACACCTTGGCCGCGAAGCGCGCGGTCCATACGCCAGCGCAGCAGTGGTTGGCAGTCGATGGGCAGCATTGATGCCTCGTGCCCCCAATATTCGAAGAAGCGCTTGGGTTTGACTGCCGTCAACGCGTCGAGTAGCGCGGGTTCGTAGGAACCCAGTCGTGAAAACAACGGCATATAATGAGCGCGCACGAGAATGTTTACGCTGTCGATCTGTAGAAGGCCGAGCCTATCAACACCCTTGCGTAGCTGTCCCGCGCTGACAGCATCGTGGCGATGCATTCCGTTAAAGCCCTGTGCGGTAAGTGCGATGCGCCGAGCTTCAGAAACCGAGAGTTCCGTTTTCAGGATCGTTCTCCCACTACGGTGAAGACGAACGCGCACAGGCCGGCGAGATAGTCATCAGACAAGTCAATCATGTTGGGTAATTTTACCTTTTTCTCCAAAACGCGCTGCCGCTTATGTCATAGTCTTCCGTATGACATTAGCCTGCATGACATATAAAAGAAATATCCAATTATGCCCCATTAATTACCATACATATCGACATTGATAATGGCGAGTCATCATTTTATGAAGTGCCAACCATTTGATTAACTACTCGCATTAATGTAATGGATTTTTCCCAAATTTTCCGGCAGTATAGCTAGCTGATTCATCTAGTCCATCATAAAATATTTTGTCATCGGAAGCAGTTGGCATTTTATTTAATTGTTTAGAATAACCATTCAATTTTGCAGCTAACAAGCGTGCTCTGGCGATTATTTCCCGATAGTGTTTCATTTCATCAGAGACGAGATCAGGCAATTTATCGTCTTCGACGAAGCTTTTAATTGTAATTTCTAATGATCTCAAAAATTTTTCGCAAGCTTCGAATTGATTGCGATCTTCGTGAGATAAAAATTTTCTCGCAGAGTCAGGCGACATGGCTATTAACTTGGAATACAAATCTTCCGTCTGTTCGGACAAATAAGAGACCTCCGCTTCCCCTTTTTGAATCGCACTGCTAAGTATAATCATTACTTCACCATGTTAGCGACCTAATGAACTGTCATTTCGTGGCCCTACAGTATCACAAAAATCAACTCTATCAGCCGATCCAGTTTCGCCAGGTCTGCTTACCGTTCATCCAAACGCTGTTTCACCACCTCCCCGATCCGCTGAATGGCATTTTTTATCTCATCGGTGAGTTGCCGTGCGTAATTTATCCGCAGGCAACTGTCATATTTAGCGGCGGCGGCAAACACCGCGCCGATGGCAATGGAGATACCCAAATCCGATAATCTGCGATTAAGCCATTGGGTATCAATGCGCTTATCCAATTCTATCCATAATAAAAACCCTCCTTGCGGACGGCTAATGCGTGTGCCGCAGGGAAAATAATCCATTATCCAGCCGGTGATCAGGCCGCGATTATGCTGGTATTGGCTGCGCATACGGCGAACATGCTTAAGGTAATGTCCTTGTTGAATAAAATCGACGATGGCCAACTGCGGCAGGCTGGCGGTAGGGCCGGTGCTGATGTATTTCATATGAATGGCCCGGTTCATATAACTGCCTGGCGCAATCCAGCCGATTCTTAAGCCCGGCGCCAACGTTTTGGAAAATGAACTGCATAACATCACGTTGCCGGTATCATCCATCGACGTTAGGGTGGCGGGCCGGGGAAAGGGATAGGACAGCTCGCCATAAACGTCGTCTTCGACAATCGCTACGTCATGATCCTGGGCCAGGCGCAGCAGCGCTTTCCGCCGCTCAATCGGCATGTTATAGCCTAAAGGGTTATTGCCGGTCGGCGTGACCAATATGGCTTTTATCGGCCATTGATCCAGCGCCAGCTCCAACGCCTCGACGCTGATACCGGTCGTCGGGTCGGTGGGGATTTCCAGCAGGTTCATGCCCAGCCCGTGCAACAATTGTATCCCAGCATGAAAACACGGTTTTTCCACCGCCACAATGTCACCCGGTTTACAGACACAACGAATAGCAATGGACAGCGCTTCACGGCACCCGTTGGTAATCAGGATATCGCTGGCATCCATATGACTACCGCTGTCGATCAACAGACGGGCGATTTGCTCGCGCAGTTCAAAACAGCCTTGGATATCCTCATCATCGAACGTGCGCAGAGAGTGACGTTGGCTTAAATGGCTTAGTGTCCGGGTTAATGGTTTTAGACTACTACTGGTAATATCTGGTGCGGCGAATCCAAGGGCTATTTCACCGGCCTTAGCCGGACGAACCATTGCAAGCACCTGATCCCATTGCGGGATGGTCAGTGAACATTGGGTGACATTACAACTGGTTGGCAGTTCGAGGCGAATTTTGCGATGAGCCACAAAATAGCCGGATTTCGCACGAGCCTCAACCCATTGCTGTTCTTCCAACTCCCTATAAGCCTGTTGTACGGTGGTGATGCTCACCCCATGTTCTTTACTGAGCACCCGGATAGACGGCAGGCGAACACCGACGGGATATAAACCTTGTTCGATACGTTGACTGATGACCGAAGCCAGGTATTGGTAGCGAGTCATAACCATGTCCGATTATTCAATTAACCAACGGTAATAGTAGAAGGTCTAAAAAAGAGTACAGATTACCTCTATAAATAACACGATGTGTCATGGTTGCACCATCTGTATATGCTAAACCATTAATTGTTTGAATCTACTCTGTTTTGCCTTAAACATTCATGCTGTTGTCATTGGTTTCCAATGGACAACGCCGATGAAAAACACACAACAGACAGATTGCCATTACGCGCCTGCTCCGAAGGTTCAGGCAGAGTGTGACGATAAAGTAAAGGTAGGTTGGTTGCGTGGCTTATATGGCCGCTACAAACATTGGCGTTCGCTTGGCCGCACCCGTAGGGCGCTGATGTCGCTCAATGACGCGCAATTGCGGGATATCGGCCTGAGCCGGGACGATCTTCCGTACCGGGATGAGCGGAGATAGGTAACACCGCCGTTTATCTTTCTTCTGGTGCACCGCTGCCATAGATTATTGATGTCGTTCAATGGCGCGCAACTGTGAAATATCGGCCTGACCCGGAACGATCTTTCCGCGGGGCGAAAGATAAATGCAACGCAGAAATGCGGCTCGCAAAAATGATGACAGGAAAAGTGACTGATTAGGATGCTCAATTGCCAGTTGCCGGTGGGCAAAGAACAAGCCCACCGGCAGATAGGGTTTAAATTGGTGAAAAGTCAGGCGGATTTTTTCCTGATGAGCTAGCTTTAGCCGCGCAGCTCAAATCAGCTCAAGAGGCTATGGATCTCACCCAAAGCCGAAATGCTTAACGCGCTGAAGCAGTATTGCTGTCAGTCAATGCCCGTAGATGTTGTGCCAATTGATCAACGGCTTGCTCGCCGGTTGCGGCCTTCACCGTCAAATTTTCCAGCAAATCGTCGTTATCACGGATAGTTATGCCGTTACGATAGAGAAACGTCATCGCCACGAAGAATGCTGTTCGCTTGTTGCCATCATTAAAAATATGAGCGCGAGCCACGGCCACCCAATACGTGGCGGCCAGTTCAAAAACGTCCGTTATTTCTTCATAGTGAGCGCGGTTCTGTACCCGATAAATAATGGCGTCTGCTCTGCCAGGATCGGGCATCCCTGAGACGCCCGGCAAACGCTGTAATATCCGTTCATGAAAAGCGATAACTTCCTGTGCGCTTACCCAGTTCATCGGTCAGTCAGCGCCTCGATGGTATGGCCGTGGCGCTGCATGATGAGATCAAATTCAGCATCCAGCTTGGCGTTTTGATAAGCCTCGAATTCCGCTTTGCTGATTACCACAGCGGCGCTGCCATCCCGACGAGTGATTTCAACCGGCTCGCCGTTGACCGCGGCATCCAGAACGCTGGAGATGTTCGCCCTGGCTTGAGTTGAGGTATAGGTACGCATTATGGATCTCCTTAGGTGTACATTAAAAGTGTACATTTTGTTTGTATTCCATTCAAACGTTAAACTTTCATTCTTTTGCTGTGAAAATAGAAGCGGTAAATGAGCTCATACTACCGGTTGGACTTTCCAGGGGTCGACCGCCCCTCGAACCTTCCTAACGACCGTCCCCCTATCGGGGTGGGCGGACTGAGAAACGATAAATGATGAATATTTGAAACGATGAAAATGAGTAGAAGTCTTTATTGATCATAAATTTCAGCCTAAGACTGCAAGCTAATATAAGGAATCGACCCATTAAGTAAAGTATTAAGATAAATAAGTATTCCCTATATTAATTTAATAAAATGTTTTTTAGGAGCACATGAATAATAATTAGCATTATTTATGTGCTTCATAAGTGAGGTTCCCGTCGTATTAAATAAAGTCCAAATGAACTTTGCTTTTTTTTGAATCTTACTGTATCGCGTATGGGTCATCGGTTATGCTTTTTATGCCGTCGCAAAATTGACGGCCGGGATTTGCAGCCCAGGAATTTCTAAGGCGACATATCACGCTCTAGCGTGAATTTTCATGTTGACGCTTTGGCTTACCTATTATTGCCAATATAATTTTGTTATTGTCAATGGCACAATGGTAGTCCAGGCGGGGCAACCTTTGTTTTCAATTAAATCATAAAATATGGATTTTTTGGGATGTGTGGATCCTAAGATAAAGGCTTAATGGACAGCTGCATTAAATATAAATACCCTGAGAGAAAGGTATTATTAACGTCAGTTAAATGTATCTGAATATCGAATGGGGAAATTAAGATTATTAATCATGAGGATAATTAAATGTTAAAAATATATTAATCTTGATACTTCCCTAATTGCCCACCTTCGAGATTGGCTGTCTGCATAAAAATCATAAATTTTTGTAATTTCTCTATGCGGAACATTAAAACAGTAAGATATTATTTTACGAACAGATAATGGAAAAGCAGGAAAAATTATTATCTTAGTAGCTGTAAGGTTCAATGACTCATTTTCGTGGGATAAAAATTCCTTTAATGCAATTAGTATCGATTATTGCAATTTGAATGTGATTTTTTTCATGGAATTTCGCTCCTTAATATAAGGGGTCTCCCTCAAGAAATGCAGCTCTTACAGAATCAAAAGGTTTACCTTCTTTTTTTGCTAATTCATGTGCATGTCTAATGACGGCACAATCAAGTTCCCTGAATTTAAAGTCAAAATCATTTTGACCAAATGCTGAATTTGTAGGGATTGGTTTTCTATCATTTTTTAATGAAATAATCAATAGAATTTAAGAAAGTCTATGTTTTTTTGGTCTAATAAATCAAAACAATTTCCAAGTTCTAAAACTGCACCGAGGACAAATGGCTCTTTGATTTTAGAATACTTTCTCTTCTTATCTTCTTCAGCATATTGGATTGCTCTTTCGTAATTGTTTTCCCAAAAATAAATACTACCGCCTAACCAATCATACAAATTATTACTATGTCTGAATTCGTCATCTTGAATTAGAATGGACAAAGCTGCTTTTTTGTCCATTCCGTGGAAACCATATCCTACACTCGGTTTTGATGAGTACATTTAAATTACGGCTGTCCATGTGGAATTAAGCAAACTTTTTGCTTTTCTCAACAGTTTCTTTCGAAAAGAAACGAGAGTTATAATAACCTTCTTTGGTCAATATTTTGGCATCGGCCAATAGTTGTCGCCTTTCCTCGTCCGAACGAAGTCTTGCAGATTCTTTTGCTTTTTTTAGCGGATCTATCATATCCATAAAAGCACCCTCTAGATATGAACTTCGTCTAATTGTACTCTATAAACAGGAATCGGTCAAACAATATACACGCGGGACATTGTATATTCTTATGATGTGGGAAATATAATACTCACTATTTGTTTATTGGATGTGAGTTTAATGGAATTATTTTCCAGGAAATAATATCAAAAGTTTGGGTTGGAAATAAAAAACACCAACATTATTAATAATTCTAAACGGGTTGCTATTAAAATGAAAAGCTGGACTCCAGAGCACACAAAAGAAATTAAGGAATGGTTCACAGTTGAGAACTACCACAAGTTTGAAGCTCTCTCACTGAAAGCTTATTACCATGGGTTATAGGCGCGCTAAGTGGCACAGTCTTTTCCCTACAGATGATGAAGCAAGGGGTCTTATCCAATATCCCCATACTTACCGGCCTCACCTGCTTTCAAAAAAACGAGGATCGTTTTATCAACTAAGAACCCATACATACATCTTGTCTATCACAAGGGAGTATGTAAGGTTATAAACTTGCTTTAAAGGCTAGTAAAGCGAAATGACTCCCCATTCCACTCCCCGCTAGTTAGTGGCTTTTGATGGATGTGATTATTCATGCGTGGATATTTCATCTCATAAAAAAGCCCATTTAACATGGGCTTGTATGTTCTGTTGGTTTTAGAAAAAGTCTGAATCTGATTATTGAGTAGGTGTCGCTAAGCCTTGCTGTTCAAGGATTCTGTAAAATTCGTTTTTACTTTAGGTACACCCTTGTGTACACCATAAAACGGGGTGCTATGTCGTTTTAGTTGTTTGTTGCCCTTTTATGGTTAATTTCTTATTGTAGGATAGATCTCACCCACAATAAGGAATCCCTTCATTGAGACTCACCGCGCGCAAGAAAGAAATTTTGAGTTATTACCAGCCTGATAATCTGAAATGGGTCAGCGCAGAGATTGGCGCACCTCCGTTTGATGTGTCTGGTGTGACTTACCTAATTCATGGCATCGAGTCATTCAACAAAAAGCACATGTTGGAATCTACCCGGCGCACACTTGAGACAATGGTGAAAGATGGCCTGCTAGAGAAGACCACCAGCTACGAGCAAAGGCAAAACACGACACAATCAGGCGACGGTGAAGGCGTATGGTGTAAATGCTCGCGTTATGGTTTACCTGGCCAATGTCTGGTAACAAGGGAAAGTGGCGGCAAAGGTGACGCTATCGAGGGGGAATACTCGTCGATAGCCATAGTGGTGGCATAGCCGTTTTGATGGATACCAAACTGGATACCGCATCAATGGATACCAAAACCGGCGATTCCCGTGGAAACCTTGCTGGAAACCTCAAGCATGGAAACCTTTTAGCCGCAAGACCTAGTTTTACCTAGTCATCATGGGGTAGGGTCGCAATCGTCCTGAACCATAACAATTGATAACAGTTCATGAGGTAGGTCGCCAACTGCGCAATTGCGCAATTTTTTTTTGCGCATAACCGTTAGGGAACGTCAGCCAGCCAGGGGAAAATTGAACCAGTGCGCACCAGCTTAAAGTGGTTACCAATGGTGGTTACCGCGTTTGGTTACTGGTTACCAATCCTATGGCACCAGTTTAATCTTCGTTCAACTGAGGATTTTTGCTGCTGCGCAATTTCCTGCGCAACTGAAGTTTTCTGAAGTAGTTGATAACCGATTTTACCGGCTGAATCATGCCAATACGTGACTCTTGTCGCTGCTTTATATGCGGCAGCATGAAAAATTCGGGTGTAGACATATCACCATACCATCAGGCACGGACGCCTGTGACAGAGATTGTGTTTCTTTGCATTCTCTCAGTGGTAGCATGTTGAAAAATGTTACTTATGAGTGAACCTAAAAATGAAAAAATGCTCGGTGGTGTTTGCAATGATCTTTGGTGCGTTTCCGTTTCTCGCTCATGCTCAGTGGGTGACAAATACAGATGACGATATATTTACTAATTCAAAAAAAGCCACCATGATGGTTCCGATAAATGAATATAGTGATGAGCAATTGTTCATCTTTGATTGCACGAAGAATGATTTATCATTCGCTTATATTGAAAAAAATAAAGATTCTAGCGATGCTAAAATACCAGTAGAAATGATAGCAAAAGTGGATTCTGGTGAAATCCTTAAGATGGACGGATTAACTAGCAAAAGGAATGATAACTATTATCAAATAGGAACTGATGACCGCGAAGCGATTATCTCATTGCTTAAGTCTGCTAAAAAAGCTAAGTCAAAAATGATAGTTGGATTGAACATTCAGCAACTCAACATAAAACAATCTTTTTCGGCAAGCACCTCGGGTTCAACTAAAGCAATAGCTGAATTCACCTCCGCCTGTGGTATTAATATTAACTAGTTCTCATTTGTAATATGCCCTTCATAAGCCCGCTTTAAGCGGGTTTTTTATTGTCAAAATTTGGAGTGAAAAATGGACGTCAGGCCTATGCCGTTGCCGTTCGCATTGTGATAGCGGCCCAAATCAGTCGTGGCGTGGTTACGGCAAGGCCGAATATTTTCAAACATCATAAATATTCTGCGCTTTTACACCGTGATATTTCGTGATGCTTCATGGGGGTAGGTTGCGAAGTTCGCGCTTAAAATGCGAACTTTCGGTGCGAACCTCTGTGCGAACCACCAAGCATCATTTAACATGCTTGTGGGATTATCTCGCATGACGATTTATCATTTTCTGCTGTGAGTTAAACAGCAGCAATCTGCCCTTATAGCTGGCTGTTGAATTAAACGCGGGGGTTCTCTTTCCGTGGACTCATACACCTGTATAACAGTGTTATACTATCCTCATCGTTATTAATTTGACAAGGTGATACCGTGAGCAAGTCGAATCTCGTGGCGTTCCGGGTTCCCGCTGATTTACAGGATGATTTCAATCAGGCTATAGAAACCGCTGGTGGTGATAAATCCGCCTGGCTGGTTGATGCTATTCGCCAGAAATTAAAGCAGCCAGGAAGTAACTCTGATTTCCGTATGTTGGCGCTGGTGGAGCGAATGGAAACGGCAGCGGCGGCGCTGATTGTCGGTAAGCCTGATATACCTCCCCAGCCATACAATGAAAGTGCTGTTATTACCATTGTGGCCCAGACTATCAAGGAGGGCTTCGACAATGGCCGTATCATCGCTCAGAGGATTAACGAGGCAGGTTATCAGACCAGAGCGGGTAAAGCATGGGACAAGGATATTTATAGCGCTTGGAAGCGACAGCGAAACTATCAGGTCAAGATCGACCTAGCGCTGGGAGAGTGATTGGCGGCGGCGCGGGCATGGCTTCTTCCACCGGTAGTCCTGGCCGCTCATGCGTTGCCGGTGACGTTCCTTGGCTGCCAATACCATGGCTACTCCGGTACGAATATCTAGCAGGTCTTTGCCGTTGACGTTCCCTTTATCGTTTGAGATAAGCTGAATCAGCGTTAGCTCTATGGTCTCACGGTCTAGCATGGTTTGACCTCTGGCGGCGAAAATTATCAAACGGGTTCGATGGTCCGGCTCACAGCATAAATGGCGCATGCTTATTCCTGGCTAACATTTTCCCGCTCTGAGCGTTTAGCTTCCAGCCAGCGATAGAATCCCTCCAACTGCCGCGCCTTGCCCTCTACCGTCTTTGCCCCGGTAGATTTGCCACCGTGATATTTACAGCGTCCACTGTGGTAAATGTCCGTGCGCTTGCAAGGTGTACCTGCCCGTGTCTTTGCGCCACAGGCTAGTCCGCGCAAATCGTCTGGATACGGCTCACTAACCGGTCTAAATCGATAGTCGTAGCCGGTATCAACCCATTCTCTGAATCGCTCCATTGAGCGATCATGGTGCGCCTGCCAGCGTTTAACCTTTACTTTACGGTCTTCCATGCAAATACCCCCAGGAAATAAAAATAACTTATCTGTAGTAGTTCATGCCCGGTCTAACAGTTCATCAAAGTCCATACCGGCTACCTCGGAAATAGTTGGCTATTCAACCCTGAATAAAGAAGGCCGACGCTGGCGTCGAAGGAACTTGATCCCATTGGCGGACGATTAGCCTCCCGCGACATGCCGTCAGTAACGGTCGCAATGAGAACTTGTTTCCCCTGCGATGTCATGTAGAGATTAACGGGCCTATTGTCGGACGATGAGTTCTTTGATGGGACTGGCGCTGCCGGATATCTAGACGGGTTTAGTAAGTGACGATAGTCAGCATCAGCATTGGGGTTGCTGATGTTATAATCCGACGCGCCCTTGCTACCTGCTGATGTCATGCCTTTAAATGTGCTATCAGTCTTTCCGTTCTGATACCAGTCATAAACTTTATATGCCGAGTATGCGGTGATGGCAGCTAAAATACCGGTAATGGTTGCTGGCAGTAATCCTAATTTGGTAACCAACAAAGGAACTGAATCTGCGCGAACTAATGATAAAATAACGCGTCCAAGCATCGTTAAAGGCTTAAATACCCCCTTAGCCGCATGATTTAACAACCAAAGTCCCCCACTTACGCCAGCCATAGCTATAACGGCCATCGCTCCATCAGCTGCAAGTTTCGTCAATTCTGGGTGGGCCTGCATTTCCTGAGTTATTTTATTGATAGCTATACCTAAATAATCAACACCTTGGGTAAATTTATCAAGCACACCGCCATCTTTGGCGAGAGCGAGTTGCAAATTTTCCCATTTGGTCTCTAGATTTTGGCGAGCCATCAGTTGATGATTATCTGGATCGTTAATAATTTGAGAAGCCCCATTAGAACGATCCCATCCCTTTTCAGATGCCTTAAGAACTTCCATTTGAGCCATTATGCGGTTGTAAATTTTTGCGCCAGTTCTTCCCAATAAAATAGAATTTTCACGCTCTCTATCTATCTGGGTATTTATTCTGTGCTTGTGGTAGATATTCAGCAATTTTTGCGCATAATCAATAGCGTTAGTTGCTTGGAGCACCGATAAATCATGTGTTTGCTCTTTACCTGTTTTGTCCGCAATACCCAATCGAGCCATTTCACGATCAAGAATTTTTGGAGGGAGAGATAACATCCCATTTGTGCGGATATAAGCTGTAGTGAGGCCAGTGGCAGTTTGCATACCGCCAAATTCACCAATTATTGGCTCAAGCCCACCAAATATTGCTCTTAGTGATTGCGCATTAACTGCGGAGCTACCATATGAAACAAAATGTTTTAATTGATTCTCATCGACTAAGCCGCCGCTTGATTGCGACGCCTCAAATACAGCATCAGAAACAGCCATCGCGCGTTTTATGTTGTGTGTGCCGCCCATTATTTCAATTGTTTTATTGAGGTTTTTTAGATTTGCTATCGTAGCGGATTTTGTATTATCTCCCAATACTCCCATTGCCACTTCATAGTTAGCGAGAATAGGCGTCATTGCTTTAGCAGCGGATAAAGCTTCGGGGCCTGTCATTCCTGATTCACGGAAAGAACCTTGCGCATCAGTAAATATTCTCATTCTATCAAGGACAGAGGTATTTTTTATATCGCTGGAATTGACAAAGTTTTCAGCATAGGAGACTTGTTGCTTGCTTAACCCCATTTGCCGCAATCTGGCCACAGCACGTTCGTATTCCAACCCACGTTTAGCAGCGTCATCAAGAAATTCAAACCCGGCATAACCTATGACTAAATTACCCATCGCATCTGAGTGGCTAAACCTATTGTTTTTTCCACCCTTTGGTGGATTTGGCGGAGGAGGATTCCAAGCAGCACCGTTTCCTCCGCCAGGAGGTGGTGGAAGACGATCAAAATCTGCATCATACGTATTTCCTGTTCTACCGCTCGGCCCGCGTCCACCACCTCCATGGATGTAATCACCATTAGCTCCAAATGGGCCAACAGCACCCCCGCGTCCACCACCACCGTAACCGAGAAGTAATTGCTGCGGGCTATATCCGCTGCCATTAGAAGCAAGCGCGTAAGGGGATGGCAATCTCCCTTGCTGGCCCATAGAACCGCCGGCATACCCAACTGCCAAATAAGAAACTGGTGACATTCCATAAGCAGCCCGTCCAGCATCACGACTGGCCGATGCGGCGGAAGTCGCGCTTCTTGCTGCTCGGTCCATTGAATCGGCATACGCTCTGGCGTCATTGGTAGCCCCAGAAAATTGACCGTTAGCTGCCATTGTCATGTTTTTGAATGCGGCGGCGGCTTTATTTGCTGATGCTGTAATGCCTTGTAGGTCTTTATTTATCTGTTGAAAGCGCTCGTGGAGCTTAATGGCATCCTGACTGATCGCCATCAGAACTCGTGATAAATCATCTTTTGCGACCAACCGTACCGCTACACTATATGCCTGTACGTCCATGACATCATCCTTTGTTATTATTGTTATTGGACATCATCGTTATTTCCAGATGGTATCTGATGCGACGGTTTGAATAGTATCGCTGATAAGGCGAGTAACATATTGGTGATTACCCTTGCCGATACCCTCAATACCAAAAGATGTTCGCTCACTGATGCCGATAGAGACATGATCTACTTCAGTACCTAATTGCTCTGGCAAGACGCCGCTAAAGCGATTTTTAATAGCCTTGTTTACTTTTTCGATGAAGTCTTTTCGTTCCACATCGTTAAGACCGGATAACAGACCAGAGCTGAGCATTAATGATAATTTCATGCGCTCACCTTATTCATTTCTAAAGCCTGGCGTATTAATCCTCGCGCTATGTCCTGAATTGACGGAGCCACACCAAGCGGAGAGGCCTTTGCATAATCTTTTTGAATAGTCTTTAAGGCTTCAACGGTCTCATGTTCAATGAGTACAGGCTTTGGACTTAATCGTTTACTTTTCATAACCCACCTTCATGGCTGTGTTTACATACAGTATATCATTAGCGCACAAAGTGAGCTAAATAATTTCGTTATTTTCTTCAATAAAATAGTAATTTATTCTCTAAACATAAAAATCCAAGAATCAACTTCTCAACATAATGGTTATGGATGGAAAGTACGCCAAAGCGGGTATCGCTGAGTTCTGCTGATATTTTTTAGGCCCGAATTTTAATGATGCTCATACTGATTAGCCATAACTTTCTCCATAACAATCGTTTTATAAAAATTAGCTTGTTATGAATAGCGTCTAGTAAGATAAAGTGGTAATTTATTCTTAATTAATGGGATAGCTGTTGGTGTAATCCTTTTTTGTGACATCTAAGAGGTTTTAGCAAATGCTTTCACGTAAATTACAGCTTGCCTCAGTTGTTTTTGGCTTTATAGGTACCCTCGCTATTTTTTTGTTTAGTTATAGTCTCATACCATATCAAGGAGGTGTTTTCGGTAGCGAAAAAATTAATAAGCATAACAATTTAGTTAAAAAGAAAAATTGCCTTTATCTTGTGATACAAAAAATTGGAATGGGAATGTTAAGCATAAGCTTTCTCTTGCAAGGGATAGCCTTGTTTGTGCAATGAAAGTAAAGCTATTGGGGTATTATTGAAATCAAACCGCCACAAGGGCGGTTTAGTGTTCATTCTGTTATTGGTGGTTCGGGTAGGGACATCCAGTGGGTTATCTCATGAGGACATTGACGCCGGCCTTCCATGAAAACATAACGAAACTCATCATCCCGTATAAAATCAATATTTTCAGCAATATAATAAGCCACGCCACGACCACATTCAGAATATATAAGGATCATACCAGATTTCTCAGGCTTCCTATCTTTGAATGATATCCAGTCCATTCTTATTCCTTTCTCGTTTGTTGAGTCAGCAATATAACACTCGCTAAATTCAATTCTATGTTATTGCGCACATACTTCTGCCCTGGCTTGGGCCGTTGTGCGCATTGCCGCCCAAGAGCAACGAGGATCAGTATGAACGATAACGTAATTGTCATGCCGAATAAGTGGGTAACGGAAACCCTGCTAGTTATTATCACCGGCCTCAAGCCTGGGACCATACGTAACGCCCGTGATAAGTCATGGATGGAGGGACGCGAGTACCGGCACATAGCTCCGGATGGACGGCCAAAAAGCAATAGCCTGTGCATGTATAACCGCGAGGCCGTAGATGCTTGGGTGGAGAGAAACCCTAAAGCGATCGCTAGGGCCAAAAGAAAACATTTTCCACAGGCATGAGAGCCATGGAGTTTTTCTATGCTTATGATTTATTATAACAAGCCAAACAACAAGGTATTCAATACAGCAATAAACACATTAGCCCGGCTGAATGAACTGTGTATCAGGCCAGCAAGAGGAGGTTTATGGACTACCAGTGCGATTGATAGCATTAAGCGCAGGCTTTACAGTAAAGGCACAAAAAAGCCTGCGGTGTGCGGGCTATAGTGTTGCGGGCATAAAAAACCCGGCACGTATTAATGAAGTTCAGGTGGATTATCGTGTGTCATATCAATAAGGACCTGTAAAGGCGCAGGGGTAATGTCGGCTAAAGACTTAACAACCATACCCAGTTCTTTGCATCGATTGAATACGCCTTTATCGTGAGTCCAGACCTCGTCAGCGTTCAATGCGATTGCTATAGATATTATTTGCCTATCAAATCTGACTTTGTTCGCAGTATCAGTCGACATCATCGCTTTTAACTCTTTTAAACTTGGCATCTGTGCACATTCTATAGCTGCAATTACATCAAATGGTGCTATTTCAAAACAAGACTGGCATTGAATCAAGTTAAGGTGTGTTTGATGATTTTGTTTATCTATACCAACTAGATACTCTGCCAAAACGGGGGTGGGAATGATGATTTTCCCTTCGTTCGTCTCAACATAATCGATGAGAGCCTCAACCCTGCGTTTAATGTCAGTTATTTCTTGGCCATTTTCAGGATTTGATAGCCTACACCCGTCCTTCGTTCCAGTGATGGCTTGCACTAAAACGTTGGTGTCAAACACTATTCGCAATTTATGGCCCTTAACGCTTTTAATGTAGCGTGTAAGTCAATTTCTTCTTTCCATTGATTGCCAGGGGAGGCTTGTAGCGCTTTAAAAGCATCTTTCAAAGATGATTTTTCCAATACCTCATATGAGGAAATTATGAGTTTTTTAAGCTTCCAGGCGCCATCTTTTTTTTCCCATTCGCTTTCTCCAGCCACCCTTATGTGCTTGAAAAGGAGGGTCCCAAGCTTGGCCGCCATGGCTGGAGTGGCTTCACAGTAATAAGTTTCTCCATTAGCACCTTCAAGCCTAACAGGTGCTGAGTCATCTTTACCACCAACGTTATAAAGTTTTCCCTGCACATTAGCTTTTTTTCTAACAACAAATATTTGGTCTTGCGGTGCTGATGGGAAGTCAACAATGGTAACATTGTCATTATTAATGATTTTTCCAGCAAGCTGGTCTTGAGCCATCAAAGAAACTAGTTTTAGGTAAGACTTACCAGAACTTGAAGCTTGCGATACAGATCTCTGTATTACTTCGTTATAGGACGAATCGTTATCAACCCAAGTATTTAGACAAGCAGACCCCTCGCTCACATCTTTGAAGTGAACGGCATCTACAGAGCCGTAAAGCTCTGATAGGGCTGACAGATACTTACCCAAGCGAGCCATTGACAGCTTACTCGGGCTTGTTCCATCAAGCTTAAGGGTCAGGCGGTTATTCTTGCCCATCTATAAGTACATTGCCTCTTCTGCAATTAAAAATCGCCCATTACACAACTTCATTGTTGTTCAACTAAGATCCACCGTCAACGCGTTTCTACCGATCAATGCTGAAAATCTATACTGAAAATATTACCGCAGGCCAGCGATACGGGGCTAGATCAGCCGCATCTTGGTCTCGATGGCTAGGGCAGCATGAGTTTAGTCTCGACTACAACACCGCCTTTGTCTGTCACCCCCTGAACAGGTTCATACATCACCCAAAGAAACAGCAATTCTCATCGGCCGCGACAACTGCCAAAGCCGCTTCAATTGTCTTAGCCGGCTCATACTGGTACCACTTCAAATTTGCCCGCATCCAGTAGACCATCCAGATTTTCTTCGTCCGAACGTAAGTGATTTTTGCCACTGCATGTTCCATTTTCTCATCGGGCCTCCCTTGCCACACGGTACGGACTTCAAAGATAACAATACTCTGCCCATCAACCCGATACCCCAAGTCAAGTTCATGCCGCATATGGGGTGGTGGCCGACGCTTTGCCATGAAGGCGTCAATATCCCTTTTGATGAGTTGAGATTCGATATCGTTAAAGGCCATGGTGAGAACGCTCAGTATTCCCTACGAAATTCTTTGTAGCTATACCAAAATGTTCATCATTTGATCAAGGGCACAATTGAAAAGCAGAAAAGCCGCAGATGACAACGTGTGAACGGTGGCCCAAAAATTTTATATATATAGGCAAAAGTGGGTCGGGTAAGTCGGGTAGTCGGGTAAATTCCTGTAACTAATTAATTAACAACGTTTTAAATTTTAAAATCTACCCGACTTTAGCCTTTTTTAAGGTCGGGTAAATATCTTCAAGGTCGGGTAAGTCGCCAGCCAAGGAAAACCCTCTTTTTTACAGGTCGGGTAAATCGCGATAAGATCGGGTAGAGGTCGGGTAGATTTCTAAAAATAATCTCTTAATACTCAATGGATTATAAGTAAGTACCCGACTACCCGACCTACCCTACCTGTTTTTATCCCATGTGAGAAAATTACTCTTCATCATCCACAGATAAGGTCATTACAACAAAGTGGCACTGCTTACCTTCATGAACCAATGTCTTTTTTGTTATCCCTTTTTTTGGCTTGTCCAGCATACCGGCATCAGCCAGAACCTGAGCAAAGGCGATATAGTTAGCACCTATCGCTATCTCATCCTTAAAAACGCTTGGCCAGGTATGGAAAATCATTTCTTCGCCTGTACGGCTCTTCACGCGATACCCGGCCAAATCCTTAATTGGTAGGTCACGCGGATCAGCATTAGAGTATGGCAAATAGCGGCTATAGCCAAAACGTTGCAGGAATGACTCCGCTTGCTCTACCCAGGCTTTTGACTCGCGGTTCCCCATGCCGAATTCATTTACCCAGGCGTTAAAGCTGTGCTGGAGTGCGTCCCGGCTATCTTGCTCCGCCCACCCGGTCAAATGCTGTGAGAGGATTAATGCGGCTTCAAGGATAGCGAACCGTGAGGCAACGCGGCGCACCTGTTCGCTGGCTTCTCCGGGCAATAATCCCAACCAACGGCGCTCGGCGGCCTGTACCGCTTCGACTGTGGCTTCTTTCTGGCTGGCAAGATGTTTGATCCACTCGCGCCCAACGGCACCATAATTTGCCTTGCTGGCATCGCGCAGCGCATCAGCGTGGGCCTTGCCGTCCGCATAACCGTGATAAACCGTGGCTTTGCTGATAGGCACATTCAACAGGCGCACCAACTGACCGGCATTGACCTTACCGCCATCGGCCCGGATATAGCTCTCCATGTCGATTTCGCCGGTGCTGAACGCCATGGCCCGCCAGCGTTTGATGTCACGGTTGCCGCCTTCTTTCGCCCCTTGGATTTTGCCGACACCGTTAAAGAGCGCGTAAGCGGATTCAGCCACGGCGCGGCGATTACTGCCCTGTCCTATTTCGTCCAGTGGCATGAAACCGTCATTATGCGCGACCGCCTCATTCACCAGCCCCAGCGAAGTGGAATACCAGGTTAGCTTTAACGCCTCAGGTTCGCCGTACACGCTACTGGCCGCATTGCCTGTTGTTGTTTTGCCCACCGATGACCCGCCAAACAAATGAACACCGAATCCATCGGCACCCGCGATACCAATCAGCGGTGCGGCCAAGGCACAAGCGATACCCAACATCATGGAAGGATTCCCCTGCGCCAGCGTTGCTACGCTGTTGCGCCAGCTCTCCGCCGTTCCTTTGGTGGTGTAACCCCTGGCGGCCGCTGACCGGCCATTGAACAATACCGGGTGTTCAGGTTCGCCAATAACCGACCCATCCGGCATGATATAAGCGCCACATTGCCAGCCGGTAGCCCCCGTTATCGCCCACATCTGGCGGTTACCGCTACGCTGCAAATGATCGGCTAGAATGGCCCGTAAGCTGCTTTTTGTCGTGATAAGCAACCCGCCGGCCCGCAATTTTGCCCAGCCTTCGCGCTCGCCAATATCACGCATGGGAAGCGCTTCTATCCGTTCGGTTTCACTGACTTCCGGTTGCCAGCGTAGAACCAGGTAGCGCTCGTTATCGTCTTCTCCGATGCCATCCACCAGCAACGGCGCACTTAACCAACTTTCATTGTTGATAATCTCGCCACTGTCTTTATCGACCTTCGGGGTGATCCAGAAAACCCCATCTTTCCGGCTCTCTACATGAGGCTTTAGCGGATCAGCCCCATGCTGCCCTTTTTTTCCGCCATCAATGGCTCTGAGTTGAATGGACACGCTTTTCCTCTTGGATTGGTATAGTGATTCAGTAAAAGCGCCTGTAGCCGCTTCTAAGCCATTTTGCTGCCGGTAGTCGTCCCAATCCGCCTTGTGCTCGGTCGGCGGCAAGCTAACCCAGCCAGACACGGCGATAGCGGCTTTCTCGGCGGCGATCTTGCCCGTATTCCGTTTGGGTTTGCCATGCTCGTCTAGTTCACCCGGATAATGCCAGTCGTTATCTGCCGCGATAATGATTTGCGCCTCGGGATACTGCCGGCACATCACCTCAGCCACGGGACTCAGGTTTCCGGCATCGATAGCGACCACGGCCAGCGCATCGGGGCGGAGCTGGTGGACGGTTAATGCGGTAGCCAGCCCTTCGGCCAATATCACCGTCTGCGGGTGTTCTGGCGCACCAGGGAGCGCATAAAATGCGCCACGCTTGGCGGAATCCGTCACGTTCCACTTTTCACCGTCCGGCCTGATAGTCTGCGCTGCGACCACCGCGCCCGATTCATCCGTCAATGGCAATAGCAGCCGGCCATCGGGAAGCATACGCAATGAGAAGCCATGTAGCCCTTTAGCTATCAAGTAATCGGATTCAGCCAGTGTGGTCTTGTCGTATAACACCGTATAACGCTGATTAAAGCGCTGGCGTCGCTGTTCCTCTTGTTGCTGCTGTTCCTGCGCTCGGTGCTGGTTCTCTGCCTTCAGTAATGGGGGTTTGTCTTGGCCGGCGCTTTGCTGTCCGTTTTCTGCTGTCCGGTAATCAATTCCCAGCACATCGGCCACCAGCTTGGCGGCCTGCGTGGTATCACAGTGATTAACCTTTTTAACCAACTCCAGACCGTCACCCGCGCCGCATTGGTTGCAGAAATGTGCGCCTCGTCTCTGGTCATCGAACCGGAAACGATCACGCCCACCACAGGCCGGGCAGGGTGTTTGCGTCCTTGGGTTTTGTGGAACATCAATTCCAAGACCATGGAGTACATCAGGCCACCGCCCAGCCGCACTGGTGCTTACCTCTCTAATGAGGTCGATGTTACGCATTCAGCACGCCCCTGCTATTATTCGCTATGGTTGAGCCCATATCGTTAATCATGCCTTGCCACACTTCGACACCATGGACTGATAGCTGCTCACCATCCAGGCACGCACTTATCAGCAAAATAGCGACTGACTGCCAGTGAGGGTAATTCTCCTTAACGGCATCAATCAGATAGCTATCCACCAATGGCCGGATACCTTCCGCCCCGCCAATGATTTCCATCATGATGCGCTGACCACCAGCGTTCAGGGACACAAAGTCACGGCCATTCTCAAGCTGGTTATGGCGATAAATAGCCATTGCCAGCCGATTGGCAAGCACCGATATCCTGCCTTCATCAAACTGCTTAACTTTTGGGCTCCTCATTGGGCACTCTCCCGCATGAGGTGAAGCTGTTTCACCATACCGCTCATGATTTCAGCCCCTTGCTCAGTGAGATATTTGCCCGGCTTGCCAGCAAAATAATCTGAGTCAATCATTCCGCTGATCCAACCTGTGGCGTAGAGCCCGCCAAATGATAGCCCACGTTCCTCAATGCCTTGAGCCGTGATAAACCACGTCATTCCGTCATTTAGGGCAAAAAAATCAATCTCGTACTCCGTCCCATCAGCCACACAGACCGGGCGACCGTATTTAATTACTTGCTGAATGATAAACAAGGTCACGACAAGCCAACGTAAGGCGAGTAAGCCATCTTGCACGGTCGGATTACTCACTTTTTCCCGCCACACGGACAGCAACAAAAAAGAGAGCTCTAACTCACCCAGGAATTGACCAGCATTTAATGCCGCTGGGATGGTCCGTGGATCAATGGATTTGCAACGGCGAATTTTCTGCCCGTTCACCATTTCTGCAATCTCAATATCACCGCCCCAACGGCGCTCAGTAGCAATAAAACGTCCAGATTCACTAGTGATGGATTTCATTGGGTAAACCCTCCGTGATAAACGCCTGCAAGAATCCTTCGTGTAGTTCGTTGAGTGTTTCCCGTCCAAAGACTGAGATACCTAAAATTGCCCCTTCATGAACTGACAGCATTTCTATGTAAAACTGAACGGCGAGCCTTGCGCCTTCGTCTACGCCAAAATGTGAGATAGCCGTCCCTTCGATATTGTTAGCCATGGCCAAACGTTCAACCTGCCGGTTTGTCTCCATGTTTCCGTGCTGTCCGTGAAACTCCTCTGCGCCATGAAGTTCAACCAGGTCAGCGACGTAAGCATCAGCTACCAGCCAGCGATAAAAAATCATCAGATTTTGTGATGTATGATTGGCGGCCACACTGACCCATTCGGCCAGGATGCGCAGAGCCAGCGGTCGCTTATCGTCCCATTCCCCGGCATCTGCGCGGGTAAGAACGTCGGCAAAGGGGATAACCTCTTGTTCGTGATAGGCGTTATCATTGTGAAGCAGGTACACCTTCACGCCGTTCGGGGTCACTTCCGAGTAGTATTGGCTGGATTTCTTCAGCGTTTTAACGTGTTTGGTCAGCTCATTAGATTTCACTGGGTTAGTCATCACTGATCTCCTGAGCGATAAGGGCAGTGATGGGCGCGACAGCATCCAGGACGAACTTGTTTACGGTTAAAATTGCTGCGATTAAATTAGCGTCTTCTTCGTCACACACGGTAGAATCTAGCCACAGACGCAACACAGCATCGACTTGCCTTGCGTAGTTCTCAGCATTATTGACTGAGGTAATTACTTCATCTCTGGTCATTTGCCGCCTCCTGTCGTGCTTGTTCCTCAGCTAGCCATGCCGAAGCATTACCAACCAACGATGCAAGCAAGAAAGCCAATGCCTCTATTTCAGAATCAGCGAGGCTGTTAGGATAAAATTTCAAGAGCTGAAGTACGGTTTCGGCTTGCTCAGCCTTTTGTGCCGCTTGTTCCAAGGTGATTTCATGCGTCATGGCGCACCTCCAGTACAGGCAGGCGGGCAGCAAACGCTAAGATGTAATGAGGTGCCAGAATGTGCCGGGCTTCTTCTTCATTGAATGCCTCAACGGATAAGCGGCAGGGTTTGGCGGCCTTGTCGGCACGGGACAGCGCCATAAAACGATACTGATATTTAGGGCGAGTTTGGTTAGACTGTATTTCAGCCATGATCGTTACCTTAATTAACGGTTCTCGGTGAGAGGCCTCGGTAGTGTTACAGCACTCCGAGGCTTCGCTGTTCCCAGTAATATGCAAGCAACTGGTGACGGACACCTTATAACGCAGTGACGGACACTTCAATAGTTTTTTTTGACTTAATCTTATGTATACTGACGGACACCACACTTTTGGAATATCAGTCATGTCAACCGGTACCATCAATAACAAATCGCAAAAAATTTCGGTTCGGATTCCCCATGAGATTGTTGAAACATTGGAGTCAGTGAAAGAAGAAGGCGAAAGTACCGGGCAGTTTATCGTCACTTCCTTACAGGGAGAGATCAAACGACGCCAGCGAAAAAAGCCTAAAGAGTGATTGCCCGCTGGCTCAGCTAATAACTGACCTTGAATGTCAAGTTTTGACAAGTTCTGAACCATAATTGCTGATAACAGGCTGGCCAAAGGAAATGCTTCTTTCTGGTTTGCGGCGTGGTTAATCATGACCGACCTCCAGGCGCTTTGTCAGCCAGCGCTGTGAGAGGCTGGTTAATTCAGCTTTTCTTTGGTGGTAATCCATTCCCATATCCATCAAGGTGATATTGGTGCTTTCCAGGTAAGAGAGATGCTCCAATTGTTCGGCATTCATGCTGTCACGCGGTTCACCATCAATACTGTTTAACTGAGCCCACTGCTTAGCAGTCAGCCCACCCAGCACGATGCGGCTGATCATGTTACTTTCGTTGGTATAGTGACGCGGCAGCGTCTGCTTGCCTGACTCAGCACGGGCGATATCCAATGCCACGCACATTGGTTTGAATAGGTTAGCCGCACCGATACGGGCTTTGAGTTGGCGGCGCAGGCGGGCGGCAACTTCAGGCGCACTTCGATGGAGCGCTTCCTCGCACTGGATAAAGTAACGACGAACGGCCCGGCCCTGTTCGTTGCGCTCAACCATTGCCAGCTCTTTTGCCATACCAACGGTAATTAGGTAATCGTGTTCTACCTGCTGTCTAGATTTTGAGCTCGCCTGTTTTGGCGTGCTCAAATTTTCAACATGCATATAATCAACACCGGAAATAAAGTCATATTGCCCGATACGTCCCTTAATCCAGTTTGTGAAATCACGTCCAACACCCAAAACCTTATGCAATGCCTTTGCGCTAACAATATTGGTCTCGCGCCCGCCAATCTGCCCGGAAATTACCGGCACCAGTTCAGCAAAACTATCGCAGTTAATATCTCTCCCTTGATTTTTGGCATAAGGGTATCCGTCACGGCTATTAGCCATGTTTTGCGTTTTCATGTTGTCAGGCTCCGTTAAGCGGCTTTGGTGTTATCCGGGTACAAGTCCAGAATGTCGTTTATTTCGCGCTGGGTTAATTTACGATGGCCGTTGATAAAGGCGTTGTAATTAACCAACTGAATAACGCTCAAAACGTCTGCCCGGCTGGAAAAACGATAACGATAGTGGCTACCGATTCCGTCCGGGTTTTGCTCGTCGAGTCTCTCCAAACGAATATCAAGGATGCGTTCGAGCTCGCTGGCATAGTTCCTCCCAGAAGATAATCGGCAATAATGGAGGATATCGTTTTCAGTCCAGCCCTCAACACCAGTACGCATCATGTAAACTCTGGCTTTGTGTTTCTTTGGGACTGGATTGATAGTCTGAATGACGGTATTATCGTTGGCGCTAACCTGTTCGATAATGCCCGCCTTTGTGCGGGTTTTCTTTTGCATTAAGCAGCCTCCTTTCGTCCTGCCAACCAATTATTAATCTCTACAGCATCGAAAGCTGTGACTTTCTCGGACAATTTAATTGGACGGGGGAGGGTGCCGTTTTTTACTTTGCGGTCAATTGTGGAAACACTGACGCCTAGCATTTCAGCCAGACGAAAGCGGCGGATGTAGCCAGTGGTTGGGATTGCGGCTTGCGCCGCTTGATTTACTGTCATAGCCCGTAACCCTTTATAGTGGTTGTTGCGTTGTTACGGGCCATGGTATTGACAAGCAATTATGTTGTCAGTTATATAAATAGCGTGATTCATATAACTATTCTAGCTATTTAGACTCATTATCCTCAGAAGAAAACCATTTACTATGGTACCAAGCCTTTAATGTTTCCTCGGAAGGTGGTGCTTCACGGAAAACAGCATAAACACTATTTTTGTCTGCGCTTTCCTGTTCTATTATCTCACTGGCCTTACTGAATGCGAGTTCTTGTGTGTAGCCATATTCTTTTATCAACTGCTGAGCGATATATACGGCAGCTCGTTTATCGACTAAAGTCCATTGGCTACGCGGCCCTTTTCGCTTGAGTTTGAATGCCTTACTTGGTTCTTCCCCGTCTATAACCTTCTTAAGAACTTCAATGAGATAGATTTTTTCATAATCATATAATTTTCCGTTGAGTTCTAGATCATAAACAATGCTTTTTAGCATATCGATAATAGCCAAGGTGTTACCTTGTAGGGCTTCCTCACATATTTCTTTACCACTGATGCTTAGAATGTCATTTTCAGGATCAATAATCTTTTTTTTCATAACGCACCTTTTACGTCGTGCTGCCTTGCCAATAGTTTAGCCTAGCGGTAATAATTCTTGTTTTTACTCCCGTAGACTGTATCAATCAGTTGGTTGGTTACTTCGTTTTTCTCAGCGGCGTAACGTTGTATTCCTCGCCACGTTCCAACGCCACTAATAACCCAGCCCACTGCGCCAGTGCTGCTTTGCGCTCTTCAAAATATTGATGCCGGTTATAGATGCCCTCGACACCTTTTATCCGATGATTAAGACACCGTTCAGCCACTACCGGATCAATACCCAGCGCGGCTAAATGGGTGCGGGCTGTGCGCCTGAAATCATGAATTGTGAAATTAGGCACGCCCGACATTTCCGCCCGAACCTTTGCCAGCGCTACTGGCAGGGTGCTTTCCTGAATATGAGGAATCATCCTGTTTTGCATCTTTCTGGCTGGTAGCACCCAGGCACTATTACACGAAAACGTGTGTAGTTCCCTTAGCCACTCAACAGCCTGTGGCGCGAGTGGTATATCGATAGCGTCACCGTTCTTACTTCTATCTGCCGGGAAATGCCATATGGCGGCATCAAGGTCAAACTCTTCCCAGCGTGCGGCGCATAATTCCATTTTGCGAACGCATAAGGCAAGTAACAGTTTGAAAGTGATTTCATTCTGTCGGCTGAATCCTTTAGCGGTGCGCATGGACTGAAACAAACGGATCAACTCATCACGGTTTAACCAGCGGTCACGGCTAACCTCTTTTCCACCAGCATCAGCTATTTCAAAAGCGGAACAAGGGTTGATTTCCAGGGAGTGACGCTTAATACCGTAATCGAATATACGGCGGGTCCAGCGTAGAACATCCGTGGCTATGGTTGGCGCTCCCCGATCAACAATACTTTTCAGCATGTCATCTATATGGCGGGGTTTCACGTCCTCAACCTTCATATTGCCGATGTGTGGATTAATATCTTTGTCTATGCGCCTGCGAAGAATATCGGGATGTTTCCAGCGAGGTAGGATCTGCCGTTCAAAGTATTCCGCTGCGAGTGCTGAAACGCGCAGAGCGTTTTTGTCGGCTTCTATCTTCTCTAGCGCTTCGGCTTTGCGTTCCTGCTTCTCGCCGGCAACGTCATAACCTAGCGATACACGCGCTGATAGTTCTTTTACTGTTTCTCTGGCTTTGGCGAGGGATAATTCAGTGTATGAGCCAATCAGCATGGCGCGGGGTTTTCCTGCCAGCTTATATCTAAAGCGCCATGATGGGCTTTTGTCTGCTTCCCTGAATCTCAGATATAGACCTCCCCCGTCCGATCGCCCCTCGAACCGTTCTCCTGCCTTAATCCATGCGCGGATCTGCATGTCTGTGAGTTTTGGCATTGCGAATACCTGAATATTGATTAGGGGGTGTACCCAAAGCAATGTACACAAACGCCATTGGGTACACCTCTGGGTACACGATAATCATGCGCTTCAGTGCGTCTTTATGCTAGTTCTTGATAACAAAAAAGCCCGGCATGGTGCGGGCTTATCTGGGATTGTGCTATCTGTTGATAGTCAGTGAGTTTTTACTCGATGTTCTGAATCTGTTCCCGCATCTGCTCAATCAATACCTTCAGCTCGATAGCTGACCCGGTGACGCTGGCATTGATGGATTTAGAGCCGAGGGTGTTCGATTCGCGGTTGAATTCCTGCATCATAAAATCAAGTCGCCGGCCAACGGCTTCTTTCTTGTCGAGAATGTTGTAGGTTTCTTTGACATGGGCTTCCAGACGATCCAGTTCTTCGTCGACATCGATGCGTTGCGCCATGAGCAGCAATTCCTGCTCGAGGCGATTATTCTCGAGCTGTACCTGGGCTTCTTCCAGTTTGGCGAGCAGGCGTTCCCGTTGCCAAACCATGATTTCCGGCATTTTTTCGCGGACTTTAGCCACTTCAACGCTGACATTTGCCAGGCGTTGCTCAATCATGGACTTCAACGCGGCGCCTTCGGTTTCCCGCACCTGAATAAAATCGTCCATCGCCTGGTCGAAGCCGGCCAATAATTCTACGCTGATGGCATCCAGATCCTGCTCTTCCACCGCCATCACGCCGGGCCAGCGCAGAATTTCCATCGGGTCGATTTCACCTTCATCGCTTTGCATCTTGACCCATTGAGCCGCTTCCACCAATTGTTTGGCCAGCGCCTCGTTCAGTGTTAGGGCGCTTTGCATATGGGGATTGGCTTCAAAGCGCAGATTGCATTCAATTTTTCCCCGCGTAAGACGCGTGCGGATCCGTTCCCGGATAGCCGGTTCCAAACCACGAAACTGTTCTGGCAATCGGATATAAGTCTCAAGGTAGCGCTGATTTACGGAGCGCAATTCCCAGGTGGCGTTGCCCCAGTTACCCTTAATTTCACGCCGGGCGAAAGCGGTCATACTGCGGATCATAGACTTACCCGTCAAATAATGTAGATGGGGGGGATTATAGCGTTGCCTAAGCGAGCATGATAGGCATAAGGCGTCGAAGACCGTATAATGCGCAGCCAATAACTAAAGCTTTCTTGAATCATCAGCCCGGAGAAACGCCATGCGCCCAGCAGGCAGAGATAATCAACAAGTACGTCCTATCACCATTACCCGTCATTACACCAAACATGCAGAAGGCTCGGTATTAATCGAATTCGGCGACACCAAGGTCCTTTGTAATGCCACGGTTGAGGAAGGCGTACCCCGTTTTCTCAAAGGCCAGGGTCAAGGTTGGGTGACCGCCGAATACAGCATGCTGCCGCGTGCGACCCATACGCGTTCCGCACGGGAAGCCGCGCGTGGGAAGCAAGGGGGCCGTACCATGGAAATCCAGCGTCTGATTGCCCGCTCGTTGCGTGCGGCGGTGGATTTGACCAAACTCGGCGAATATACCATTACCCTGGATTGCGATGTGCTGCAAGCCGATGGCGGAACCCGCACCGCATCCATTACCGGCGCTTGTGTGGCGCTGGTTGACGCGCTCAACCATATGCAGAGAAAAGGTCAGCTCAAGGTTGATCCGTTCAAAGGTTTTGTGGCGGCGATTTCCGTGGGTATTGTTGCCGGTCAGGCTGTGTGCGATCTTGAATATGTCGAGGACTCCGCCGCGCAAACCGATATGAATGTGGTGATGATGGAAGATGGCCGGATGATTGAAGTACAAGGCACAGCCGAAGGCGAGCCGTTCAGTCAGCAAGAACTCGGCGCCTTGATTGACCTGGCTCGGGGCGGCATAGAAACCCTGATTCAAGCGCAGAAGGCTGCGCTGTTGGTGTAATGATGTCGGGCGGCGATGAGCCGCCTGTGGCTGCCAAGGAGTTGTCATGAAAGATTATCAGCGCCAGTTTATTGAGTTCGCCTTGAACAAACAGGTCCTGAAATTTGGTGAATTTACGCTGAAGTCCGGGCGTAAGAGTCCCTATTTTTTTAATGCCGGTCTTTTCAACAGCGGCCGCGATCTCGCGTTGCTCGGCCGTTTTTATGCCGCCGCGCTGATGGATTCCGGTATCGATTTTGATTTGGTGTTCGGTCCGGCCTACAAGGGTATTCCGATCGCCACCACCACGGTTGTGGCGATGGCGGAGCATTATGAGCGCGACGTGCCTTATTGCTTCAACCGTAAGGAAGCGAAGGATCATGGCGAAGGCGGCAGCCTGGTAGGCAGTCCGCTGCAAGGCAATGTTGTGCTGGTGGATGATGTTATCACCGCCGGCACCGCCATTCGCGAGTCGATGGAAATTATCGCCGCCAATCATGCTAAATTGGCCGGAGTGTTGATAGCTCTGGATCGGCGGGAGAAGGGCCGCGGTGAAATTTCAGCGATCCAGGAGGTCGAACGAGACTACCATTGCCGGGTTCTCGCCATTATCACGCTGGATGATCTGATTGATTATCTGGAAGAAAAAAACGAAATGGCCGACCACTTGGCCGCGGTGCGCGCTTATCAGCGCCAATACGGTGTTTAATGTTTAGGCCGCTATTGCAGTTGCGCCACCAGTAAGGGCCAGCGCGCTTCGAATTCTTGTGTCGGCAGGAAGTGGAACTCGGTACGGACGAATCGCGCCAGCAAGCCTTCGCAATAGGCCAGCAACTGGCTGGCCAACAGGGTTTCATCGCACTTGAAGCCCTGGCCCTCACGCAGTTTGCGTTCGCGCAATACCTGCCGCAGTTGCACTTCTATCCGGTCGTAGAGTTGATTGATACGGCTTTGCAAGCGATCTTGCTCGAACATCAGGGCATGGCCGGTCAATATGCGCGTCAAGCCGGGATTGCGTTCGGCAAAGCCCAATATCAGCAACAAAATAAGCCGCAGTCGGTTAAGTGTTTCTTTTTCATCTTGCAAAATCAGGTTGATACGGCTGTTCAAACTGTCTTCGATAAATTCGATAAGACTGTCGAACATGCGGGTTTTACTGGGAAAATGCCGATAAAGCGCCGCTTCAGAAACACCGACAGCCGCCGCCAGTTTAGCAGTGGTGATACGTTGACTACCGTCGCTGGATTCAAGCATTTGCGCCAATGCTTGCAGTATCTCCTCGCGGCGATTACGTTTCGTATTTTTGTGTTCTGTCATACCGTATGAGTCCCTGGATAAAAAACCTTCAATTTTCAATTAACATCAGGCATCGGCCGTAACGGCAAAAGCGTTACGGCATTAATGGATTAAATTGTCGATGCTGGAGGGGCGGATGTGGAGTGGCCCGTTAGCGTTTACTGCCGCCCGGAATGGCCGAAACCGCCTTCGCCGCGTTCGCTTAAAGTGAAATCTTCAACGATAGTAAAGTCTACTTGTGCGATGGGCACGAAGACCATTTGTGCTATACGTTCGCCGGGTTCAATGGTGAAAGCCTGCTGGCCGCGATTCCAGACCGAAACCATCAAGGGCCCTTGATAATCGGAATCGATAAGTCCTACAAGATTGCCCAGAACGATACCATGCTTATGACCCAGACCAGAGCGCGGGAGAATGACCGCAGCCAGCGCCGGATCGGCAATGTGCACCGCCAGACCGGTGGGAATCAAGGTCGTCTCGCCGGGGGACAGGACCAGGGCATTGTCCAGACATGCGCGTAAATCCAGGCCGGCGGAACCGGGAGTAGCGTAAGTCGGCAAAGGGAATTGACTGCCGATGCGGCGATCAAGAATTTTAACGTCGATTTTTTTCTTCATAACGGCTGATAATCTCGTCGATTAATAGTTGACCAAGCTGCGTTTTGTTGGTTAATGGCAAAACTGCGTCTCCGTCCTGCCAAAACAGATGTAATGCATTGTTCTCGCTGTTGAAACCCTGCCCGGGAAGGGAAACATCATTAGCGCAGATCAAATCAAGGTTTTTCTTCAGGCGCTTTTGCCGCGCGTATTCTTCCATATTCTGGGTCTCGGCGGCAAATCCGACCACATAAGGCCGATTTTGGGCTAATGCGCCAACATCAGCCACAATATCAGGGTTTTTTAACATTTTTAGGGTGATCTCGTCACCCTGGGTTTTAATTTTTTCCGACGCCATAGTAGCGAAACGATAATCCGCCACCGCAGCACAGCCGATAAAAATGTGCTGGTGATCGATGTCGTTCATAACGGCGTCCCGCATGTCCAAAGCGCTGGTGACATTGACTCGCCAGACATTGGCCGGCGTGGGCAAATCCACGGGGCCCGTCACCAGCGTGACCTGCGCTCCCCGCGCCGCCGCCGCTTTGGCAATCGCGAAACCCATTTTGCCGGAGCTGTGATTACTGATATAGCGAACCGGATCGAGCGCTTCCCGCGTTGGTCCCGCCGTTATCATGATATTGAAATGCTCGAGCGAACGGTCGATGACCAATTGACGGCGCACGCGTTCCACCAGCTCAAGCGGGTCAAGCATCCTGCCGGGGCCGACATCGCCGCAGGCTTGACTGCCATTGTCCGGACCCCATAGCAACACGCCGCGGGATTCCAGGGTCTGTAGATTGGCCTGCGTGGCGGCGGCCCGGTACATTTGCTGATTCATGGCCGGAGCGACGGCAATCGGCGCGGCGGTGGCGAGGCAAATGGTGGTCAATAAATCGTTGGCCAGACCGGCCGCCATCCTGGCAAGCACATCGGCGCTGGCGGGCGCCAGCAACACCAGATCAGCCCATTTTCCCAGCTCGATATGGCCCATCGCGGCTTCGGCGGCGAGATCCATCAAGTCATCGGATACCGGATGACCCGATACGGCCTGTAACGTCAAAGGCGTGATAAACGCTTTCGCCGCGGGCGTCATCACCACCCGAACCTCGGCGCCTCTGTCGCGTAAACGGCGTACCAGCTCAGGACTCTTGTAGGCGGCGATACCGCCGCTTATGCCAAGCACAATATGTTTGCCGGAAAGTTCCGTCATCTCGATTGCCCATCAATTGGAAGCGTAAGTAACAGTTATTTTATCATAACCTTTCAGCTAACCGTCATTATGTCTGAGAGAGGGATTTGGCCCTGATTTGCAAAGTCGGTTCTAACTTCATGAGATCGCTATCGAGCAAATTTTGCTCCGATGTCATGATAGGCGATGAATGGAGGAAGCAAGCATGGCGAAAAAGAAACCCTGGCCCTACAAACTGGCGCCGCGGGAAAAAATGATAAGCCTGGGTCCCTCGGCTTTGACGGACACCGAGTTACTGGCCATTTTTCTCAGAACGGGCTTACCCGGCGTGCATGTCATGCATCTTGCCGAGCATTTGATGAAACACTTCGGCTCATTCGCCAATTTGATGTCCGCCGATCGTAAAACGTTATGCGCGGCCAAGGGGCTTGGCGTGTCGAAATATACCCAGTTGCAGGCCATCAAAGAGATGGCGCAGCGGTATTATGGCTCGCACCTGATGCGCGAAGACGCCATGACTAACCCGAACGCCGCGCAAAACTATCTGCAGATACTTTTGGCGCATCGGGAGCGGGAAGTGTTCGTGGCGTTGTATCTGGATAACCAGCATCACCTGATCTGCCATCAGGAATTATTCCATGGTACGGTTAACAGTGTTGAAGTCCATCCTCGGGAAATCATACGCGAAGCGCTGAAAGTCAATGCGGCGGCGATGATTTTAGCGCACAATCATCCTTCGGGAAGAGCCGAACCCAGCCGCGCTGATCGCGAGGTTACCGATCAGGTGGTGAAAGCGAGCTCGTTTCTGGATATCCGGGTGCTCGATCATCTGGTTATCGGGGCGGGAGAATGTGTTTCTTTTGCCGAAAGAGGGTGGCTGTAGGCTTGATTCTCGCGATCCTTGGGATCTTTAAGTGCGCGGGACTTGAGCACTTGCGCCGCAAAGCGTATACTACGCCACCTTTGAGAATCTTGGGTGTAGCGTTGAGAGTCTATCTCAGCAGATTCAGATCTGTTGGAAGTCTCTCCTCAGTGAATGTGCTGAGATGGGCTCTAAAGCCTGACGAGGCGGCTGACACCTTTATTACGAAGCTCGAGCTGATTTGATTTTTGGAGAATAGACATGTCCCGAGTCTGCCAAGTTACTGGCAAGCGCCCGGTGAGCGGCAATAACCGCTCCCACGCAATGAATGCGACCAAACGCCGTTTTCTGCCCAACCTGCACGCTCACCGTTTTTGGGTTGAGAGCGAAAAACGTTTTGTGACACTGCGTGTATCTGCTAAAGGTATGCGTTTAATTGATAAAAAGGGCATCGAAACGGTATTAACCGATTTGCGCGCCCGCGGTGATAAGTATTAAGGAAATGAATCATGGCTAGAGGTTCTCGCGAGAAGATCAAGCTGGTTTCTTCTGCTGGTACTGGTCACTACTATACCACTACGAAGAATAAGCGCACCAAACCGGAAAAATTGGAATTGAAAAAATTTGATCCGGTGGTACGTCAGCATGTGATTTACAAAGAAGCTAAAATCAAGTAATTTTGGCTTGTGTATAAAAAAACCCGGCTAAGGCCGGGTTTTTTATTCATCCATTTTCAGCAATAATCCACTGATAAATAGCGATAAAATGCCAGAATTACCCGAGGTTGAAACTAGCCGCCGGGGCATTGAGCCTTGGGTTGCCGGTCATACGATTTTACGAACGGTGGTACGTAATGGCCGTTTGCGATGGCCTGTGGCCGATGAAATCGTTGATCTTCGGGATCAGTTGGTGTTGAGCGTACAGCGGCGGGCAAAGTATTTGCTCCTGGAGCTGGCGACAGGCTGGATAATCATCCATCTCGGCATGTCGGGACGGTTACGGGTGTTGCCGCAACCGCAGCCGCCGGAAAAGCATGATCATGTTGATTTGATTATGAGCAATGGTTGCATCATCCGCTATACCGATCCTCGCCGTTTTGGGGCGTGGCTGTGGAGCGATGATCTCGCCACCAGCAAAGTGCTTTTACAACTGGGGCCTGAACCGCTAAGCGATGAATTCAACGGCCAATGGCTGTTTGAAAAATCCCGCAAAAAACACCAGTTAATCAAGCCCTGGCTGATGGACAACAAGCTGGTGGTGGGCGTCGGCAACATCTATGCCAGCGAGTCGTTATTTGTGGCGGGCATATTGCCGGATCGGGCGGCGGGTTCTTTATCCGCCACCGAGGCGGATTTATTGGTTGCCACCATCAAGGCGGTCTTACTGCGGTCTATCGAGCAAGGCGGTACGACCCTGCGCGATTTCCTGCAATCAGACGGTAAACCAGGTTATTTCGTACAAGAATTGCAGGTTTATGGCCGCGCCGGCGAAAATTGCCGGGTATGCGGTACGCCGATTCAAAACATCAAGCTCGGTCAGCGAAGCAGCTTTTTTTGCCCCGTTTGCCAGCATTGATTCAAGGATGCAAGCGTTGCTTGACTTCCCGGGCGATAGCCGCGGGTAGGAAATGATCGATATCGCCGCCGTGTAAGGCGACTTCCTTAACCAGCGATGATGAGATATAGGACCATTCCTGCGCCGGCATCAGGAAAACGCTTTCCAGTTCCGGCATCAAATGCTGGTTCATCCTGGCCAACTGCATTTCATATTCAAAATCCGAAACGGCCCGCAACCCCCGAACCAATATATTGGCATGCTGCAGGCGGGCGAAATTGGCCATCAAATCACTAAATCCCACCACGGTAACATTGGCGAGGTGGCCGGTGACGCTTTTGGCCAGCGCCACACGTTCTTCAAGGGTAAACAGCGGCTTTTTGCTGGGGCTGAAAGCAATGGCCAATATGACCTCATCGAACATGTGCGCAGCCCTCGTCACCAGATTTAAATGCCCATTGGTGAAGGGATCGAATGTTCCGGGATAGATGGCCTTGGTATTCATGATGCATCTCTCTTGGTGTCGTGACGCAGCGCCCACAAGGCGGCATATTTATTGAAAGTATACTGTGCGTTCACCACTGACAACAACCAGCCTTGTTTCCCGTCCATAAAACCGGCCCGCAACAGCCAGGTCTTGATAAACGCACCCACGGTGTGACCAATGATGGCAATGAAGCCGCACTCTTTATTGCGTTCATGGCGTTCCCGCGCCCAGGCCTCGGCATAACGCAGCTGTTTGCGTTGAAAAGCGATGAGATCGCGGCAGGTTAGATGTTGCAGATGGCCGTGCAGGGTGATGATTTTGGCCTGCCGCGCATCGAGGGATTCATGAACGAGATTATCGTTATATTGGTAGACTTCGCGTTCATAAAGTCTCACAACCTTGTCTGGATACCAGCCGCTATGACGCATGTAACGTCCAAGAAAGAGGTTTGAACGGGCGCAACTGTATACGGCGCCGGGCTCAGGCTGGCGCAATACCGCTTCGATTGACGCGCGCAATGGGGCGGTAACCCGTTCATCGGCGTCCAGCATTAAAATATAATCGCCGTCAGCGTACGACTGCGCCCGCTGGCGTTGTTTGCCGAAACCAGGCCAGTCGGGCGCCTGGAATAACTTTGCGCCGAACTGTTCGGCGATTTTGCCTGTTTGATCAGTGCTGGCATGATCGAGGACCACGATTTCATCGGCCCAACGCACCGATTCAAGGCAGTCAGGCAGCAGTTCGGCTTCGTTATGGGTGATAAGCACTACGGACAGACGTTTTACCTGCGGCATCTACTGGCTCCGTTGCGGCAAATAAGGTTCCAGCAATTGTAGCAGCCGTTGCAGTGCGCCCTGATTCTGGTGAAGCACTTCCACCGCGTGGCGGCCGTAATACAACCGGTAATCCTCATCGGTGAGCAGGGTGGTTACCTCTTTCACCAATGCGGGTTCATCGGCTACGGTAATCAAACCGCCCGCTTCGGTCAGCTTGCTGCAAATATCCCGGAAATTGAAGGTATAAGGCCCCATCAAGACCGGAATGGCGTGCGCCGCGGCCTCAAGGGGATTATGTCCGCCCCGTTCCACCAGGCTGCCTCCGACGAAAGCCAGATCGGCGATGCCATACAGTAGCATCAATTCGCCCATGGTATCGCCCACCACCACTTGCGTCTGCGAAGAAGGTACTTCGCCGGAGCTGCGGGTGATCATATTGAAACCGGCTTTTTGCGTCATTTCTTTCGCCACCGGAAAACGTTCTGGATGGCGTGGGACCAGTATGAGCAATAGGGTCGGGAATGCATTTAACAGCTGACGATGGGCTTGCAGTAACAGGCTCTCCTCACCTTCATGGGTGCTGGTGGCAATCCACACAGGGCGGTCATGGGCCCATTGCCGACGCAGCGTCAATGCTCTGGCGGCCAGTTCCGGCGTCACCGAAATATCGAATTTCAGGCTTCCGGTTACAGCCAGTTGATTGCGTTTTAATCCCAAACTTAAAAAGCGTTCGCCGTCTTCCTCATTTTGCGCGGCGATGAGGGTGATTTTTTGCATGATATTGCCGATAAAACCGCTGAATTTTTTATAACCGGCGGCGGAACGGGCTGACAGGCGAGCATTAGCCACCACCAACGGAATTTTCCGTTGATGCAACGCCTTGATCAGGTTGGGCCACAACTCGGTTTCCATAATAATCACCAACTTGGGGTTAACCTGATTAAGGAAGCGATTCATGGCGCCCGGCAAATCATAAGGCAGATAAACATGATGGACGTCGTTGCCGAAGGCTGACTGAACACGCTCAGAACCGGTAGGAGTCATGGTGGTGACCGTGATGGGTAAAAAGGGATAACGATGGCGTAAGGCGCGGACCAACGGGATAGCCGCCAATGTTTCTCCTACTGAAACGGAATGCAGCATAATGCCGCCGGGTTTGACTTTTCCCTTACAAAATCCATAGCGCTCCGCCCAACGTCGGCGATAAGCCGGCGCTTTTCTGCCACGCCAAAATAAACGTATCCATATCAAGGGCTGAATTAAGTAAATGATTACATTATAGATCATTATAGTTTGCTATCGTAAGGCACAGCGATCGATGTGCGGGAGATGAATTTTCAGTAAATTATTGGAATCGTTTTCAAACACGTCCATGCTAACAGATAAGCGATATGCCTTAGCAATATCCGGTGCTTTTACTGCCCTAGCAACTGCCCATACAACTGAAGCAATTGGCTGGAAAGTCTGGCTGGCGTACAGTCTTTCACTCGTTCGCGAGCGGCTGCGCCCAACTCGGGGCGCCGATGGCGCGGCGCAATGGCGCGGACGTATTCCTCCAGGGTTTTGACATCCAATGCATCGCAAACGTAGCCTTGCACGCCTTGTTCGATAAATTCGGCGCCGCCGCAGGTATTGCTGGTGATAACCGGCAATCCGCAGGCCATCGCCTCCAAAATAACATTAGGGAACGGATCGTACAGGGTTGGCAGCAGCAAACCATCGGCTGCCTGATAAAAAGGTAGGACATCCTTTTGTACGCCGACGAAACGGATACGCTGTCCGCAGCCGAGGCTTCGGGCGAAAGCGAGGTAGTTCGCCTGCTGTTTGTCTTGTCCCACCACAATCAGATAACGATCCGTGGGCGCTATCGCGCTGATGGCCTGCTTGAGTCCTTTGCGCTCAAAGCCGGACCCTACGTAAATCATAACGCAGGCGTCGGCAGGCAGGGAAAGCCGCTGTCGGTACAATTGGCGCTGCTCGGCTGTTGCCGGGTAGAAACGGGCGCAGTCGATGGCATTGTAGATCAGCGCAAATTTTTCCTCGGGGACCTGGTAACAACGCATGATGTCTTTGATAACCATGTCGGAATTACAAATAATTTTCTTCAAGGCGGGCGAGTTAAACAGCGCTTTTTCCGCAGCAAGCACATAACGATGGTAAGGACTCAACGACGTCAGCCATTTTTGACCCGGCGTGACGATACGTGCGCGCTGCTCCAACCAGACCCGATGCACGCCGTCGCCCGCGCGGAATACATCGCAACCGGCGATGCGTTCATGGCTTTGCACCAGGTCGAATTTTTCTTTTTGCCAACAATGTCTTGCCGCATTGGCGAAGCCCCGTTCCCGAGAAATTCGCCCCCATTTGACCGGATTGCAGATATGAATGCGCCAGTTTGGCCGCGGCTCTCCAGACCATTGCCGGGTCAAAATATTCAACTCGAGTTGGCCGTTATCCAGTGCTTCCAGCGCGCGTGAAATAAAACGTTCCGCGCCGCCGTCGGGGCGATATTTTTGTCGAACGATGGCTAGCCGGATTTTTTTCATGACAAATAATTCTCCGCGGCATGGAGTACGGCATCAACCGGGATGGCGCTTAAATATCGCTGCTCTGTCCGGGTATCAATGGCGTCCGGCGCCGGAAGTTCGGCAAAATCACCCGCCCAGATAAGGGTGCAGTTTTGTCCCCAGGGCCGCCAAAAATTGAGTTTGGTTGGGCCGAAAAGGGCGACACAAGGCGTATTGAGCGCCGCCGCCATATGCATTGGCGCGGAATCGACGCCGATGAATAACCTGGCGTGATCGATCACCGCCGCAAGCTGAGTCAACGACAATTCCCCGGCCAGAGATACGACATTGCTGTTACGGCAAAGCGAAAGGATATGACCGATCATCTCCCGTTCCTGTTTATCCGGGGCGGCGGTAAGAACGATGGGTATATGCTTTTCATTTAATGCATCGCACAGCAGGGCGACTTTTTCATCATCCCAGCATTTATAAACCCAGCGTGAGGTTGGCTGGATGACCAGATAGTCACCGGTAATTCCCTTTGATGCCAGCAAAGTTTGCCGGTTAATTTCATCGGCGGGGGAATAATGCATCGAGGTGCTGCGGTCTGTTATGGCAATATTCAGTGGCGACAGAATACTGAGATTTTGTTCAACGGTGTGCAACTGAGCGTGATTTTCGGTACTGACCAGCCTGTTGTGGGCAAGGCGCCAAACCAGTGAGCGCCGTTTCGGGAAATCGAAACCGATTCGCACCGCGGCTCGGGTTAAATAAGTGATGAAGGCGCTGCGCCATTGGTCGGCCAGATTTACCACCAGGTCGTAATGTCGTGCCCGCAAGGTTCTAATCAATGCGGTTTCTTGCTTGATCTGATGCAAAACGCCCTGCTTTTTCCATGAACGATCAATAGCATGGATTTGCGTGAGCGCCGGATGATAACGCAATATGGCTTCGGTTTCTTTGTAGAGTACGATATCAATTTCAGCATCGGGATAGTGCAGATGAAGCGTATTGATCACCGGTGTGGTCAGCAGCATATCGCCGTGATGGCGTAGCTTAATCAGAAGAATTTTTTTAAAGGAAGTCGGTATTACGTCATCGAAAAGAGGCATGGTATTGCTGACCCAAGAGTAACCAGCGTTGATTTTAGGTCAAGACCGGGCGAGAGAGAAGCGGATTATCTTTTTGAAAAAAAGCCTTGCCCGACATTGTCTGTTCAACACTTCCTCCAGGCGTAGATTCTGCGCAGCCACAACAAGAGCTGATACCATTGTTTTATTCCACGGGCATTACGTATCATCCGCAGATGCGTGCCGCTGGAGAAAATATCATCAAGAATTAACTGCCTGGCCACGGGATCGGGTTCGCGGCGCATGGCATGGCAAATGGATAATGCTTCGCGGGTCACCTGGATGGGGAATTCCCGGAACATTTTGACCTTGCCCCGATAACGGCGGTTGATATCTTCCAGTAATTCGGCAATGCGAATGTAATGCCGCTGGTATTCAACATTCATCATGCCGCTTCTTTTTCTATTACTGATAGATTGGTCATGAATGTAATAGCGATACAACACTTCCTGGGTGTAACGTACTCGGCGAGCATTGAACATCAGTTCGGTAGTCCAAGGGATGTCCTGATGATGCAGGCCAGGTATGAATAACAGGTTAAGTTGCTTTATCAGCGCCAGGCGATAGATACCCAGCCAGACCACATGCAAATAGCGTCTTGTCGCCAATGCTTTGTGCAACCAGGTGGGACCGTCAAGCACGGGAGTGGATGTCAGCCTGTCAAATGGGATCAGTGTTTTAATTTCTTGTGAGCCAAGAAAATACCGCTCCCCATTACATTGCGCGACGTCAAGATCATCCTGCTGCGCCATTTCAACCAAGGTTTGGTACAGGGTGGGATAAAGTTTGTCATCCGCGTCGGGGAAAGTGACATATTCGCCGCGCGCGATAGCCAACCCGGCGTTTCGGGCGAGGGACACGCCACCATTCGGTTGATTAATGATGATGATGTTTTTGTAACGATCAGCATACTGCTGTGCGAGCACTTCAGATCCGTCCGTGGAGCCATCATTGACGATGATGATTTCAAAGTCTTTAAGCGTCTGATTTAAAAGTGATCGCATAAAATCATCGAACATCGATCCGGCGTTGTACAACGGAACGATAACGCTGAGTTTAAGCATCGGCGTGTCGGTATTTAACATTTTTGCGATCTGTTTCTCTGGCAACACCGGCCATCAAAGATAAGTCTGTTTAATCTGTGTTGAATAATATCACAATCCCGAGGACGAGGAGCGCAATCATCCCCTTTGTTCTAGGGCTTCTCTTGATTCTAACGTCCGGCCAAGGCCGCGTATTTTTGACAAATGGCCGTGATGCCATAGGTTTCAAGCAATTGCTGATTGATAACGGGCGGATTTTCATAAACCGAACGAATCGTATCGGCTAGGGATTCATCATTCATTTCCGCCAAACCACGGGCCAGTTCTCCCGTGAGGATTTCAGCGGGTCCGCCCGGACAGCGAGTACTCACGACCGGCGTCTGGCATATCAACGCCTCCACCAATACATTACCGAAACCTTCACTATCTGAGCTGAGCACCAGCAGGTGCGCATGCTTGATATAAGGATACGGATTCGCGGTAAAACCCTTTATTATGACCCGGTCGGCAATGTTTAATTCTTCGGCCAGGTTCCTAAGCGTATTCACCGCGCTATCGCTGCCTTGGCCCAATAACAGCAGCGGTGCCTGAATACCGGTACGAGCATAGCTTTTCAGTAACCGATCATGGCGTTTGTTGGGATGTAATCGTCCCACATGGATAAGATAATCTTGTCCCGCCATATCACAGGGTTCGCAAGCCGATTGCTGAATTTCCCTGATATCAAACGGGTTGTAAATAACCGTCGCTTTAGCCGGCGTCACTGTGAATTCCCGAGTCATATCCGTCAACACTGCTTGGGAAACGGCAACGATATTGCGGCCCTGGTAAACTTTGGCGATTTTGTAGCGCTTGAAGGCGCGGGAAAATCCGCTGCGATGGCCGAGATAGGACTGGGAAAATATTCCATGCAGACAAAACCAGACTTTTTCTTTGGGGAGCGCCTGGCTGCGCGCCACGATACGGTCGGTTTTATGCAAATGGGATATCACTAAATCAAAAGCGCCGCCGGCGTGTTCAGCTTGAATAATGGCTTTATCCAGTGCTTTTGCCCGGCGGGAAAGTTCGGTAAGTTTGCGCCACGGCGTTTTGCATATATCAATTATGGCCTGGTAATCGATACCGGCGGGAAGCGCATAGTCACAAACCGAACGTAATGAAAACAGCGAAACCCGATGGCCGTCGGCGATCATTCCTTGAGAAAGAGTCAGCAATACTTTCTCCGCGCCGCCGCCTGGCAGGCCGTCAATAATCATCAATACACGCATGCGTTATTCCATCGCCTCACCTGTGTCGTTTAAGGTGCGATCCTACCCTAAGGCCAGCGGAAAATCTTGTGGGGCTTGATATTCCGTTCATTTTTTACGTTGAGGGGCGATTGGCGCAACTTGAAACCTATTGGGCAGCACGGGCGATGCTATGTCTAGACGCTATGTCGAGATGGGCCATGTGCTGGTATACTTACTTCTATGTTTTTACCAAAAAGTATGAAGTTTGGGTATTTGCCCTACTGACGTTGGCAGCGTAATATACCGCACTCTGGTTCCCGGGGATTATACATGACTCAACCCGCGTTTATTATTACGATTGATACCGAGGGCGATAATCTTTGGCGTAATCACGACCAAATATTGACGCGTAATGCTCTCTTTTTGCCTCGTTTTCAGTCGTTATGTGAAAAATTCGGTTTCAAGCCGGTTTATCTCACCAATTATGAAATGGCGGTGGATGACGCCTATGTTGAGTTTGCAAAAGATGTCATCGCTCGCGCTCAAGGCGAAGTGGGCATGCATTTGCACGCCTGGAACAGTCCGCCGTTTCATGATTTAACCGGTAAAGACGGGCTACACCAACCTTATCTTATTGATTATCCGAACGATGTTATCGCGGCGAAAGTTGATTTTCAGACGCGGCTATTGGAAGACACCTTCCAGACCAAAATGCTGAGTCATCGCGCCGGTCGTTGGGCGCTGAATGAATATTACGCAAAATTATTGCTAGAACATGGGTATCTCGTTGATTGTTCGGTCACGCCATTGGTTGATTGGCGTCGTTCCCCTGGCGCGCCTACAGGCAATGGCGGCGCGAATTATCTGAATTTTCCTGATAAAGCCTACTTTATCAATCCCGACAATATCGCCCGGCCTGGTCAATCGGCTCTACTCGAAGTACCAATGAGTATTCGCTACAAGCATGCGCCTTGGCTTAATCATCTGAAACACTTTTACGATACAGTGAGAGGTCACAGGCGGACGCCATCAGTACATTGGCTGCGCCCCAAGGGCGGCAACGTGGAAAATATGAAGTTTGTGGTTGAATCGATGCTGGCGCAAGGCAACGATTACGTGGAGTTTATGTTGCATTCTTCCGAGCTTATGCCGGGAGGAAGCCCCACCTTTGTGGATGAACCCGCGATCGAACGTTTATATGATGATCTTGAACAGCTATTTGAATGGTTAAGGACTCGTGTCGTTGGCATGACATTAGCGGAATATTATTTGAAAAAGAAATGAGTTGCTTGTAATGAAAATAAGAAAAATTCGCCTGGTTAATTTGTTATTGAATATTTATATCCCATTATTCGGGAAATTGAAAGATGCCAAGACGTTAAATCGGCATCCTGAATTCAATAGCATTGCTATTTTCTCAACCACGGCCTTAGGTGATTTATTATTTAATACCCCGGCTATCCATGCGTTAAAAAAACGCTATCCTAATGCCTATTTCACGCTGGTTTCAAGTCACAAAAACCGCGCCATGGTTGAAGGCAGTCCCTATTTTGATAATATCATTTATTGGGATAGCAAAGTTAATCACGCTTTCAACATTGTTAAAGCGTTAAGGAAACACCAACCTCAATTGAGCGTGATTCTGCATTCACATATGCCCTATGATATTATGATTGCGGCGCTAGCAGGCAGTAATTATATCCTGCGTGATAATTATGCGACAGAATCAACGTTAATGGATAAATGGCTGGCTTTCCACCCCAGTGAATTTACCGGCCATATCATACAACGCAAGATGAGATTGCTTGAGGTTTTAGGGTGTAATGTTAACAACATCGACATGCATATCCCTATCTCATTTGAACGCCTGGAGAAAAACCCTGATTTTATTGATATTGGCTTTCAGATGGGGGCGTCGGAAGTGATTCGGCAATGGCCGGTCACCCGATTTGTCGAGCTGACGCATTCAATTTTGGCTCTCAATGCTATTGGCCGGAAACAATACCGCATTATTCTTATTGGCGGCGCGAAAGATACTCCTCTGGTTGATGAATTTCTGCAACGACTGACTGCTGCTGAAAAAAATAATATTATCTCCTTGGTAGGAAAAACCAATCTGAAGCAGCTAGTGGCTAACATCGCCAATCTGGATATATTAGTGACTGGAGATACCGGTCCATTGCATGTGGCTGTGGCGCTTAATGTGAAAACAATCAGTTTATTTGTCACAGCAAATCCCTCTTATACCGGCCCTTTACAATCGCCGGCCTTGCACAAAATCATTTATGCGAAAGACAGGTTTGATGCCAGTACGGCAGTGTTACAGAATACGCCGCTTTCGATTATCAGTGCACAAGAGGTTTTTACCGAGATAGAAAAATTACGGTCGAATGACTAAAAGAGAAAAAATCAGGCGATTTGACTGATGCTGCGATAATCGATTTTCTCGAAAACATCGTTACCTAATGCACTATTCAATGAAAGATTTTTTACCGACACCCCCCGTTGCTTCAATACCAGGCTAGCGTGGCGAAAAGCGGGTTCAATCAATTTGCTGAATTTGGCATCCAAAAAGCAGGGCAATTTATTGTCTTCGGTTTCATAAAATCGTGGTAGGTTGAAATTATTCATATCAAGACCAGCGATATAAATATTTGTGAAACCCATAAACGCCACAATCTGCAAAGCCCAATAAACCACGGTGCCAGCATCGAATACCCCGGTACGGATATCATGACTAAATGCAATTTCTTTATGACCGCTGCATATGGCAACTTCGTTAATCAAATGATAATTTTCCCAAATATTTTCAGGCAGAATTTTACGTCGAAATATTTTATAGCAAGCATCTTCAATCACTACGATGCTGCATTTTATTTTGGCTGACGTAAAAAAGTTAATGATTTTGACGATGCCATGTAATGTTGTAAAAAGTTTGATGGCGGGGTTGGAAATAATTTCTTGCACCATGTCTAATTTTCGATCGATGAATGTCATATCGACGATGACATAGTATTGGAAATTGATTTTTCCATGTAATGCATAGGCGCCGTTTACGCCGATAACCGGCATGTCGGGGAAACCGGTGAAATCGATTTCGTTAATCGAAGGCCCCGTCGCCATAATAAGAACTCTTCCCGATTCTAGCCCTTGTAGTGTGGAGACTTGCTGCATTGCCACCGCTTCGCCACGATAGCGTAAAGACGTGATTTCGTCGCTCAGCGTTCGGTTTATTTTGACATACGGCCATAGGTTTTCATTATGTCTATAAGCCCTTGGTCGAGTATAGCGGTATATTTGTTTGAAAAATGTACTCATCATTCACTCAATATTGTCGAGTAATTTTGCAATATTAGCGGGCTTAATATCTTGCATTAACCCGCTTTTACCCGATTTTATAAAAATCTGGTTTTTACCATAGCTGCCAATCAAGTTAGGATCGGTGGGGCCATAGAGCACAATATTGGGTCGATCCAACGCCGCGGTCAAATGACTCAATCCGGTATCAACCGAAACAACGGCTCTCGCCCCGGCCAGAACTTCGGCAACCTTGCCCAAATCCAGTTTCGGCAGTACCTCAACGAAGGGAAAATTTTCGGCAAGACGCACGGCGCGCTGATGTTCAAGTTCAGAGCCCCAGGGTAATTTGATTTTCAGGCCCTTATTGGCCATTAACTGAATCAATTCCCGCCAGTGTGTTTCCGGCCAATGTTTTTCCGCACGGGTTGTGGCGTGTAAAAAGACCAGATAAGGCGTGTGGTCGGCCAACTGGCTCAATGCCTCGCGGAAGTGGCTGGCGATAGCGTAATCGCCCTTGGTCGCGGGAAGCGGATAACCAAGGCTGACGGCGAATAATTGACGTATGTGCTCTACGGCATGCATCTTTCGGTCAATGGCATGGCGCTTGTCATAAAACCAGCTGGCTAAAGGCTCGCGCGCGCTTTTACTATCCAAACCGTGTTTTTCCCCTCTGGCGATACGGGTAACCAGGGCGGCGCTTTTTATCAGGCCTTGCGCATCGATCACCAAATCATAGGGACGGCGCCGTAAAAAATTCTTGAAATCACAACGTTCCTGCCGGGCGATAATGCCGAACCAATTTTTGCGCCATCGCCTGATGGCGACTGGTATGACGAGTTCCACCGCCGGATGCCAGGTGGGTATCTGGGCAAAATTTTCTTCCACCGCCCAATCGAATCGAATACCGGGTATGGCATGCATGGCATCGGTTAACGCGGGTAAGGTATGCAGGATATCACCCATGGAAGAAATTTTGACTATCAATACCCGCATCAAATTTCCTTACCGGCGGCAAGGAGATTCTCGAGCTCGCTGATAACGCGATCGGGTTGGATATCGATCAGGCTCTGATGATAGCCTTGTTCTCCATCGCCTTTGCGAACTCGCTGGTAGCCGCTGATGAGGCGGATTACCCTCGCCTGATGGGATAACGGTGGAGTAAAGTCCGGGCTGCTGGGCCCGTAAAGCGCCACCAGGGGGCGTCCCAGCGCGGCGGCGACATGCATCAGTCCCGAATCGTTAGTGACGACCGCGCGGCAGCCGGCAATCAATGTCACTGCTTGATCCAGCGAAGTCTCGCCAGCCAGATTATGACAATTCAGGCGGTCGTCCAGAGAAAGCGAATCGGTAATCGTGTCTCCGGTCGCATGGTCTTTAGTCGAGCCAAACAGCGCGATTTGAAAACCGCGGTCAATCAATAATTTTGCCAGCGCCGCATAATGATAATGCGGCCAGCGTTTAGCTGGTCCGAATTCGGCTCCCGGGCAAAAGCCGATTAACGGCCGTTCGCTATCGAGATTGAACTGATGGAAACCCGCATGCGTTTCCTCCGGGCTGACCTGTAACTGCGGCCAGGGCAATGGCTGCGGTAAATCCTTGGCAGAACGGATTTTGTCGCGCTGATAGGCTAACGCGACATAACGCTGAACCATCAGCGGAAACGCGGCTTTATCGAGTTTGCGCAGATCGTTTAGCAATCCGTAGCGCATTTCGCCGCGCCAGCCGGTGCGTATGGCAATGCCGGCAAAAAAAGGCACCAAGGCGGATTTGAAGGAGTTCGGTAAGACCAATGCCTGGTCATAGCGTTCGGCTTCCAGCGACAAACCAATGCGCCGACGTTCCAGCAACGCCAGCGAGCCATGCCCAAGGGGCATAGGCAACGCCTTATGCACTTCCGGCATACGATCCAATAACGGACGGCACCACGCAGGGGCCATAACGTCTATTTGCGCCATGGGATGGATAATGCGCAGACTGCCGTACAAGCTTTGCGACATCATCATGTCGCCCACCCAGGATGGTCCGATAACCAGTATCTTCATACCGCCAATATCTTTCCTTGCATGGTTTTAATGGGTACGATTCAGCCAGGTTAAATATTCCGCGACGCCTTCGGCCACGGTTTTGAAAGGCTGTTCGTATCCCGCGGCGCGCAACTGCGTTAAATCGGCCTGGGTGTAAGCCTGATAACGGCCTTTGAGTTTTGCCGGGAAATCAATATATTCGATTTGGCCTTTCTTATGAAAGTCCAATACAGCGTCCGCCACCGCCTGGAATGATTCTGCTCGTCCCGTGCCGCAGTTGAAAATACCGGAAACTTTGTTTTGCCAAAACCACAAATTGACTTTGGCCACATCGCCGACATACACAAAATCGCGTTTAAAACCTTCACTGCCGGAAAATAATTTGGGATTTTCACCAGCGATAATCTGATTGTTCAAATGAAAAGCGACGCTGGCCATACTGCCTTTATGCCCTTCGTGCGGGCCATAGACATTGAAATAACGGAATCCGCAAACCGGCGAATCCGCTTGCGGCAGGATATTGCGCACATATTGATCAAAAAGGAATTTTGAATAACCATAAACATTCAGCGGTTGTTCATATTGACGTTGTTCGATGAAATGTTCCGTTCTGCCGCCATAGGTGGCGGCGGAAGAGGCATACAGAAAGGGAATGGCGCGGTCCAGACAATAATGCAGCAATTCCTTGGAGTATTGATAGTTATTGTCCATCATATACTTCCCATCCCACTCAGTGGTGGATGAGCAGGCGCCTTCGTGGAATACCGCTTCGATATCGCCGAAATCATCACCTGCGACAATGCTGGCGATGAAATCTTCTTTATCCATATAATCGGTGATATCAAGTTCAACCAAGTTGACGAATTTGGTTCCATCCTTGAGGTTATCCACCACCAGGATATCGCTATACCCAACATCATTCAAAGACTTAACAATATTGCTGCCGATGAACCCGGCTCCGCCCGTGACGATTATCATGGATTACCCTTGTTAAACTTGAGAGCGCGGGCACTGTGTCCGCTCCTTTTAATGCGTCTATCATACCATATACCCGTCATCTTTCGAGTCGCGGGGATGGCGGCGGCGACGTGAACCTTTGTTCGATGCCGATAAGGAAGGGCATTTGTTTCAAACTGGAGAATATCGCCTTGAACATGGCATCGGCATAAATCGGCGTCGGCGCATGGTCCGCCAGGCACTGTCCTATGCCATGGAAAGGCGTATGCGGACGGTAGGGCTCGGGTTTCGACACGGAGAGTGGATTAAGCAGCGAGCTGGGCCGCACCAATACGATATCCGGCGGCAATTGCGCCAGCATTTCCTGCAACACTTTGACGGTGCTGGGGCGAGGATGGCCGATGGCGATCGCCGAGCCTTTGCGGCGCGCCAGCGCCACTGCCCGGTTGAATTGCTGCCGGATATCGTCTTCATTGGCCGTATCGTCCAGAAATACATCCCGTTTGATCACTTTAACGCCGGTCCCCGCAGCCGCCTGGCTTGATTTGCTGTCGCCGATCGTCATGCTGTCGAGAAAATAAAAGGGATAATGGCTCATCACCTGCATGAAGTTTTGCATGCCGATCAAGCTCTGCGTCATTGCGCTTCCCATATGGTTGTTCAATCCGACGGCATACGGGACGTTAATCACCGCCTCGCGCACGATACGGGCGATTTCATCGCGGCTCATGTCGGGGCGCAGCGTATCGCGTTCCAAAGGCTGTTTGCTGAGCGGCGCCATAGGCAGGTGAATCAGGATTTCCCGTCCCTGCGCATGGGCTTTGTTCGCCATGGCGGTTGCATAAGGCGCATTGGGCAATACGGAGATGGAAACCGCCGTCGGCATGGTGAGCACCTGATTTTCATCATGCGGTCGATAACCGAAGTCATCTATCACCAGCGCGAGCTTTCCGGCGAACGCCTGTTGGGTTAAGCCACCGAACAGAAAAAACAAGACAGCAAAAAACTTTGTATACGACACGCTATTTTCCTAACCATGGCACTGGGTCAACCGCCTGACCCTGCCGTCGAATTTCGAAATATAGCGAGGAGGTTTCCTGGCCGCCGCTGTTGCCCACCAGCGCGATGGGTTGGCCTTCTTTAACCTGATCGCCAACTTTGACCAAAGCGCTTTGGTTGTATCCGTAGAGGCTCATGTCCCCTTTACCGTGTTCAACCACCACCACCAAGCCATAACCTTGCAGCCAATCGGCCATTATAACGCGCCCATCGGCGATGGCTTTGACGTTGGTTCCTTCGCCGGCGGTAATGACTATGCCCTTCCAGCGTAACTCACCCTGGAGTCGTTCGCCGAATTGATGCAGCGTACGGCCTCGGATTGGCCATAAATACTGCCCGGAAGGCGGACCCAGGCCACCGGTGCGGGAGATTAGCGCGCGTTCGTTGTCCGATGTCTTGTAGGTAGAGCCCTGGCGCTTGGCTTGTTCTTGCCGTTCCTGGATCTGCTGAGCCTCACGGGCTTCTTGTTCAGCCCGGACTTTGGCCTCTCGCTCGGCCTGGGCGATATTATCGAGCAGCCGTGTTTCGTTTTGACGTAATTGATTGAGGTTTTGCTGGTCTTGCTGGATTGACGAGTCGAGTGCGGTGAGCGTGATTTGCCTGGCTTTGCGCGCCTCTTCCAGGCGTTTTTGCTGGGTTTGCTGCTGTTGCAACAACGCTGTTTGCCGATGCTGTTTCTGCTGCTGGGCGTTTTTCTGGCTCGCCAGGTCGGTACGCGTCTGTTTCAGATCATTAATGGATTTTTGCCTGGCCTGATTCAGATAGCTGTAATAGGCCAGGATTCTGGCTTTGCGTTGACTTTCCTCACTGTTGACCAATAAGCGCAAACCCGAGTCCCGCCCTTGGCGAAACGCCGCATCCAATTGCTCGGCCAGCAGTTTTTGCTGGGTTGCCTGGCGCGCTTCCAACTGTTTGATGGACAGGCCCAGCTTATCAATGTCTTTGGTCAAGCTCGCCAGCGAGGCCTGCGTTTCGCGCAGCGTGCCGCTGGATTGGGCGATGGACTGTTCTTGTTGCTTTAACTGTTTGAGCAGCGCTTCTCGTTGCCGCCGTTGTTGCTGTACGCTTTTTTCTTTATCGGCAATGCTTTGCTGCACTGTCTTCAGTTGTTGTTTGTTATCGTCGGCATGGCTGATGAAAGGCAATAACATGACGCCAGTAAAGAGCACGCTGGCGCAAATATTTTGCCTTAACGATGGAAGACGGCACCGGCTGCCGTTATCCCAGATATTCAATCTTTTCAACAATGCCTGTCCCCTCATCAGTCCGATTATTCCACGTTAAATAGCGGCTTGCCAGTTATCTCTGGTGAATTCCGTCGGCAGAAGTGCCGGCCGTGGTTTCGCCAAGACGTTTTTATCACGCCGATAGCGGGGAATCGGCAGGTGGTCCGCGCATGGCGATGAGAAGGTCCTTTTACACCGCAAACTCGTGGCATCGACTGTCGGATCAGGTGCAAAAGCGATAAAATCATAGGGCAAAGGTCTCCGTTTTTAGCAATATGGCGCGCATAGCGGTTAGTTTCTTCTTTCAGTTTATGTATATTGGCTGAATTTGCCGTAATGCGAGGGTATACTCGGAGCTTTTGAAGCGTGGCCACAACTCACGGGAGCTTTTACACCCCATGCAAGAAATTATGCCGTTCGTCAGCAGTCACACCATGCTTGTTTTGGCTTGGGTAGCACTATTGGTTGCTGTCATTTTCACTACACTAAAAAGCCGTTTTTCAAAAGTTAACGATATTACCCGCGGTGAAGCCATTAGGCTAATCAATAAGGAAGATGCCGTTATTGTTGATCTGCGCAGCCGGGATGACTACCGTAAAGGACATATCGCCAACGCGGTGAATCTGACTGCAAGCGAGATCAAAAGCGGCAGTCTGGGCGAGTTGGATAAAGCGAAAACCAAACCGGTAATCGTGGTATGCGCCACCGGTACCACATCGCGCGAGCCGGCGGAAAATCTGTATAAAACAGGTTTTGAGCAAGTTTATGTCCTCAAAGAAGGCATATCCGGCTGGAGCGGAGAGAACCTGCCCCTCGTTCGGGGTAAGTAAGTTGGGTTAAGCAAGACAAAACCAGAAGGGAGGAACCATGGCCAATATTGAGATTTATACCAAAGCGACTTGTCCATATTGCCATCGCGCCAAGGCTTTATTCATCCGTAAAAATGCTGTATTCCAGGAAATACCCATTGATGGGGATGCGGATAAGCGGGAAGAGATGATTAAACGCAGCGGCCGAACCACGGTTCCACAAATATTCATCGACGGACAGCATGTGGGTGGCTGTGATGATTTACACGCGCTTGATGCGCGCGGTGGATTGGATCCCCTGCTTAAATAGGCCGGGACCAGGCCTTGCGCCCGGGTGCATGAAGCAAATCAACCAAAGGGTTTTTTAATGTCAGATCAAAATAGTACCGAAATGGTTTTCCAGATCCAGCGTGTTTATACCAAGGACGTCTCGTTTGAAGCCCCGAACGCGCCAAAGGTTTTTCAGCAGGAATGGCAGCCTGAAATAAAACTGGATCTTGATACCGCGTCCACGCAATTGACGGAAGGCGTCTATGAAGTGGTGCTGCGGGTTACCGTGACGGCGTCATTGGGTGAAGAAACCGCATTTTTATGCGAAGTGCAACAAGCGGGTATTTTCACCATCTCCGGCATTGACGGAACGCAGATGGCTCACTGCCTGGGTGCGTATTGCCCGAATATCCTGTTCCCTTATGCCCGTGAATGCATCACCAGCCAAGTCTCGCGCGGAACGTTCCCGCAGCTTAACCTGGCGCCGGTGAATTTCGACGCGCTGTTCATGAACTACCTGCAACAGCAGCAACCGGATGGCGATGGTAAACCAGCGGTTCAGGAAGCCTGATAATGCCGACAAATGCCTCCATGACTGTTATCGGCGCCGGGTCCTATGGTACGGCGCTCGCTATCACCATGGCGAGAAATGGTCATGAGGTATTGTTATGGGGGCATGAACCGGAACATATTCATGCCCTGCAAGCGGCCAGGTGCAACCCGATTTTTCTTCCCGGCGTGCCATTCCCGCCTTCATTGCGGCTGGAGTCCGACTTGTCGCTGGCTATGTCGTTCAGTCGCGATGCGTTGATTGTGGTGCCAAGCCATGTATTCGGCCGCGTGCTTGCTCAACTTAAGCCGTACCTGCGATCGGATGCCCGCATAGTCTGGGCAACCAAGGGGCTGGAGGCGGATACCGGCCGGCTGTTGGCGGATGTCGCCCGGGAAATTCTGGGTGAGACGATTCCTCTTGCGGTCATTTCCGGTCCGACTTTCGCCAAAGAGTTAGCCGCTGGTTTGCCTACGGCTATCGCCTTGGCGTCCACCGATGCCGATTTTTCTGCTGATTTACAAAACTTGCTGCATTGCGGCAAGAGTTTCCGGGTTTATGGCAATACCGATTTTGTCGGCGTTCAACTGGGCGGGGCGGTCAAAAATGTGATTGCCATTGGCGCCGGAATGTCTGACGGCCTCGGCTTCGGCGCCAATGCCCGCACGGCTTTGATTACCCGCGGCCTGGCGGAGATGTCCCGTCTGGGCGCCGCGCTGGGTGCGGATCCAAGCACATTTATGGGCATGGCCGGGCTGGGTGATTTAGTATTGACCTGCACTGATAATCAATCCCGCAACCGGCGTTTCGGTATGCTGCTCGGTCAGGGCGTGAATGTGCAGGCGGCGCAGGACACCATCGGACAGGTGGTTGAAGGTTACCGAAATACCAAGGAAGTTTTGGCGCTGGCTGCGCGTAACCAGGTCGAAATGCCCATTACCGAACAAATTTATCAGGTGCTTTATCAGCACAAAGATGCCCACGAAGCGGCGCTGAGCTTGCTCGGACGTGCACAGAAAGATGAAACAGCCGGTGTGTGAACACGCCTTTATCCAATAAATGCAGGTGGTGGCCGATACGGCTGCAACGTGTGAATTGACGGGTATATATCGGTCCGGCAAGAGGGTTCAATCCGCAATGAAGGTTGTGAGTATGTCAACTGATGAACTGGAATTAGTATGGAATAACATCAAAACAGAAGCGCGTTCGCTGGCGGACTCTGAACCCATGCTTGCCAGTTTTTTTCATGCCACACTGCTCAAGCATGAGAATCTGGGTAGCGCGCTGAGTTATATGCTGGCGAACAAATTGGCTAACACCATCATGCCGGCCATCGCCATTCGTGAAATCGTTGAAGAAGCCTACAAGGCCGATGTTCAGATGATCCTCTCCGCCGCTTGCGATTTACAAGCCGTGCGCCTGCGCGACCCGGCGGTGGACCTCTACTCCACGCCACTGTTATATCTGAAGGGATTTCACGCTTTGCAAGCCTACCGGATTGGCCATTGGCTGTGGGGCCAGAATCGGCGCGCCCTGGCCATTTATTTCCAAAACCAGATTTCCGTTTCGTTCGGCGTCGATATTCATCCCGCGGCAAAAATTGGTTGTGGGATTATGCTCGATCATGCCACCGGCATCGTCGTCGGCGAGACGGCCGTGATAGAAAATGATGTCTCCATCCTTCAACAAGTCACCTTGGGCGGCACGGGCAAAACCAGCGGCGATCGCCATCCGAAAATTCGTGAAGGCGTGATGATTGGCGCCGGCGCGACAATTTTAGGCAATATTGAAGTTGGCAAAGGCGCCAAGATAGGCGCCGGTTCGGTTGTATTGCAATCAGTGCCGCCCCATACCACCGCGGCCGGCGTACCAGCCAGAATCGTCGGCAGACCCGATAGCGATAAACCGTCTATGGACATGGATCAGTTTTTCGGCAGTCAGGGCTTTGAATATGGCGATGGTATCTAGCCTAATATATCAGCGGCCGGCGCCGGCGAAGCCCAACTGTCGCCATGCTTCATAAACGACTACCGATACGGCGTTGGATAAATTCATGCTGCGGCTTCCCGGCTGCATCGGGATACGGATTTTATGATCGGCATCCAGCTTATCCAGGATAAACGGCGGTAGTCCCCTGGTTTCGGGCCCGAACATCAAATAATCCCCAGCCTGGTAAGCGACGGCGCTATGAGCCGGCGTTCCCTTGGTGGTCAGCGCGAAAAGCCGCAACGGTTTCTCGGCGGCTAAAAACGCATCATAATCATGATGATGCGTGATTTTGGCAAACTCTTTATAGTCCAAACCCGCGCGGCGTAAGCGCTTATCATCCCAAGTGAACCCCAATGGTTCGATAAGGTGTAAAGCAAACCCGGTATTGGCGCACAGACGAATGATATTCCCGGTATTGGGCGGGATTTCCGGTTCAAATAAAACGATGTTTAACATACTGCCCCCTTGACGGGGGCGAAGCATAACAAAAAAAACCGTTCAGCGCCGCAACTCGATACGTTGCCGTCTTAACGATGTGGCAAAGGCAGCCAAATGACCAGGCGCAAGCCGCCCAGCGGACTATCTTCCGCTTTGACCCATCCGTGGTGCTGTTCAACCGCTTTTTCAACGATGGCCAGACCGAGCCCTGAGCCGCCGGATTCGCGATCGCGGGCTTCATCGGTACGATAAAAAGGCCGGAAAATCTGTTCGCGGTCTTCCTCGCTAACGCCGGGGCCATCATCATCCACCGTGATGGTGACGCCCAATGCGTCGGCGCTGAAGGCTACAGCGATATGCTGATGCGAATAACGCAGGGCGTTGCGCACGACATTTTCCAACGCGCTATCGAGCGCCGCCGGGTTACCGATCAAAACCCAATTACCAGGAGGGTCGGTAATTTCCAGGGTTTTGTCCATCTGTTCGGCTTCGAATTTGGCGTCTTCCAATACTTCGTTCCACAGCTCGCTGGCTTTGATATTTTCACGGGCCAATTCGTTTTTGTGCTGGTTGCGCGACAGCACCAACAAGTCATTGATCATGGAATCCAATCGTTGCGCTTCCGTTTCAATGCGCGCCAGCTCATGCCCCTCGCCATGTTTGCGACGCATAAGCGCCGTGGCTAATTGCAGACGAGTCAAGGGTGTCCTGAGTTCATGGGAGATATCCGACAATAGCCGTTGCTGCGCGGTCACCATGCGTTCCAACGCGCTGACCATTTGATTGAAACTGACGCCGGTCGCCAAAAATTCCTGTGGACCCGCTTCAAGCTCCGGGTGCTGACGCAAATTGCCTCTGGCCACTTCATCCGCCGCGTACTTCAGTTTACGGGCCGGTTTCGCCAGACTCCATGCCAGCCAAAGCAGCAAGGGGATACTGATTAGCATAGTGACGATAAGTAATAATAAAGGCCGATCAAACATCAGATTGATAAAATCCGATTGTGAATTACCCGCCGGCCGGATTTGATAAAGCTGATAATTATCATCTCCATCGCGCACGGCAAAAGGACCGACCAACTCCACGCGGCCATATTTCTTCTTTTGCGGTTGATCCGAATTATCGGATTGGCCGATGAAATTACGGATAACTTGCATTTCATTATGCTGAGCGCCGATAACCCGTCCTTCACTGGTCACCAAAATCAAATGCTGACCGGGAGGCGCCCATTTATCTATGGCGCGAAACAACCGGCGCCACCACATTAAATCATTGGCCGGATCGGCGGCCAGTTCCGCTTCAACATGCTGTTGCAGCATAATGCCTTGACGCTGTTCGCTGTCCAGCAAGGGCGTCAACTGGCGGGAATCCAGTTTCGGGACCATCAATACCAGCATTAACACCAGCGCCAGGGTCAGCCAGAAAATGGCGAATATCCTTGCGGTCAAACTGTTTATCATGTGGCCGATACCATCAGATAGCCACGACCCCGCAAGGTCTTGAACCACGGATGCCCATCTTTGCGTTCCGGCAATTTGCGCCTGAGATTGGAGATGTGCATATCAATGGCTCGATCAAACGGCGTCAAGCGTTTGCCCAGCACTTCCTGACTTAAGTGCTCGCGTGATACCACCTGGCCGAGATGCTGGGCAAGCAAATAAAGCAAGGTGAATTCCGTCCCGGTGAGTTCCAATGGAATGCCGTCAAAGGTGGCTTCCTGTCTGCCGGGGTTAAGGCGCAAAAAATCAACTTCCAGCGATGGCGTGCCGGTATCGCCGGTTTGCAGCTGCTCCGTCCATTGCGAACGGCGTAAAATGGCTCTGATACGGGCCACCAGTTCACGATCATTGAATGGCTTGGGCAGGTAATCATCCGCGCCCAATTCAAGCCCCAGCACCCGATCCAGCTCACTGCCGCGGGCTGTGAGCATAATCACTGGCGTCTGATGTTGCTGACGTAATTCCTTAAGCGTATCAATGCCATTTTTGCGTGGCATCATGACATCAAGCAACAAAAGATCCACCGAGCTGTCCAGCATATTCAACGCCTGCTCGCCATCATAGGCCACCAGGACATTGAAGCCTTCCATCTCCAGCAATTCTTTCAACAGTGCTGTTAATTCGCGATCGTCATCGACCAAAAGGATTTTATTCATTTATTCACCTCCAAACGCAAAATACGTCAACAATCACTACCAATCCATGACTTTACGTAGCTTTACATCCCCTGACGCATGTTTGCAGCTGCACCGCTAAAATAGCTTCATCGTTAAGCATCAATATAAGGGTTTTAGGGGTTAGGGATGCACAAACTTAACGTCATGTTCATCACCGCCATGCTGTTTTCCGGAAGCACGGTGGCTGGCGAGAACATTGTAACGGGAAGTTGGCATTACGATGATATCGCAAATCGATGCGGCGATACCCATCAAGGCATGTTCGAAGGCGTCAGGCTTACTGAGCACCAGCGCCAGCAAATGCGTGATTTGATGAGTCAGCGCCAACTTGAGATTCCTAATATTAATGTTAATGATCTTGAAAAATTGCATAAACTGATAATAGCTGAAACTTTTGATGAATCGGCTGTTAGGGTCCAAACAGAAAAATTGGCGCAACAATACGTTATTCGGCAGGTAGCAATAGCCAGGGTCCAGAATCAAATGTACAACTTGCTGACGCCAGAGCAACGACAAATATTGAATCAAAAGCATCAGCAGCGATTGTCTGAAATAGAGCTGCAAATGTCGGAGATGAATCAAACTTCTGCCCAGAAGCCGGTACTGATTAATAAATAAGTAATACATATTCACTTTTCCTTGCCATAGACACCATCCCTGTCTTCCCCCGCCGAAAGGTGGGGTTTTTTTTCATTGATTTAACTGCTAATCCAATGAAAATAAAGAGTCACCCGGTTATCAATCTTGCAAGAATATTCATCACGCCGGCCGGCGTTTCTCCTCGGCACATCGGGGCGATCGCTGTATGCTGATAGCATGATAAAGAGTGTGATTTTTATCATTCAATCGCCAGCGCCGTATCCCATTTTAGCCGCTTGAAACGACAGCTTTTCCAGTCTGGTCCAATGCTACGATATTTAGGCCGCGCCTCATAAAATGACTTCAAAAAGTGTGATGTCAAACATGCATACCCGCATCTGCGGGAAAAATGCGCTGTCATTTCAAAAAATCGTTCGCCGTGTCGATGAATAAAATCTTTTTCTCCGTTATTTGTATCGGGAAAATTTTTTTCTTTATTTTATTTAAATTCGCTTTTCTCTTTTTATCCGGTGATTATCGCTACGTATTAGCACCGCTGATGTTGGTGGACGGAGCCTAAAGTCATCTCCAACTTTGCGTTTTTGTATCTATACCCGTCATACTTCAAGTTGCCGGTGCGTTGGCTTTCCTCACTCACCCCAGTCACTTACCTGAGTAAGCTCCTGGGGATTCGCCGCGTCACCGCCTTCCCGCAACTCGAATTATTTAGTGTCTAAATGTTGACTGTCATTTTCCTATTTGCAACATCTGCTAGCATGTCGGGTGCGCAAAGCGATTAAGATAATCAAACAGGCGAGCGCGGGTGCCTTGGGCTGCATAAAATGTCTTTTACAACGGGTTAAATGTTGCGCTAAAGCCTGTGATGAAAAGCCAAGACAAGAGAGAATGCTAAGCATTATCATATGGCTGAAAAGACCCAGTACTCGGAATTTGCCTGACCTGAATCAATTCAGCTAAACGAATTTGTTATATTATTTCGCCATTGGCCAAGAGTTCGGCATTTTTCCGACACTCATCGTTAACGGCATAGTGTATTCTACAAATAATATCTTAAGCTCAGAGGTAGTCATGATTAAGAAAATCGGTGTACTGACAAGCGGTGGTGATTCGCCAGGCATGAATGCAGCGATCCGGGGTGTTGTTCGCGCCGGACTATCCGAAGGATTGGAGGTTTATGGCGTCTATGACGGTTACCTCGGATTGTTTCAGGATCGAATGGCCAAGCTGGACCGCTATAGCGTATCGGATATGATTAACCGTGGCGGCACCTTTCTGGGCTCGGCTCGTTTTCCTGAATTCAGGGAAGAGGGAACGCGCGTTATCGCCATTGAAAACATGAAAAAACGCGGTTTGGACGCGTTGGTCGTGATCGGCGGCGACGGTTCCTACATGGGCGCCAAACGCTTGACCGAGATGGGATTCCCTTGCATCGGTTTGCCTGGAACCATCGATAACGATGTGGCCGGAACCGACTATACTATCGGCTTCTTTACCGCGTTGGAGACGGTTGTCGAGTCTATCGACCGGTTGCGCGATACGTCTTCTTCTCATCAGCGTATTTCCATCGTTGAAGTCATGGGGCGTTATTGCGGTGATTTGACCATGTCGGCGGCGATTGCCGGCGGTTGTGAATTTATCGTACTGCCTGAGGTTGAATTCAAACCCGAAGATCTCGTTTATGAAATCAAAGCGGGTATCGCCAAAGGCAAAAAACACGCTATTGTCGCAATTACCGAACACATTTGTAATATCAGTGAATTAGCGCAGTACATCGAAAAAGAAACCGGTCGTGAAACTCGCGCCACCGTATTGGGTCATATCCAGCGCGGCGGTAGCCCGGTGGCGTTTGACCGTATACTTGCTTCACGTATGGGGGCCTACTCCATCGAATTATTACTGCAAGGTTACGGCGGACGTTGTGTCGGCGTGCAGAATGATAAATTGGTGCACCACGATATTATCGATGCTATTGAAAACATGAAACGGCCGTTTAAAAACGACCTGCTGGAATGCGCTAAGAAACTTTTTTAACCGCGCTGTCAGCCTCGTAAGATAAGCTCCCGTTATTGGGGGCTTTTTTTGTGGTTTTTTTTAGTTCTTTTACTTATATGGATAACGTTTTTATTCTTTAAATTTGCAGATGATTTCTGACACTCTCTGGTCAAACACTATTCATTGATATGATCGAAAGACTCGTTGGGAGAGTAACAATGTCAAAGTGGCAAGCGGGATTATTGCTGATGTTATTGTCGGGCGGCGCGCTGGCGAAGGATGTACAGATTTTGAATGTATCTTATGATCCGACACGCGAGTTTTATCAGGAATACAACCCGGCATTCAGCAAATACTGGCAGGCGAAAACCGGTGATACGGTTACGGTCCGCCAATCCCATGGCGGCTCCGGTAAACAGGCCACCTCGGTCATCAATGGTATCGATGCCGATGTAGTGACGCTGGCGCTGGCCTATGATGTGGATGCCATCGCGCAACGCGGGCGCATCAACGCCAATTGGAACAGCCGGTTGCCGGATAACTCGGCGCCCTATACCTCGACTATTGTTTTTTTGGTGCGAAAAGGCAATCCGAAGCAAATCCATGATTGGCCGGATTTAATAAAACCGGGTGTGGCGGTTATCACGCCCAATCCAAAAACCTCCGGCGGCGCGCGATGGAATTATCTGGCCGCCTGGGGTTATGCCTTGCATCACAATAATAACGACCAGGCCAAAGCACAGAGTTTCGTTAAATCTCTTTATAAGAATGTGCAGGTTTTGGACTCTGGCGCCCGCGATTCCACCAATACGTTTGTTGAACGTGGCATCGGCGATGTCTTGATCGCTTGGGAAAATGAAGCCTTATTGGCGGCCGATAAGGTCGGTAAAGGTCAGTTTGAAATTGTCAGGCCAAGCGAATCCATTTTGGCGGAACCGACCGTGTCGGTGGTTGACAAAGTCGTGGATAGAAGAGGCTCCAGGGATGTGGCAACCGCGTACCTGACGTACCTTTATTCACCGGAAGGACAACGTATCGCGGCAAAAAATTACTATCGTCCTCGTGACGCCGCGATTGCAAAAGAATTCTCCACGCAATTTCCACCCATCAAGCTGTTTACTTTGGATGAAACCTTCGGTAATTGGCAGCAAGTGCAAAAAGTGCATTTCGCCAATGGTGGTAGCTTCGATCAAATTAATCAGCGCTAATTTCCGAGCCGGCATAAATTTGCCGGTTTTAGCCGTGAAATCAGATGGCATATTGC
>Ga0224529_1000047_pt1 | contig 85420 bp, 79 predicted proteins | sample CBST50metaG_FD_179893 | JGI IMG/M metagenome (GOLD analysis project Ga0224529, IMG submission 179893) | Peat soil microbial communities from Stordalen Mire, Sweden - C.B.S.T50 | ecosystem: Environmental > Terrestrial > Soil > Wetlands > Peat | place: Sweden: Norrbotten County, Stordalen Mire...
GCCTTGATCTTTTCGTTCAGGTAATACTCTTTTTGCGCCCGCTCCATCTGCCGCTTCACGCGCGACTGAATGTTGCGGTCCAGGTCCAGCTTTTCGATCTCTACATCCAGCACGTCGGCGATGCGGGCCAGGCGCGCGGCGGGGTCGAAGATGGCCAGCAGTTCCTGCTTTTCTTCAATGCCAAGTTGCAGGTTGGCGGCGATGGTGTCGGAGAGCTTGGAAGGCTCGTCCATGCGCACCGTGGCAATAATGGTCTCGTAGTTGAGCGACTGCTGCAGCTTCACGTACTGCTCAAAGAGCGAGGTAACGCGCGCCATCAACTGCTCGACCGCCGGGGTCATCTCGAAATTCGTCTTGCCGGTGCGCACGGTGGCCACAAAGAAGCCGTCCCGGTCGCTGATCTCGATGGACTTGGCGCGCTCGATGCCTTCCACCAGCACCTTGACGTTGCCGTCGGGCATTTTGACGCTCTGCACGATGCTGCAGATCGCCCCTACCAAATAGATATCCTTGGCCTTGGGCTCGTCGGTCGAGGCGTCGTGCTGGGTGGCGAGAAAGATCTTGCGGTCGCCGGTGAGCGCCTCGTCCAGGGCACGCACGCTGGACTCACGGCCCACCACGAAGGGCGTCATCATGTGGGGGAAAATCACCATGTCCCGGATGGGCATCATGGGAAGCTTGCGGGATTCGATCTTCTTAACTGCGGCAGTCATAGAGCCCCCTAGAAATTGGATGCACCAAAGCAGCTCCAGTTGCGGGGCTTGTTGTGCGACACATGTTGGGATTGTACAGCGGATCAGGGTGCGAGGAACGATGGACGGCGAGACGGCAAGGGAGTTCACTTTCACGCGAAAGAACCGGACGCGGCAGCAGGCGCCTGGGACAGAGTGGTAGTATCGCGTCCGAAGGAGAACCGCCTATGTCAGAACCAACGATCGCCCAGAAGAGTCCGTATCCGGTGGAAGTGGAAGCCGGAAAAAGCTATTACTGGTGTTCCTGCGGCAAGAGCGCCCAGCAGCCGTTTTGCGATGGCAGCCACAAGGGCAGCGACTTCACGCCGGTGAAGTTCGATGCCACCGAGTCCAAAACGGTCTATTTCTGCGGCTGCAAACACAGCAAGAATCCTCCCCTCTGCGACGGCACCCACGCCAAGCTGTAGTTTCGATTTTCTGTTACTGCCCTGCGAGCATCGTGCTGTCCCACCCTTGCCTCAAAAACCCGGCAAGGATGGCTCACCCGGCAAGTGCCACTTTTCGCTCCCGAGCTACAGGATCCCGTCATGCGGTCGGCGTGTCCAGCAATGGGTTCACAACTTGAATCGACCCATAGCGTTGTCCCGTAGCCAGATCTTCCGAATAGAGGATCGGCGCACCCGAGAATTCAGCGGCCTGAAGGATCAGCGCATCCCAGAAGGAAGTCTTGTAGCGCATCTCGATCTCCAGCGCACCGAGCACGGACTCGGGAGTGTTCGTCACCACTTCCCAGGTGGAATATTCGCGAATCAGTCGGCGCACTTCCTCGACGGGCAGTGGATTCCCGGCCTTACGGCGCAGGTTGATGCAGAGTTCCTGCAGAACCTGGGTGCTCAAAACACCCTTGCCAGAATCCCAGAGTTGTTCCAATATCCTTTGGGCACGCTCGTGCTTGACGCCGGTAGAACGGTCATGCGCGTACACGAGAATATTCGTATCGACAAAGCACTTATCGCTCATGCAGTTCATCCCGTGAGCAAGGGGGCGTCCAGTTCAAATCGAAGCCCGACCGAAGCCGAGCCAGGGCGCTGCGGCGTGCTTGATCGTAGCCGCTGCGTTCGCGCACGGCCTGTTCGAGCCGGGCGGCGAGCAAGGCGCTAATGGAAGAGCCTTCCAAAGCAGCAAGAACCCTGGCCTCCCGCAGCAGATCGGCGTCAATCTTCAATGTAACGTTGGTTTTCATTCGCGCACCTATTCTTGTGCAGCACAAGTTTACGTGCTGCCAGAGCGAAACGCAACAAGTTGTCGATCCTTGCTGCTGAAAAACACAAAACCCTCAAGCTGAGAGTCCAGCTTGAGGGTTTTGTTGGCTTGAAATCAATCGCTAAGGAATCAGCCCGCTTTTTCCAGCAGGCACAGCGACAGGTCGCGGCGCTCAACCATATCGCTGGTGATCTCGATGTCGCGCGCGCGCTTGTTGTTGGGCAGGTGATACATCAGGTCGAGCATCAGCTCTTCCAGAATCATGCGCAGGCCGCGCGCGCCCACCTTGCGGGCCAGGGCCTCGCGGGCCACGGCGGCCGAAGCCTCCGGCGTAAAGTGCAGGCGTACATTCTCAAACTCGAAGAGCCTCTGGTACTGCTTGAGGATGGCGTTCTTCGGCTTGGTCAGAATCTCGATCAGCGCGGCTTCGTCCAGTTCGTCCAGAATGCCCATCACCGGCAGGCGGCCGACGAATTCGGGAATCAGTCCGTACTTGATCAGGTCCTGCGGCTCGGTCTTGCGCAGCAGTTCGGTGTCGCGGTGCGAACGGGTGGTGGCCGCATCGGCTTCGGCATCCACCGCCTTGAAGCCCAGCGCCTTCTTGCCCACACGCCGGCCCACCACGCGCTCCAGGCCCACAAAGGCGCCGCCGCAGATGAACAGGATGTTGGTGGTATCGATGGCGGTGAACTCCTGGTGCGGGTGCTTGCGTCCGCCTTGCGGTGGAACGTTGGCCACGGTGCCTTCCAGAATCTTGAGCAGCGCCTGCTGCACACCCTCGCCGGAGACGTCGCGGGTGATGGAGGGGTTCTCGTCCTTGCGGCCGATCTTGTCGATTTCGTCGATGTAGATGATGCCCTGCTGGGCGCGGGTGACGTCGCCGTCGGCGGCCTGCAGCAGCTTGAGGATGATGTTCTCCACGTCCTCGCCCACGTACCCGGCTTCGGTCAGGGTGGTGGCGTCCACAATGGCAAAGGGAACGTCGAGCATCTTGGCGAGGGTCTGCGCCAGCAAGGTTTTACCGGAGCCGGTGGGGCCGATGAGCAGGATGTTGCTCTTGGCCAGTTCCACTTCGCTGTTGCGCGCCTTGTTCATCTGGATGCGCTTGTAGTGGTTGTAGACCGCGACCGCGAGTTTCTTCTTGGTCTGGTCCTGGCCGATCACGTAGTCGTCGAGGAAGCTCTTCACTTCCTGCGGCTTGGGCAGGTGTCCGGCGGGGTTGGCGGTCTGCGCCTGGTCGCCGCGGTCGTCCTCCAGAATCGAGTTGCAAACGGCTACGCACTCGTCGCAGATATAGGCGCGAGGATAGTCGCTGGGCGACGAGATCAGCTTGGCCACCGCGTCCTGCGACTTGTGGCAGAACGAACAGCGCAACGCTTCTTCGGGTCCCGTGCGCGTTTTCATTGGAGAACTCCCTCTTGAGCAGTGTGAGCAGTGTGAGCGGGGCTAGCACAGCGAACAACGCTAACTCCGCTAGCCCCGCTTATGAGCTACGTGCGCGGCCGGTCGATGATTTCGTCGATGATGCCGTATTCCTTGGCCTGTTGCGCGTTCATGATGAAGTCCCGCTCCACGTCGTGTTCGATGCGGTCGAGGGGCTGGCCGGTGTGCTTCGCGATCAGATTATTGGTGATCTCGCGGATGCGCAGGATTTCGCGGGCATGAATGTCGATGTCGGTGGCCTGGCCGCTCAATCCGCCCATCGAAGGCTGATGGATGAGGATGCGCGAGTTGGGCAGGGTGAAGCGCTTGCCCTTGGCGCCCGCCAACAGCAGAAACGCGCCCATGCTGGCCGCCTGGCCGATGCAGTAGGTGACCACGTTGTTCTTGATGAACTGCATGGTGTCGTAGATGGCCAAGCCGGCGCTGATGGAGCCGCCGGGCGAATTGATGTAGAGCGAAATGTCCTTTTCCGGATCCTCGCCCTGCAGAAACAGCATCTGCGCCACGATCAGGTTTGCCACCTGGTCGTCGATGGGCGTGCCCAGAAAGATGATGTTGTCGCGAAGCAGACGGGAGTAAATGTCGTAGGCGCGCTCGCCCCGGCTCGTCTGCTCAACCACCATGGGAACCAATGCCATTAGGCTTCTTCTCGCTCTTCAGTTGGGGGCTTTTGCTCCCCGATTGTTGGATGGCTGCGCGGTACGGAAGGGTTCAAACTCCAGTACCGCGCGGCAGTCTTTGACGCTGTCCTAAGCCGGCAGCCGTTCATACAGCACGCTCGCGACCTTTTCCCGTCTCAATTGCTCACGGATTCTAGCCAGTCCGCCATCTGCCGTCAAACGCGAACGTAACGTATCGATCGGTTCCCTGGACTGGAGGGCGGCCATCTGCAACTCGTGGTCCATTTCTTCGTCCGCGACTTCGATTTTTTCCTCGGCGGCAATCCGGTCGAGGAGGACCGAGGCCTTCACTTCGGCAATGGCCCCGTCGCGCTGCGCGGCGCGCAGACGGCCAAAGTCGAGCTTGCGCATCTGCTCGGTTTCCATGCCCTGGGCGGCGAGAGCACGGAGGCCGCGCTCGAGGCGGGCATCAATCTGCTCCTGCACCAGCGACTCTGGAACCGGGAAGGGAAAGCGCTCAATCAGCGCGGCCATGAGCCGGTCCTTGGTTTCGCCTTCCACGCTGCGCCGCTTGCTGTCCGCCAGGTGCTGGCGGATGCGGGCTTCCAGCGCGGCCAGGTTCTCGTAGTTGCCCAGTTCCTTGGCGAAGTCGTCGTCCAGCACGGGCAGGGTGCGCTTCTTGATGGCCTTCACCGTCACCTCGTAGGAGACGGTTTTGCCGGCCAGCTTGGGCTCGGCATAGTCGGCCGGATAAATGACCTCGGCCTTCAACTCCTGGCCGGCCTTTGCGCCGCGCAGAGAGGCGGTGAAAGCCTCGACGGTATCCTTGCCGCCGATTTCCACCAGCGAATCCTCGCCGGCCACCGGGGCGGCTTCGGCATCGCCCTCGACTTGTCCTGTGTAGGAGATCAGAGCCCAGTCGCCGTCCACCAGGGGGCGGTCTTCCTCGACCGGCTCGACGATGGCGCGCGACTCGCGCAGTTGATCGATTTCCTGCTGGTACTCTGCTTCGGTGGTCTCGACCGAAGGCTTCTCCACGGTCACGCTCTGGTAGTTTTCGATGGAAAAGGCGGGAAGGAACTCGAAGACCGCCTTGACGTGCAGCGGCTCCCCGTCTTCGACCGTCAGCTCGGTGACTTGCGGCTGGCCGACGGGCGTGACGCCCAGGTCGGTGACAGCCTTGTTGAAGCGCTCGGGCAGCAGGCTGTCGATCACTTCCTTGCGAATTTCGCTGGCAAAGCGGCGTTTGACCACGGTTTCCGGGACCTTGCCGGCGCGGAAGCCGGGGATCTTGGCATATTTGCGGTATCCGGCGACCACCTTGCGATAGGCCTTCGAGACCTCTGCCGCGTCGACGTCCAGCACCAGTTCGCGGGTGCAGTCGGGATTCAGCACCGGGCCGTGCTGGTGCTCGTGATCGTGGCCCTCGTGGGCCTGATCGTGATCGTGGGTGGCCTCGGCCGATTCGGGGGTGGGTTTATTTTCGAGAGTATCTGTAGAGCTCAACGTTTCGCCTTCCAGGCGCGAAGCGCGCCAAATCCACTGCATAACGGGTTGGCAAACCGCCGTACCTCGCTGCTGCCTTGGCTGCCGCTCAGGGCGAAAACCAGCACCGCGCGGCCGGGGAATACCTCATCTCATGGTAAGTGGGATTGCTGGCAGGGTCAAACCCGCCAGGCCGGTTTAGGCACCGAAAGGCACCGGGGAAGGCACGTTACTTCTCGGTGACCTCGGGCTTGCGCACGTACGGTAGAAACCGGGGATGGGATGCGCCGCATTCACGGTAGTAGGCGCGAGCCTCTTCCAGGCTCAAAGCGCCGTTCACGGTCAGCCGGACCTCCGAGGCGTCCTCATCCTCCTGGCCATCGTCCTCCCACCAGCACACCGGGCACAACGCCAGGGCTTCGGGCATCTCCAGCGTCTTCAATCCACAGCATGGACAGCGAAAGCGAGTTTCCACAGCTCCCCCTGATGGATGGACGGGGACTGGAAGCCCGGGTTTACATCCAAAACAGCTTTCTGCCGCCAGCTTAGGACAGGCAGAAACCAACGCCTGGAATCTAAAGACAATACCGGTGCTGAACCGGGCGTGGTTACGCTCCCGGGCGACACCGTGGGCGCGCTGAAATGGTCGACCGCAACCCTCTAGGCAAAGAACGGCGCAATCGGCAGATCCGCGCCACCGTTCGAACTCCCCGTCTGCTCCCTACCCCCTACTCCCTATTCCCTACCTCCTACCACCCTCGCGTACGCTCAAGCTCTACAAGAACCAGCCATTCGAGCGCACTTCAAGAAGACGGCCGATACAGCCAGAGGATAGAATTGCGGGCCAGGAGAGCTTCCAAACAAATGACCCACTCTGCTGTTTCTTTCGCTTCTTGTTTTAGCCGCTCGATGCTGGCTGGATTGCTGTTCATGGTCCCCGGCTTCCTCACCGCACAAACCCAGCCCGCGCCGGTGCGGGTCGCGATCGTAGGCCTTGTGCATGGCCATGTGGGCGGCTTTCTCGCCGGCATTCCCAAACACAAGGACATCGAACTGGTAGGCGTTGTGGAACCCGACGCCACCCTGCGAGCACACTACGCCAAGCAATTCAATCTCCCCGACAGCATCCTCTTCGACGACACCACCAAGATGATCGAGGCGCAACACCCACAGGCCGTGTTGGTCTATACCTCCATCGGCGACCACCGCAAGATCATTGAGATCGCGGCGCGGCATGGAGTTTCATCGATGGTCGAGAAGCCCCTCACCATCTCCCTCGACGACGCCCTGGCCATTCGCAAGGTCGCCCGCGAACACCACGTCCAGGTCCTGGTCAACTACGAGACCACCTGGTACGCCAGCAACAAGGCCGCCTACGACGAGGTCGAGTCCGGCCGCCTGGGCGAAATCCGCCGTGTCATGGTCCACGACGGCCACGAAGGCCCCAAGGAGATCGGCGTCGGCCCTGAATTCCTCGATATCCTCACCGACCCGGCCAAGAATGGCGCCGGATCTCTTTATGACTTCGGCTGCTACGGCGTGGACCTGATGACCTGGATGATGCACGGCGAAGCCCCGCTCACCGTCACCGCCGTGGTGAACCACGACAAGCCGCAGATCTACCCCAAGGTGGACGACGACTCGACCGTCATCCTGGCCTATCCGCGCGCCCAGGCCGTGATTCAGGGCTCGTGGAACTGGCCCTTCGGCCGCAAGGATATGGAGATCTACGGCGTTACCGGCTATGCCATCACCGTCGGCTCCGACAAAATGCGCATCCGCCATCAGCACGACCGCGAGGAGAGTCTCACCACATCAACCCCGCTCGTCGCTCCTCAGCAGGACTCGCTCACCTACCTCTCCGCGGTCCTGACCGGCAAGCTCGCCCCCAAGGGAGACCTGACCGCTCTGGACACCAACGTGGTGGTGATGCAGATTCTGGACGCCGCCCGCGAATCCGCCCGCACCGGCAAGACCGTGAAGCTGACGAAGCTGCCGGAGTAAGCTCTGCCGATAGTCCCAGTACGGTGACCTGGTACCGTGACTTGATGATTTTGTCATCGCGCCCACGAACATGGGTGCCCCAGGTCCCGATTCTGGGACCTGGGAAGCCACAAGAACAAAAGGGGCAACCCGCCCTGACTGCATCGTCTTCGCAGTCAGGGCGGGTTGCCCCTTTCCGTGCCTGCCTCCAAACAAATTGACTGGCCTTTCGCTTGCGCAATGCGCTATGCTTGCGCCAAATTGCCGGGAGGCCGTCCCAGGTCTGCTTCCCACCCGGTCTCCCTGCAAATCCCCTACAGCGGAATCAGAATAGATGTACCCGGATGCAAGCCCCTCAAGTGGCTTTTTCCTTAAGAAGAAGCCACCTTCAAGAGTCTAACCAAGAGCACGGTTATTCTGATTCCGCTCTAGGTTGCGCAAGGCGCGCACATATCCCCAAATGTGAGGTCTGAAATGCTCCCCAGAAAGAGTCTTCTTGCCGTTCTGGTCCTCTTCCTGTCGATCGCCTGCGGTCAGGCGCTGGCATGGAATAGCATCGGCCACATGACCGTGGCCTTCGCCGCATACCAACAGCTGTCTCCCACTGAAAAGGCCCGAGTCGCTGTCCTGCTGAAGTTGAACCCCTTCTACGACAAGTGGGTGGCGATGATTCCAGCCGGGACCTCCGCAGCCGATCAGGATATGTACGTCTTCCTGATGGCCGCCACCTGGCCGGACGAGATCAGAGCCAACGACAGCGGGTTTTCTGGAAACGACAACGCTCCGCAGGGTGAATCCCCTTCGCTGAATGACGGATACGATGCCAAACAACGTCATGAATACTGGCATTTCATCGACACCCCGATCAGTGCCGACGGCACCAAGCTGCCCCCGGTTCCTGAACCGACGATTGTCGAGAAGATCACCGCATTCCGTGCCGCTCTTGCCACCAGCGAACCCGATGCGCTCAAGTCCTACGATCTGGTGTGGCTCATCCACCTCACAGGGGACGTCCATCAACCCCTGCACTGCGTCACCCGCGTGTCGAAGGCCAAGCCCCATGGAGATTTGGGCGGAAATCTCATCCTTGTCGATGGTCCGAGCAAGAACCTGCATGCGTTCTGGGACGATTTGCTCGGCATCGGCGACACCCAGGACTTCATGAAGGCCGTCGCCGCGGACGGAACCCTGCCTGTCCCCGACCCTTCCCTGGTCGCCGACGACAAGGAGGCCGACTGGGCCAAAGAAAGTGCTGCGCTGGCCCAGAGCGACGTGTATGTGGCCCCGGTCGCTCAGGGACTCGGCCCATATAACCTGGACGGCGCTCACACCACCAACGCCCAGCAGATTGCCCGGCAGAGGATTTCCCTGGCCGGTGCGCGCCTGGCCAACCTGCTCAAAACCGCGTTGAATTGCAGCGCTCAAACCTGCGCCAATTAAAAAGGCGCGGCTCACGCCGCGCCCTTTCAAAACCGCCGCGTCCCGCACTGCCTACGGCACAAATACCTTCAGCCGGACGTGCCACTTGGTGCTCTCTCCCGGCTTCAGCGTCACCATGCCGGTACCGGTCGAGCCCCACTCCTTGCCGAAGGGGTCGCCGAAGTTGTACTGGTGCTCGATAGCCACAAAATTCTTGGCGGGCGGAGCGTACATCTGGATGGCGGTGATCTCCGGCGAGAGGCCTTCGATGTGGATGCCGTAGTGCGCGGCGGGGTCGATCACATCGACAGTGGCGATGCGGGCCTTCCAGTCGATATGGTTCCAGTTGTCGTCGAAGAACTCCTTGCCCAGCGGCTTGCCGCCTGCGGCGCGCAGGTCGAAGCGGGTTCCCTGGACGGGGAGGATTTTGCCGGTGGGGAAGACGTTGTCGTAGTTGTCCACCGCGGCCACGGTGGAGGCGGGAATCCGGACCCTGGCCTGCGTCCGGTCGCCGGAGGGCAGGTTGAAGTAGGGGTGCCAGGCAATGGCCATGGGCTCGGAAGCGCCGCCCACATTGTGCGCCACGATCGAGGCGTCCACGGCCTCGGCGCTGAGGGTGATGGTGAACACCAGGTCGGTCTTCGAGGGCCAGTGGCCGCCGAAGTCGCCCGCGTGAATCACGCCCGTCACCTGTTCGCCGCCCTCCACCTTCTTCACGCGAATGTCGTCGGTCTTGGCCTTCAGGATCAGCCCGTGCATGGCGTGGCGCTCGGCTGTGGGCAGCTTGCCGATATTGTTGGCCGGCAGGGTCAGCGTGTGCCCCTGCCACTCGGTGGTCAGGGTCTTGCCGTCGGCTGAGAGCTTGCCGCGAATCCGGTTGGGATAAGGCGCCAGGAAGGCCGCGCCCAGCCGGTAGCTCAGATCGCCATTGGGTGTGTCTTCCTGGTCCAGCATCTTCTTGGCGCCGGCCAGGTCGGGAGAGGCCAGCACGTCTACATTGCCCTTGCCGGGGAAGTTGGCGGTGATCTGCAGAATCTCCATGCCGCGTCCGGGGGCCAGCACAATACTGGTAAATTCCGGCTTGGTGGTGCTCACGGCCTTGCGGGTCAGGGTGACGATCTTCTGGCCGCCAATCTCGGTGACGGCCTGGGCCTGGCTGACGGCGGCTAGCGAACCCGCCATCAGGACTGGCAGGGCGAGCGGCAGGACTACGGTGCAAACAAAGCTCTTCATCTCAATCCATCCTGGAAGTTCAAACTGGAACTACAAACTGGAGGTACATTCGGATTCCCCGGCAAACGGCTCCCCGGGGGTCGGGCATGTCTACGCGATCTACCCGACCCCGGAAAACGCATTCCGGAGGCGGTGCAATTTTACGCCACGTCCGTTGCCCAAAGCGCGGCGTCCGTTCATTTGGCTGCGAAAATAGCCATCGGCGGAACCAGGCTGCCTACTCGAACTTTCGGAGCCAGATGTCGCGCACAGATATCTTGCACGGCTGGCTCTCGATCTCGAAGCCAATCAGTCCCGGCTGGTTATTGACTGAGTCTTTATTGTCGTCAATGAAGATCGCCATCAGTTGGCCATTCATGATGTGCATCATCACGCCGCCACGCGCGATGACCTCGTAGTCGTTCCATTCGTTTGCCTTCACATATCCACCGAGCGCCCGCTTGTCGCCGATGTTGGCGACCAGACGATTCGGCTGGCCCGGCAGCGCCTGAGTTACTTGGCCGCGGTACGCGAGAATGCCCTGCATGGTGTTCTCTGAGTACCACTGGCCGGAGTACGACTCGGCATCTGCGTTGACCGGGAACCAGAAGTCGGCCTGCGGGCCGGTCATCATGAATTTCAGGTCGTACGGCGGCTGGCCTGTGGGCTGTGGCCGCGACCACGGTACGCCTGTGGCGCTGCGGTACTGAATTCCGCCACCACCGCCTTTCTCAATCTTCATTTGCAGCTTCAGGTCGAAGTCGCGCGTTTTGTCGCCACGATAAACGATGTAGTTGTTGCCCTTCGCCTTGCCCTCGAAGGTCTCACCCACCATGACCCCGTTTTCAACCCGCCAGATGCTCGCGTCTGCGTCCCATCCTGCGAGGCTTTTGCCGTCGAAGATCTGCTTGTAGCCTGTGTGCTCGTCCATATCGTACGGCGCAGGATCATGAAACTTCGGCATCCCCACAAGCTTCTCGCCGTTTGAACCAATCGCTGGCGCCCCCGCAGCCGGAGACTCCAGCGCCGGCGGCACAGACTGAGCCGTGAGCAAGGCCGGCAGTGCCAGAGAAATCGCAATCAGGGCACACGGCGACAAGAACCATCGACGAACGAATCGCGTTGAGGGCAGATACGATGCAGACATAGACTCTCTTACCTCCGGATTGAGACGACGAGCGACAGAGACAAGTTTAGCGCGAGCGCCAGATGCCCCACTTCTCAATCCCCTCAAATGAATGGGTGCCCCAGGTCTCGATTTTGAGACCTGGGATAGCACGAACCCCACCGTCGAAGTCGACTCGCCGCACCCATCCTGTGTGCTGAATCACACTTTGAGCCGGGGTCCGCTAGTGTAAACTGCCTTTCGTTGTCTTAAAACCTGAAACCATGCCTGTTGAAGAAGACCTTCTTACTCTGAGCTACTCCAGGGGCCCCAGCCGGCCTCTCCTCGATCTGACCGTCGGCGGCTTGCTGGACCGTACCGCCAGCCGATTTCCCGATCGTCTCGCGGTGGCCTCGCGCCATCAAAACAAGCGCCTTACGTGGGCAGAACTGAGCGCCGAAGCTGACCGCGTGGCGCGCGGCTTCTGGTCCCTGGGCATTCGCCGCGGCGACCGCGTGGGCCTCTGGTCCACCAACTGCATCGAGTGGATCGTGATGCACATGGGCTGCGCGCGGGCGGGAGTGGCGCTGGTGAACGTGAATCCGGCCTATCGCTCCCACGAGTTGCGCTACACCCTGCAGCGCTCGCGCATGAAGGCTATGTTCCTGTGGCACAAGGACAAGCGCGCCGACTACGAAGAGATTCTGGGCCGGGCGCGGCACGGGCTCGATCTGGAACTCCGCCACACCATCTATTTCGACTCGCCGGAGTGGCCGGCGCTGCTGGACGCCGAGGGGCGTCTGCCGGACTTTGTGGCCAACGACGATGTAGCCAACATCCAGTACACCTCGGGCACCACCGGCATGCCCAAGGGGGTGATGCTCACCCATCACAACATCGTGAACGACGGCCAGTTTCTGGCCGAGGGTTTCCACTACACCGAAGTGGACAAGATCGTGATGCCGATGCCGCTGTTCCACTGCTACGGCTGCGTCATCGGGACCATGTCGGCGCTCAACTCCGGGGCGGCCCTCATTCTGCCCAACTGGACGTATGAGGCCCGCGCCACGCTCCAGGCCGTGCACGACGAGCGCGGCACCTCGGTCTACGGCGTGCCGACCATGTATGTGGCCGAGATGGGCCTGCCCGATTTTGCCAGCTTCGACCTCACCAGCCTGCGCACCGGCATGATGTCCGGCGCTCCCTGCCCGGTCGAACTGATGAAGCGCGTCCTCGACGAAATGCACTGCAAGGAACTCGTCATCGCCTACGGCCAGACCGAGACCTCGCCGGTCTGCACCATGAGTGACGCCAGCGACTCGATCGACATTCGGGTAAACACCGTGGGCCGCGCCATGCCGCAGACGGAGATTCGGATCGCCTCCACCGAGACCAGCGAAACTCTGCCCATCGGCAAACAGGGCGAAGTCTGCGCCCGCGGTTTTGTGGTGATGAAGGGCTACGACGGCGACCCCGAGGGCACCGCGGCGGTCATCCATTCCGATGGCTGGCTGCACACCGGCGACCTCGGCATCATGCGCAGCGACGGCTGCATCCACCTTACCGGCCGCTCCCGCGACGTGATCATCCGCGGCGGCGAAAACATTTACCCCCGCGAGGTGGAGGAGTTTCTGTACACCTTCCCCAAGGTGGGCGAAGTGCAGGTGGTGGGGATTCCCAACGCGCGGCTGGGCGAGATCGTGGTCGCCTGGGTGCAGTTGCGTCCCGGCCAGGAAGCCACCGAAGCGGAGATCAAGGAATTCTGCCAGGGCCAGATCGCCTACTACAAAATCCCCGAGCACATCCGCTTTGTGGACGAGTTCCCGGCGACACTCTCCGGCAAGATCCAGAAGTACAAGATTCGCGACTTTGAGATCGAAGCCCGCGGCTTGCACACGGAAGCCAACGCGGCCACCGCCTGATTCCACCCGGGCGGCCTCCAGTTCGCATCCTATTCCAGGTAAAACAACAGAGCCCCAGGTTCCGCATTTGCGGCCTGGGGCTCCTGATTTCTATCCCGCACTGGGCGTGGCGCGGCTGGAACCGCCTTACTTCACCCGCGTCGCGGTGAACTCCTGCGCCGGACGGTCGCCCGCCTGCCGCGTGAATTTGATCGTCTCCCCGTCGGCCTTGCCCGTGTAGACAATCTTCATCTCGTTGCCGTTGAAGTTCATCACCTGGGTGAAAGAAATGGTTTCGCCATCGATTTTGCCCTCCTGGATCTCGGCGTCTCCACGAGGCGAGGTGATGGTGCCGGTCAGCTTGGCGCCCTCCACGTGAAAGTTGAACGTAATGGTCTGCGCGCCTCTCGGGCTTTGGACGTCGGCCGTCCATTTGCCGTTAAAGTCGGCGGCCAGGGCGGCCACCGAACCAAGCGCCAGGAACAGAACTGCTAGACCCAGTTTTCTCAACATTTCCCTTGTTTCTCCTCTCAACAACTCGAACCGCAGGATTGAATCCCTGCCGCCTACACCCGAAGACGCTAAGCAAGCCGGGCAGGTCTCACAAATCGCACGGCGGCAACCAGGAATCGCGCAGAAAAGCCGGAAGGACTCCAAAAACGTCCTATCGCTTGCGCGAACGCCTCCACAGCAGCAGAAGCGAAAGCAGGAAGAAGACCGCAGCGGCGCTCGCGCGCCTGAAAGGTGCGAGCCTCATGGCCGCCCCTTGGGTGGCGGTGTCTCTCCGAAGCGCTGGATGGCCTCGATCTGTTTGCTGTAGTGGCCGGTAAGGGCATTCCAGCGGATGATGGCGATCTCCTCCAGCATCTTCATTCCGTCCTTCAGGTAGCTCATGCGCGAGCGCTCGTCGTGCGCCCAGCTCACCGCAACTTCCTGGACCTGATAGCCGCGCTTGAGGGCGATGAAGAGAATCTCCGGGTCGAAGCCCCAGCGCTCGATGGTCTGGAGTTGGAAGACGGTTTGCGCGGCTTCGCGAGTAAAGGCTTTGAAGCCGCACTGGGTGTCGGCAAAGCGCAGCCCCATCACCGAGCGGGTCACGGCGTTGAAGCAGCGGCCGAAGAATTGCCGATAAAGCGGCTGGCGATGGGTCTGGCGGCCGCTCTCCAGCCAGCGCGAACCGATGGCGATGTCCGCGCCGCCCTCAATGGCGGCAAACAGGCGCTCCGCCTCTTCGATAGGGGCCGAAAGGTCGGAGTCGGTAAACATCGCAATCTGGCCCCGCGCCTCCAGCATGCCGACGCGCACGCTATAGCCCTTGCCCCGGTTGCCGGGGTTTTCGATCAGCCGGACCTCGGGCGCATTGCAGGCAAAGGCGCGCACCATGGCGGCGGTTGCGTCCACCGAGCCGTCGTTGACCACCAGCACCTCGGCGTCCCAGCCGCGCGCGCGCACACACTCCACCACCGAAGCCAGCGTCGCGGGAATGCGGGCGCTCTCGTTGTAGGCCGGAATCACAATGCTGTACTTTGGCCCCGTGCTGCCGATTGGCCCAGTACTGCCGTCTTTCGGTTGGTCTGTCACGTCCCCGTCCTCGTCCCTGCCCGTCCCGACTGGAACAGGGTTCCCAGGGAAAGACTCAGCATATGATAACGCCGCCGGGGTGCGCCTGCCCCTGGCAATTGCCGGGGAACGGCGGATTGGTCCAACTTGCTGATGGGAAAAGGTTCAAATCCTCCCAGGATGCGATTTTTTGCTCCTTATATTGCCGAATCCGTTTATGCTGTGAGCGGAGGCCTAAACGGCATGACAAAAGCAGACCTGGTGGAAAAGGTGACCCGTCTGGGCGACCTCACTCGCCGCGACGGAGAGGTCATTGTCGAGACCATCTTCAGTTCGGTGATAGGAGCCCTGAAGAGCGGGGACAAAATTGAGATTCGCGGCTTCGGCTCTTTCCGCATCCGCCAGCGCAATCCCCGCATCGGGCGCAACCCGAAAACGGGAGACCGCGTGGAAGTCCCGGCCAAGAAAGTTCCCTACTTCAAACCCTCGAAAGAGCTGCGCGACCTGGTCAACCCTCATGAGGCCGTCAAGGCTTCCTGAGCGCACTTCCCTTCCCGCAGCCCACAACCTACCCTGCCGCTCTGGCCTCGACCTCTCGAGGCCGGGCGGTATTTCATGCTTTTCTGTCCCTGCGCTCCTGAAGAATCAGTCTGGCTCCTCCGCCCTCACCACCACAAACGCTGTCTTCACCCTCGCAACCGCTGTCTTCACCACCAAAACCGCTGTCATCACCATCTCAAGCGCTGTCATCCTGACGCGCAGCGGAAGGATCTGCAGTTGCTTTTCGGGCATTCCTTCGATCCAGCGCCTGCGCGTCCGGGCGCGTGAATTCCTGGGCAGAACTCTGAATTTCTGGACTACAGCCCGAGTTTTGGGCAAGAACATATCCTTGGATTCGTCGAATCTGCAAGTTCTTCCGTCCCGCTCACGCCCCTGCCCCTGCCGTCTTCCTCTGCTCGACCCAATCCAGAACGAAAATCCCCGCCAGCAGCGGAATCAGCCACATCACCCGGCATCCGTAGCGATCGTCCACCACCGACAGAACGCCCGTCACCAGCGCGTTCAAAATCACCATGGAGAGAATCACCAGGCTCAGGCCGGCGAGCCGTGCGGAGTGATGCCGCCAGAGCAGCGGAATCGCCACCGCCATCGCCACCAGCGACGCCAGAACCGTCCACCATTGGATCGAAGTGACCGTATCCAGTGGCAGCTCGTTCCGCGCCTCGCGGCTGCCCAAATAGCTCGCCCGTGCTTCCGGCAGCACATAGTCGAACTGTCCCAGCGTCCAGGGGTTGGCGTCGAAGCCATACAGGCCGAAAGCCAATAGCTGCTCCCGGAAGTTGGCCGCCGAACGCTCGAACTGCTGGCGTGGATAGGCGCGCGCCGTGGCCAGTACCAGGGGCATCTCCTCCTGTTTCAGCCGCGCCCTTTCGCTGTCGGAGGAAGCTTCGTAGCCCCCCGCCTCGCCCCACAGAAAGCCGTCCGAATCGCCGGAGAGTTCCTGCAAGTGGCCGCAGACCGCCCATTGCGCCTTGTCGCAATGTCCTTCCAGGTACCATCGCCCTGGGCCATCGGCAATCACGCGGGCCAGCAGGTAGGGAGGGCGCTCGCCATTGAGCGAAGGCTTCCCGTAGAGATAGCCATTCAGCGCCATCTGCGTCCCTGCCGCCAGCGCCAGGATCGCCGCCACTTCGCCGAGCGCGCGGAGGCGCCCAAGGAACGGCTGGCGCTCAAAGGCGGCGTAAACCACCAGCAGCACGCACAGTCCAGCAGCCAGCAGGAGGTGGGAGGCGTGGGCGGTCAACCCCCACCAGGCTGCCACATAGAGCCCCACCCGCTCGGCGCGGGATAGACTCTCGCGCGCAAACGCCAGCAGATAGATGGCGAGATACGCAACCGGGCCCAGAATGTCGGGCATCAGGAAGGCCGAGTACCAACTCGCGCTGGTCAGCAGGCTCACCAGCAGCATCAGCGCCAGGTAGCGCGCCGCCGACCGCCGCGGCGCAATGGAGCGCACCACCAGCCACACCACCCAGGCCACCAGCAGACATTGCAAATAGATGACCGGCCAGGGATTGAGGTTCCAATGCCAGGGCAGAATGCTCAGGCTATAGAAGAGCGAACGCATCCCGTAGTATTCCGAGAAGTCGTGCAGGAAGACAGCCCTGGCCACAATCCGCCCGTCATCCAGATAGGTCATCGAATCCGGATAGAGCAGCGGAAAGCCGTTATACAACGCCGGCCAGGAGAGCAGCAGAGCCCCCAGGAACACCGCGGCGCTGTGCCAGGCGGTCGCTCCGCCCAGTCCCTTCCGCGCAAACTTCCGGCTCCCGGCCCCTGTGCCTCCCATGGCCTGGCGTCCTTCCATCTTCCTCTGTTGGAGTTGCACTCCATCCTACCACCGGCGAAGGCAGTTCTGGCGAGGCCTGAAGGGGTGCGCCGCACATCCCGCAAGCCCCCTTCACCGCGCCAGAAGTTCATCGTCAAACTCCTCATTCAGCCATTCGCTGAACGCGGAAAACTCCTCGTCGCGGCCCAGAAAGGCACGCACCATTTCCCTACCGGGCTTGGAACCGCCCTGCTCCAGAACTTCCTTGCGATAGCGGCTGCCGGTCGCGCAGCCCAGCAGATCGGCGGGGTCGAATTGGGCAAAGAAGTCCAGCGCAATGACCTTGTCGAAGGCGTAGGTGTAGTAGTTCGACGAGTAGCCGGTCAGGTGGCCGAAGCTGGCGTACATCCGGTTGCCTTCCAGCCACGTCCAGGGTTGCAGCGACTCGAAGAGGCGCTTTGTCGTCTCATCCAGGTCCAGGCTGGCTGGCTCCTGGTCGTGGAGGTCGAGCGAGAGCGTGGTGTAGAAGAGCTGCGCACGCATCCAGTCGGCGCGCCCGAAGGCGCCGGCCAGCTTCATCTTCCCGATGGTCTCGGAGGAGAGCGTTTCTCCCGTCTGGTAGTGCTTCGCAAAAGCCTGGAGCAGCTTTTCGTCGCGGAAGAACTCTTCCAGCATCTGCGACGGCACCTCGATGAAATCGCCCTCGGTGGCAAAGCCGGAAAGGCCGGCCCACTCCGTATGGCCGCCCAGGATGGCGTGCATCAGGTGGCCGAACTCGTGGAAGAAGGTCACCACGTCGCTGTACTGGAGCAGGCCGGGATCGCCTTCTTCCCCGCTCGGAAAATTGCAGATCAACGCGGCTTCGGGCAGAGCGCCGTCCCGCACGCCGGTTACAATCGGCGCCGCGGAGAACCACTTGTCCTTGCCCTCGCGGGGGTGCATGTCGAGATAGAAGCGGCCCACGCGCCGATCGTTGTCAAAGACCTCGAAGACCGAGACGTCCGGGTGCCAGCCGGCGGCCGTCGAGCGGCGGAACTCGACCTTGAAGAGCCGCGCCGCCGTCGAGAGCACGCCTGCTTCCACCTGCGCATAGGGGAAGTAGGGGCGCACGGATTGCGAATCGAAGTCGAAGGCCGAGCGGCGGAACTGCTCATACCAGTAACCGCGGCTGGTGGTGTCGATGGCCGTCAGCTCCGGATGCCGGCTGCGCGCGAAGTCGAGAATCAGCTTGTGCTCGCGGCGCGCGCCTTCCTGGCTGGCCTCGTTCAGCCTGGCCAGAAAGGTGCGCACATTGGCCGCCGAACCCATCATCTGGTCGGCGGTGGCTAGGTCGGCCCAACTGCGAAAGCCCAGGATGGTGGCAATCTCCTGCCGCGTGGCCAGCAGATCCAGAAGGATCTGCCGGTTGGCCGGGTAGGCGCGCGTGTTGTAGGCCAGGAACATGCGCTCGCGCAGGGCGGCGCACACGGCAAAGGTCATCACCGGCTGCATGTCGGGCTGGTCGGTGGAGAGGGTGACGCGGCCTTCCGCGTCGGGCGTGTGGCGGGCCAGGTAATCGGCGGGCAGGCCTTCCAGTTCGTCGGGCGTGGCCTCGATGGTCTTTGCGCCCTCCTGGAGGTTGCGGCTGAATTCGAGCGACAACGTCGTAGCCTTTTCCTGCAAGGCCTGGAGCCGGTCGCGCGTGGCCTGGTCCTTGTCCACGCCGGCCAGGCGATAACTCAGCAGCGTGCGCTCCACGTAATGCTTCGTCGCCGGGCTCGCGCCTTCCAGGCGGATGGCCCCCAACGCCTCGTACACCGCGCGGTTGAGGCTGAGGGCGCTACCGGCCTGGGCCACGCGCTGCGCCTCGAGCTGCGCCTGGTCGCGCACCGCCTTGTCGGCGGCCACGGAGTTCAGCACGCCGGCCTGCGCGCCGGCCAGACAGAGCTGCTCGATAGCCGCGTCGTAGTGCCGAAGGGAATTTTCCGGCGTGCGCGGCCCCTGAACGGCCAGCAGAGCGGCCAGCGCCGTCTCGTGCGCCCCCAGATGCGCGCCGACCCAGGCGGTGAGCGCCTCGGCGGATTCAGCTCCGCGCGCTTCCCAGGCGTGAAGGTCTTCGGTTCGGACGGCGGCGGCAGAATTTTCCGTTGGCATGGTGGGCAAGTTCCTCCAAACTTCCAGCTTGCCACATCCGTGCGGCGGGATGCACCGGAACTTCTCCCTCAAGCTCTTCGTAAATGCGGAACAGTCCGGCCAGAAGACTCACATCGCTGTCCATTTGCGCACACTGCTGTCCGGAAACGGACGCACTTCCTCGGCCTGAATCTCGTTCTATCGGATCAACATTCGAAATTGCTGGAGATTGCAGCGTTTTTGCTTTTGGCAGTCGAGATGCTCTGAGAAAAGATGAAGCGAGGATCTATCAATGGGCGTTTTCGCGCAAAATCTCGGACTTGCCGTGCGGCAGTTGCGCCGCAATCCCGGCTTTACCGCGGCGGTGATTTTCACGCTGGCGCTGGCTGTCGGCGCGAATACGGCGATCTTCTCCATCGTCAATGCGCTCATGATCAAAAACCTTCCCTATGCGCAGCCGGAGCGCCTGGGCACCGTCAACATGCGCGTTACCGGCGCTCAACCTTCCGATGACCGCAGCGTTCTGGACGGCGAACAGTGGGAGATGCTGCGCGACAACGCGCCGTCTCTCCTCTCCGGCGCTTCGGGATGGGGCCTCTCCGGCGTGAATCTCCGCGCCGGTGAAAGTGCGCAATATATCCATGCCGGGCGCATCTCCGCGCATTACCTCGACGTGCTCGCGATTCACCCTGCCGCCGGACGGAATTTCACCGAGACGGAGGATCGTCCGCACGGGCCGAAGACGGCGATTCTGAGCTACGGCCTGTGGCGCAACACCTTCGCCGGTGACAGAAACCTGATCGGGCAGAGCATCTTTCTCAAGGGCGAGCCGTACACAGTGGTCGGGATTCTGCCCCAGGGCGTCACCACCCCCCTGAATGCCGACTTGTACACGACCCTCCAGCCCAGCCGCCAGGGCGAGGGACAGGGACACAATTATTTACTGATTACGCGGCTACGCGAGGGCGCCACCTGGCAGCAGGCCGACGCCGAGATCAATCGCGCCTGGAAGGCGAGCGCCGGACAGATGGCGAAGGAAAATCCCGGCGCGCAGGTGACGTTCTACTCCGTGCCTTTGCAAAAGGGGCAGACGGCGGAACTGCGCCCCAAGGCCTTGATCCTGATGCTGGCGGCGGGCTTCATCCTGCTGATCGCCTGCGCCAACCTGGCCGGTCTCACCCTGGTGCGCATGGTGCGCCGCACGCCGGAGATGGCCACCCGCCTGGCGCTGGGCGCCTCGCGCTGGCAGATTCAGAAGCAGCTCTGGGTGGAAAACCTGCTGTTGGCGCTGGTGGGCGGAGTGGCCGGGGTGTCCGTGGGCTATGTGGCCCTGCACGGACTGCTCTCGCTGCTTCCTGAAAACTTCCTGCCCGTGGCCGAGGTGCCGCTGGACGGCCGCGTGCTGGCTTTCACGCTGCTGGTTGCGTTGGCCACCAGCGTGTTTTTCGGCATGTTGCCCGCTCTCACCCTGCGCAAGCTGGACCTGCGCTCCTCGAATCGCTCCGTGGCGGGCGGCGACCGCCTGCGCCTGCGCCAGACGTTGATTGTGGGGGAAGTGGCCCTGACGGTGGTGCTGCTGGCCGCCTCCGGGCTGCTCATCCGCACCCTGATCCATTTGCAAACCCTGCCGCCGGGCTTCGATTCCGCCGGCGTGATGACCGCCAAGGCCTCGCTGGACGATGCGCGCTACCACGATCCGGCGGCCTTCCGCAGCCTGCTGGATTCCACCACCGCCGCCATGCAGCGGATTCCCGGCGTCCAGAACGCCGCAGTCGGACTGACGCTGCCTTATGAGCGCCCCTTGAACGACGGCGTGACCATCCACGACGGTCCGGAAACCGGACAACAGGGCGGGGCAGACGTGGTTTACATGACCCCGGGCTACTTCGATGCGTTGCGCATCCCGCTCCTTGCCGGCCGCGGCTTTACCGCTTCGGACGGCCCGGACACGCAACCGGTGGCCGTCGTCAACCGCGCCTTCGCTCGCAAGTTCTTCCACGGCGCCAATCCCGTGGGCCGCACGCTGAACGACGGCGTCGTGATTGTGGGCATGGTGGCGGATGTGCAGATTTCGCCGTGCTTCGGCCATTCCTCGCCCCTCAGCGGCGAGGAGACCGCCTATATTCCCGCCGCGCAGGTCAACGGGAGGCTGCTGACGCTGGTGCACACTTGGTTCCAGCCCAGTTGGATCGTGCGCACTGCCGCTCCGGTGGAGGGGTTGACCGCACAGATGCAACGCGCCCTCTCCAGCGCCGACCCCAGCCTGCCCTTCTCCGGCTTCTACGCCATGAGTGAACTGCGCGCCGAAACCCTGGCCACGCAGCGCATTGAAGTCGCTCTGCTGAGCGCCATGGCCGCTCTGGCGCTACTGTTGAGCGCGGTGGGCATCTTTGCCCTGGTGGCCAACATCGTGGCGCAGAGAACGCGCGAGATCGGCATCCGCATCGCCCTCGGTTCAAGCGTTCGCCAAGCCATGGCCCACGTTGCCGGATCGGGCCTCCGCGCCTCGGCCTTGGGACTGGTTCTGGGACTGCTCTTGTGCGTGGCCGCGCTGCGGGCGCTGCGCAGTGTGCTCTACGGTGTCGGCGTCTACGATGCATCCACCCTCGCGGCCGTGATCTTCACGCTGGTTCTGGTCACCCTGCTGGCCACCACTGTCCCGGCCCTGAGGATTGCGCGGATCGACCCGGCGACGACCTTGCGGGATGAATAGAATGGGGCCGCGGATCCAGGAAGAAACCTCGTAGCGCAAGCCGCTTGGGCCGCCTGTGCAACTGCGGTCTTGCATCCGCACGGAAACCCTTCTAAGATTCGTCAATTGACTCCTATGCCTCCTGCTGCCAATGCCGCACCTGTTTCCACGCCCGCTCCGCGGCTGCGTGTGCCCAAACTGTGCGTAGCGATCCAGGCCGGCACGCCGGCGGAGTTGCTGGAACGTGCGGAGGCGGCGCTTCGGGACGCGAAATTTCTCGAATTCCGGCTGGACTCGCTGGCCAAACCCGCCGCGGCGCTGCCCAAGCTCAAGGAATTTCTGGCGGCGCATCGCGAGGTGATCGCCATTGCCACCTGCCGGCGCGAGGCCTTCGGCGGGCACTTCGTTGGGTCCTTGTCTTCGGAGCTGGAGGTACTATTGAAGGCCGCCGAGGCCGGTTGCCGCATCGCCGATCTTGAAGTCGAGTCGGCCCAGGATGCCAAACCGGCGCAGTTCGAGCACTTCCGCGCTAGGCTGCGGGAGGCCGGCGCGGCGCTGCTGGTCAGCTTTCACGACTTCTCGCGCACCAAGGGGCTGGAGCAGACCGCCCGGCGCATCGAGGCTTTCGCTCCCGAATTTGTCAAAGTGGTCTCAACCGCCCGCACCCTGGCCGACAACCTTGCGGTGCTGCGCCTCATCGAGGACCATTCGCTCTCCGCGCATGTGGTCGGCATCGCCATGGGCGAAGAAGGCCTTGTCTCCCGCGTGCTGGGCCCGCGTGCCGGTGCGGCGTTCACCTTTGCGTCCTCTTCCGACGGATCGGAAACCGCCCCCGGCCAGGTGACGGCCCGCACCCTGCGCGACCTCTACCGCGTCGAGCATCTTGACCAGGCGACGCGCATCTTCGGCGTGGCCGGCAATCCCATAGCCCACTCGCTTTCGCCGCTGATGCACAATACCGCCTTCCGCCGCGAAAACGTGAACGCGGTGCTGCTGCCGCTGAAGGTCCGCGCCCTGGACGACCTGCTGACGCTGGCGCGGGAGCTGCCGCTCTCCGGCGTGGCCATCACCATGCCGCTCAAGCAGGAGGTGCTGGCCTACCTGGCCAACATGGACCCCCTCACCACCCGCATCGGCGCCTGCAATACGCTGCGCATCGGCGCGGACGGCAAGATCGTCGGCTTCAATACGGATGTAGCCGGTGTGGTGCGGCCGCTGGAAAAGCGCTTGCCCCTGAAAGGCGCGCGCATCGCCGTCTTGGGCGCGGGAGGCGCGGCGCGGGCCGCCGTCTTCGGGCTGGTGGATCAGGGCGCGGAAGTCTTCATCGTCAACCGCACCCACGAGCACGCCGTCGCCCTGGCCAGGGAATCCAAGGCCAAGGCGCTCCAGCACGAGCAGTTCGCAAAGGGCCGCTTCGATGTGCTGATCAACTCCACCCCCTGCGGCATGGCCGGCTCCAGGCAGCCCCTCCCCATCGCCGCGAATGAGCTGAACGCCGCCCTGGTCTTCGACCTGGTCTACAACCCGCTGGAGACGCCCCTGCTGAAGCTGGCGAAAGAGCGCGGCATTCCGGTGGTGAGCGGGATGGAGATGTTTGTCCAGCAAGGTGCGCGGCAGTTCGAAATCTGGACCGGGAAACCGGCTCCGGAGGCGGAGATGCTGCGGGTGGTGGAACTGGAGCTAAGGCGGCGGGGGTAAGGATTGGCTTGGATCCCTGGCTCCCCCGGATCTGCGGTCTCCAAAGCGCCGGCCCTTCCCCTCCCTCGTTGCCGTTTTTCATTCCTTTCTGCTTGACTTTTTACAAATTGTATATACAGTAAGCCTACGGGAATCTCGTACGATCCCGCCAAGAATGAGCGCAACCTCCGGGAGCGTGGACTTTCCTTCGAGCGGGCGACGGATTTCGATTTCTCAAGCGCGGTTTTTAATACGGAGGTTCGCAACGGCGAGACGCGGCGCGTTGCGGTTGGGTATCTCGACGGGCGATTGCATCTGCTCTGCTACATTCCCCAGGCGGACGGCATCCGCGTCATCAGTTTCCGGAAGACCAACAAGAGGGAGGCGAAACTCTATGGCAAACCGCAGACCATTGATGGATGAGGACGGGGAGGTTAGAGAAATCACAGCCGAAGATGTTGCCCTCTTTAAGCCATTCTCCGCCCTGCCGGAGACGGAGCAGAAGATGCTTCTGAAACTTCGCAAGCGTGGGCCGCAGAAGACGCCGAAAAAGGTCCCCATCTCCATACGACTCTCTCCCGATGTGGCAGAGGGTCTGCGCGCAACCGGCAACGGCTGGCAGGTCCGCGCGGATGAAGCGCTCAGGTCCTGGCTCGTGGAGATGAAGAAGGAACAAACCCGTCGCACGGCGTCGAACCGCTGAAGTATGGGCTCGACAGCCAGTAATGCTTACTTGGCTTTCTTTTTCCCCGCCTTGCCCTGCTTGCCTGGCTTGGCCGGCTTGGCCTTGCCGTCGTCCAGGTGGCCCACGGGAATCGGCCACTGGTCGGCGCCGGTGCGCTTGACCTGCGTATCGACCAGCATGTAGGCGATGGTGCGCGGAGAGACGGGGTGGGTAATGCCGGTGGCGGGATCGGTGCTTACATTCTGGTTGCTGGGAATCTGGAAGCTGAAGGTGGGCAAGCTGCCCCCGGCCACGGGCTGGTAGGTGACCTTGAGCGGCAGAAAGCCCTGAATCGGGTGCACGCGGAAGGCGGTTTCGTAGCGATGGTGCTTCAGGCTCCAGGTGAAGACGCGCACCTGGTCGAAGTCAAAGGGCAGGCCGGACTTGGGCGGGCTGAGCACGGTGACGTACTGTGGAATCTCGTGAGTCGGCGTATTGGAATCAGGGTCGGTGACCTTGTTGAGCACATACGCGCCCACGATGCGCTGTCCCTCGGCATAAATGCCGATCTCGTCGGGCACATCGACATCCACGCGGCCTCCCAGCAGCCACCCGGCGTGGCCCTGTCCATCGCGGACCAGCCACCAGTCTTCCATGGGCGGCGGCTCGGGCGCAGGCGTGGACTCGGTGGGTGTGGCAGCCGGAGCGGACAGCTTGGCCGCCGGTTTGGACGCAGCGCCGGAGGTTTTCGCAGTGGACGCCGGTGCAGGCGTGGGAGGTTTGGAAACCACCGGTTGGGGCGCAGGTCCCTGGCCCGGTGCATAAGCCTTGGGAACCGAGGCGCGTTCCAGAAGCTGGACCTTGGCGTTGGCGGGCAGCAGAAAGAACCGCGCCGTCTCGCGGCCGGGCGTCAGATGCAGGTAAATGTCGTCCCGCACCACGGCGGTTGCCACCACTTGGTCCGACTTGTGCTGGTCTCCAAGCTGGCTGAAAGTGTCGTAGGTCTTGCTATCGATGACCGCCCGCTCTTCAATCCAGCCAATCTCGTTTTTCTCGGTCTTGACCTTGAGAAAGCGGCGGCCGTGTTCGAGGACTTCGAGCGACTGCCCATTGCTCACTTCGCCGACGCGGTTGGCGACAGCGGCCACACGGTCGTGCAGGTAGGTCTGCCGGGCGGAGACGTAGACCGTCTCGTGCGTCAGGTGCCGAAAGCGGTTGCATCCCGTGGAAAAAACGAGAGAGCACAGCAATAGGAGCGCGAAAGGAGCAACTCCGAAGCGCCGAAAGAAAGTACCGAATGAGATTGGGAATAGCGTGCGCACGGCCTGTGGCGATCATTTTGAGGATAGCACTCCGGTGGGGGCAGCGAGTCAGCGGGTCGGCGGGTCGGCAAGTCAGCAAGTCAGCGGGTCAATCGAATGCGGGAGTGCCGCCCGCTTCCTGCCGGCCCACCGGATTCCCCGCTTTCTATAGTTGGTTCTACTAGTGTCCTGTCCCAGAAATTCCTGACAAAATTACCGCTGTCATTCTGAGCGAACGGGGCCCCGAACGTCTTTCAGTTCGGGGGTGGTGAGCGAAGAATCTGCTTTTGTTTCTCCTGATTTCTGGCAAGAACTTCTGGAACACCACTACGGCAAAGAACCGCAGAATCCAAACGATGCTTGCATCCTGCGGCCGGCGGGGCGAGAATGGCGTGGAAAGGATTCCACAATATGAGAGCGCACTCCAAGTTTATGAGGGCAGGCACTTTATTTCTCTTCGGATTGCTCTTTGCAGCCTCCGGCTGGAGCCAGACCAGAGAGATTCCCAAGCATGGGCCGGCCGTGGTTCTCTTCAACGGCAAGGACCTGGGCCAGTTCGACACCTTTCTGCCCTCGACCGGACTGAACGCCGATCCCAACCACGTCTTCACGGTTGAAAAGGGAGCTGTTCACGTTTCCGGCAGGGAGATGGGCTACTTCATCACCAGGCAGGAGTACAAGAACTACTACCTGCGCGCCGAGTTCAAGTGGGGCGAGGGAACCTTTGCTCCGCGGGACGGGCAAGCGCGGGACAGCGGCATTCTCTTTAACATCCAGGGGCCGAACAAGGTGTGGCCGCGCTCGGCGGAGTTCCAGATCAACGAGGGCTGCACGGGCGACTTCTGGATGACGGACGGCGCTGCGATCACGGGCAAGGATGGCGTCCGCGTCACCGGCCCGGCGGGAAATGCGGTGAAGATCGACCGCTTCAACAAGGGCCTGTTCAAGAACGTGACCGGCTGGCGCGACCCCACCAACGAGTTGGAAAAGCCACACGGAGAGTGGAACGTCGTCGAGCTGGTGAATCGCGACGGGCACATTTGGCAGTATGTGAACGGCAAGCTGGCCAACGAGGGAACCGACGCCTTTCCATCCAGCGGGAAGATTCTGTTTCAGTCGGAAGGCGCCGAGGTATTTTTCCGCAACATCAAGATCTACCCGCTGAAATAAGGGTCGGCGCTGTAGAGCCGGAAGTCGAGGAAATACCATGAAGTTGAATGTGCCAGGCACTCTGGTGCTGTTCGCTTTTGCCGCGACGTCCATACTCTCATGGGCGCAAACCGAACGCAAAACCACCCCGGGTCCCGGTCCCGGCGAGGGTCCGGTTGTGACGCAGGAAGAGGGGCCAAAGAAGTAGAGTCCCTGGCCTTCCAACCTCCGAAAAGCCTTTACGGAGGGAGCAGGGGCCTTCAGGCCCCTGAATAGCAGCCCAACAGGGTGGGCTTTAGGCCCGGCCTCTCGCTCTTTTTGAACATTCCAGCGAAGCACGCCCCTAGTTCTGACCAGCAGGCGGCACGGTGGCGGGAATAGCGGGTGCTTCGGAAGCCTGGAAGGAGCCGAAGAACCGCTTCACGTCCGGTTCCCGGCGGGCGCTCATGGAGGGGAAGGCGGCGGAGAGCATGTAGAGGCGCTTGCCGGCCATGATCAAGCGGGTGTCCATGACCCCGCCGCTCGCGTTGCGGGCGAGGAAGTCGCGGGCGGGATTGCCGCCCGGCGCGCTGCGGGACTCGCTGACCAGGGTGGTTTGGGTACGCAGCAGCGCCCCATCCCTGGCCATGTCCATGACGTGGTCGATGGAGCGGTTGCTGGTTTCGACCACGGGCGGATTGTCGGCCCAGGTGATCGAGAAAGTGGAAGCGCTGTCGGGGTTGGAGTAGATCATGTTGATGGTTTGCGTCCCGCCGTTCTCGGCGTAGGCGGGAAGCTGAAGGTCTTTGGTGTCGCTGGGCATCTCCAGCCTGAAACCGGCCTGGGGACGGTCGACGGTCAACCAGTCGATGCGGGCGGGACGAGCGGCACGGAGGGCAGGGTCGCCGGAGGCGTCGCTCGCGCCGGTTCTGGGGGTGAAGAGGCCAGCGACTCCAAGCTCCTGGCGATGCAGGTAGACATAGGCGCATCCGGCGATCAGGAGCGCGGCCAAGACAATGTAGCGCCAGTGTTTCACTGTTTAGACAGTGACAATTCTAATGGAATTATGCAAGGTGATTCTTCATTTTTTTGATCCGGGAGGAGGCGCGAAACTCCAATTCCAGCATGGAATTCTCCCGAACTGGCATGTGTTTTCGCGCGGAGTAATTTTGGGGGACACAACCTTTTCTGATTACCTGCATCTATCAAGACAACAAGCAGAGGCTTCCCCGATGTAACTTCCTACCTAGAAGGTATCCACTCCTTTTGAAGGTCCTGTACGGACCTCTTCCCTCAAATCCCTCCGGACCCCCCTCCCCCAATGCCTCTCAAACGGGCCTGCTGGAAAGCAGGCCCTTCTGCTTGCTGGAAGGAAGTACGGAATCCTCGATTGGATAGAATGAAATCGAGATGCCTTCTTCCCACGCCGCAAAAACTCATCCCAGTCCGGAAATCGAGGCCATCGACGCTCTTTTTGAGCGGGCGGGCCTCACACGCAGCCTGCGGGGCAAAGCCGCGGGCGTAACCCGCCGCATGCGCCAGGAGCGCACGGAGGCGCACGAGCTGACTCCGCCCGCGCCCGTTCCCAGGGTGGCGGCGAATGGCGTCGAGTGGGTGGCGGCTCCCGGTTGGGAGCGGATGAAGGGTCTGTGGCACGGCTTCAGCACCCGCCGGGGCGGGGTAAGCCGGGCCTATTGCGCCGAAGACGCCAAGGGCGAACTGAATTTGGGTTTCACTGCGGAAGACCATCGGGAGACCGTGGAGCGGAACCGCCGCCTTCTAGCCGAAGCCATCAGCGGAGACGCGGCCACGCCGCTGATCACTCTGCGCCAGATCCACTCGAACCTGCTGGTAGTGGCCACCGCCGCGGATGCCAACCGCGAGCGCCCCTGGAAGGGCGACGGCATCATGACCGCCGAGCCGGGGCTGCTGCTCGGCATTCAGACCGCCGACTGCATTCCCGTCCTGGTGGCAGACCGCAAGCGCCATGCCGTGGCGGCGTTTCACGCCGGCTGGCGAGGCACGGTCAAGCGCATTGTCGAGACCGGCATTGGCCGCATGAGGCTGGAGTTCGGCTCGCGGCCGGAAGACCTGGTGGCGGCCATCGGCCCCGGCGTGGGAACGTGCTGCTACGCCATCGGCGAAGAGGTCTTCTCCGCCTTCGAGTCGCAATTCACCTACGCGCAGGAACTTTTCCGCGAGGTCTACGATTCCGACCCGATCCGCGAAAAATACCCCATGCTGTTCCTCACCCAGCGCGCGCCCGGCCACTCGCCGATCGGCCCCAGCCTGCACCTGAACCTGGTGGAGGCCAACCGGCGGCAGTTGCTGGACGCCGGCCTGAAACCAGGGTCGATCAAAGTAGTGGGCGGATGCACGAGCTGCCAGACGGAGCTGTTCTTCTCCTACCGCGCCGCGCAAGGCCGCGCCGGCCGCATGTTGAGCGTGATCGGCATTGCGCCAAAGGGTGCAGGAAACAAGAATTTGTAGCGCCGGCCTCCCGGCCGGCTGTAGCGTGGACGTCCTCGTCCACGCCCACTCAACACCGATGGGAGAGATGCTCCAATAGCCGATCGCTGACAGCCGATCGCTGACAGCTGATAGCTGCCTTTTACGGCACAGTCACGATGGCTGCCGGGCTGGTTCCGGTGGAAGTCGAGGTCAGCGCCAAGTCGAGCTTGCTGGCGGTGGTGGCGTCGAAGGTGTAGGCGCTCCAATAGGGGCTGCCGCCGGTGCTGACCGTGAAGATGAAGTTCCCTTTGGTGTCCTCGGCCAGGCTGGAGGGCTCAACTCCCGTTGTCGCGGTGTTGGAAAGCGCCGTCAGCACATAGGTCGTGCCGGAAGCGGCCACCGAGAAACCGGAGATACTGCCGGTGGAAGTTCCCGCCCAGTTGGCGATATAGACATAGTTGCCGGTGGCCTCGGCCAGCAGGGCATGGGGCCCGGTTCCTCCGCTCGCGTAGGGAGAACCGGAGATCTCGGTCAGGGAGGTGGAACTGACGGCAAAGGCGCGCATGCCGCCGGGACTGCTGCTGGAATTGGGGAAGACCGAGGTTTCGCCGGTGTAGAGGAGGCGGCTCTGCGGGTCAAACGCCACGGCTACGGCGGCGCCAGAGGAGTTCACCACGCCGAGCGGGTTGGAGCCGGCGCTGAGCGGAGCGGCATTCCCTGCGTTGAAGGAGAAGACCTGGGTGCCAGTCGAGCCCAGTGCCACGGCGATCAAAGCGCCGCTCGGAGAGATGGCCATCTGCTGCACCGACGCGCCGGCCATGGAGATGGTCTGGACGGCGATGGCGGTATTGATCACGCCGGCAGAGGTGATTGGAATGGCGGAGATGGTTCCCTGGTCCGAGGCATCCAACAGCCATTTGCCGGTCGGGTCCATGGCGATGGCCTTGGCCTCAATGTCCTGGGAAACCACGGCTCCCTGGGTCAAGGCTCCCGTGGAGGAATCGATGGTGTAAAGGTAAATGCCGTTGGTCGAGGCGACGTAGGCGAAGCCGCCCAAAGGGCTGACGGCCATGCTGTAAGCCAGCCCGTTCACGGCGTAAGGGCTGCCGGTGAGCGGGGTCAGCGTGCCGGCGTTGATGTAATAGCCTGAGACCGTGTTTACGCCGGTCGTAGGCGCGTTGAGGATATAGAAATTCCCGCTGCTCAGGGTGGTTCCGCTGGGAGTGGTGCTGGAAGTACTGCTCGGCGCCTGCCAGAAGTTTCCGCAGCCGGCCAGACCCGCCAGAAGCGACGCCGCACAAAGCACCCGTGCCCATCTTCCGAATTTCATCTTCGCTCCTTCAGCGCCGTCAACCCAAGCCAGCTCTCAGGGTATCGCCTGAGCGTGCGCCGTGTCTTGTTGCCCCTTTGGGTTTTGTTGCCGCAGGGGCTCGGCGCACACATCGGCTGTTCTGAGCGAAAGACGCAGTGCGGGAGAGATTCGCTTGGAGAAGGCGTTCGCCGCGGGGAGCGCGGTAAGCGAATTCTCAGGCGAGGGCAGACGCCGGAGCTTCGGCCTGGACGGCGTCGAGCACCGCGCCGAGGGCGTGTACCACAGAAGCGATGCGCACCACCGCCAGCACCAGTTCCTCGGTGGCGCCCTTTTCGCGGACCACCTTCTCATGGGCGTCCACGCACTTGCCGCATCCGTTGATGGCCGAGACCGCCAGCGCCCAGAGTTCAAAGTCCACCTCTTCCACGCCATGGCCGCGCAGCCCGTTCATGCGCAGTCGCGCCCCCATCTCCGAGTACCTTGGATTGGAGCTGAGGTGCTGGAAGCGATAGAAAATGTTGTTCATGCCCATGATCGCGGCGGCGGTTTTGGCCGCTTCCAGGGCTTGGGAAGAAAGCTGGGCGGGTGCGGCTTCCAGCACGGCCGCGGTGAGCGCGGCGCTGCGCGTGGCAAGGGCGCTAGCCACCACCGTGCCCCACAACTGCTGCGCGGTCAGCTCGCTGTTGTTGCGCACCAGGGAGGAATAGTTCAGCTTAAGATCCTTGGCGGAGGGAGGAAGACCCTCAATCAATGCGTCGAGACTCATGTGTGCTCCGGACAGCCGACAGCCATCAGTTATCAGTTAGTGCCGAGACCGCGTGATTTCGGAATGAACGGTGTGGTAGCGCCGGTCTCCAGACCGGCTGTACCGCGGGCGTCCTCGCCCGCGGCGTCTCCATTCCGATGACCATATTACAAAGTCCGAGCACTGGCAGCTGTCGGCTGATAGCTGTTGGCTGACAGCTGACAGCTGTAAGCTGCTCTTAAACGTGGATCGTTTCTTCGCCCTTGTGCCAGTTGCAGGGGCAAAGCTCGTCGGTCTGCAAGGCGTCCAGGACGCGCAGAACCTCCTGCGGGTTGCGGCCCACCGAGAGGTCGTTGACGTAGACGAAGCGGATGGTGTTTTCCGGATCGACGATGAAGGTGGCGCGCAGGCAGACGCCGGCCTTCAGGTCCAGAATGCCCAACTGCTCACTGAGTTCGCGCTTGATGTCGGAGAGCATGGGGAAGGGCAGGCTCTTCAGGTCGGGGTGGTTGTTGCGCCAGGCCAGGTGGACGTACTCCGAATCGGTGCTGCCGCCCAGAATCTGCGCATCGCGGTCGGCGAACTCCTGGTTGACCTTGCCGAAGGCGGCAATCTCGGTGGGACAGACAAAGGTAAAGTCCTTGGGCCAGAAGAAGTAGACCTTCCACTTGCCCTCGTAGCTCTTTTCGGTGATGGTCTCAAAGGCTTTCTTGGGGTCCAGATCGACAACCGCGGTCAATTCAAAGGCGGGAAACTTTTCTCCAACAGTCAGCATGTAAAACTCCTTCAGGGTGATGGGTTGATGGCTACACGCGCAGGGCCGAAACACCTCCGCGACAGAATTAGATGCATAAATCGGTTTGCGCGCCCGTTGCCGGTCGACGCATGAACATGGGCCAAGCCGTGTGGGGGCCGTCCCCTAAGAGATGCCCTGGGAAGGGTGTCGATTCAGATTTTTGGACTAAGATGGTCCATTTACAACGGGCTACCGTGAACGCGAGGGGGCAGGGATCGGTTGTCAGCGGCCAGGGAATGCAGCCAGAGCGAATGCCCTAGTTGGGGCGGCCGCCGGAAGTGGAGCGGCGGCGGAAGCGTTCATCCAAAGGCTGGCGGCCCTGAAAGCCGGCTTCCACGGTGTGCCAGAACTCGATGGCGGTCTCGCCCATGCGCCAGCAGAGCAGAACCACCTGGTCGTCCATGCGGCAGGGGAAATCCAGCAGGCCGCCGTCCAGGTCCTTGACCTGCACGCCGATCGAGTCGATCTCGGCGACGCTCTCGCGGGCCAGTTGCAGGTGCGCATCCATCTCGGCGCGCAGCTTGGCCACCTTGGTCACGTCCACCCTCATGCCGCCGGAGATGTAGATGCGGCGCGCCATCTCCGAGAGGCCGGACTCGACCTCCTCCGCCGCCTGTTTGCCCTCGATCGCACGCTTCAGCAGCGCTTCCAGCACCGGGAGCAGGGACTGCGCTTCGTCGAGAGTGAAGGTCTTCATGGCGTTAGCCTCGATATCAGAATACGACGGAATGGTGAAAGCGGTCAGTGATAGGGAATAGGGAGTAGGGAGTAGGGACCAGCATTCCCTTCGTGCCCTTCCGACTTTTTCCCCACCAGCCACAAACGCCCCGCACCCCATGCTTTCCGCGTTGTTTGCGGAAAGCATGGGAAACCACAAATCTCAACCCGCCAGCGTTCCCTACTCCCTATTCCCTACTCCCTGCCTTTACCCCACTTCCAGCATCCGGTCCAGAGCCACTTTGGCCCACTGCTTGACGCTGGGGCGAACCTGGATGCGGTTGACGACGCGGCCAGCGACCAGGTTTTCCAGAGCCCAGGCCAGGTGCTGCGGGGTGATGCGGAACATGGTGGTGCAGAGGCAACCGGTGTCGTCGAGGGTGATAACCCGCTTGCCCTCGGCGGCAAAGCGGCGGGCCATGCGGTTAACCAGGTGAATCTCGGTGCCCACGGCGAAGATGGACCCCTTCGGGGCGTTCTCAACCAAGGCGATGAGGCGTTCCGTGGAGCCCAGGGCGTCGGCCTTCTGGCAGACCTCAAAGCGGCACTCGGGATGCACGATGACCTGGATGCCGGGATACTTGGCGCGCACCTGGTCCACATGGCTGGGCAGGAAGCGCTGGTGCACGGCGCAATGGCCCTTCCAGAGGACGATGCGGCTGGCCTCGAAGCGGTCCCTGGTCTGGCCGCCTTGAAGCGCCCAGGGGTCCCAGACGACCATCTCGTCCAGCGGAATGCCCAGGTCGAAACCGGTGTTGCGGCCCAGGTGCTGGTCGGGGAGGAAGAGAATGCGCTTGCCGCGGGCAAAGGCCCACTCGAAGGCGGCGCGCGCGTTGGACGAGGTGCACACCAGCCCGCCGCGCTCCCCGCAGAAAGCCTTGATGGCGGCGGTGGAGTTCATGTAGGTCAGCGGAATCAGGTCGGCGGTCAGGTGCAGGCGTTCCAGCGCTTCCCAGCAGGCTTCCACCTGGGAGATTTCCGCCATATCGGCCATCGAGCAGCCGGCGTTCAGGTCGGGCAGGATGACCTGCTGGCCAGGGTGGCCCAGCACGTCGGCGCTTTCGGCCATGAAGTGTACGCCGCAGAAAACGATGTACTTGGCATCGGTCTCGGCGGCGATTTTTGAGAGCTTGTAGCTGTCGCCGGTCGCGTCGGCAAAACGGATCACTTCGTCGCGTTGGTAGTGGTGGCCGAGCAGAATCGTGGTCGCGCCCAACTGCGCGCGCGCCGCGGCGATGCGGGCGTCCATGGTATGGTCCGGGAGCGCCAGGTAATTTTCAAGGCTGCAAGAGCCTTCGGCCTCCGGCGAGGCCGCCGTTGCTTGATCGAGAACCAGGTTCAATGTCTTCCGCCTTCAGTCCAGCTCACCCTCCGAGTCTCGGACAGGCGGTTGGACGGGGATGTTGAAAGCTAACGCGACTGCAGTGGATGCACTGGCATTCCAGAGACTTTCGGCGTTTGCGCCTGCCGCTCCGGGAGAGCCCCCACCCACGGGGTTGTTGCAGCTCTTTCACATTCATGGATGCGGCTTGAGACCGGAGGGTTACAAATTCCCCCGGAACCGGCCACTCCCATTGCCAAATAGTTTAACAAAAGCGTAACAGTTGGCCCAAATGGGACGCCGCCGACGCTGTCCTCCTGCTGCCGAACTGCCTTCTATTCAGGCGCATGTATAGAAAGACACGGGCTTGGCGTGGACTCATTGCCGGGCCGAGACATCGTTCCCCAATGCAGGCGGCGGCGCAGCCAGCGATTCATGGGCTCCGAATAGGCGCGCGCCACCCCTTCGCCGAAGAGGCCGGAGAGAATGAGGACGGCGGCGAAGAGGAGCGGAACCGCCTTCAATGGCTTGCCGGCCGCGACGAAGAAACGGAAGAGGACCAGGACGACAAAGACGTGCGTCAGGTAGACCTCGTAGCTGCGCTGGCCCAACAGAAGAAGCGGCTTGAGAAGGCGCGGAGCCTGCCAACGCGTTTGAGCGGCCACGGCGATGAGCATGCAGGCGCCGGCTGCGAGGATCGACATGCTGAACCCGTTGCGGCCCAGGCCCCATTGGTACGCCCGTATGGAAAACGCGAGAATGAAGACCACGAGCGCCGTGCCGAGGCTGCCCAGCGCCCACAGGGCGCGGCGCGCAAGGCGATGCCTTGAGACGAGGAGCGCGGTGAGGCATCCCAGAGCGATGGCGTCCATGCCGCCGAGGTAGGAGTATTCCCTCCAGACCGGGTTGGGATTGAAGGCATGGGAGCGGGCAAAGGGACCGGCCAGGATGAAAGCCAGGATGGGGATGAGCAGGTACCGGGTGCGGCGAGAGAGACGGCAGAGGAGCGGAAAGAACAGGTAAAACATCTCCTCGACGGAAAGGGACCAGAGGATGTCCCAGTTGGCCGGCAGATAGTCTGTCCGCGCCTCAAGAAAATTGATGTGGAAGGTCAGAGCCGCCAGCAGCGCCCTTCCCAGCCCGCCGGTGGCCGGAGAAACCACGTAGCCTTTGACCTGCCCGAGATGAAGGCCGCTCAAGACGGCCAGAAGCAGCAGGAGCAGCGGCGCAATGCGCGCGAAGCGCATCCTGTAGAATCCGCGCACGCTGACGCCTGGAAGCGAACCCCAGCGGCGAAGCGTTGTGGAGGCGATCAGGAATCCGGAAACGGCAAAGAAGATCTGTACGCCGAACTGGCCGTTCCAGACCAGCGAGGAAACCAGCTGCGCCGGCAGGCCTTGCGTGTAGGGAACTTTCGCCCCCAGCAGCCGCATGTTGACGTGATTCATCAACACAAAGAAGATCGCGAGGCCGCGAAGAAGGTCCACGCCGTCGAGCCGCGCCGGGCTTTGTGCGGGCCTGGTCATTTCCGTTGGGGCCATCTCTTGATTGTGCACGATGGCGAAGCGGTAAACGCCAGCGACCGTTTGTGATGCCCATGCACTGACGGGTATCATTACTTCTCATGGTGATGCCGCCTACAATTGAAGTTGCGAATATCGGAATGGCCGACTCGCTGATCCTGATGGTGATGGCTCTGGTGGTCTTCGGGCCGCGGCGTCTCCCGCAGATTGGCCGACAAATCGGCAAGCTGATGTACGAGTTCCGCAAGGCCTCCAACGATTTCAAGTTCCAGATGGAAGAGGAGTTGCGCAGCTCGGAAGATGCCGACCGGCGCAAGAAGGAAGAGGAGCGTCTGCGCGAGCTGGCCGCTGCGGCTCCGGCTGCCGCGACAGCAGAGGTTTCCCAGGCTTCGGAAGCGGGTGTTACGGCGGCCGCCGAAACGCAGGCCCCGGTGCCCGATGGCCAGTTCCCGACCCCAAGCCCTTACCCAGGTGAGGAAGTTTATCCTCCGGTGATTGAGCCCGCGGCGACGGAACTGCCAGAGGCCACCGCCCAGGTTCAACCCGTGATTCAACCGCCCTCGACCGGCGAGCAGGTGGCGGCAGCGCGGCCCACCAGCCTTCCGCCAGAGCCGGTCAGCCTCGAACCGGAAATCGAGCTCCCAGCCCCGTCAGTGCAAGAGACCACCCCCACCGCCGCCGAACTCGCCTACGCGGAAGAAAAGGCCACGCTCCAGGCGGAAGCTGAAGCCAAACTCCGCGCCGAGGCCGAAGCCGCGGCGGGCGCGATCCCGCAACAGGCTGAAAAAACCCCAACGAAGCCGGTGAAGCAAAATGCTTGAACCCTCGGACGCAATCGAAAAGGCGCGAGAAGCTGTCACCAAGCGCGTCGATCTCCCCGGCATGAGCCTCATGGAGCACTTGGACGAGCTGCGCAAGCGCATCGTCCACTCCGCCATCTACCTGATCGCGGGCTTCTTCGTGGCCTGGTACTTTCGAGATCGCCTCGTCGATTTCATTCAGGCGCCGCTCAAGCACGATGGCAAATCGCTCAACATGATCCACCCCATGGACGGAATGAATCTGGCGATCCATGCGTCGCTGGTGGGCGGATTCATTCTCGCCTCGCCCTTCATCCTCTTCCAGGTGTGGCTCTTTATTGCACCGGGTCTCTACCAGAAGGAACGGCGGTTTGTCGTGCCCTTCATGGCGGCCACTGTCGGACTGTTTTTGGCCGGTGCCTACTTTGGCTACTTCTGGGTTTTGCCCAGCGCCGTGCACATTCTGCTCGATGTCTTCGGCGGCAAGTTCACAGCCGTCATCAGCATCGAGGAATACACCGGCTTCTTTCTCTCCATCATCCTCGGCTTGGGCCTCAGCTTCGAGTTGCCCATTCTCATCTTCTTTCTGGCCCTCTTCGGCATCGTCAGCCCACGCTTCCTTTGGAAGAATATGCGCTACGCGGTTCTTCTCATCTTCCTCGTGGCGGGCGTCATTTGCCCCATGCCCGACCCGGTCAGCATGTGCATCTACGCAACCCCGCTGCTGGGGCTTTACCTGGTAGGCATCGGCGTCGCGTGGTGGGTCCATCCTTCGCGGCGCAAGGCCAAGAAGGCCAAGGAGGCCGCCAAGTGACCTTTTCCTCGGCTTGGGTCCTGTCTTTGAAGATCGCAGTGGCAGGGGTGCTGTTTGCTGTTCCTCTGGCCGCTCCGGCGCAAACCCACTTCAACGGAGCCAAGGCTCTCGAGTACGCCCGCCAGTTTGTCTCCATCGGCCCGCGCTGGCCCACCAGCCAGAACCACGCCAAGGCTGAAGAGTTTCTGCGCAACCACTTCCAGCACGACCAACTGGAAGAGGATGCATTTACCGCCAATACGCCCATCGGCCCGGTCGCCATGCGCAACTTCATCGTGCGCTTCCCCGGCAAGAAGGACGGCGTGATCGTGCTGGCCACGCACTACGAGACCAATTACTGGCTCAAGGACATCAACTTCGTCGGCGCCAACGACGGCGGCGCGACCACCGGCCTGCTGATGGCCATCGCCGACCAGTTGCGCCCTGGCGTGGCAGGCGGAAAAAAGCTCGACGGCTACTCGGTCTGGCTGCTCTTCGACGACGGCGAAGAGTCGTTTCTGCCCACCTGGACCGACTCCGACTCGACCTACGGCACGCGCCACCTGGCTGCGCGCTGGGGCAGAGACGGCACCCTGGGAAAGGTCAAGGCCTTCATTCTGACCGACATGATCGGCGACAAGGATCTGGACATCCAGCGCGAGACCCAGTCCACTGGCTGGCTCGTAGATCTGGTGCGGCAGGCGGCGAATAAATTCGGCGACGAGCGCTACTTCTTCAAAAAAGAAGAAGAGGTCAGCGACGATCATCTGCCGTTTGTGAAGCGCGGCGTACCCTCGATCGACGTAATCGACATCGACTACGGTCCCAACGACAGCTACCACCACACCGCCAAAGACACCATGGACAAGATCAGCGCCCATAGCCTGACCATCGACGGCGATGTCCTGCTGGAGACAGTGCGGCTGGTGGGGCAACGGTAGAGAACAAGGAACAGGGAATAGGGAGTAGGGAGTAGGGTTCAGCTTCCCCGTAGGCAGGCCAATCTATTGACCCGGCCCAAAACGATTGCATCACCCCAGAGCTGTCATCCTGAACGAAGCAAAGCGGAGTGAAGGATCTGCAGTTGTTCTTTCTCCCCTCTACTGCAACACAATAGAGCCGGATCAATAATTGCCCTTTCTTCTTTTCTGCATCTCAGCCTAGAAATTCCGAGGAAACCACGAAAGCAGCTTTCGGCTACTCCCTACTCGACTACTCCCTATTCCCTACTCCCTACTCCCTACCCCTGCTGTAGCATTTAACAATGATTGCCGGCGTTTCCTGGGTCTGGTGGCTGGGGTTCCACGCGGTGGTGGCGGCGCTGTTGCTGGCCGATTCCCTGCTGCCGGGCCATCGGCGCGACTCGCGCCACGCTCAGGCGATCACCTGGATCTGGACGGCTTTGCTGGTGGCTGCCGCGGCGGCGTTTGCCGGATGGATTGCAGTGGCCAAAGGGCGTCAGCCGGCACTTGAATTCGTGGCCGGCTACGCCATCGAAACTTCGCTGAGCATCGACAATCTCTTCGTCTTCCTGATCCTCTTTCATGGCTTCCACATCAGCCCCAGACGTCAGCACACAGCCCTTGACTGGGGCGTGGCCGGGGCGGTGGTGCTGCGCGCGCTGTTCATTGCCGCGGGCATCGCGCTGCTCGGCCGCTTCGAATGGATCACGTGGATCTTCGGGCTGTTCCTGCTCTATGCAGCCTTCCGGCTGGTGCGCGGCGGCTCGACGCGGGCGGCCATTCCCGACTGGATTCGCAAATTGCAGCCGGCCCAGGGATCGTTGCTGCCGGTGATTCTGGCGGTCGAGTTCACCGACCTGCTCTTCGCCACGGACTCGATTCCCGCGGTGCTGGCGGTGAGCCACAATGCCTTCGTGGTCTACACCTCGAACATCGCCGCCGTGCTCGGGCTGCGCTCGCTCTACTTTGCTCTGGCCGCCCTGCTGGACCGCTTCCGCTATCTGCACTACGGTCTGGGCGCGCTTCTCGCCTTCGTAGCTCTGAAGATGCTCACCGCACACTGGATCGAGATTCCGATCACGCTTTCGCTGGCGGTGATGGGAGCGATTCTGGCGGTCTGCGCAGTGGCGTCGTGGAAAGCAGGGAGTAGGGACTAGGAACCGGATCTGTGGCCTGCAGCGGAAACGTCGCGGCGGCTCTCTACTCCCTACTCCCTATTCCCTACTCCCTCGTTTACCACTCTTGGAATGTGACCCGTCCATCACATTTCAGAGCCGAGTGCTTCAGGAACCGCTCGTCGTCGCGTTTCGGGTAATCGTTGCGGAAGTGCGCGCCGCGGCTTTCCGTGCGAGCCAGAGCCGAGTGCAGAATGGCGTAGGCCACGCGGCTCATGGCCTGCGCTTCGGCCAGGCGGCGGCTTCCCTTCCCTTGCGCGGCCAACTCGGCAAGAGCGGCGGCGCAGGCTTCCTGAGCCGCAAATCCCAGGCGCAATGTGGACTCCTCGCGGAGCAATCCGGCGTAAGCCCACATGGAGGCTTGCAGTTTGGCGACGATCTCTTCCAGACGAGCTTCCTCGGCATCGTTGAGCGGAACGGGAACAGCCAGAGGCGCAACAGCAGTCTCGATGGGCAAGCGATCGTCCAGCATCGATTGCGCCGCGCGCGCGCCAAAGACCAGGCCTTCCAGCAGCGAGTTCGAGGCCAGCCGATTTGCGCCGTGAACCCCGGTGCAAGCGGCCTCTCCGGCGGCGTAGAGGCCGCGCAGAGTGGTCCGCCCGTCCAGGTCCGTCTTGATGCCGCCCATCAGGTAATGGGCCGCGGGACGGACGGGAATCAGGTCGCGGCCGAGGTCGAGCTTGTACTCAGCCAGGAAGGCGCTGATGCCGGGGAAGCGGTGGTGCAGGTCGATGCCCCGGATGTGCCGCATGTCCAGATGGACGATGCGCGCCTCGGCGGGCGTCGCGCCCATGCCTTCGCGGCTGATGGCGCGGGCCACCACGTCGCGGGGAGCAAGTTCGAGCAGCGGGTGATAACGCTCCATGAAGCGCTCGCCGCGGTCGTTGCGCAGATAGGCGCCTTCGCCGCGCAGAGCTTCGGAGAGCAGGAAGCGCGGCGCGCCGGGCAGGGAAAACGCGGTGGGATGGAACTGGTAGAACTCCATGTCGGCCAACTCGGCCCCCGCTTCGGCGGCCAGGGCAATGCCGTCGCCGGTGGCCACGGCGGGGTTGGTGGTGTCGGAATACACCTGCCCCGCGCCGCCGGCGGCCACCAGCACAGCGCCGGCGCTCACGCGCTCCAGATTGTTGTTGCGGTCCAGCAGGTCGGCGGCAATAACCCGACCGTCGGCGACCACCAGGCCCGTGACGGTGGTCCACTCGGCAAAATGGATGCGCTCGTGAACGCGGGCAAAAGCGGCCAGCGAGCGGCTGATCTCGGCGCCGGTGGCGTCGCCGTTGGCGTGCAGGATGCGAGGCAGAGAGTGCGCGCCTTCGCGAGTGCGGAGCAGTGCGCCGTTTTCGGCGTCGAAGTTCGCGCCCCATTCGATCAGCTCGCCCACGCGCACCGGCCCCTCGGCCACCAGCACCTGGGCCGCCGGCCGGTAGACCAGGCCATCGCCGGCGTTGACGGTGTCTTCCAGATGGAGCGCCACGTCCCGATCGCCCTCCATGGCCACCGCGATGCCGCCCTGCGCGTAGTGGGTGTTCGACTCCGCCACCGACTCCTTGGTGACCACCAGAACCTCGCCGTGGCGGGCCAGTTCCACCGCCGCGCGCAACCCGGCCACGCCCGCGCCCATCACCAGAAAATCCACCTGAGAGACTCTTGCCATAACCTTTGAGGCTACCACCGCGCAGGGGGGCGGCGGGCGGCTTGCTTTACGATGAAGGTACTGTGCAGACGATACGAGTTGAAACACCTTCGGCGAAGTACGACGTGATGACGGGCAGCGGGTTGCTGCGGACGCTGGCCCCGCGCATCGAGCGGGCGGCGGGCAGGCTGCCGCGACGGGTCTTTGTGGTGACCTCGCCGGAGATCTGGGGACTGTGGGGCGCGAGCTTTCAGGAGTCCTTCCCGGAGCCGCCCATCGCGCTTTTCCTGGAGCCGGGCGAGAAACACAAGACGCTGGCCAGCGTGGAGCGCCTGCTGCGCAAGATGGCGGAGGCGGGCGGGGACCGTGGCTCCCTGCTGATTGCCTTTGGCGGCGGCATTGTGGGCGATGTGGGCGGTTTTGTGGCCGCAACCTACATGCGCGGCATTCCGTATGTGCAGGTTCCCACCACCTTTCTGTCCCAGGTGGACTCGTCCGTGGGCGGCAAGACCGGCGTGAACCTGCCCGAGGGCAAAAACCTGGTAGGCAGCTTCCACCATCCGCTAGCCGTCTTTGCCGACATCGAGGTGCTGGGCACCCTGCCGGAGCGCGAGTTGAAGGCCGGGCTGATGGAGAGCGTCAAGGCCGGCATCATCCGCGACCGCGCGCTCGTGCGCTATATGGAGGAGCACGCGGAACAGGTGTTGGGCCGCGACGCCAAGGCTCTCGAAAAGGTAATTTCCGCCTCCATCCGCATGAAGGCCGGGGTGGTCGGCCAGGACGAACGCGAGGGCGGCCTGCGCATGATCCTCAACCTGGGCCACACTGTGGGCCACGCCCTCGAGCAGGCCACCGCCTACAAGACGCTGCTCCACGGCGAGGCGGTGGGCTGGGGCATGGTGGCCGCCCTCTACCTGGCGCGGCAACGGGGAACGATTTCCGCGCGCCAGTTCGAGCGGCTGCAAAACCTGATCCACCTGTATGGACCCCTGCCGGAGTTGAAGCTGCGGTCCGCGCGGGTGGTGGCGGCTACTGGCGGCGACAAGAAGAACCTCGGCGGCGTGCGGCGGTTCGTGCTGCCGGTTGGCATTGGAGATTCCGGAGTGGTGGAAGACGTGACCCCTGCGGAACTCGAGAGCGCGGTGGGGTATGTGCTGGGGGAGGCTGCCGAGCGGAGCTAGTGTCCTGTCTCAGAAATTTAGGTCAAAACTGAGACTGTCATTCTGAGCGAACGGGGCCCCGAACGCTTCCCAGTTCGGGGGTGGTGAGTGAAGAATCTGCTTTTGTTCTTTTGCACATTTTACAAAGGAATTTAGAGACAGGACACTAGCAAGTCAGCGAGTTAGCTGGGTTTTGGTTTCCCAGGTCCCAGGTGCGGGACCTGGGGCACCCGACGAGTTGGCGAGTTGGCGAAGGCAGCGGCGTTCGAGGTTCGGGATACGAGGGGCAATGACAGCAACGGGAGCTAAACCACCGGGCGCAAGGGACGAAGCCGGCGCGGCCAAGGCCGTGCAGCAGATGTTTGACTCGATTGCGCCGCGCTACGATCTGCTGAACCACGTTCTCTCGGCCAATATAGACCGGCTGTGGTGGGCTCGGACCGCGCGCCGCTTCAATGCAATTCTCGCCGATCCCAACGCGGCCATCCTCGACATCTGTTGCGGAACCGGCGACATGACCATGGCTCTGCTCAAGCGGCGGCCGCGCGGGGCAAGGCCCATTCTGGCAGCGGATTTTTCCCGCGGCATGTTGAGCCGGGGAGCGCAAAAGTTCGGCGCAGCAGCGCCAGACGCGCCCTACGCAGTACTTGGAACGCCGTATGCAATACCGCTGGAGGCCGACGCGCTGCACCTGCCGCTCAGGTCGGAGTCGCTGGACCTGGTGGTGAGCGCTTTCGGCTTCCGCAACCTCGCCAACTACGAAGCCGGTTTGCGCGAATTTCATCGCGTGCTCAAGCCCGGCGGGCAGTTGGGGATTCTGGACTTCAGCGAGCCGGGCGGAATGCTCGGGAAGGCCTACGCGGTCTATTTCCGGCGGGTTCTTCCGGCCATCGGGCGGGCCATCTGCGGCAAGGACGGCCCCTATAACTATCTGCCGGCCTCGGTGGGCAACTTTCCGCCGCCCTCGGAGATGGTTTCGCTGATGGGCGCGACCGGCTACACCGGGTGCGCGTGGCGGTCGTACACTTTTGGCATTGCGGGGTTGTACACGGCCACCCGCGCCGCTGTAGCCTGAGAGCGCGATGAGCACCGCCGTTCCCCATGTGACCGGTCATTCCGCGGAGAAGCGCCGCGTGGCGCTGCACTCCATGCTGGCCGCTGCCGCCATGACGCTGCTGAAGCTGGCCGCGGGGCTCTTTTCCGGTTCGCTGGGCGTGCTATCGGACGCGGCCCACTCCGGGCTGGACCTGGTGGGCGCGGCGCTCACCTTCTTTTCCGTGCGGGTAAGCGACCTGCCGGCCGACGAGGGCCACACCTACGGCCACGGCAAAATCGAAAACCTGTCCTCGTTCGGCGAAGTGATCCTGATGGCCGTCTCCAGCGGCTGGATCATCTATGAGGCAGTGCGCCGCATCCTGCATCACTCGCTGGCGCTCCACCATTCGGTGTGGCCTGCGCTGGTGGTGCTCACCTCGATCGGGGTGGATTTCTGGCGGTCGCGCCAACTCCGCATCGTGGCCAAACGCACCGGTTCGCCGGCTCTGGCCACCGACGCCTTCCACTTTGCCTCGGACATCTGGTCGTCCGTAGCGGTGCTTTGCGGCCTCGGCGCCAGTTGGGTGGGAATGCAGTTTGGCATCCCCATTCTGCGCTTTGCCGACCCGCTGGCGGCGATCCTGGTTTCAGCGCTGATTCTGCGCATGACGGTACACTTGGGCCACGAAGCGGTAGCCGTGCTCATGGACGAGATTCCCGCGGAGACGCGGCGGCGCATCGTGAATGAAGTGGAGCATGTGGACGGCGTGCTGGCCGTGGAGCAAGTGCGGGTGCGCCGGGCCGGAGCCGGTTATTTTGCCGACCTGACGCTGGCTCTGCCCCGGCGCTACACCTTCGAGCACACCGGCGAGCTGGTGCGCACGGCCACCGACGCCGTGCACCGCGCCCTCCCCGAGGCCGACGTGGTCATCCACACCGTTCCGCGCAAGGCCAGGGCTGAAAGCATCTTTGACCGGGTGCGGGCCGTGGCCGCGCGCAATAACGTCAGCGTGCATGAACTGAGCGTGCAGTCGCACCGGGACCGGCTGCGCGTCGAGCAGCACCTGGAGTTGGACGAAGCCATGCCGCTCTTGAAGGCGCACGAGTTTGTGACCGCCATGGAAGCGGAGATTCTGCGCGAGGTGCCGGAGATCGACGCGGTATTGACGCACATCGAAAGCGAACAGGCCACCATCGAGCAGCCCGAGGAAACGGACGAGGAAGACCGCCGGCTGGAAGAAGCGCTGCGCACCTCGGCAACCCGCTTCCCTGAGATTGTGGACGTGCACGAAATCCACGTGCGGCGGGCCGGGGAGCACATCTATCTTTCCTGCCACTGCACCCTGCCGGACGACCTCATCATGCAGCGCGTTCACGTGGTAATTACGGCTCTGGAAGACCGCTTCAAGCAGGAATGCCCGGAGGTGGACAGGGTGATGATTCATCCCGAGCCGGTGACGGATAATTTGCGATAAAACAAGGGAGAGCAGGAACCATGACCAGGCGGGGCTTTGTGAATTTCTTTCAGATGGGTTCGCTGGTCATGGCGCTGGTGACCGTGTCGCTGCTGGCGGCCATCGCCACCATGCATTTTGCCATTCACGGCGCGGAGGTGGCTGTGCCATCGCTGAAGGGCATGACCGTGGCCGATGCGCGCAGCCAGACCTCGGGCCTGGGACTGGACCTGGACGTGGACAATCGCTACTACTCGGGCGACGTGGCCGCCGGACACATCCTCACCCAGATGCCGCCGCCCGGAACCGTGGTGCGCCGGGAGTGGCGGGTGCGCGTGGCCGAGAGCCTGGGGCCGCAAGAGGTGGAAGTGCCGGACACGGTGGGCACGGCAGAGCGGCTGGCCGCACTAAAACTGAGGCAGGCCGGCCTGGAAGTGGGGGTCATGGCAAGCCTTCCCTGGAGCGGAGCCGCTGAGGGAATGGTTCTGGCCCAGGACCCGCCGGGCAAGGCGCAGGGCATCGAGCGGCCCAGCATCAACCTGCTACTGGCCGCTCCGGGCGACGATGCGGCCGACGGCTTCGTGATGCCGGACCTGACCGGGCTGCCCTTCCTGACCGCGCAGGCGCAGTTGGCCAAGGTGGGCATCAATTCCGCGCCGCCCGCCTTTGTGGACATTCCCATGGCGCCGGTAGGCAGCGGAGGCGCTCTGCCCACGCTGCCTATCCGGCCGGGCGCGGTCACGGCGCAAAAGCCGACGGCCGGCTCACGCGTGGACCAGGGCACGCTGGTCAAGCTGACGGTGGCGAAATAGCGAAAGACAGGGAACAGAAATCAGGCTCGGGAGGGCAAAGTTCGATGGGATGGAACGAGGATCTGGAAGCAATCGAAAGGCAGGAGCGGGAGCTTGAACTGCCGCGGCTGGACGCGCAGATGGCGTGGGAGCTGGGCGTGCGTTTGCGGGCTTTGGCCGATGAACGCGGACTGGCGGTGGTCATCGACGTGCGGCGCTTCGGCCAGCCGCTCTTTTATGCGGCCATGGACGGGACCACCCCGGACAATCCGGAGTGGGTGCGGCGCAAAAGCAATACCGTGGCGCGCTTCCATCGCAGTTCGTATGCCGTGGGTCTGAAAGAGAAGGTCAAAGGCGAAACGCAGGCCCAGGCCCAGGGGCTCCCCATGGCCGACTACGCCACCCATGGCGGATCGTTCCCTCTGCGGGTAACGGGCGCAGGGGTGGTGGGCAGCGTAACCGTCTCCGGACTGCCGCAACGCAGCGATCACGAACTGGTGGTCGAAGCGCTCTGCGGCGTCCTGGGACGGAACTACGCGGACCTGAAGCTCGCGGCGGAGTAAGGAAATGGATCTCGATTTTCCTTGCGCAGAATTAAGCCCCATGAGCGCATGATGTCTTTAGGTCCTACAGTTGTAAACTGCGTTTTAGCAGGGGCAGCGGGTTTCAACGGAGGGAGCAGGGGGTTTCAACGGAGGGAGCAGGGGGTTTCAACGGAGGGAGCAGGGGGTTTCAACCCCCTGAAAAAGGCCAAAACAACAGGGCCTTTAGGCCCGGGCTGTTGCTTCTTTTTCAGGTTCTGAAGGAAGTACAACGCAGCACTGGGAGTATGCGTCCTCCGGCAGAGCCGGAGTCTTTAGAGCGGAATCAGAATAACCGTGCTCTTGGTTAGACTCTTGAAGGTGGCTTTTTCTTAAGGAAAAAGCCACTTGAGGGGCTTGCATCTGGGTACATCTATTCTGATTCCGCTGTAGGGCAGGTGGCCCCTCAATGCGGTCTGGCTACGCGCAATACCAGGAAAAGGGTATTGCTCACGCCAACCTGAAATCCGCGCCGTAGGCGCAATGTTGGTTAGCCCCGCGCTTCAGCGTGGGGTAAGCGTCCCCACCATGATTGTGCCGGAGTCCCGGAGGGACGGCGCATTCTCCGGCTGTCGCCCCGGCGGAGCCGGGGTTTCCCCGTTTGAAACGGCCTTTTTTGAGGTCGATTCCCGGCAAAAAGACAGCCAAAATCGATCCTACCCCCACCCCCTATAGTGAAATTATCACTTTTTCGACGATAAAAATCTAGTAAGTGTAATATAATTAGCAATATACAAAAATACATAGTTAACTGACTAGTAACCGTAAACCCCCGATTTTGGCCCGATTTTGGCCTGATAATGCCCCAAAATGGCGCAAAATCGATGCCAAATTGGCCCCACTTTGCCGCTTCCGTGCGGTAGAAGCGCTTAAGGGTCGATCGAGCCGTTTCAGGCCGTTCGCTCCATCAGGGCGATGAAGAAGCCGTCGGTGCGGAAGACGCCGGGGAGCAGGCGCAAGCAGCCTTCGGGCGTGAGGCAGGCCCGCAAGCGCTCGCCGCCGGAAGCAGTCAGAATGCCCTCGGCCAGCAGTGCGTCGATGCGCGGTTCCAGCGAAATCGGACGGGCGTTCGGGGTTCCCGCGAGCGCCGCGGCGACCACCTGCTCGTTCTCTTCCGTCTCCAGGGAACAGGTGGAGTACACCACGCTGCCGCCGGGACGGACCGCACCGAGCGCGGCCGTCAGGATCGCCCGCTGCCGTTCGGCCTGGCGCGCAAAGTCTTCGGGGCGCAAACGGTGGCGAATCTCCGGGTTGCGGCCGAGGGTTCCGGTGCCGCTGCATGGCACATCGGCCAGCGCAAAGTCGAAAACCGCGTCTTCCGTCAGAGCGGTTGCGTCGGCGTGGCGGCACTCGACCCTGTCGCCCAGACTCGCCAACCGCTCGCGCAGCAGTTCGAGCCGCGGAGCGCTGGATTCGCAGGCGAGGATACGGGCGGAGGGGTTGCGCTCGGCCAGGATCAGCGTCTTGCCGCCCGGGGCCGCGCAGGCATCGAGGATGCTTTTTTCCTTTTTGTCGAGATTCCCTGAAGAGCAGGCAGCCAGCTCGGCCACCAGTTGCGAGCCCTCGTCCTGGAGCCGGACGCGGCCCTCACGGAAAGCGGCCGTGGCCGTGACGTCGCCGGAAACCACGACGCGGGCGGCGGTGAGCAGGTCGCCGGGCTTCAGGACCAGGCCCTCGGCGGCGAGTTCGGCTTCGACGGCGGGGCTTTCAAGGCGGATGGAGACGAGCGGCTGGCTCTGGCCGTGGCAGCAGATGGCCTGCGCCGCCTCCAGGCCAAAGAATTTTGCCCAGCGCTCGACCATCCAGGCGGAATGAGCCTGGGCCTGGGCCAGTTCCGTCGCGGAGCCTTCCGAGAAGTTGAAGAACGAGGCTCCCAGCTTGCGCAGAACCGCGTTGACCATGCCGGAGGCAAACTTGTGGCCGGCCTGCTTGGCCAGCTCCACGCTCTCGTCGATGGCGGCGCGAGCGGGGATGCGGTTCATGTGCAGCAACTGGAAGGCGCCCAGGCGGAGGGAAATGAGGATTTCGGGGTCGAGTTTGGCGTGAGGGTGCTTGAGAAGGGTCTGCAGTTGGTGGTCGAGCTGAATCTGCCAGCGCAGCACGCCCAGGACCAGCGCCGTGGCCAGGTTGCGGTCGGGGGCGGAAAGCTCGTTGACCGCTTTGCCGCGCAGAAGGTCGTCGGAGTGGGATTGGCCGCGCTCGACGGCCATGAGGATCTGGAAGGCTGCCTTGCGGGCTGCGGAGATGGGGGGCCTGGGCTTCAACCGAGCCTCTTGCTGGGAGGCTGCCTTACGGGTGGCGGAGATAGAAGGCTTGGGCTTCAACCGAGCCTCTTGCCGGCCGAAAGCTGCATGCCGCGCAGAAAGTCGGCGGCGGCCATGCGCTTTTTGCCTTCCAGCTGAATTTCGACCAGTTCCAGCCAGGTTTGCCCGGCGCAGGCGACCAGAAAACGGTGGTTCTCGACCAGGATTTCGCCTGGATGCGCAGAGGCAGGAGCGACCAGGGCGGAAGCGTCCGCGACGGCAAGATGGTGAACGATGAGCTTTTTCCCGTCGAGGGCAGTGAAAGCGCCCGGCCAGGGTTGAAAGCCGCGCCAGCGATTTTTCAGTTCCGCGGCGGTGTGCGCGGCAAAGCCCATGCGGCCGTCTTCGCGGGTCAGAATCGGGGCCAGCGTGGCTCCGAGGTGGTACTGCGGCTGCGGCTGAAGGCTTCCGTCGTCCAGGCCGGCCAGGGTTTCGACCACCAGGGGCGCGCCCCCAACGGCCAGTTCCTCAAAGAGGTCGGCGGCCGTCTGCTCGGGGCCGATGGCCAGGGCCCGCTCCAGCAGGATGGGGCCGGTATCGAGCCCTTCTTCAAGCAGCATGGTGGTGTTGCCGGTAAAAGCTTCGCCCTTGGCCACCGCCCACTGGATGGGCGCTGCGCCGCGATACTTGGGCAGCAGGGAGGCGTGGAGGTTGATGCAGCCCAACCGGGGCAGAGCCAGCATCCAGGGCGGAAGGATGCGCCCGTAAGCCACCACGACGATGGCTTCCGGCGCAAGTTCTTCAAGCTGCGCGCGAAATTCGGCGTTGTTGCGGATTTTTTCCGGCTGCGTGACGGCCAGGCCGGCGGCTTGAGCCGCGACTTTGACCGGAGGGGCTCCGAGTTGCTGGGCGCGGCCCACCGGACGGTCGGGCTGCGAAACCACCAGCGCGATTTCGTGCCCCGCCGCCAGCAATGCCTCCAGCGTGGGGACGGCAAAGCGGGGAGTGCCGCAAAAGACGAGTTTCACAGGAGGCCTTTCGAATTTACCACGTACCTTCGCGCTGCATCTTGCGAATTTTGCGCAGCACCAGGTCGCGCTTGAGGGCGCTCATGCGGAAGATGAACAACATGCCGTCAAGGTGGTCGATCTCATGCTGGAAGCAGCGGGAGAGCAGCTCTTCGCCGTCCATTTCAAACCATTTGCCGTCCAGGTTCTGGGCGCGGACGCGGACCTTGGCCGAGCGGACCACCTTCTCCATGATGTCGGGGAAGCTGAGGCAGCCTTCCATCTCGTAGACCCTGCCCTCGTGGGAGATGATCTCGGGGTTCACGATCACCAGCTTCTGCGCCGGGTCCTTGCCGCCGCTCAGGTCGATGACCGCAAGACGCTTGGCGACGCCCACCTGCTGCGCGGCCAGACCAGCGCCCTGGCCGGCATACATGGTCTCAAACATGTCGGCCACAAACTTGCGCAGTTCCGCATTGAATTCGGTGACTGGTTCGCCGGGCTTGGAGAGCACCGGGTCGGGATATTTAACAATCTTCAAAATCATCTCAGTTTCTAATATCTCCGTATCTGTTCGATGTACCCAAGGAAATTTCGCTTCATTTCGAGGGCCGAGTCACCGCCAAATTTCTCCTGGGCCAGGCGGGCGACGGTGAGCGCCACCATGGCTTCGGCCACCACTCCGGCCGCGGGAACCACGCAAATGTCCGAGCGTTCATAGCTGGCGCTGGTGGTCTCGCGGGTGTCGAAGCGGACCGATTCGAGCGGCTTGCGCAAGGTGGAGATGGGCTTCAGGTAACCGCGCACCACCAGGTCTTCGCCATTGGAAACGCCACCCTCGATGCCGCCGGCGTTGTTCTGCGGGCGGGTAAAGCGGGTGGGCTTGCCGTTGTCCTGGGCAGCGTACTGGATAGGGTCGTGCACCGCGGAGCCGAAAGACTCGGCGGCTACCACCCCCCGTCCGATTTCAACCGCCTTGACCGCCTGAATGCTCATCACCGCCCCGGCCAGCTGGCCGTCGAGCCGCTCATCCCAGTTGACGTAGGTGCCGAGACCGGCGGGAACGCCGTGAACCACCACTTCGAAGACGCCGCCCACAGTGTCGCCGGTGCGGGCTGCTTCTTCGACCTCTTCCTTCATGCGCGCTTCGGTGGTGGGGTCCACGCAGCCGAGAACGACCTCATTTTTAGCTGCAAGGGAGGCAATCTCTTCCCAGGTGGCGGGGCGTTCCAGCTCGACGCGGCCCACGCGGAGGACGTGGCTGGCGACCTCGATGCCCAACTCCTTCAGCATCAGCTTGGCCAGAGCGCCGGCGGCCACGCGGGAGGTGGTTTCGCGGGCCGAGGCGCGCTCCAGCACGTAGCGAGCGTCGGGAAAGCCGTACTTGAGAGCGCCGGCCAGGTCGGCATGACCGGGCCGCGGCGAGGCGACGGCCTGATGTTTGGCGGGGTCGCCGGTCTCAACGGGGAGCTTCTCTTCCCAGTTCTTCCAGTCGCGATTGACCAGTTCGATCGCCACCGGGGAGCCGATGGTCTTGCCATGGCGCACGCCGGAAAGCACGTGGGCCTTGTCGGTTTCGATCTTCATGCGGCCGCCGCGGCCATAACCCTGTTGACGCCGCCACAGTTCGTGGTTGACGAAGTCGAGATCGACCGGCACGCCGGCCGGCAGCCCGGAGACCAGAGCGATCAAGGCCTCCCCGTGCGACTCACCGGCTGTTGAAAAACGAATCATATTGTATTGATTGTAACGGAGAGACAGGTGTCAGTGATCAGCCGTCAGCTTTCAGCAATCAGCGGAGCCTGACTCATGACTGGGCTCGGCCCGGTAGGGGTTTTCGTGTATTCTGCTTGCGTCTGCAGGCTGACCACGATTTACTGACCGCTGATAGCTGAAAGCTGATCTCTGCTTATGACCTACTTCCTGTTCAAGACCGAACCTGCTGTCTACTCCTTCGACGATTTCCTGCGGGACCGGGAGACTGTCTGGGATGGCGTTGCCAACCCGACGGCCGTCAAACACTTGCGCGAGATGAGCGCGGGAACGAAGTGGATTTTTTACCACACCGGCGAGGAGCGCACCGCCGTGGGCACGGGAAGCGTGATCAGCGTGGACCCGGCCGATCCCAAGGTTCCCATCGTCAAAGTGAAGGTGGGCAAACGGCTCAAGCAGCCCAAAACCCTGGCCGCCATCAAGGCCGAGCCGCTGTTTGCGCAATCGCCGCTGGTCATCATCGGGCGACTGTCGGTTGTGCCTCTGACCCTGGAGCAGTGGGAGTGGTTTGTAGCGTGAGGGAGTAGGGAACAGTTTGCTGTGGGCAGCCGCTTGAACAGACTTTCTGTTTGTATCTCACTTGATTTCTGGATATATTACAGGATATAGATTGGAGGCGGCCATGGGCAGCACCTCACAAGCACGCGCGCTCAAAAATTACCGCGAACGGCTGAACCAGCAGGGCATGGCGCGCTTTGAAGTGCTGGGATTGGCGACGGACCGCGAACTGATCCGGGCCCTGGCCCGGCAACTGGCCGAGAACAGCCCGAAAGCCCAGGAGATGCGCATCGCCGTGCATCAAAAGGTAGCCAGTGTGCTCCCAGGTAAGGGCGGCATTCTGGCCGCGCTGCGCCGTTCGCCTCTGGTGGGAGCCGAACTCGACCTGGCACGTCCACGCATCGCTGGCCGCAAGGTTGACCTGTGAGCCGTTACCTGCTCGACACCAATATTCTCAGCAACGCAACCAAGCCGGAGCCTTCTGCGTCGCTCATCGCGTGGTTGGCGGAACAGGCCGACGAAGATTTGTTCATCGCCTCGCTGACCGTGGCTGAGATCTGGTATGGAATCCTGGAAAAGCCGGCAGGCAAAAAGCGCAGGGAGTTGGAAAGCTGGTTTAGCGGGCCAGAGGGTCCGCAGGCGCTCTTTGCCGCGCGGGTTCTGTCGTTTGATGAAAAAGCCGGACTGATTTGGGGCCGTCTGATGTCCGAAGGAATCAAGGCAGGACGGCCGCGCAGCGCGCTGGACATGATCGTCGCAGCCATCGCCGAGGCCAACGACTGCATGGTGGTCACCGATAACGAAAGGCACTTCCTCGGGCTTCCGTTCCTCAATCCCATGCGCTCGAAGCGCTAAAGCAGGCCTACTACCAGGTCTGCGCAGCGAGACCTTGAGCAGCCGGTCTACTCCCCACTCCCTATTCCCTACTCCTTACTCCCTATTTCTTTCCTTCTCCCAGCCAGGCGCGCGTATTGAGCATCTGGCGCTGATCGAGGGCCCAGACTTTGCCGGTGAGCTCGTCGGGGGCTTTGCCTTCGCGGGAGCATTTTGCGAACTCGTTGGCGATGGCCTGCATCTTGGCGTCGAGGTCGTCGAGAAAGTTGAGCACCAGCGCTTCGGGAATCATGGGCAGCTTGGGGGAGCCGAATTCGAGCTTGCCGTGGTGCGACAGAATCATGTGCAGGACCAGCGTCTTGAGGCGCGGGGGGAAGTCGGGCAGGCTGTCCATGGTGCGCTCGGCGAGGGCGGAGCCGATCTGGATGTGTCCCAGGAGCTGGCCCTCGACCGTGTACTCGAAGCCTGTCTCCCACGAAAGCTCGCGAATCTTGCCGATGTCGTGGAGAAGGACGCCGGTAAGAACCAGGTCGCGATGGAGGATGGGGTAATGGGGGACGACGCGTTCGGCCAGGGTCAGCAGGCTGACGACGTGTTCCAGCAGTCCTCCGAGCCAGGCGTGATGGAGTTGCTTGGCGGCCGGGGCTTCGCGATAGGCGGCGGCGAGAGCCGGGTCGGAGAGGATGGTGGTAAGCAGGCGCTTGAGGTCGGGCTCGGTGAAGCTGTCCACGAAGCCGAGGACCTGGGCCCAGAGGGCAGCCACATCGTAAGTGGTCGAAGGCAGCAGGTCGGCCTTGTCCGCCTCGCCGTCGGCGGCCTTGCGGAGCTGGTCGATCTTCAACTGCATGGTGTCTTTGAAGCGGGAGGCGCTGCCGCGGACCTTGACGATGTCGCCACGGTCGAAGTCGCGGGCGATGCGGGGGTCGTTCGGCTCCCAGACTCGGCCTTCCATGGCGCCGGTTTTGTCGCCCAGGGTCAGGCTGAGGTAGGGCTTATTGGTCGAGGTGGTGCGCTGCTGCCGGGCCAGGACCAGAAAGAAACCATCGAAGAGTTTGCCTTCGTCGAAGGCGGCAAGATCGGCAATATAAATGTCTTTCATAGAGACAACCATTGTAAACACAGGGCAAGTTTCGCGCAGAACAGGTTAGGCTTGCGGCTCGGCATGAAACGAACTGGGAGTCCTGTTTCCCCGCGCGCCTGCGGTTGGAGGACGCCAACCGACGGCTGGAGGTTCTTCGCCTCGACGAAATTGCACCGCCACCTGAACAAGAGGGCCGTCCGGAACCAACCAGGCAAGGGATCGCCAGGGAATGATATGCTGTCTCCGCTTCAAAAAGCGATTTACTTCAGGCAAGCATGGAGCTTCGTCCGCGATGAAAAAAGCACTGAGATTCCTGGCGATCATTGGTTGGATGGTCGGCTGCGCGTGGGCTCAAACTGCGGCGAAGCCCGCGGCCACGGAAGGCGCGTGGGTAGCCAGTTGGGGGGCCTCGCAGCAGATTCCCGAGCCACAGAATGCGCTGCCGGCTGAAGATCTGCGCGACGCCACCGTGCGGCAGATCTTTCACCTGTCCGTAGGAGGCCGGGCGCTGCGGGTGCATCTCTCCAACGCCTTCGGAACCGAAGCCCTCCACTTCACCTCGGTTCATGTCGCGCGGCCGCTTTCGACCAGTTCCCCGGCGATCGACCCCGAGAGCGATCGGCCGCTGACCTTTGCGGGCGACGCCCAGGTGACCATTCCCCCCGGAGCCGAATTTGTTTCGGACCCGCTTCAGTTTCCGGTGCCGCCCTTGTCCGACTTGGCCGTGACCTTTTACATCGACCTTCCGCCGGTCCGGGAGACGGGGCATCCGGGATCCCGCGCCACTTCCTATTACCTGCATGGAAACGCCGCAGGCCAAGCGAATCTGGCTGAAGCAAAGCATGCAGACCACTGGTACCAGGTTGCCGGGATCGACGTGCAGGCTGCGCCGGGCGCCTTAGCCGTCGTGGCGCTGGGGGACTCCATCACCGATGGACACGGCGCCACGACCAACGGAAATGATCGCTGGACCGATGTGCTGGCGCAACGCTTGCAGGGCACGCCGAAGACACGCGCCATAGGGGTTTCCAACCAGGGCATCGGCGGCAACCACCTGCTCACCGACGGCCTGGGGCCAAATGTTCTGGCGCGCTTCGATCGCGATGTGCTGGCTCCGGCAGGAGTTCAATGGGTGATCGTCTTTGAGGGGGTCAACGACCTGGGCGGCCTGGCGCGAGACGGCGAAGTATCCCCGGCTGAACATGCGGCCCTGGTCAGCCGCGTACTCGCGGCGTATCAGCAGATCGTTGCGCGCGCCCATGCGCACGGTCTGCGTGCCTATGGGGCAACTATCACTCCTTACGCCGGTTCGAGCTACTATCATCCGGGGCCACTGAGCGAAGAGGACCGGCAAAGTGTGAATCGATGGATTCGTGCTGCCGGGCACTTTGACGCGGTGATCGACTTCGACAGCGTGCTACGCGACCCCCAGCACCCCGGCCAGTTCTTGCCTGCCTATGATTCCGGCGACCACCTTCACCCCTCCCCTGCCGGGTACAAAGCCATGGGGGATGCAATTCCTCTGGCCCTGTTTGCGCGGTGACACACCCATCGAAAATTCCAGGTCCGCCGCGTTCGCAGCGATTTCGTGGCGCTATACGATGCGATCCAGCCAATCGTTCCAGAAAGCCGCGGCAGCCTTTTCCAGGGCTGGGGCGTGCACGCTGGCGGCAGCCCTCAAATCGGCAGCATGGATGCCCCTCTCGTGCAGTTCACAGGCATGCCCCACATACCAGCGTTCGAGTCCGGCAGCTGTGACCTCGGGATGAAACTGCAAGCCAAGCGCGAAATCCCCGATTGCAAATGCCTGGTGAGGGTAGGCTTCCGTCCCGGCAAGATGAAGCGCGTCCGGCGGGAGATCGAAGGTATCGCCGTGCCAATGGAAGACGGATAGACCCGGCGCCAGCAGCGGGGCAAACCATGCGGGTGTTTTTCCCTCCATGGCGGGTTGTAACGGTGACCAGCCAATCTCGGCGCCATTCGAGCCGGCAAAAACACGCGCGCCCAGTGCCGCGGCCATCAGTTGTGCGCCAAGGCAAATGCCGAGGATCGGCTTCCGCGCCGCCAGTCGCTGGCGAATGCAATCAATCTCACCCTCAAGAAAGGGATAGTCGGAAGAATCGTAGACGCCGATCGGACCGCCAAGAACCACCATCAGGTCGCAGGATTCGGCATGCAGCAAGGGAAACTGCGCCGTACATGCATCGACCGTCTCAATGCGGAATCCGCGTCCTCGCAGGGGCGCATCGAGCGATCCGAGGTTTTCGAAGGGGACGTGGTTCAGGACGAGAGCATGACGTTCTCCAGTGCGCATACGAATATAGTAGGGGGAATTTCCGGAGCCTGGAAAGTGGATGGCCGGAGAAGCAGGGGCTGAATGGCTTTCCAGGTTGGGTGACCGCGGTCACAGTCTTCTTTCAACGCGGAACAGTACGCTCGGTAAATGGTTATCGATATAACTTTATCGAATAATGCATCTGCTGACGGAGCGACGCCGCCACCAATTCCGCAGGCGAGCCTGCGACGGTTGCCTCAGTACCACCATTATCTGGTAGATCTTGCGGCCAAGGGAATCACCCAGGTTAACTGCAGCATGATCGGCCGGGATTTGAGCTGTGTGCCGGTCCAGGTCCGCAAGGACCTTCAATATACAGGCATTATTGGCAAGCCCAAGACGGGTTACTCGGTCGCTGAGCTCATCCAGTCGATTGAAACATTTCTCGGCTGGAACAACGTCAACGAGGCTTTTCTGGTGGGCGCCGGCAACCTCGGTACGGCACTGCTGGGACACGAGCGGTTTTCAAAGTTCGGCCTGCGGATCGTGGCTGCCTTCGACACCGACCCAGCCAAGGTAGGCCAATGGATTCACGAGAAAGCCGTACTGCCCCTCGATGAACTGGTCGATCTTGCTCAGCGGATGAGCATCCACTTGGGAATCATCACGGCACCTGCCGAAGTGGCGCAGACGGTGGCGGATGAAATGGTCAAGGCCGGCATTCTGGCCATCTGGAACTTCGCTCCCGTGAGGCTGAAGGTTCCCGAGCAAATCTTTGTGCACAACGAAGATCTTTACTCTTCCCTCGCCTCGCTTTCCTGGAAACTAGCCAAGCGGTTCCGCGTTCCCATTCAAGAGAACTGAAGTTGCAGGCGTGATCAGAGTCCTTCGCCCTCCCATTCTTTGAGCACGCGGACCGGGCGAAAGAGGCGCAGTGCCCGTTCGCGTGAATGCAGTGTTCAAATGTTCCTCGCAGCTTATTTGGTTGCAAGGAGAAGGAGTGCAACTTATGCCCACCGATAACGATCCTTTCGAAATTGTGGTCTGCTATGGAACCGCCTGTTTTGCGCGGGGCAACTCTGAGAATCTCGCCATTTTGAAAAACTATGTGCAGAGTCCCGGATCGAACGCCACTCTTCGGCTCACTGGACGGCTCTGTCAGGGGCAGTGCATGGAAGGGCCAAATGTGAAGATTCGCGGAAAGCTTCATCACGGTGTCACCGCGGCAAACTTACGCGAACTGCTGCAGCCTAAAGGCATGCAACTTGGAGCCGATCATGGAGCAGCTTGATCCCATCTACACCAAGAAGCGCGAGTGCCAGGACTGCCACAAGTGCATCCGCGAGTGTCCTGTAAAAGCGATCCGCGTCGAAGACAGCTTCTCCCAGGTGATGCCAGGTTTTTGCATCATGTGCGGAACTTGTGTGCTTGCCTGTCCGAACTCCGCAGTTCAAATACGCAACGATTTGCCCAGCGCGCAGGCGCTCGTAACCAGCGGCCGCAAGGTTGTCGCATCGCTCGATCCTTCATTCGTCGCGCAGTTTCCCGGCGTGCGGCCGCCGCAGTTGATTCATGCTCTCAAGCAGTTGGGATTCTTTGCCGTATCGGAAACCGCACTGGGCGCACAGCAAGTCTCAGCCAGCATATCGGCGCTGATGCGCAGTCAGCCGAAACGTATCTGGATCTCATCCGCGTGTCCCTCCGTCGTCGATTTCATCGGCATGTATCATCCGGAATGCCAGGCGCAGGTCACGAACCTCCTGTCGCCCTTGCTGGCCCATTGCAAAATGTTGCGCTCGCACTTTGGGGAGCACATCGCAATTGTTTTTATCGGGCCTTGCCTTGCCAAGAAGAAAGAGGCTGAAGTTCATCCCGAACTTCTGGATGTGGTGCTCACCTTTGAAGACCTTGAGCATTGGCTGAACGAGAAAAGCATTCGACTCGCCGAAACCGTGGAATCGCCCACCGACCGTTTTGAGCCGGAAGAGGCGGAAGAGGGCGTGCTCTATGCCATCGAGGGCGGGATGGCTTGCGGCATTGTCCTCGATCCGGGTATCGACGATTTGCAGTTCATGTCATTTTCAGGGATTCAAAATGTGGAACAGGCGCTGAAGGATATTCCCGGATGGAAGCCAGAGCATCCCATCTTCATGGAGATGACAGCCTGTGCGGGCTCCTGCATCAACGGGCCAAAAGCAACGTCCGACACCTCGATTGCGCGGCGCCGTTACGACATCCTGCGCAGCGCAAAGCCGTCCGCCGAATTGCCGCGCAAGGTCTCACTGGATATCGCGCAGCAACTTTCAGCCTCGCCCATCGCTCCCAAGAAATATGGCGAACTGCCCTTGCGTGAAGCGTTGCGTTGGGTCGGGCAGTATTCCCCGGAAGACGAACTGAACTGCGGCGGCTGCGGATATCAATCATGCCGCGACTTTGCCCACGCTCTGCTGGCCGGAACCGCCGAGCGCATGATGTGCGCCACCTACACTCGCAAACTTGCGCAGAAGAAAGCCAACGCACTTCTCCGCAGGATGCCGTCCGCCGTGGTCATCGTCGACGAGAACCTCAAGATCATTGAATGCAATCCAAACTTCTCCCGCCTGTTTCCGAGCGATGCGGAGCCGTCGGAAAAGCCCGACGGGCCGTCTCCTGCCGTGGCACTTCCGTTCTCCAATCTCTTCCGCCGCGTGCTCGACTCCGGTGAAGACATCCTGAGCCACGACATCCGTCATGGCCGAAAAATCCTGAACACGAGTATCTTCACCATCGAGCCCTATGCCGTCGTTGGCGGCATCTTTCAGGACATCACCGAGCCAACATTCCAGAAAGAGCAGATCATTGGACGTGCCCAGCAGGTGATCGAAAAGAACCTGAAGACCGTGCAGCAGATCGCGTATCTTCTGGGCGAAAACGCAGCAGACTCTGAAGTCATTCTCAACTCCATCGTGCGTTCCTTCCGCCCGGAAGAACTGGATGACAGCGACGCCGAGGAAGACAATGCCTAGCGCCGTAGAGAGCTTTATCGAAGTCGATTACTGTCAGCGCGCCAAGCACGGCCAGTCGATCTGCGGCGATACTTTTCTTTCTGAGAAAGTAAAACACGAAGACCGCATTGTTTCTGTTCTTTCCGATGGACTGGGCAGCGGAGTAAAAGCCAGCGTGCTGGCCACCATCACCGCCACCATGGCTCTAAAGTTCGCTGCCAGCGCGATGGACACGCTCAAGTCTGCCGAAATCATCATGGACACGCTACCCATCTGCAGCGTGCGCAAGATCAGTTATTCCACATTCACCGTTGTCGACATTGCCACCACCGGCGAAACACGCATTATCGAACACGGCAACCCGTCCTTCCTGCTGATTCGGCCCAAGGGTGCGTTGACCATCACGAAAACCGAGATGCATCCCAAACGCTGGCAAGACCGCGTCATCAGCGCCTCCACCTTCGACGTGCAGCGCGAAGATCGCATCGTTTTCTTTTCCGACGGCATCACGCAGGCGGGTATGGGCGAGTTCCGCACGCCGCGCGGATGGGGATTGGAGAACGCCGATAATTTTGTGCGCGAACAGATTCGCTGGAATCCATTTATATCGGCCCGTGAACTGTCACGCCTTCTGGTTGCAAAAGCGGAAGAAGTCGACGGCAGCACTGCGAAGGACGATATTACCTGCGGCGTGGTTTACTTCCGCAGTCCTCGCCAACTGCTGGTGCTCACCGGTCCGCCGTTCAGTTTTGCGCACGACCGCGATCTGGCCAAAATGGCCGAGCAAACGCACGGACGCAAAGTGATTTGCGGAGGAACCACCGCCAATATCATTTCCCGGCTGCTGGATCGCGAAATCAAGATCGACACCGGACAACCGCTCGATCCAAAGGTTCCTCCATCGGCCAAAATGGAAGGCTTCGAACTGGTGACGGAAGGCATGCTGACTTTGAGTGAGGTGCTTCGTCTCCTAGAAGAGGGATTCGCTCCTGAAGACATGAGGTCCAATCCAGCCGTGCGCCTGGCGAACCTTCTGCTCGATAGCGATATCGTGAAGTTTGCTGTAGGCACCCGCATCAATGAGGCACATCAGGACCCCAACATTCCCGTTGAGCTCGGCCTCCGTCGCACCATCGTGAAGCGCATTGCACAAGTCCTGGAGAGCAAATACATGAAGCGCGCTCACATCCAATACCTCTGATAACAGAACTGTACCGGCAAGATTCTGTAACGCCGGCCTCCCGGCCGGCTGTAGCGTGGGTCTCCCGACCCACGCCCTCTCTACACCGATAGAAGTGATACTTTAAACGCGGTAAATAGGACGTATGCCGCAACTGTCCTCCTGTGCTGCCAGACACAATAGGACAGTGCGGCTCCGCATCGTATCCCCATTCAGAATGAGGAACGCTTGTAAGAACACTCCAGGTCTTCCGGAAACCGCTTCACCGGTCGGTGCAGGAATAGCACGGGTCGCATGAGGCCTGAATCAGCGGCGAGTCGGCAAGTTCCTGCCCCAGAACCGTAAACCGGACCGTCGCCATGTTCATGAAGGTTGGCGTGCGCACGCGGACCCGCTGAGGAATTTCCGTACCATTGGAAACCATCTGGTAGAGCACTTCGCCACGCGGCGCTTCGACACGGCTGATCGCCGTCCCAGCAGGCACCTTGAAGCGCGCGGCCGTAGGCGTTGTGCTGTGGAAAGGTCCCTCGGGCAGCGTGGTCAGCGCCTGGCGCAGAATGCGGCAGCTCTCCACCATCTCCAGTGCATGAACCACCAGGCGAGCCTGCACATCGCCGGCCGTCTCCACTGGCACGTTGAATTCAAAGCGCTCGTAAGCCGCATAGGGAGCGGCTTTGCGTATATCCTGGGGTACTCCCGATGCGCGCGCCAGCGGACCGACGGCGCCCATGGCCTTGGCCCACTCATGGGTCAGAATGCCGACTCCCTTGCAACGCGATGCAACCGTCTTGTCTTCAAGAAAGATGGGAAAGATAGTGCTGGTGATGTCGCGCTCCATTTCGTCGAGAATGTTCAGCACCGCCTGCGGATCAGCAATGTCGCGATTCACGCCGCCAATGCGATTCATGCCGTAATTCACGCGGTTGCCGGAGATCGCGGAAAGCGCATCCATTACTTTTTCGCGCAGCGTGAAGCAAGCCATGAAGACGGTCTTGAAGCCGATCAGCTTGGCGGCCACGCCGGACCAGAGAAAGTGCGAATGCAGGCGCTCCAGTTCGGCAAGGATGACGCGAATGTAAAGTGCGCGCTCGGGAGGCTCTGCCCCGTTGAGCTGTTCGACTGCCTGGCAGAAAGAGAGCGAGTGAACATTCGAGCAGATGCCGCAAACCCGCTCCACCAGCGTGATTCCCTGCAGGTAGTTGCGCCGCTCGGCCAAATACTCGATGCCGCGAAAGTTGAAGCCGACATTCATCACCGCGTCGGTCACGGTTTCACCGTCGCAAACCAGTTCGAGTTTGTAAGGCTCTTCGAGCGCGGGATGGTAGGGTCCGATGGGAATGCGAAAGCTCATTGCGCAACCTCCTTGTGCAGATTGATGCCGACCACATCGCCGGCGCGCATCATCAAAGGCTTGGTGTTTTCGCGGCCGGTAAACTCCACGGCGAAGTACTCGTGGGTTTCGCGCTCCACCCAGTCGGCAGCCGGCGTGAGATCGGCGATGGTGGGAATCTGGCGCGCCGCAGTCGCGGTGATGTAGCTCAGCAGTTCGCCGTTCAAATCCCACTGATAATCCAGGCGAATCTCCTTGTCCTCGCGTTCCATGGCGGTGATAGCCACAAAGCGCGCTTCCAGTGAGAGCAGAATGCGCGTGATAGCGCGGAGGTTGAAGGTCTCCGGCGCAGTCATCCACCAGGAACCGTTCTTCCATTCCCAGCCCTCGCCGAGGCCGAACTCCTGAAGTGTCTTTTCAAAACCGACTTTTGGGGTCAACATTCTGTTCCTCTTTAGCACTACGTTCATTCCGAAAATTCTTTACTTCTCAGCCTGTACGACAGCCTCGGGATTGATCGGCGCTACTGCCTCATTTGCCGTGACGGTCGCAGGTTCCGCGATGGCCTTGGCCGCCGTGGCAGCGGGTGCGGCAGCTGGCCGCACAGGCCGCTTGCGCTGCATGGTGAGCACCTGGCGCAATTCGCCCTGCGTGCTGTAAAGCGGCGGCAGCTTCGACTCCATGGTCAATGTGTTCGGCTTGCAGCGGTCGATGCAGCGTCCGCAAAAAGTGCACTTGCCGGGATCGTAGATCCACTCATACGTGTCTCCGCTGCGCTTCACCTCAATGGCGGCGGTGGGGCAGACATACGCGCAACTGCCGCAGCCCACGCAGCGCTCGGCGTCGTTTTGGATCAGGCCACGATACGTCTCGCTGGTGCATTGGTGAGGATGAGGCAAGCGAAACGAGACCGGGCCGCGCCAAAGATTCTGAAAGATAAGCCGAAGAATATTCACGATCGATACCTCATGTAGATCGCGGAAGAGATGGCCAGAACCGCAAGGATCATCGCCCAGCGCCAGTAGAATTCGATCGACCGTTGCAGCGTGAAGCGCGCGGTGGCGGCGGCGATGCCGGAGAGCAGCAGAACCACGATGAACGAAAGCGCCACGAATGAGATGTCGTACATCCACCACGGACCGCCGACCGGCAGCACCAGGATGGCGACAAAGCCGGTGAGCGCCACCCACTCCAGCCCGTGCGCCAGCTTCCACAAGCCCAGCGCCGCTCCGGCGTATTCCGTGAGAGGGCCGGAATAAATCTCCTGCTCCGCGCTCGAGGTCGAGAAGGGGTTAAGCCGCAGCTTGGCGGGAATGCAAAGCAGGATGCCGAAGACGCCGATCCAGTGGCCGGGATTCCACGAGGGGCCGGCAAGGTCGGAGAGGCGGAAAGTTTTCTCGGTGACTGCGATGGTCACAATAGACAGAAGAAATACCACGTTGTTGGCGACACTAAGAACGGCTTCGCGAATGGATCCGATTTCACCGTAGATCGATCCGGAAGTGAAGCCGGCGAGGATGAAGCAGATCGACGGCAGTTCAAGCAGCGCCACCAGCAACACGCTGTCGCCGGAGAAGCCGCGACCTGCGGGAGCCACAGGCAACAAGGCCAGCGCGCCAATCAGAGACAGCACCGAGAGAACCGGCCACAACCGCAGCAAGTTCGCTTCCATCCCGTGCCGCGACGGCGTGCGCTTGCCGATCAGCTTGACGAAGTCGTAGAAGGGCTGCAGAAGAGGCGGACCAATGCGCTGCTGCATGCGCGCTACGGCCTTGTGCTCGCCCCACACAAAGAACCAGCCGGCCGGAACCGCGAAGATCAGGCCGGGAAAAACAAAGAGATGGATCAAGCCGGTGAGATTCATTTCTGCGGCTCTCCTTTCGCCTGCTCGGGAACGCCGCGCGTCGCCAGGATTTCCGCTGCGCGCGCGATGCCGTTGATGATGGCGTCGGGATGCGGCGGGCAGCCGGGCACATAAACATCCACGGGAATGTGCTTGCTCAGCGGCCCTGCGATCACCGGGCTGCCGGCAAAAACATTGCACGAAGCGGGGCAGGAGCCGATCGCAACCACCGCCTTCGGCTCGCACACCTGTGCATAGACACTCTTCACCGCCTCCAGCGTGTTGCGTGTGACCGGGCCGGTAATGCACAGAATGTCTGCGTGGCGCGGACTGCCTTCCAGGTGAATGCCCAGCTGCTCCACGTCGTAACGCGGCGAGAGGCAGGTGACCAGCTCGATGTCGCAGCCGTTACAGCTGCCGGTGTTCAGGTGAAACAGCGACGGACTCTTGCTGCGGCACGTGTGCATCAATTGCTTGAGTATGTTCATTGAACTCCTCCCGCCAGGGCAAGCAGCGCATTGGGCCACAGACCGCCTGCCAGTAGAACCACGATCAAGCCCGCGATGGCGATGCGCAGAGGCCACGATTCGCCGGCAGTCTGCGCTTCGCTCTCTTCCGCTTTCGCAGGTCCCCACCAGCAGCGTGTCAGGCACAGCACATAGGCGATCAGCGCAAACATCGAGCAGAGAATGAAAGCTGCCAGAAGCCACGGGCTTGTTTCGGCAGCAGTCTGATAGAGCCGCCAGCGGCCGGCGAATCCAAGCAGCGGCGGCACGCCCAGCATGGCCAGCATTCCGGCGAGAAATCCGGCGGCGCTGACCGGATAGCGCGAAGCCAATCCACGCGCGTCTTCCGTGAGCTTCCCATCCGCTTCCGGAGCGCTGATGGAAATGAAGAGCAGCGCCTTGGCCAGCGCGTGCACCGTGGCTCCGATCAACGCTCCGCGCAAGCCCAGTTCGCTGGCCACCGTAACTCCCAGCAGCAGAAAGCCCATATCTTCGATGGTCGAGAGAGCCAGCAGTCGCTTGATGTTGCGTTGGGTCAGCATCAGCAACGAAGCCAACAGCGAAGACGCAATCGCCGCACCGATCCAGAGTTCATGCGGCAACAGAAGTTCGGGATGCGCTTGCGCTGTCAGATAGAGTTCGCCGAATGCGGCCATATCGACCACGGCGATAATAACGCCAATCACCAGCGCCGGCACAGCCTCGGCCACCGCGGGCAACCACAGCAGCAGCGGCACAATGGCCAGCTTCAGCAGAAAGCCGCCCAGCAGAAGCGCGCGCGCCCAATCGCCGCTTCCCTGCTGCAACGCGAATTCGCCTGCAATCAAACTGGCTGCGGAAAGAGCGATCACAGTCAGATAGATTCCCGCAGCTCGCCGAGAGCCCGTACGCCACACCAACAGTAGAGTTACAACGCTCGCAATCTCCAGCATCGCCAGTCGCGTAATCGGCTGCACAGTCCACGTAGCGGCCACTGCGGCCACACCAGCCAGCGCCAGGAGTGGAAGGAGTTTACGCCACGCCTTCTGCGTGCCGGCCAGTAGAAACGCTGCCAACGCCACAGCGCATCCGACGCCGAGCAGCATGGGAATCGCACTCTCCTCGGCTCCGCCCATCAGTTGAATGCCAGGAGCAGCCCAGCGGACTGCGCAGATCATCGCGACAGTTAGGCCAATAGTCGAGGCGATCGCGAATTTCTCCGCCCATGCAATTGCGCGACCCACCAAAGTCGAGACCGTCTGCAATGCGCGCCACACGCTCAGATAAACGCGATCCACATCGGTGCTCTGGTAAAACGGCGCCCAGGCTTTTTTCAGAATCACCGAGAACTCGCTGGCAGGAAGCCGGCTCGGCCCCTGCATGGATTCGCCGCCGGTGAAGACACCCACGCCGACCCCGCCGGTTGCGCCGGCCAAAGCGACAGTGCGTCCCATCGAGAAGCCGCGCGCCCTCGACATCCCGGCAAAGACATAGAGCATGATCCCTACGCCTGCTGAAACCACAGCCAGCACCAGGCCGCCCGTCGTCCACCAGGAACCAGCGGTAGGCGTAAGGCCGAACCAGGAAACCTGCACGGTGGCCAGGCCAAACAACGGCAGGATGGGATTGATGATGTAATGCACGGCAAGTTGCGGAGCCAGTCCCAGAATCACGCTGCCCAGGCCAAAGAACCCCAGCGCCCACACCATGGTGGGAGGCGCTTCCTGAGCGTTTTCGGTCTGCTTCGACGTAGGTCCAAGGAAGACGCAACTGGTAGCTTTCACGCAAGAGAAAACCGTGCCGATGCTCACCACCCACGCCGCCAGCGCGGGCACCACCTGCCCCGCTTGCAACGCAGCTGTATAGAGCAGCCATTTGCTCGCAAAGCCGCTCATCAACGGCACGCCCATCATGCTGCCGACGCTGATGAGCCACACAATCGTAGTGCGCGGCATGCGGTGGGCAAGGCCGCCCAACTGATTCATGTCGCGCGTTCCCGTGGCGTGTTGCACCGAGCCAGCCGCCAGAAACAGACCGCCCTTGAAGAGACTGTGATTGAGGCAGTGCAACAGGGCAGCCGCGATGCCCAGCGGCGTTCCCAGCCCCAGGCCGGTAACGATGTAGCCGATCTGGCTGACGGTGTGAAAGGCCAGCATGCGCTTCAAATCGTGCTGCACCATGGCATACGCCACGCCCACCACCATGGTCACGGTGCCCAGCCACATCATCGCGTTGCTCCACGATCCCGGCCACTGATTGAAGCAGTGCATGCGGGCGGCCAGATAAACACCGGCCTTCACGTAACACGCCGCGTGCAGCAGCGCGCTCACTGGAGTCGGCGCGTTCATGGCTTCGGGAATCCAGGTGTGCAGCGGGAACTGCACGGACTTGGCCAGCAGCGCCACCAGCATCAGCGTGTAGACGCTGCCGGAGAAAGCTTGCGCCACGGCCGGGTCCGTCCACAGCGCGGAGCCGGTGCGCGAAAAGATCAGCAGAATTGCGGCCAGTAGTCCATAGCCGGCAAGGTGCGTCATCAGCAGCACTTTGCGCGCGCCGGCCACCGACGCGCGCTCTTTATACCAGAAACCCACTAGGCTGAAGGAGCAAAGCCCCATCGCCTCCCAGCACAGATAAAGGAAGAAAAGATTTGCGCTATAGACCAGCCCCACCATGCCGCAGACAAAGGTGAGCATGAAGGCGTAAAAGCGCGTTGCGGCGCGATCGTGGGCCATGTAGCCGATGGAGTAAAGCAGCACGATCGAGCCCAGCGCCGTTCCCATCAGCGCGAACATCAGGCTCAGCGCATCCACATGGAAGACCAGCGCAAGCGGTCCATCCCACGGCAGAACGGCGAAATCAATAGGTCCGGATTGGCTCACGCGCTGATACGTGGCCAGCACCGCCAGCAGGCTCGGTAAACAGCAAACCAGCGCCAGTACTCCCTTGCCGCGGGAAGACAGCACGCGCGCCGCGGCGAGTTCGAAAAGAATACCGGCCAGAAGCGGCAGCATGGCCCATATGACAAGAGTTTCAGATGAAAAATTCAAAGGCCGCCTCCGGTCGCCGTGCCTTGCGTGTTGAGTGGGGAGTCGTCACGCTTTTGTCGCCCTTCCTTCCTAAGTGAGTCATTGACTGGATCGCGCACATCTTCTAAAAAAAGGGTGCATGAGCAATCGACAAAAATTCTCTCGTCCGCGCGGAAGCATCGCATCCGCGCGGCCATGCTCATCCAGATTGGTGGCGGACTCACTGCACTTCTTCTTCAGAGTCCGCCGCCCCTTCCTTGTCTTGATTACTTTGCCGAGACAGCCTCCAGTTCGACTTCCGCATGCGCGGAAACCTTGCCGTTGCCGCCCTTCGCCTTGTGGGTTGGAGCCGGCTTTTCCTTGGCAGGCGCAACTTCCATTTCATCGCCCTGCATCGGTTCCGTGAAGGGCCTGCCGTAGAAGCTGTCCAGCAGGATGGTGCGGAACTCGCTGATCAGCGGATAGCGCGGATTGGCGCCGGTGCACTGATCGTCGAAGGCGTCCACCGCCACCGCATCCAGCTTGGCCAGGAAGTCGGCCTCGCTCACTCCGGCTTCCTGAATCGATGCCGGAATCTCCAGTTCCTTTTTCAGCCCGTCCACCCACGCGATCAGGTTGGCGACCTTTTGGTCCTTGTCCGCTCCGCCCAGGCCGAGCATGTCGGCAATCTCGGCGTAACGGCACCGCGCCTTCGGCCTGTCGTACTGCGAGAAAGCCGTCATCTTGGTGGGGTTGTCGTTGGCGTTGTAGCGGATCACGTTGCTGATCAGCAGCGCGTTGGCCAGGCCGTGCGGCAGGTGAAATGCAGCGCCAACCTTGTGCGCCATCGAGTGGCAGGCGCCCAGGAAAGCGTTCGCAAAGGCCACGCCGGCCAGTGTCGCGCCGTAGTGCACCTTCTCGCGCGCCTTTGGGTCCTTGGCTCCATTCTTGTAGGCCGAGGGCAGATACTCCTTCAGCAGCCGCAGCGCGTGCAGGGCCTGTCCATCGCTGAACTCGTTGGCCATGATGGAGACATAGGCTTCCAGAGCGTGGACCACCGCGTCCACGCCGCCAAAAGCGGTCAAAGACTTGGGCAGATTCATCACCAGGTTCGGATCGATGATGGCCATGTTCGGCGTCAGCTCGTAGTCCGCAATGGGATACTTCTTGCCCGTCGCGTCGTCCGTCACCACCGCAAACGGCGTCACTTCGGAACCCGTGCCCGAGGTGGTCGGGATGGCGATCATCGTCGCCTTGATCCCCATCTTCGGGAACTTGTAGATGCGTTTGCGGATGTCCATGAAGCGCAGCGCCAGGTCCTCGAAATCCACTTCGGGATGCTCGTACATCACCCAGGCGATCTTCGCGGCATCCATCGGCGAGCCGCCGCCCAGTGCCACGATCACATCCGGCTGGAAGCCGTTGGCCATCTCCACGCACTTGCGCACCGTGGTCAGGTTCGGGTCGGCCTTCACCTGCGAGAAGGTCTCCACTTCCAGGCCCAGCTTCTTCAGCGTGTCGATCACATCGTCGGCATAACCATTGCGGAAGAGGTAGTCGTCGGTCACCAGCAGCGCCCGCTTCTTTCCGGCAATCTCCTTCAACGCCTCGGGAATGCATCCGCGGCGGAAGTAGATGGAAGCCGGCAACTTGTGCCACAGCATGTTCTCGGCGCGCTTGGCCACCATCTTTTTGTTCAGCAGGTGCTTGGGACCCACGTTCTCCGACACTGAATTTCCTCCCCAGCTTCCGCAACCCAGCGTCAGGCTTGGCGACAGGCTGAAGTTATAAAGATCGCCGATGCCGCCGTGCGAAGACGGCGTGTTGATCAGGATGCGCGAGGTCTTCATGTGATCGCCGAAGTAGTTCACGCGCTCCTTCTGCTGATCCTGGTCGGTATACAGCACCGAGGTGTGCCCGATGCCGCCCAGCGCCACCAGCTTGGAGGCGATCTCTACCGCGTCCTTGAAGTCCTTGGCGCGATAAAGTCCGAGAATGGTCGAGAGCTTCTCATGCGCGAAGGGCTCGGCCGTGGTCGCGTCCGTCACTTCGCCGATCAGCACCTTGGTCGTCGATGGAACGCTGATGCCTGCTAACTCCGCAATCTTCGGCGCTGCCTGGCCCACGATCTTCGCGTTCACTCCGCCGTTCACCAGGATGATGCTCCGCACCGCTTCGGTTTCCTTCTCGTTCAGAATGTAGCCGCCGTGACGGGCGAAGCGGTCGCGCACCGACTCGTAAATCGAGTCCACGGCGATCACCGCCTGCTCCGATGCGCAGATGACGCCGTTGTCGAAGGTCTTCGACATCAGGATCGAAGCGATGGCGCGCGTCTGATCGGCGGTCTCGTCGATCACCACCGGCGTATTGCCGGCGCCTACGCCAATCGCCGGCGTGCCCGACGAATAAGCCGCATGAACCATGCCCGGCCCGCCCGTGGCCAGAATCAGCTTCACCGCCGGATGACGCATCAGCTGGTTGGAAAGCTCCACGGTCGGCTCATCGATCCATCCTATGATGTCTTCTGGAGCCCCGGCGGCCACCGCCGCCCTCAGCACCAGGCGCGCCGCGGTGCAGGTGCACTTGCGCGCGCGGGGGTGCGGGCTGATGATGATGCCGTTGCGCGTCTTCAGGCTGATCAGCGTCTTGAAGATCGCCGTCGAGGTCGGATTGGTCGTCGGAATAATGCCGCAGATCAGGCCCACCGGTTCGGCGATGGTGATGGTGCCCGCCTCGTCGTCCTGCGCCAGGATGCCGCAGGTTTTCTCGTCCTTGTATTTGTTGTAGATATACTCCGAGGCAAAGTGGTTCTTGATCACCTTGTCTTCCACCACGCCCATCCCGGTCTCTTCCACGGCCAGCTCGGCCAGGGGAATGCGCGCATCGGCGGCGGCCAGCGCCGCGTTCCGGAAGATGTGGTCCACCTGCTTCTGCGTAAAGCCGGCGAACTTCTGTTGCGCGGCTTTGACACGGGCAATCAAGGCATCCAGTTCTTCCGCGGTGCTGACCCGGTTTTTTTGTTCCTGATTGGCAGCTAGAAACGTCTCGAAATCTGTCATGCTCTCCTCTTCCTTCATCTCGTGCCTGCAGTTTCAAAACCCTTTGGGGGGCAGGCCCAGTCGAATGGGTGGTACAGGGGCAGCCCTCTCAGGCTCGCCAGTGGAAATGAGGTCGGTACCGCTCGCTTGCCGGTAATCGAATCGATAAAGTTATATCGATAACCTTATAGCGAGTCTATTGTGGAGCGTTTTGGAAAACTGTGACAGCGGTCACTTTACCCCTTGAAAGAGAGGAGAAATCAATTCAAGCTACTCATTACAAATAACTTTTATTCGATCCAGAGACGATGGATCGAGGCGGGAAGGCGCGCTTTAGGCAGATTGAACCGGGAAGGATCGGACTCGGCACGCCAGGTCACGCCGCGGATTTGAGTCTCGTGAAAGGAAGGTTCAACAGTGTTCCGGGTCAAAAGCAGGAGGAAAGAAAGGAGTTGTTGCTCATCCTCTAGTGTCATGCCCCAAAAATTCCTGACAAAATTGCCGCTGTCATTCTGAGCGAACGGGGCCCCGAACGTCTTTCAGTTCGGGGGTGGTGAGCGAAGAATCTACTTTTGCATTTCCTGATTTATGGTAAGAACTTCTGGGACAGGACACTAGAAATTTGGCGCGTGACCGGGGTCCCCAGCAACAGGTCTTCGTCCGAGGGGTGGAAGAAAAAGCCCCCTTGTACAGTTCTACTGGGTGCGCATGAATTGGAAAACCTCTCCAAGTTCAGCGCCCGCCTTCATCGCGAACGCAAAGTACCGCGCGGAGCCGCCAAAGCCGACCAGATGAAATCGGAGAGAAACGCGGAGTCTTCGGCCGGCGGCGTTTCGCTCTTGGCGATCAGCCTCCGCTGAATGGTTCCACGGGTCATATCGGCGATCATCCATGCGGTTTTTTCGGCCGGCACGGGGCGCACTTTGCCTTGCTCCACTGCTTTCTCGATCGCCTCGGCAAGCCGCATCACCGGCTCGCGCAGCCAATTGTGGTACTGGCTGCGAGTCAGCGCCAGCCCCCCGGATTCGCTGTCCATGATGAGGAAGAAATCCTTGCGCGCCTCGGCGCTTGCAATGCGCGCCAGCGTAAACGCCGCGATCTTCTCTTTCAGGCTCCGCGCCTCTTCGATGCGCTCCATCGTTTCCTTTTTGAGAGCCTTCATGTCGTGATGCAGTACCGCCCTGAAGATTTCGTTCTTGGAGCGGAAGTAGAGATAGACCGTGCCCTTGGCAATGCCCGCTTCCCTGGCGATCTCGTCGATGATTCCGTGCGCAAACCCCCGCCGCGCAAAGACCGTCCGGGCGGCATCGACAATCTCCGCGCGGCGGAATTCCGACACCATCTTCTTCTTTGTTTGCATGGCGCTGCGCCCTCCTGCCCGCTCCGTTACCTGGATTCCAATGAAAATGACCCGTGAGTATATTAAAATGACTATATGGTCAGTGGCAAAGAAAAAATGACCGGACATCGCCGCGGAGGCCTGACCATGGCCGCCGCGGCACATCCGCATTGGCGGTGCGCATGAGCACAGCCGCGCCGGCTTTGCAGAATCCCGAGCTCGAACATCCCGATTGGAAGCCCTCCGTCAACCCATGGATGGTGGCTGTTTCCGTGATGCTGGCCACGTTCATGGTGGTGCTGGACTCCTCGGTGGCCAACGTCGCCCTGCCGCACATCGCCGGCAACCTATCGGCTTCCACCGACGAATCCACCTGGGTTCTCACCAGCTACCTGGTCTCGAACGCCATCATGCTGCCCGCCTCCGGGTGGATTGCGCGGCGCATCGGGCGCAAGCGCCTGCTCATGATTTCCATCCTCATCTTTACCGCGGCTTCCCTGTTGTGCGGCGTGGCTGTGAGCATGCCGATGCTGATCGTGGCGCGCGTCCTGCAGGGCATCGGCGGCGGCGGCATGCAGCCCCTGGCGCAATCCATTCTTCTGGAGAGCTTTCCGCCCCACCAGCACGGCACCGCCATGGCCGTCTACGGCATGGGCATCGTGGTCGCCCCGGTCATCGGGCCCACGCTGGGCGGATGGATCACCGACAGCTACTCCTGGCGCTGGATCTTCTACATCAATCTTCCGGTCGGATTTCTGGCCCTCTTCATGGCCAACCTGTTCATCGAGGACCCGCCCTATCTTCGCCACGCATTCAAAGGGGCAATCGACTACCTCGGCTTTGGGCTCATGGCCGTCTGGCTGGGCACATTGCAGTTGGTGCTGGACAAGGGGCAGGAAATGGACTGGTTCGCGACCGGATGGATTCGCTGGACGATTGCGGTTTCCGTGGTCGCCCTGGTGGGCTTCATCCTGCGTGAGTTCATGAGCCGCGAGCCGATTGTGCAATTGCGCATCCTGGCCGACCGCAATTTCGCCGTGGGAACGCTGATCGCCGGGCTCTACGGCTTCGTTCTCTATGGCATGACGGCCCTGCTGCCCCTGTTTCTGCAGACTCTGCTCGGGTACCCGGCAATGGACAGCGGCCTGGCCGTCAGTCCGCGCGGCATCGGCTCCATCGTCTCCATGCTCCTGGTCGCCGTTCTGGTCAATTACGTTGACGGGCGCATCCTGCTGGCCTGCGGCTTCGCGATTCTCGGCTATTCGACCTTCCTGTTGAGCCGCGTGAATCTCGATATCTCGATGGCTTCGGTGGTGGTGCCGAACCTGATGAACGGCTTCGCCGGAGGCTTCATCTTTGTCCCGCTCACCACCATGGCCATGGGCCGCCTGCGCAAGCAGCAGATCGGAAACGCCGCCGGCATCTATAACTTGATGCGTAACATCGGCGGCAGCGTCGGCATCGCTTCTGTAACTACCATGTTAGTGCGCGGCGCGCAGGTGCATCAGAGCTACCTGGCAGGCAATCTGACGGCGGGAAACCCGGCCACGGCGGCCGCGCTTCAAGGGCTCGAGGCCAAGTTCCGCATCGCGGGAGCCAGCGCCACCACCGCCCACGGAGAGGCGCTGGGCGCTCTCTACCGCAGCGTGCAGCAGCAGGCGTCGGTCCTCGCGTATGCCGACAACTTCCGCCTTCTGGCGTATCTTTCTCTGCTCTGCATCCTGCCGATTCTCTTCTTCCACCGGCTGAAGAGCCGCGCGCGCCAGCGCCCGCCAGTCGAAGAAGAGCGCTAAGGATCGGACCCCATTGTGAAACACGGATTCCACGATATGGGTGCCCCAGGGTATCGATTTTGAGCAATCAACCAGCTTTCGCCGGTGGAGATTCTAAACAACTTACAGGGAAGCCGCTTAGGAGCAGCCCGACTCGCCACGACGAGTTACGGCTGGGATGAACTGCCGCCAACTCGCCAACTCGCAATTTCCGCGAAGCGGAAGCTAACTTGCTGATTCTGTTTATAAAACTCTTCATTCAACCTTTTTATTCATAGAGAGATCTGGGAAACCACGGGTTCAATGGTACGAAACCATCCGGTCCCAGACCTAGCCTTCCGCCCGCACCAGCACACAAGTGATATTGTCGTGGCCGCCGGCCTTCTTGGCAGCCGTCACCAGCTTGGCGCAGATCTCATCGAGGGTCTGATCGGCGGAAAGAATCGCCTCGATCTGCGCGTCGGTGAGTTCGCGGGTCAGCCCGTCGGAGCAGAGCAGAAAGAGGTCGTGGATCTCGGATTCCAGTTCGAATAGATCCGGCGTGACCTGGCACTGCGTACCCAGGGCGCGGGTAATCACGTTGCGCAGCGGCGAGCGCAGGGCCTCGGAGTGGCTCATACGCCCCATCCGGACCTGTTCCTCCACCAGCGAGTGGTCCAGAGTGATCTGCTCCAGGCTACGGCTGCGCAGCCGGTAACATCGGCTGTCGCCCACGTTCACCACCAGCGCGTGGCGATCCTGAACCAGCAGAGCCACCAGCGTGGTGCCCATACCGCTCAACTGGTAATTCCGCTCGGAGCGGGAGTGGATGGCTCCATTGGCGGCGGCGACGGCACGCTCGGCTGCTTCCGCGAGCCCGGACTCGCTGCCGGCGCGATTGCTGAACTGGCGCAGCATCTCATCCACGGCCAGCGAACTGGCGATCTCGCCCGCCGCGGCGCCGCCCATGCCGTCACAGACGACATAGACGCCGTACTCGACGGCATATCCGAAGGCATCTTCGTTGGAGGGGCGCTTCCGGCCGCGGTCGGTAACCGCCGAGGCAGCGTAGGTGATCACAGCCGTAGCCAACACAAACTCTCCCGCTGCTCAGTTTATACGCCTTCAGAGATACTTGGCGTGGCCAAAATCACAGATCATTGCAAGGGCTTGCTGGCGGAATCGGGCAAGGGCAGCGGCGGCGGCGCGGGGAGCTCGAAGACCTGGATGGCCCCCGCATTCAGCACGGCCACCCGGCGTCCGGAGGGAGAAATAGCGACATTCCCCCCGGCATCGAGGATGGGGCTGGCGGTGGTTTCCAGAGCCACCTTGCCGTCCGCCGCGTCCAGAACCTGCACCAGCTGGCCTTTGATCTCATCCCGGTCGAGCGGCGCGCGTGCACTCACAGCGCGGCCCACGGCCAGGGCTTCGCGCGCCAGCCGCAAGCCGTCAGGCCCCATCACCAACAGCGGCCAGACCGTCCTGTCCGAGGTCCGATCTTCCCATAAGTGACGTCCGTTGGTGGCCAGCGCCGAGAGCCGCCCGTCCCCGGTGGAAGAGCAACCGGTCACCAGAACCTCGCGGGTCGAGAGGAAATCGAGTTGAGGCGAACAGCTGGAGTCCACCTGCCCCAGAATGGTGCTACCACCGCTGAAATACTTCAGATTCAGCAGCCAACCGGCGCCCCTGCCGCGCAGGCTCTCCAGGTAGCCGTCGGAGTTGATGGGCAGGTGAACGGTGGAGTGGATCCGGCTCATCAGCATCACTTTCCCGGTCTCGCGACTCAGGATGCGCACAGCCATTTCAGGCGGGGCGAAGGCCTGTTTTTGCCCACCCGCTTCAATGTCGGCGCTGGTCGTCTCCGGGCTGGGCGTCACTCCCGTCTGGGCGGCCTCCTCGGCCGGCTCGCGCGAGTCGGCGACCAGAAACTTGTGTTCGGGGTCCATCTCCAGCCAGACCAGCGGCCCCGGAAAACGAAGAAAGGGCTTCAGTTGCAGCGTGGCGTCGCCCCGTTCCAGGCTGTCGCGGTCCCGCAACAGGAAGTGCCCATCCTTCAGCATCCACAGGTAGCGCGCCCGGTCGTGAACGGTCCACAGAGCCTCGGCCGTGACCGCTCCTGACGGCAGCGCCAGCACCAGGGCCCGGATCTGGCGTTCCTCGTTCCCGTCGCTGTCCACGCCCTCGCGGCGGATCAACCCTGGGACGCGAAAGCTGAACAGCAGACTGTTTTCATCCAGAAAGTCCAAGGAAACCAGGCTGTTGCGCTGGCCCAGATAGAGGGCCCCCGGCGCGGAAAAGCCCAACGGCTCCACGGGAAAAGTGAAGACGGGGGCCAGCGAGGGCTTGTCGGGGAGCCGGCCGGGCAGCTCATTCGGCCGTATGGAGCGGGTTGGCTGCGGCGGATCGGGCGCGTTTGCCGCCAGGGTGGCGAGGCTCGCCGGAGCATCGGGAAGGCTTGCCGTACCGTACTGTGCCTGCGCGCCCATCCCCGCGCAGAGCACCATGCCCGGCCCGGCCAGACACAGCCCCGCCCGCCGCCAAAACCCCGCTCTGAAACCCCGCTTGATCACCGAATGACATTCTCGCCGATGGAGCTGATTTTGGGCAGTGATACGGATCTCATCCTTGGTGTGCGAAAGTTAAACAGGAATGGAAACGCACAGAACCTCAGGCCGGCGGCTGATTTTTCTTGGCTACGCGGCCTGCGCGATGGCCGGGTGCCTGTGGGGCACGGGCTTCTACTTTGGCAGGCTGGCGCTCAACGAAATGAGCGTCGAGTACATGGTGCTTTACCGCTTTCTCTTTGCCTGCGTGGGGATGGTCCCGGTGGCGCTGATGAGCCGGGTGAGCATGACCGGCAAGGAAATCCGCCTGCTGCTGCTCTGCGCGGCTCTGGGCGTGCCCATCCAATTTCTCATCCAGTTTCACGGCCTGGCGCTGACCACGGTGAGCCACGCCTCCCTGATGGTCGGGGCCATGCCGGTGCTGCTGGCCGCGGCGGCCGCTCTTTTTGCCGGCGAGTCGCTGGACTGGTTCGGCTGGCTGGCGCTGGGCGGTTCGACCGCGGGCGCGGCGCTGATTGTGCTGGGCGGAAGCCATGGGACCGGCAGGCACCCAGAGCCTTCGCTCACCGGCGATCTGCTGGTGGTCGTCTCGCTGGCCACCGCCCTGGCCTGGATTCTGATGAGCAAAAAGCTCATGCGAACCAACAGTCCGCCGGTGGTCACGGCTTACACAATTCTTTCGGGCACTGGGATGCTGGCCGTCTGGGTGCTGGGACCGTGGCTGCTCAGCCCGCTCACCCACTCCAACGCCCAGCCGCCGCCGTTTGCCCACGTCAGCACGACGGCCTGGGTGGCGCTCGCGATCAGCGGGCTTCTGTGCACCGCAACCACGACGCTGCTCTGGAATTGGGGCATTCACCATGTGCCCGCCTCGCGGGCCGGGGTTTTCCTGAACGTCGAGCCGGCGCTGGGCTCCTGGCTGGGCGTTCAGTTGCTCGGAGAGCGCCTGGGTCCCTTCGCCGGGGTCGGTGGAGCGCTGATTCTGGGAGCTGCCATCGCCCTGACCACCCGCGGCCACTCACTGGAGCCGGACGTGATTCTCGAGTAGACGCCCGCTGCACGACATGAAACATTCGTGACAAACATTTGCCAAAAGGAGACAGAAAATTCCCAGTATCCCGCAGAAATACGAGGCCGATATTTACTACGATAGAGAGATGCGGAGGCTCACGTGACCCTTCTGACCTGGAATCACGTCGGCTCCGTCGGCGTCAGGGCGCTGGACGATCAGCACGGAATCCTGATGGATGCCTTGGACGACCTTCGCTTGGCGATGGCGCGCGGCGCCGGGCGCGGTGAGGTGTGTGAACTGCTCAACCGCCTGATCCAGTTGACGAACATGCACTTCGCCAGCGAGGAGCGGCTGATGGAGCAGTACGAGTATCCCGGCCTGGAGGCCCACCGCGCCGAACACCGGCAGATGCTCAGTTCCATTCGCCAGTCGGTGCAGCGGGTGCAACACGGCGCAGAGGTCGGAATGCGCCCCTTGCTGGCCAGTCTTCGCGACTTGTTTGCTGGTCACATCGAGACCATCGACAAGCTGTATGGCCCCTGGCTGAACCAGCGCGGCGTCCACTAGTGTCCTGTCTCAGAAATTTAGGTCAAAACTGAAACTGTCATTCTGAGTGAACGGGGCCCCGAACGCTTTCCAGTTCGGGGGTGGTGAGCGAAGAATCTGCTTTTGTTCTTTTGCGCATTTTACAAAGGAATTTAGAGTCAGGACTCTAAGCCCCCACCCGTCCCCTACATCTCGAGCGAAAGCTGGATGGTCGCGAAGAGGCTTGCCACCGGCTTCGGCTCTGAAGCCAGTTCGTACACCAGCCGCTCCAGCACCAGCCGCTTGTCGGGCGGCGACGAGCGCAGTTCCAGGTCCGCCCGCGCAATCAGCCGCAGCGCGCGCGTCAGGTCCTTGCGGCTCTTGTAGCGGCGCGCCTGCCGGATCAGGTCGTCGGCGGCAAACGGCGGCATCCTGAACCCCTGCCATAGCGCCTGCCAGATGGCGCGCGAGTCGCGCACGTTCTTTTCCAGAATCACCAGCATCTGCCGGAAGGTCCGCGCCAGCATGTAAAGGTGGCCGATGGCGGCGTCCTCGCCGGCTTCCGAGCTGTTCAGCAACCCGTGCAGCAGGGCCAGCGAACGCGCCTTGTCACGGGCGCTGATGGCGTCGGTCAACTCATAAAGCGAGCGCTGCTTGGCCCCCAGAACCATGGTTTCCACGTCTCCCAGGGTGATGCGGCCGCGCCCCAGCGTATACAGCAGCAGCTTTTCCAGTTCCGAGGCAATCATCAGCATGTCGGCGCCCAGCGCGTCCACCAGTTCCCTGGCCGCGTCGGGGTCCATCTTGACGCCGGCTTCCTGCGCAGTCATGGTGGTCCAGCGCATGGCGTCGTCTTCGTTCACGCGCGCCAGCTCCACCATGCCGCAGTGTTCGCCGAGGGTCTCCGTGAGCCGCTCGAAGCGATTCTTGTCGTCCATCTCCATGCGCCGCGCGTCGGAGGGGATGCGCAGGAAGTCGGCGACAAAGATAATCAGCGCCTGCGGGTTGGGCGACCGGAAATAGCGATTCAGCGCCGCAAACTCGTCCTTCTTGGCGCCGCGCGTGTAGAGCTGGCGCACATTGCGCACAAAAATCACCTGGAACGGCGCCATCAGCGACGGGGTTTGCGCCAGGTCCAGCACCTCAAAGATCGATGTGGCAGACAAATCCAGGTCCGAGAGGCAGAAATCCCTCAGATCGGGCGGAACAAACTTCTTGAGCACCTCGCTCCGGCAGCGGTCGAAGAGGAAAGCCTCGTCGCCGGCCAGCACGTAGCCTGGCCGCAACGCCCCCTTGCCGGCAGCCGCGGCGTCAATCTCCGCCACAAAACGGCCCACGGCTGCGAACCCCGCGCCCCAGCGCGCGCCGCTCACAGAACTTTACCCCGTGCAGCCGGACTCGGTTCGCGGCGGCCTGTAAGTCGATCGATCATGCGGTTTTAGAATACCCTTCCCACAGCAGCGAAGCTAGTGCGGTTTCCACAGCCATCCAGCCGGCAACCGCTCAAAACCCTTCCAGCACATCGGCCACCAGGGCGCGCGCAAACTCGCGCGCAAGCCGCTCCCTGGCTGCCGGATTCTCCTCAAGGAAGACCGCCAGGTCGGCGGTGGACTGGTACTGCTGCCGGAAGACGTAATTTTTGTTTTCGTAGAGGACCCTGCCATCGCGCGCGGTCAGGCGCACCGCAACCTCCAGCGTGATCAGGTAGCTGGACGACTGCTGCGTCGACGAATTGTAGGTCAGCGGCGCCACCGTCTCCCGCAGAATGGTTCCGTGCAGCACCGCGTCCGGGTCTCCGCCCTCGTCGGGAGTGACCCTGAGCCGCGTCCGTGCGGCCAGCTCGCGAATCACCGCGTTGGTCACCACCGTCTCGGTGCGGTGCGCATCGGTGCGCGTGGCAAACACCGGCACAGCCAGCGTCTTCATACCGGGCGGCATGTGGGTAGCCGCACCCAGCGTGTGGTAGCCGCAGCCGGCAACTCCCAGCAGAGCAAAAAGAAGCGGCAAAATGGCGATTCGGCGCATGACTCATCTTATCGCGCGCGCCGCGGCGTCACACCCAGGCCGTGGCCAGCTTCCCCAGCCCGGCGGGCGACAGCTTCAGCCCGTCGGCCCGGTCTTGAAAATAGCGTTCATTCAGCCCCCGCCAGTCGCACTGCTCCATGCGCTTGAACCCGGCCAGCCGCAGCTCGGCTTCCAGCTCCTCCGGCGTGAAAAACAGCCGGAACGGCTCTCCCGCGGCGGCCACCCGCTCCGCCAGCCGGTTGAAAATCACCCTGCGCTGCGGCGTCAGCGTCTCCGGAGAAAAGGCATACTCCAGGCTCACCGCCGTTCCGTCGGGCAGCCTGCCAATCGTCTCCAGCGTGGCCCGAAACGCCTCCAGAGTGAGATACGGCACCACCCCCAGCCAGCCGAAGAACGCCGCCCGGCCCGCGTCGAATCCCGCCTCCCGCAGCCCTTCCCCCAGCGCCTTGTGCTCAAAATCCAGGGGCACAAAGGTCAGGCTCTCCGGCAGCCCGATCCCGGCCTCTGCAAGCAGCCCGCGCTTCCACTCCTGCGTGGCCGGAAAATCCACCTCGAAGACCCGCAGCCCCGGAAACGGATTGCGATAGGCAAAGGTCTCCAGGCCCGCGCCCAGCACCACATATTGCCTCACCCCCTGGGCCACCGCCTCGGCCAGCCGGTCCTCCACATAACGGCTGCGCGCGGCCATGAAGAGGCGAAAATCCCGCGCCACCTTATGCTGCGCGCGCTCCATGTCGCGTGCGTATCCCTGGCCGATCAGCGCCACCGCAATCGGATCGTCCAGAATCCGCGGCTTGTCCACCAACTGGTGCGCCGCCCGCCGAATGGCGACGCGAAGAGCTGTCTTGCTGGCCTGCCCCGTCTGCATACCCTCAAGTCTACTTCGCCCCGAATCCACCCCGGCCCCGCGCCTGCTCCCTGCGTCGGAGGAAACCGACGATCCCACGTAGCCAATCGGCGCAGCCCCGGCGCCAGGGCCCATCGTGCCTCGTTTGGCGCGTAAGCGATGTATCGCTCCCGGAGACAAAAGCCCGCACAACTTGGCTGAAGGGACGCCCCGTCTACCGGCGCTGTCGCTGATCAGGAATCAGAAGCCGTTGAGCCTCGCCTGCGCGAAGCCGCCGCGGAGATTCGCGACATCTTTGAAGCCGCTGCCCTTCAGCGCGCAGGTCGCGAGATAGCCGCGCTGGCCCTTCTGGCAATAGACCAGAATTCGGCGATCGCGCGGCAGCTCGCCGAGCCGGTCGCGGAGCTCGCCCAGTGGAATATGCACTGCATTCTGAAGCAATCCAGATTCGGCCACTTCGCTGCTCTCGCGCACATCCAGAAGGAATTCACCGCTCGGCTTCCAATCCTCCGGCGAGATCGTTGCCACATCGCCGCGCACAACGTGATCGGCAACAAATCCGGCAGTGTTGACCGGATCGTTGGCAGAGCCGAACGGTGGTGAGTAGGCCAGGTCGAGGCTCTCCAGATCGAAGACCGTCATTCTGCCGGCGATCGCAGTGGCCAGCACGTCGGTCCGCTTGTCCACGCCGTCTTCGCCCACGACCTGCGCGCCCAGCAGGCGTCCGGTTCCGTCTTCGGCGATGATCTTGATCGTCATCGGCTTTGCGCCGGGATAGTAGCCCGCGTGGTTTGGATCAATGGTGACGCTGGTAAAGAAGCTGTATCCGGCTTTGCCAGCCTGCACACTGTTGAGGCCGCTGAATCCTGCCGTCATGTGCAGGACACGGACAATCGAGGTTCCCAGCGCGCCGGGATAGAGAAAGTGCCCGCCTGCCGCGTTAGCTCCTGCGATGCGCCCCTGACGGTTGGCAGGGCCGGCCAGAGGAATGCGCGCGCGCGCGCCGGTAAGCATGTGGGTGGTTTCGGCTGCATCGCCCACGGCGTAGATGTCTGGGTCGGAAGACTCCATGCGTCCATTGACCCTGACCCCACCGGTGACTCCGATTTCAAGCCCGGCCCGTTTGGCCAGGTCCACTTCGGCGCGCACACCCACGCTCAGCAGGATCACTTCCGCGGGAACGAATGCGCCATCGGTCAGTTCCACGCCCTTCGAGCTGAAGGATTTTGCCTCCGCGCCAGGCAGGATGGCGAAATTGTCTCCGCGAACGCTGTTCTCTAGATGCAGGGCCATATCGCGGTCCAGCAGCGGAAGGATCTGGGGAAGTTTCTCGATCACGGTAACCTGCATGCCGCGGCGATGAAACGCCTCGGCCATCTCGAGACCGATAAACCCGCCGCCTATGACTGCGGCTGTTCTCGGCTGGCGTTCGTCAAGGAATGCAGTGATGCGATCCATGTCGGGAACGTCGCGGAGAGTGAAGACATTGGGCAGATCTGCGCCGGGAATCGGCGGCACAATGGGCTTTGCGCCCTGACTCAGGATGAGCTTGTCGTAAGGAAAATCTTCTTCCGTCCCGTCGGGGCGACGCACCCGGACTGTCTTGCCAGACCGGTCGATGGAGAGAACCTCGTGGTTCACATGGACGTGCACGCGCGAGCGAATCCACATCTTTTCCGGTGTCATGATCAGGAGCTTCGCGCGGTCCTCGATCTCGCCAGCGATATGGTAAGGCAGGCCGCAGTTGGCAAACGAAATGTAGGTACCGCGCTCGAAGATGTAAATCTCAGCCGATTCGTCGACGCGCCGGGCCCGGGCAGCGGCAGAAGCACCGCCTGCCACTCCTCCGACAATAACAATCCTGCGTGCAGTTTTCATTTTTTTACTCCGTATTACAGCAGTGAGAGCAACTGTGCTGCCCGCGGTTCCAGGGCATCCTGGCCAGCAGAAGCGCCATTCCGCAGGTGCCGGTGATGCCGGCGAAGAGAAGTCCGCAACCGAGCAAGAGGGGCACGACCGCGAACCAGGAATTCACCACGAGTGCCAGAATCGCACCGGCGGCGGAAAGCGACCCGACGACGATCTGAACCTGGCGCATGAGCGGGAGCACCTTGGAAGCGCCGCGGTGAACCGAAAGTCCGGCGTCGATCCAGGCCTGCGTTCCGCCCTCGACCAGGACGCAGTCATCGCATCCTGCACGCTCGAGCTGCTCGATGGCCTTCGCCGCCCGTTGGCCTGCCTGGCAGAGGACATAGATGGGCGTGCCAGGCTTGTGTTGCGCCAGAAAGGTTTCGGTATTCAATTCGTCGAGTGGAATCGATTTTGTCCCCGGTACATGCGCACTGGCATATTCTGGAGACGTGCGGACATCGAGCAGCTCTTGGGCACTGCCAGTGCCGAGAAGCGCCGACAGCGCGGTGGGAGAGATGGCTTTTTGCTTGATTTCTGTCATATTCTTATGAGACTATATGACCATACGGTGATATATGTCAAGGGCTAAAACAACGCGAGATCTGAACGACGCCGAACTGGAGAAAGTTGCGGGACAATTCCGCCTGCTGGGCGAGCCCATGCGCCTGAAGATTCTGCAGGCGCTCTGCGCAAAACCGCTGGCGGTTGGCGAAATTGTGGCCGCAACGGGCGCGACGCAATCGAATGTCTCAAAACACCTGTCGCTGCTCTCATCGGCGGGGATCATCACTCGCCAAAAGAACGGCCAGTTTGTCTACTACGGATTGAGCAATCCGCTGACGCTGAAGCTTTGCGAACTGATGCACAAGGAACTGCTGAACCACTCCTGAGCGCTGCTTGATGCACTCCCCTTGCCGGGTGACCCATCTTTTCTCCTCCATGAACGCTGGGCGCCCCTCCGCCCGTCTCCTAGCGAGGAATCTCGCCCGTTCTCGCTCCGGAAAACCAGGCAGACAGAGGACGATTTCCCTTGCGCAGAATTAAGCCCCCTCAGCGCATAATGTTCTTAGTCGAGGAAGTAGCGCTGGCCTCCCGGCCGGCTGTAGCGCGGACGTCCTCTTCCGCGCTCAGAGGCATGGGAAAGATCTTTTTTAAAGGTCGATTCCGGGCAAAAAAACGGCCGAAATCGCCGTTTACCCGCACCCCCCTATATTTTTTCACCGCTTTTTCTACGATAAAACTCACGTAACCATCAAAGAATGAACAATATACAAAAACACATAATTAACTGACAAGTAACGGGAACCCGCCGATTTTGACCCCTTTTGGCCGTTTTTTGGCCATTTTTGACCAAAAACGCCTCAAATCGGTGCCGAAATTTCCCCATTTTTGCCTCTCCGGCGCGCGGTCGAGCCTTCCCACGCACAGGTTTTTCCGCTTCTTTGCGCCGGCCCTCGACAGGCCACGCAACAGAGTTTCGTCCCTGCGATCCCTGGCTAAAAGAACGAATCCATGTTTTTCTGCCAGCAGGACAAGCAGCAACATGACTCGTGATGAGGAATCCGTACCGGACTCGTGGACTCCACTGACCCAAACTCTTCGACGTGGTTTCCTGTTGCTTCCTCTTGCAAGCTCTGGTCTCGTTCCAGCCCGTTATTGCTCAAGAATTGGTTTCCGCTGGGTAATGCACCTTGTGTACTCATGATTGTCCTTCCCTCGATTTGGATGAACGCCCCGTGCTCTAGGTTTTGACGACCATATATGCCTGCGGCTACTCCAAAGTGGAACAACACACTGGGAAACATTCTGCCAGTGTGACGGTCCCAAAGATGGTCGCTTTTGCTCAGCCGCGCATGTTGGCAAGGAGACGCAAGCTCGCGTCGTACCATTGTCGGTATGAGCTGGATTGGATGGGCATTGCTTTCCGCTGTATTTGCCGCCGCCACGGCCCTGCTGGCCAAGGTGGGCGTGGCGCATGTGGACTCGAACCTGGCCATGGCCCTGCGCACCTCCGTGGTGCTGATTTTTGCCTGGGGCATTGCCCTGGCCTTGGGAAAACACGGAGAAATCCGCTCGCTCGACCGCCGCACCCTGCTTTTCCTCACCCTCTCCGGCCTGGCCACCGGTCTCTCGTGGCTCTGCTACTTCCGCGCCCTGCAGTTGGGGCCGGCCTCGCGCGTGGCTCCGCTGGACAAGCTTTCGGTCCCGCTGGTGATGATCTTCGCCTGGCTGCTGCTGGGCGAAAAGCTCACCCCGGGAGTCCTCGCCGGCGGCCTCCTCATCACCGCCGGAGCGGTGGTGATGGTGATGGCCTGAGCGGCCTTTGCCCCGCGGCTCCGCATCTTTATACTGGAAGCAGAGAACCCGGCCTCAAAACGCAAATGACCGAAACGAATCAATCTAATGAACGGCCCGCGGAGCCGATTCGCCGCATTGTCCTTACCGGCTTCATGGGCTCGGGCAAGAGCACCGTGGGCCCGCTGCTGGCCACCCGCCTCGGCTGGATCTTCCTGGATGTGGACGACGTGATCGAGTCGGAGGCCGAAGCCACCATCGCCGCCCTCTTCGCCCGCCACGGCGAAGCCCCGTTCCGCGCCCGCGAACACGCCACCATCGCCCGCCTGGCCACCGGCAACTCGCTGGTCCTGGCCCTGGGCGGCGGCGCCATCGAGCATTCCGCCACCCGCGAACTGCTCCTTACCGCTCCCGGCACGCTCCTGGTACACCTGGAGGTCGAGTTGGCCACCACTCTTGCCCGCTGCCGCGGCACCGAGCCCACCCGGCCCATTCTCGCCGACCAGGCCAACCTCGCCACCCGTTACCAGCACCGCCTTCCGCTCTACCGCACCGCCCACGTCTCCATCCCCACCGACGCGCTGACGCCGGAACAGTTGGTGAACGCCATTCTGGAAGCCGCACACCTGGGCTGACCACCCGCTTCCCGCTTGCTATCATCACCTCAGGCTTCCAGTCGCAATCCCGTTTGGGCGCTTCTTGCCGAGGACATATCCCGATGACTTCCGCCACACAGGCCGCAGTTCCCGCAGAACTCGCCGCACACCCGGCGGAGAGCCCGATGCATGGGCCGGGCCATCTGCACGCGCCCACCCCCGGCGCCACGGCCACGCTCATCGGCGATCTGCGCGAACTGTTCAAGGTGAAGGTCGTAACCCTGGTTCTGGTCACCGGATGGGGCGGCTTTTACCTGGGGTCCATGCAATCCGGGATTTCCAGCGTGCAGCGCGGTCTGCTGGACACGCTGCTCGGCATCGGCCTGGTCTCGGCCGGAGCCGGCGCTCTCAACGAAGCTCTGGAGCGCAAAACCGACGCGCGCATGAAGCGCACCGCCAACCGGCCGCTGGCCACCGGACGATTCTCGCTGACGCAGGGCATTGTGGCCGGTTTGAGCGCGCTGGGTCTGGGCGCATGGTGGCTGCTCGTCCACACCAACCTGCTCACCGTGGCCCTGGCGCTGCTCACCGCCTTCACCTACGTGGCCATCTACACCCCGCTCAAGCGCGTCACCAGCCTGGCCACTTTCATCGGGGCCTTTCCCGGCGCCATGGGCCCGCTGCTGGGCTGGACCGCGGCCCGGGGACGCGTCGAGTGGCCCGGCGTGGCTCTGTTCGCCATTCTCTTTGTGTGGCAGTTTCCCCACTTCATGTCCATCGCGTGGATGTACCGCGAAGATTATGGCCGCGCCGGCATTCGGATGTTGCCCGTGGTGCAGCCCGACGGCTGGTCCACGGTGGTCGAGGCGCTCTTCTATGCCGTGCTGATGATTCCCGTCAGCCTGGCTCCCTGGTGGCTGGGCCTGGCAGGGCTCACCTACGCCGTGATCGCCGTCGCCCTGGGCCTGGTCTACCTGGGCTACACCATCCGCTTTGCGCGCATCCTGCGCACGCCGGACGAGGACGAAAGCCGCAAACTGGCCCGCGACCTGCTCAAGATCAGCGTTCTCTACCTGCCCCTGCTCTTCACCACGCTCATGCTCTGCGCCACCGCGAAGCACTAAGGAACGTCATGACGACCGCA